>Ga0194133_10006595_pt1 | contig 14206 bp, 20 predicted proteins | sample TA2KigOf40mmetaG_FD_155448 | JGI IMG/M metagenome (GOLD analysis project Ga0194133, IMG submission 155448) | Freshwater microbial communities from Lake Tanganyika, Tanzania - TA2015055 Kigoma Offshore 40m | ecosystem: Environmental > Aquatic > Freshwater > Lake | place: Tanzania: Lake...
TCTTCTTGTCCCCGGAGACGTTTCCCTGGACGGTGAAGTCGGCCTTCGTCGCGCGGGACTTCTCCACGCATGCGGCCAGGGCGCACACCCGCTCGGCCACCTGCGCGCGGACGGAGGGGCCGGTCTTCCCCTTGAAGGGGGCGACCCAGGCGGTGGGTGGGGCGGCGGCAGCGGAGAACGTGGCGCCGAGCGCCAGCAGCAGGGGAAGTTTCACGGGACGTGAGACGGTAGCAGCCCGGGTTGCCATTTCCGCCCGCTGCTTTTATGCGTGGAGCACGAAGGAGACACCGCACCCCATGGCCGCCGTCAACATCCAGCTCGAGTGGACCCCCAACCCCAGCACGCTGAAGTACGTCGTCGACCGGCGGCTCCTGCCGTCCGGCGCGGTCAACATGGCCACGCGGGAAGCGGCGGAGGAGAAGAGCCCGCTCGCGGTGAAGTTGATGGACATCACCGGTGTCGTCGCGGTGATGGTGGGCACCACGTTCGTCACCATCACCAAGGGGGACCTGGGCGAGTGGGATGAGGTGAACGACCAGGTGATGGCCACGCTCAGCGAGCACCTCGGGGCGGACCTCCCCGCGGTGAACGAGGGGGCGCTGCAGCGCTCGGTGGCCTCGGACGGCTCGGTGCAGGCGCGCATCCAGGAGATCCTGGACGCGGAGATCCGCCCCGCCGTGGCGCAGGACGGCGGTGACATCACGCTGGACCGCGTGGAGGGCGGCACCGTGTACCTGCACATGACTGGCTCGTGCGCCGGCTGCCCCTCGTCCACGGCCACGCTCAAGATGGGCATCGAGTCCCGCCTGCGGGAGCTCATCCCCGAGGTGAACGAGGTGGTCTCGGTTTGACCACGCCCGCCCGCCGGGCCTTGAAGGGCCAGCAGGTGCGGCGCGAGCTGCTCCCCAACCAGTCCCCGGAGCTGCTCCGGGCGCTCCACCTGCTCACGCGCGAGGGGCACCTCAACGCGGACGCCCTGCGCAAGCTCAAGCAGGTGAACCACCTGGTGGGGCTGCTGCAGCCCGCGCTCGAGGACGTCTTCGCCCGGTACGAGGAGCCTGTGCTCGTGGACGCCGGGAGCGGGAACGCCTACCTGGGCTTCGTCCTGTACGAGCTGTTCTTCAAGCCGGCCGGGAAGGGCAGCGTGGTGTCGCTGGAGGGGCGGGCGGAGCTGTCCGCGCGCGCCGCCGAGCGGGCCGCGGCGCTGGGCTTCTCGCGCATGGCGTTCCAGGCCGCGCACATCGACTCGGCGGCGTGGCCGGAGCGGGTGCACGTGGTGACCGCGCTGCACGCGTGTGACACCGCCACGGACGACGCGCTGGTGGCCGCGGCGCGGGCCAACGCGGACCACGTGGCGGTGGTGCCCTGCTGCCAGGCGGAGGTGGCCGCGCAGCTGAAGGCGCACCGGGCGGAAGTGGAGGGGCCGGTGGCGGAGCTGTTCTCCCACCCCTGGCACCGCCGCGAGTTCGGCTCGCACCTCACCAACGTGCTGCGCGCGCTGGCGCTCGAGGCGTGCGGCTACAGCGTCACGGTGACGGAGCTGGCCGGGTGGGAGCACTCGCTCAAGAACGAGCTCATCCTCGGGAAGAAGGTCCGCAAGGACAACCCGCAGGCGCGCGCGCGGCTGGAGGGGCTGCTCGCCGCCACCCGCGCCCGGCCGAAGCTGGTGCGGGTGCTCTTCCCAGGCCTGGGCGCGGCCGCCCCGTGACCGAGGGGCTGCTGGTGGCCACGCTCGGGTCAGAGCCCGTGGGCGTCTGCTGGTTCCTCGAGTCCGGCACCTTTGCCACCGGCAGCTACCTGCGGCTGCTCGCGGTGAAGCCGGGGCTGCAGGGGCAGGGGGTGGGGGAGCAGTTGCTGCGCGCATGGGAGGCGCGCGGGGCGTCTGCGGGTGGGGGGCTGTTCCTGCTCGCGTTGGACTTCAACGAGGCGGCCCACCGCTTCTACGCGCGTCACGGGTACCGGGAGATGGGCCGGCTTCCCGGCTTCGCGCGCCCGGGGATGACCGAGGTCATCATCTGGAAGCCGAGGGCGGTGCCCTCGCAGGACTGAGCGTCCTCGCCCGGAGGCGCGAGCAGCTCCCCGGCGGTGGCGAAGCTGAAGCCGCGCGCCCGCACGGCGCTGATGATGCGCGGCAGGGCGCGCCCGGCGGAGAAGCGCGGGTTGTTGGCGTGCAGCACCACGATGCTGCCCGGCCGTGCGAGCGCGAGCACGCCCCGGGTGAGCCGCTCGGCGCCGAAGCGCGAGTCGCCGGAAGCGATGTCGAACTGCACCGCCGTCAGCCCCGCCCGCTGGGCGAGCGCGGCGACGCGGGCGTCCAGCTCGCCGTAGGGGGCGCGGAACCAGCGGGGCCGGTGGCCTCGTGCAGGCGTGCCTGGGTCCAGAGCAGCGCGTCCGCGAGCTGCGCGTCGGACCGCTCGCGGGTCATGTGCGGGTGGTGCCAGACGTGGTTTGCCAGCTCCACGAGCGGGCTGTCTGCGAGCGCGCGGAGGTGCTCGGGGTGGTCCTCCGCCCACGCACCACTGGCGAAGAAGGTGGCCGGGACGCCTTCCGCTTCCAGCGTGGCGAGGATGGAGGGGTCGTGGCCCGTGCCGCGGCTGCGGGGGCAGGCGTCGAACGTGAGCGCGATGCGCTGGGCACCCCGCCTCGGCCCGTGGGTGACGGCGGTGGCGGGGAAGGTGGCCTCCGAAAGCCCGTCCGGCATGGCGCAGGCGGGGCCTGAAACCGGCCCGCGCTCGGAAATGGCCTTGTCCCCCGCGGTGAGCGCGAGCCAGAGCAGGAGTGACGGCGCAATGGCGGACATCCCCATCAGCTTGGCTCCGCGGTCACCTGCGGCTCAACAGCGCGCGCTCACCGCTTCTGACGCGCTTCCTTCAGTCCGTTGAGGAGCTCCCTGTACTGGGCAGTCACGCGGGCGGCGCCGTACGTCTTTTCCAGCCTGCGCACCGTGAAGTGCCCCCGTGCAATGTCCTGGAAGTGGTCGATGAACAGCGTGTTGATGAGTGCACCGCCGGCTGCGCCGATGGCAGGAACCAGCTGGGCGGCGGCTTTGGTGGAGACGGGGATCGAGTACCGCTCGGCAATGGTAACGATCAACCGGACGAGGATGGGTGCACCCTCCCGTTCAAGCCCAAACTCGGCGAGGTGTGCCGCCGCCTCCGCGACCATCTTCGACCAGACCCCGCAGGGCGAGAGCGCCGCGTCGAAGCCGTCCACGGAGGCGGTGCCGAAGGTCCGCACCTGCCCCCTCGCCGGGACGCACGCGGGCGCTGCGCACACGAGCACGGCCGGCGCCATCCAGCGGGAGAGGAACACGGCACTCCAACATGCGCGTGCGCAACGGCGTCTGCACGCAGCAGGCGGACGTCCGCCCGGTCAGCCGAACGCCTCGCGCTTGATGTGCTTGTCGGACACGCCCAGGGAATGGAGGTGCCCGAGCACCGCCTCGAGGAAGCGCGGGGTGGCCTGCGTGCCCGTCTCCAGCGCCCGCCGCCGCTCCCACGATGAGATGGCCGGGCCGCACACGTAGAAGAGCGCCGTGCCGAGGTCCGGGACCAGTTCGCGCAGCAGCGCCTCGCCAATGCGCCCCGCGCGGACGTGCTCCGAATAGGCAAAGCCCTCCGGCTCACGGGTGAGGGCGTGCACGACGCGCAGCTTGCCCGGGTGCCGCAGCGCAAGGTCGTGCAACGCCTTGCGGAAGCAGGCGTCTGCCCAGGTCCGGTTCGAGTAGACGAAGGTGTGGCGCAGCTTCCGCCCGCGGTGCAGCGCGTCCTTCAGGATGGCGAAGTTGGGCACCGAGCCGCTGCCCGCCACCACGTGCACCACGTGGTCCGTCCGCGCCTCCACGTCCTCCGGCAGGACGTAGGGCCCCTGGAACCCGGTGACGGTGAGGACGTCCCCGGGCTTGACCGCGTGGACGAGGTAGGGCGAGAGCAGCGGCGGCCAGGCACACGGGGGCTCGAACGGCTCCTCCTTCACCGTCAGCACCAGCCTCCCCTCGTGCGGCGCGGAGGCCACCGAGTAGCTGCGCGCGGGCTCCATCCGCCCCTTCTGCTGCTCGAGGAAGGCGACAAAGGGGCGCAGCGCGGAGAACTGGCGCACGTCCACCGTGCAGAACTGCCCCGCCTTGTACTGAAGCGGGGCGGGGGCCTCTGCCATCACCAGGGACACCGTGTCCGGCGTCTCCGGCACCACCCGCTCCACGGGCAACGTGAGGACTTGCAGCGGGGCTCGGGTGCGAACGGTGGTGTCGGCCATGGGGATGGGTCATCCTAGCCGCCTTGAGGACGCCGTGTCGGAACGCCTGTTCGCCACCACCACGCCGGGACTGGAAGAGGCGCTCGTGGAGGAGTGCCGGGGGCTGGTGCTCCAGCCGAAGGTGCTGCCCGGGGGCGTTGAGCTGGAGGGGCCGGCGGGGCTGCACCGGACGCTCAACCTGCAGCTGCGCTCGGCTGGGCGGGTGCTCTTGCGGGTGGGGGAGTTCCACGCGGCCCACGGCCGTGCGCTCGCCGAGGGGCTGGAGAAGGTGCCGCTCGGCCACTTCGCCCCAGCGGGCGTGCCCGCGGTGGTGAGCTGCTCCATCAAGGAGTCTCGGCTCGCCCGGAAGGATCTCCTGGAGCAGGCGGTGCGGCGCGCCTTCCGCTTGCAGACGCTCACCGCGGGGGAAGAGGAGGAGGTGCCGCGCATCTACGTGCGGCTGGCGCAGGACCACTGCACCGTGTCGGTGGACACCTCGGGGGCGCTGCTGCACCGCCGCGGCTACCGGCAGGAGGTGTCCCGCGCCCCCCTCCGCGAGTCGCTCGCGGCGGGGCTGCTGCTGCTGGCCGGGTACGACGGGAAGGCTCCGTTCTGGGACCCGTTCTGCGGCTCGGGCACCTTCGTCATCGAGGCGGCGCTCCTGGCGCGCGGGTGGCCGCCGGGGATGCACCGGCACTTCGCCTTCGAGCGCTTCCCGGGCTTCACCGACGCGGAGCGCTCCGCCTGGGAGAGGGAGCGGGGGCGGGCGCGGCTGGGCGTCCACCTGGCGCACCCGCCGCTGCACGGCACGGACATTCACGCAGGCGCACTGGGAGCAGCCCGCCGCAACGCGCGCCGGGCGGAGGTGATGGACGCGCTGCACCTCGAGCGCAAGGACGTGGCGGTGCTGGCGCCCCCCGCGGGCATGCGGCACGGCGTGCTGGTCACCAACCCGCCGTACGGCATCCGGGTGGGTGAGCAGCAGCAACTTCGGCCGCTGTACGCCGCGTTCGGGCAGACGCTGCGCAAGGCCTTCCACGGCTGGACGGTGGGGGTGCTCGCGCCGGAGGGGCCGCTGCTGGGCGCGGTGGGCCTGTCGTGGGAGCGGACCTACGCGGTGCAGAATGGCGGCATCCGGTGCACCTTCGCGGTGGGGCGGCCATGACGGACTTCGACGAGGTCTATGCGCGGGGCGCGCCGCCGTGGGACACCGGGCGCCCGCAGGAGCAGGTGGTCTCCCTCTTCGACGAGGGGGAGTTCAACGGCCGGCTCCTGGACGTGGGCTGCGGCACCGGGGAGAACGCGCTGTACCTTTCGCAGAAGGGCTACGACGTCACGGGCGTGGACGGCTCGGCGGTGGCGCTCGAGCGGGCGCGGGCCAAGGCGGAGCGGCGCGGGTTGCCGGTGTCCTTCGTGCAAGGGGACGCGCTCAGGCTCCCGGAGCTCTCGCTCGGCATCTTCGACACGGTGCTGGACTGCGGGCTGTTCCACGTATTCACCAACGCCGAGCGGCTGCGCTACCTGCGGGCGCTGGAGACGGTGCTGCTTCCGGGCGGGCGCGTCCACGTGCTGTGCTTCAGCGACATAGAGCGCGACTGGGGCGGGCCGCGCCGGGTGAGCTCCGCGGAGCTGCGCGCGCTGTTCCGCGTGGGCTGGACGCTGGTGCGGCTGGAGCGGGCCATGTTCCAGACCAACCTGTCCCGCGAGGGCTCGCACGCCTGGATCGTGTCCGCCGAGTACGAGGGGCGGGCTGCGCCGGGCGTGAACTGAGGCGGCTACAGCCCCAGGCGCGCGAAGACCTCGGCGGGCAGCGCGGCGAAGTGCGGCGCCGTCCAGCGCGCGCCTGCCTCGGTCAGCGCCGCGGCAGAGGTGGTGGTGGTGAGCGCCACCACGTCCATGCCGGCCGCGCGCGCGGCCTGCACGCCCAGCACCGCGTCCTCGAAGGCGAGGCAGCGGGCCGGTGGGATGTCCACCGCGGAGGCGGCGGCGAGGAACAGGTCCGGGTGCGGCTTGCCGCGCTGCACCGCCTCGGCGCCCACGACGGCGGCGAACCGGTGGTGCAGCTGCAGCCCCCCGAGCACGAAGGCGCGGTTGTCCGCGGGGGCGGCCGAGGCGATGGCGCAGGCGACGGCGCGGTCGGACAGCCGCTGCAAGAGCGCGTCCGCCCCCTCGAGCAGCCGCAGGTGCGGCGCGTACAGCGCCCGGTAGCGCGCCTCCTTCTCCGCGGCGAGCAGGGACAGCTCGGATGGGTCCAGCGGGCGCCCGGCCACGGCGGGAAAAATCTCCTCGTTGCGGCGGCCGGAGAACTCGCGCTCGAACCGCTCGGGGGTGATGTCCGCCCCCAGCTTGCGCCCCATCTCCACCCACGCCTGCAGGTGCCAGGGGATGTTGTCCACCAGCGTCCCGTCCAGGTCGAAGACGGCGGCGTCGTAGTGGCGCATCACGGGGCGAAGCGGAGCGTGAGGTCCAGGCCGAACTGCACGAAGCTGCCCACGCCGCCGTCGGCGAGCACGATGGTGTTGCCCGCCACGGACCGGTTGTAGAAGTCGATGTAGTAGTTGGTGGTGGCCAGCTGCGTGCTGCGCACGAACAGCCCCAGCCCAATGGACTTGCCGAAGTACCAGCGGGCGTCCGCGCCCCACTGCCACACCAGCCCGTCCAGGCCGCGCGTCTGGCCCATGATGCCGTAGCCCATGCCGAAGAAGAGGGAGGCGTCGTAGGCTCGCTCCTTCAGCCACGCCGGGGCGTACAGCTGGTCCACCAGCTGCAGCGGGTGCCAGTGCAGGACGCCGGTGCCGAAGCCCGCGCCACCGCGGCCCGGCTCGAAGAGGTTCCAGCCCGTAGCGGTGAGCGTACCCTCCACGGTGGCATGGCCGAGGATGTTGTAGCCGAGCCGCACCGTGGCGGACTGGCCGTTGAGGGTGGTGCCCGTGAGCAGCCCCTGTTCCAACGGGAAGTTCTTGAGCTGCTCGTTCAGCTTGGGACCATCCAGGAACCAGCTGCCCGGGCCGTACTGGAGGCCGAACACCACGCCCCCCGCGGAGAAGTCCGGGACGGCGGCGTGGACCAGGTGGGAGCACAGCAGGGCGGCGAGCAGGAAGTGACGGACCATGGCGGGACGGCTTTCTAGGCGGGGCGGGCCCCTCGCCGCTAGCTCTCCCACGGCGCCGGCGGCGGCTTCCCGGCGGGGGCCACCACCATCACGGTGCTCTGGTCGTCCAGCGCCAGGCCGTCTCCGCGCGGCTCGGTGAGGTCCAGCCGCAGCACGTCCCCGCGGCGGAGGAAGAAGAAGGCCTTGTTGGCGGAAGTCCCATGCTTCTGCTGCAGGGCCAGCCCCACGCGCCCCTCCGGGCCGCAGCCCATGTACCGGGCGCGTCCCTTCCCCTCGAGCGGCTCGCTCACGATGCGGAAGTGGCGCCCGGCCGGCAGCTCCGGCCACGCCTCCCCGGCGGGGGCGAGCACCAGGTAGGACATCTTGAGCGACTCCTTGTGCAGGGAGGCCGCGCGCGCAAGCTCGTCCAACACCGCGGGCGGCTGCCAGCTGCGCTCGGCGTGGCACCAGTCCGAGGGCTTGTGCAGCGCGGGGCAGGACGGGCCGCGGAAGAGGCACGGTGCGCGCACCGCGCAGCCCCTGGCGACCAGCAGGTCCCGCAGCTCCAGCAGCGCGCGCGAGGTGTCCCGGAGCGCGGGCTCCATCAGGACGAGGCTGCCGCCCTTCTTCACCTTGGCCAGCAGCTGCTCGCACAGCGCGGCGCGCTTCTGCACCGCGTCTGGCCCGGTGCCGTAGAGCTCGTTGAGGACGTGGCCCAGGGTGATGGCGTCGTAGGTGCCGTCTGGGGCGCCGGTGCCGCGCAGCGGGTCCCACTCGCGGGTGGAGAGCGCCTCGCCGGCCTCCGCCGCCAGCGCGCGGGCCAGCTCCAGCGCGGGGCGGCTGCGGTCCGCGGCCGTCACCTCGGCGGCCCCGGCGTCCTGCGCAGCGAAGGCGAGCGGCGCAGGTCCGCTGCCCAGGTCCAGCACCGTGCGCGGCCGCTGCGGCAGCTCGCCCAGCAGCTGGCGGCCCTGCGCGTAGGAGACCGGCCAGTAGAAGAGCAGGTAGGCGCCCAGCAGCTTCGGGTCGTCCATGTACTTGGCGCCGGCCAACTCGCGGTCGCGGGTGAGGCCGAGCGACAGCTGGCGCACGCCCGAGGCCACCTCCTTCACCTCCTGGGGCGTCAGCCGGTCCGCGGGGCCCGGGGCGGCACGCCCCGTGTTACGCGCCTTCCGCCAGGCGGCGATGAGGCGCGGCATCCAGCGGGCGAGGTCCTTGGCGTAGGGGTCGTGCTCGGCCATGTCAGGCGTTCAACGCGTTCAGGAGGCTGCCGTTGCTGGGCGTGGCCCACACCAGCGCGGCCGCGGCGAGCGCCGGGAGGGCGAGCAGCCACGTGGGGCCGCCCAGGAACAGGGCCACCGCGGCGAGCAGCGCCGGGGTCTCCAGCAGCGCGAGCGGCACCATGATGAGGGGGACGGCGGCGCGGTGCACCGTGTCTGCCTGCAGCGCGGCGAGCGCCCGGCCGCGGAGCACCTGCACGGCGGCAATGGACGCGAGCAGCAGCCCGCCCGCCGCGTACCCGAGGGCGGGGGCGAGGGTGGAGGGGACTTCGGGCCGCTCGCGCACGGCGAACATCACGCCGGTCACGAGCAGCACGCCCACGGCGCCAGCGAGGTAGAGGACGCGGAGGCTGTGCAGCGGCAGTCCGTTCATGCGGGAGAGCGTGGCCGCGGCGGGGCGGGACGTCAACGCGCACTCACGGGAGGCAGTTGCCGAAGAAGTCCCGGAGGGCGGGGGTGAGAACCGACTCTCCGGGCTTGCCGACGGCGTCGTTGACCCCCTCGTGGTCGTACCCGGAGACGTCCACCACCTGCACGGCCACGCCCGCCCCGGTGAGCGCGTCCCGGAAGGCGTTGGCGGCGGCCCGGCGGCCGACGTTCCCCCGGCGGGCGATGAGGAATTCCCCAATGGCTGCGCCTGGCTTGGCGTGGGTGATGGGGGAGGCCGCGGTCCAGGTGGCCGGGTCCGTGCCGAAGGCGTTCTCGTAGAGGGCTCGCTGGGTGCCGGAGGCGTCCGCCATGACGGCCGGGATGTCGTAGCCCTCGGTGTCCAGGGAAGCGGTGCAGCGGACGGCGGAGGGGCCGAGGCCGTGGGCCCCGAGGAACCCGGGCGAGGTGGCCACCAGCGACACGAGGTGCGCGCCCGCCGAGTGGCCGAGCAGCGCCAGGCGGCTTCCGTCACCGCCGTACTCCGCGGCGTGCGCCTTCACCCAGGCCACCGCGCGGGCGACGTCCTGCGCGTGCACCGGATGCATCACCCGTCCGGCTGCCGGGCTGGCGGTGGGAGTGGGGGACAGCCGGTAGTTGACGCTGACGAAGAGGTACCCCTCGCCGTTGAAGAGGGCCACCTTGTCCGAAAGCTGGTTGCGCTTGTCCCCGGTGGTCCAGGCGCCGCCGTGGACCCAGACCACCACCGGGGCGCCCGTGCCCGACGCCGGCGGGTAGAGGTCCAGCGCGCGTTGCGGGTCCGCGGGGGCGCCCTCGTCGTAGGCCACGTCGAGCACGGGCTCTCGCGGAGGAGATTTGGGCCCTGCGTCGTTCCCTGCGGCGCCACCGTCCACCGCGGGGCGGCCGGCATCCGGCGCGTCCGCGTCGTTGTCGTTGCCGCGGAGAAGGCCGCAGGCAGCGGAGCAGAGGGCGAGCGCCACCAGCGCATGGCGGAGAATCATGGTTCTGTGGACCCTAGCCGATCCCGCCTCGCGTCAAGGTTCAAGATGCGTCGCGTAGTCGGAAAGGACGCACCTTGAGCTGATCCCGGGCGATCAACGCGGCATGGGCAAGCGAGGAGTCCGGACGAAGGAGCCGCAGCGGGACCAGGGATGGCTGTTCGTGCCTGCGCCGGAGGTTGGGCCGGAGCGTCCGGTGAGGCTGGTGGCGGCGGCGGTGGAGCGGCTGGACCTCGGGGACTTCCTGCGGCACGCGAAGGCGCTGGAGGGCGTGGCCGGCCGGCCGGTGACGAGCCCGACGCTGCTGCTGTCGCTGTGGCTGTACGGCATCCAGCAGGGCGTCGGCGGGGCGAAGGAGTTGGCGCGGCGGTACCAGTCGGACGCGGCCTTCCGGTGGCTGTGCGGCGGCGTGGAGAAGGCCACCTGCGTGCTGCCGCTGGCGGCGCTCGCCCACAACCTGGCTGCGCACGGCCAGCGGCTCGTCGGCGCGCTCGCGTAGGCGTCGCGGGCCACGCGGCGCATCCCTCACGCAGCCCCCGCCGGGCCGAACGTCTCACCGCCGCAAGCGGCAACGGGGGCGCCGACAGCGTGGGCACCCCCGTCGACCGTCTGAAACTGATCCACGCCCGCCTCAGCGAGCGATTGCGCGACTGCTCTTCAGGCAAGGGCAAGGAGCCGCGCGTCGAACGTGAGCAACTCCAGGTCGGCGTGGTGCTCGCGCGCCCGCTGCCAGGTCGCGAGGTGGATGGCATCCAGAGACGGGAGGTGGCTGCCTGGCGCGATGCGCCCGGCCAGCGCGCAGATGTCCTCGCTGAGGTCCCACATGTCTACCTGCGGCCACAGCTCCCGAAGGGCGTGCTCGAGCAGCGGCCGTGCCCGCTCGGCCTCCGGCCGGCGTTGCACCAGCCTGTGGATGGCGCGCTCCGCCTCGATGCGGACGAGCCGCGAGGCCAGCAAGCGAGGCGCTGCCTGCATCCGGGCCGCGACGTCCTCTGCGCCGGGCTCGTTGAAGAGGACCTTCAGCACGGCAGACGTGTCCAGGAACAGCGGCTTCACCGGTCGTCCTCGGGCCTGAGTTCGTCCAGGACGTCTTCCGAGTGGACGCCTTCGAAGCGGACGTTGGGCTGGATGACAGCCCAGTTCGCCGGGCGCGTGGCGCTCCGCAGCCGGACCTCGCCCTTGTCCGACAGGCGCTGGAGGACCTCGTCGAGGTCTGCCGGCTGGGTGGCCTGCCGCCGTGCCGGGCGCAGCTCGGCAATCACCTCGTCCCGCTTGGTGACGAGGACCGTCTCGCCCGCCTTGAGCTCGAGGAGGTACTCGCTCGGGCGTGCCTTGAGTACCTTGATTCCCACGGCCTTCATGGGGGGCGTGGTACCCACCGGTGGTCACCTCCATCAACCCCTCGCCATCCGGCCCCGGGCGCGTTAACCACGCGGGCGCCCGCCATGATCTCCGTCCACGGACTCAAGAAGCACTTTCGCGTCCACAAGCGCCCGCCCGGGCTGAAGGCCGCCGTGGCCTCGCTGTTCTCCCGCGAGTACACGACCGTGAAGGCGGTGGACGGCATCTCGTTCGACATCCGGCCGGGCGAGCGGGTGGGCTTCCTCGGCCCCAACGGCGCCGGCAAGACGACGACGCTGAAGATCCTCTCCGGCCTGCTCTACCCGTCCGAGGGCGACGTGCGGGTGGACGGCCACCTGCCGCAGGCCCGCGAGGAGGCCTTCCTCAAGAAGGTCATGCTGGTGATGGGGCAGAAGCAGCAGCTGCTCTGGGACCTGCCCCCTGCCGAGACGTTCGAGCTCAACCGCGCCGTGTACGACGTGCCGCGCGAGCAGTTCCGCAAGACGCTGGAGGAACTGACCCAGCTGCTGGAACTGGGGGACCTGGTCAACAAGCCCACCCGGCAGCTGTCCCTGGGCGAGCGAATGAAGTGCGAGCTGGCCGCGGCGCTCATCCACCGCCCGAAGGTGCTGTTCCTGGACGAGCCCACCATTGGCCTGGACGTGTCCATGCAGATGGTGATGCGGGACTTCATCAAGCGCTACAACGAGGAGACGGGCGCCACGCTCATCCTCACCAGCCACTACATGGACGACGTGGCGGCGCTGTGCCCGCGCGTAGTGGTCATCGACAAGGGGCAGCTCAGCTACGACGGCTCGCTGGACGCCCTGGTGCAGCGGGTGCGGCCGGAGAAGCGGGTGGTGCTGCACCTGGGCGGGCCGGTGGAGCGGCAGCAGCTGGAGTCCCTGGGGCAGGTGGTGTCCCTGGAGGCGGGCAAGGCGGTGCTGCAGGTGCCGCAGGCGGGGCTCTCCCAAGCGCTCTCGCGGGCGCTCGCCGGGCTCCCGGTCACGGACCTCAACGTGGAGAACGCGCCGCTCGAAGAGGTGGTGAGCGAGCTGTTCAGCCGCAGCCGCGCCGCGCGCGAAGCGGAGGCCCAGGCGTGAGCGTGCGCGGCACGGTGCGCGCGCTGCCCGCGCTGTTCAAGGTGGGGTTCGCCGAAGCGGTAGCCTACCGGGCGGAGCTGTTCGTGTGGGTGCTGTCCACCACCATGCCGCTGGTCATGTACGTGCTGTGGAGCGCGGTGGCCCGCGAGGCGCCGGTGGGGCGCTACGGGGACCGGGAGTTCCTCGCCTACTTCCTGGCCGCCTTCATCGTGCGGCAGCTCACCTCCAACTGGGCCGCGTGGCAGATGAACTTCGAGGTGCGGCAGGGCATCCTCTCCATGCGGCTGCTGCGCCCGCTGACGCCGGTGGTGTCCTGGGCGGTGGAGACACTCGCGTACATGCCCATGCGACTGCTCGTCATCGTCCCCCCGGTGGTGACGTGGCTCGCCGTGCTGGGCGGGGCCTTCCTTCCCCGGACGGTGGCGGGGTGGGGGCTGTTCGCGCTGGGCGCCGCCGGGGGCTGGCTGCTCGTATTCACCATCAACGTGTGCGTGGGGACGCTGTCGCTCTTCATGAAGAGCTCGCTCAAGCTGATGGACGCGTACCTGGCCGCCACCTTCGTCTTCTCCGGCTACCTCATCCCGGTGGAGCTGTTCCCGGACCGGCTGCGCGCCGTCGTGGAGTGGCTGCCGTTCCGCTACACCATAGGGCTCCCGGTGGAACTGCTCACCTCCCACCATGGCACGGCCGAGGCGGCGCGGCTGGTGGCGGTGCAGTGGGGCTTTTGCGCGCTGTTCGGCGTATTGGGGCTGCTGCTGTGGCGCCGGGGCATCCGCAACTTCGAGGCCTACGGGGGATGAGCGGCATGGGACGCCAGTTCCTCCGGTACCTCCGGCTGCTCGGCGTGCAGGTGCGCGCCTCGGTGCTGCTGGCGCTGCAGTACCGCGGGGACTTCCTCGTGGACGGGCCGCTGTCGCTCCTCTGGGCGCTCACCGCGGTCTCGCCCCTGCTGGTGGTGTACCGGGACCGCGCCGTGTTGGCTGGCTGGTCCTTTGGCGAGGCGCTGTTCGTGACGGGATGGTTCCTGCTGCTGACGGCGGTGGTGGAGGGGACCATCAACCCGTCCCTCACCGCGGTGGTGGACCACGTGCGCAAGGGGACGCTGGACTTCGTGCTGATGAAGCCGGCAGACGCGCAGTTCCTGGTGTCCACGGCGAAGTTCGAGCCGTGGAAGATGAACCACGTCCTCACCTCCGCGGGCATCTTCACGTGGGGGTTCGTCACGCTGGGGCGGGGCCCCACGGCGCTGGGGCTGCTGCAGGCGGCCCTGCTGCTGCTCACCGCCACGGTGCTGCTGTACTCGCTTTGGATACTGACCGTGAGCGCCGCCTTCTACGTGGTGAAGGTGGACAACCTCACCTACCTCTTCTCCTCCCTGTTCGACGCTGCGCGCTGGCCGTCCAGCTTCTTCCCCGGGCCGCTGCGCTTCGTCTTCACGGCCATCATCCCGCTGGCGGTGCTGACCACCTTTCCGGCGGAGGCCATGCTCGGCCGGCTGGAAGGGAGGCACCTCCTGGGGGCCATGGTCGCCGCGGCCGCTTTCTCCGCGCTGGCCCGGGCGGCGTGGAGGCGGTCGCTGGCCCAATACACCTCCGCCAGCAGCTGACGGGAGGACACGGGGGGCGCCGGCTGTAGTAGAGCGCCGACCCACGATGTCGAACGAGCTCGAACGCCAGGTCGCCCGCCGCCGCACCTTTGCCATCATCAGCCACCCGGACGCGGGCAAGACGACGCTGACGGAGAAGCTGCTCTTGTACGGCGGCGCCATCCACCTGG
>Ga0194133_10006600_pt1 | contig 14200 bp, 12 predicted proteins | sample TA2KigOf40mmetaG_FD_155448 | JGI IMG/M metagenome (GOLD analysis project Ga0194133, IMG submission 155448) | Freshwater microbial communities from Lake Tanganyika, Tanzania - TA2015055 Kigoma Offshore 40m | ecosystem: Environmental > Aquatic > Freshwater > Lake | place: Tanzania: Lake...
CCGAAAGACAATGATTCCATTACTAATAATGGGATGGGGACATTGGTGATAACTGTGTCCTGTATTTCCACAATTGTTACAGGACACCCGATATTTTCCTATGGATGACATGGTTTTTTTTGGGGGTGGGGTGGGGTGGGGGTGGTTTTTGGTTTGGTTTTTCTGAAATTGTTGAAATTTGTTCAAATAATGTGTCCATGTGTTTATGTTTGTTTTATTTAAAAAAAAAACAAAATTCTACAAATAAATAGAACACAGAACAGAACACATTCATAAAAACAGAACACATTCATAAATTCATAAAAACAAAAACGAAACAACCATGTCGGTAGATGCAACCGTCTGGGGACCACATTTTTGGTTTGTCCTTCATTCGATGGCGGCGACCTATCCCGAATACCCCAACGACATTACCAAACGCAAATATTACGATTTTGTTCACAATTTGCCGCTCTTTCTCCCCAACGAAGAAATGGGCAATCGTTTCTGTGAAATGTTGGATAAATATCCCGTGTCGCCCTATTTAGACAATAGGAATTCCTTTTGGCGATGGACGGTGTTTGTCCACAACAAAATCAATGTACAATTGGGCAAACTGGAAATGGAAGTCGACGAAGCCAGACGCATCCATCAAGAATGGTATGCCCCCAAACCCATCATCGAAGAGAATTATGGCAACACACAAATCAAACGTTCGGTGGTCTACATTAATATGGCTATCATTTTGTCGTTGATTTTGGTGGCGTATTTATTGCATTGAATCAAACAAACTCTTTACAAAACAAAACGAAACGAAACAAAACAAAAATATTTTTTAAAAAGATTTGTTTTACAAGCAAAAAATATTTTCTATACAAGCGAGCCTATGCAACATTTTTTTGTCTGAAACCAATATAATATACTTTACAATTACTGCTTTTATGTTTATACCCAAGTGCAGTCATAGTCATTGTAAATTTATTTGGTAACATGGGCAAAATTCCTTTTGTTCCATATTTTTGTACAACCCAATCATAGTAACTCTTCATAAATTCATCTCTTTGAATTTGTAATTTATATCCACCATTCGCAAGATCCACATATTCCATGTTCTCCTTGATAAATCTTGGTATCAATTGTGTTTCATCCTCATATGCACTACCATTCTCATTCATTTTATTTTCGTTGTCATTTTCATTATCATCATCATCTTCGTCATAATCAAACACAATGACATTTTTTTCATACAAACCAACACGATAAATATTCTCATCAAACACAATTTTGGATTTCTCATCCATCCAATATTTTCTGTTGTTATGCATTATCTGTATGAGTTCTGTCTCTTCGAGTCGAGTACTTGCCAAGTCCTCGGAGCAAAGAGGAGAAGCAGCCTTTGTAGTCTGGCGAATTTTAACGCCAACAAATACGTATTGTCGAGTTGGATTAAAGTCACATTTATTTCCTTTGATAAACTTACAATTGTACACCGTAATTAATTTTTCTTTTATTTGAGTTTTGCTATAGGGAGCAAGCAAATCGTACACATCTTGTGCAATTACTTCACTTTTGTCGTTTGTAAATTCTAGAAGATCTGATATTTTCTTGGCAAGAGTTGTTTTTTTTTCATTGGCTTCAGGATCGTGTTCAGACAACTCCTCGCCCGTCAAGGGAGAGGCAGTCCGTGACACCGCCAATCTGTACTTTTTCACTTTATACCTCAAATAATGAATTTGATCTTCCAACCGGCGAATTTCATTGGCCCAATGCTCGTCGCGTTGTCGAATGATTCTGCCTAAAAATTCAAAACTATCATAAATCTCCTCCATGGTCAGCGTCTTTTCGGGAGTGGAAGTTTTTTTCCATGCGGATTTGGTGTATTTTCTTTTTTTTTGTGGTGGTGGTGGTTCCATGGGAGCCGAAGTATCCACGGTTTCTTGTGGCTGCGGCTGCTGCGGCTGCTGCGGCTGCAGCTCAGTGACCGTGACTGTTGTTGCGTCAATACACGATTCTGTCACGGACTGCCTCTCCGCTTCGACAAGCGAAGCAGAACGAGGACTTGCCAAAGGCCGCCTCTCCACTTCGACAAGCGAAGCAGAACGTGGACTTGCCAAAGGCTGCCCCTCCTCTTCCAGTCGAGTACTTGTCAAAGATTCGACAGCCAAAGCAAATTGAGAAGCAATCAATTTGAAGTCCTCGCCCTCACCACCAAGGGAATACAGATTATAATTACTTGTTGACATGATTGGTTTTCTAATTTATTTTTTTTTTTAAAGAGCAAAAAAAAAATAAAGATTTTTAAAAAAAAAATAATTATGATTTGTAGGAGCATGCTTACATCGCAAAAAAAAAAATATCAAACAAAAAACAAAAAAAAAATGGAGAGATCGAAAAGCAAGACGCCAAAAAGTGAATATTCACCTATATAAAACAAAAATGGAGAGAACGGCTACGTCACATGTATTTTCAACGGGATCTTGATGACTTCCAACCGTTTGTTTCTATTATTGGCAAATTTGTATTGGATCCAATCGATGGACGGAATATGCCAAAACTGATTGATTTCAAAGGACTCCGAAATATGCGCCGATTGTTCATTAACATAGGCAACCAAACTCCGTAATTCGGTGTACAACGTCTCCAAACAACGATCGATTTTGATGATAACATCCCGCGCTGATTCTATTTCGGGATTCAGTGGTTCCAAAACGGCGATATTTCGCACACATATTTCACGCGACACGTCGATGAACATGCGCCATATTTGCCGGTATTCCATCAACATTTCTTCTTTCTTTTGAATGAAAAAGGTTCGATGACGGAATTTCGCTTCTGTGATTTTGTTCTTCATAAATTCGATTCTCAATTGCGTCATCGATTCAGGGTGTGCCGCACAATCATGTTGCAACGTTTCATTTTCCATATGGGACAATTGTTGGACTAATGCAAAAGAAACATCTCGAATGTGTTTTATTTTGTTTGTCAAGACCTCTTTCTGTTCAAAGGATTGTTTTTTTTGTGATAGGAATTCCGACAGACGGCGATTTGTATCCGTCATGAAACCGACGAATTGATGTGGATCGGTGGCACAAATGGTTCGATTGCCTCGTTCCAAATTATGATCACGGTTGTTGTTTGATCGCGCCAAATACTCAAAATAATGGGGATTGTGTACGGCTCCTTGTATCGGTTGACCTGTCTTCCAATCAAATGCATTATTACACACCGTGCACCACATTTGATTGCATCCTTCAATACGATAAATTGGTGTGACACAATTCGGACAGTTGCGAGTATCGCGTTGAATGGCTTTCGTGGATGCCAACATGATTGGATTGCAAATGTGGGGTGCGACAATAACCACATCTTTTTTGTCATCCTTCTCTGCTTCCGCCCCTTCGATAAGCGAAGCGGAAAGAGGAGAAGGAGAAGTGGAAAGAGGAGGAGCAGAGACATCCTTCTTAGGTATTACTTCATGACAATCGCGACAAATCTCGACACCACATAATCCACACATCGGCTTGTCACGGACTGCCTCTCCGCTCCGCTGCGTGGACTTGTCAATGCCTTTCTTTTTTGACGTCGCCATCGTGACAAAGCCGCGACATGTTTCCATGGGACATTTGCATACAATCAATGTGTTTTTGTCCTTAGACGACGACGACGACGGATTATCATTGATGTAATCTCCATTTTCATTGACTTCTTGAGTGGTATTTATTCCAGAAACACGATGACCCAAATAATTGTCAAGACGTTGTACTTTACCACGCATTTTGTTTAAATCGTTGCGTACTTTGAAAAGTATGGTTTCCAATGACTTTTGTTCCTCGGCAAATTTATCGCGAATCAAGGACATTTTGGCGAGATGTTGTGTGCCCGGCAACAATGCCTTTTGTTCCTCAAACAATACATCTTCCACATGGAAACGATACTTTTTGGTGATAAAGGCTTTCGAAAATTTGCACGACAAGAATTGACGTGTCCACGTCCGACCACACGTGGTACTCATGCAACGCGGGTGCGATTCTTGTAGCACAAATTTTTGACAACATAAAATGCATGCGACAAAGGGACAATATTCACATTGTAAGGGGGTGCGTATGTTGTTTGTATAGGTTTCTGTGCATATTGGACAATTATTTGATGTTGTTGTTGTTGTTTCGGAAGTGGTCGCTGTATTTACTACGGTTGCAACAGATAAATCCATATTCAATTTGTTTTTTATAATATTACCAAAAAAAAAAATACTTGGTAATTATATTATGAATTAGGTCGGAAAGACAAACACAAAAACAAAAACAACAAAAAAAGAGAGAAACCAAACCAAACCAAAAAAAAACAAAAAAATAAAAAACATGCGTATCGAATTATGGATTTTGTTGATTGCAGGAGCGGTCATGGCCAATATTTATACGGAAGGACGTATCCTTCGACGCATTTTGGACAATAAAAAATATATTCAAATGGCGGGCGTCGGCATTGGGGCACTCGTATTGTATTATTTGTTTAAGAAAAATCCCGGGAACGTCCACCAAATGGTGTATACCGCCAATGAATACATGAAATATTTACCTGTCGATAAAAACACCTCCAGTATGTTGACACCCATCCTCGATTTCACCTCTCGCTTCAAAGGTTCGGGAGAATATGGAGAGATTTTGGATATGAATGGAACAAGCGGAGCAGGAGGAGGAGGAGCCATGGCGTCCGAACAGAGAGGCGCCCCCATGCCGTCCGTCGACGGGATGGGACAGCGCATGGCCACCAAACGTTCTGTGAGCGAAGCCAAAAAGAAATTCGTGGCGGCCAGTCAAGGATGGAAATGTGTCATGTGTAGCCAACAATTGCCATTCACTTATGAAGTCGATCATATTGTGCGTTTGGAATTCGGCGGGTCAAACAACACCGAAAATTTACAAGCATTGTGTCCAGGATGTCATCGAGAGAAAACCGCCATGGAAAAAATGTTTTGATTTTTTTTATTTGTTTTTACTTTTTTTTTAATTAAAAATATTTTTGTATAAAAAAAAAATAAAAAACAAACAAAATTATAACCTTCCTTCGTATTGTTGCATACTGGCATGAGGACCGACATGGATATCAATTTCATAATCATGGGCATAGTACCTATTGTGTTCATTGAAAATATCAAAACGGATTTCTTCGCCTGATTCCATTTGAAACGTCACATCGATGCTTTGTCTTTCACCATACCTATTTTTTTCTTCGTCCGTTTTCGAGGGAGGATCAAAATCAATGGATACACCTTGCAGGATTTGTCCTTGTAGTGCCAAAAGCATCGATGCGATCTCGTTTGTCGTGGAATGCTCCGTGGTACGTTGTACGCCACTTGAATACAAATCAATGCCGAATTTTTCACAACAGTAATGTTCATTACTCAAATATATTTTGATGAAAGGTGATGACGATGATGATTGGGCCAAAGGCTGCCTCTCCACTTCGTTCCGAGGACTTGACGAGGATGATGGCGGACGAAGCCGAAATAAAAAATGGGAATCGTGAAATACTTCCACGTCGATAATTTGGTTGTTTATTGCGTAGAAGAGAGACATTGAAGGTCAGGTTGTGTGTGTGTTATCTTCAATTATTCGTAAGAAAGAATTAAATTATGATTGTATTGTTTATTTTTATTTTTATTTGTTTATGTTGTTATTGGTATTGTTGTTTGTAAAAAAGAAAAAAGACAGACAACAAAAAAAGAAGAAAAACAAAAAGAAAAAACAAAAACAAAAAGAAAAGAAAAGAACAGAAGAGTGAGATAATTCTTGTTTTTTTTTTATTTTTACACAAATAAACAACAACAACAAAAAAAAACGCAAAACAAATGAATGCTTCTTTGAAACCGATGACAGCGAAACCAAAAGCAAACGCATCGTCGTCGAACGCGCCAACAAAATCCCCCTCCATTCAATCGTTGGCCACATTGAGTGAGGTGGCCAAATCCTTGCCCGACACATCAAAATATTTGGTCGCCATCGGATGTTTGATTGTCGTCGGGATTGTCTTGTATTCCTCCTTTTCCAATCCCGATGCCTTGACCAAATCGTTCGTGTATTATTTCGTGGGGGCGGTGTTGCCCATTTTGATTGCGCTCTATGTGGCGTCGCCGCTCGCCTCCGAAAGTATTTCCTTGTATTCAGCCATGTATTATTTTGGGGCGGTGCTGGTCTTGATCATCATGGGATACATATTTTACACCATCATGAACCCCTCCACGGTGGGATTCGCCACCGACACCGTGGTATTCATCAAAGTATTCATGTTGATTATCGGTTTAGCCATTTTCTTTCGTGTCTTTGAACGGTATTTGACGACGGTGCGTGGATGGGGCGGCTTCTTCGTGCAATTGATCTTTTTCTTGCCTTGTTTGATTTCGGATGGCATCGAAGCTCTCTTTGATTCGATGCGGGTTTCGTCGCCCATGGTGATTATTTTGTTTGTCATCGAAGTCTTGTTGATTTTGGCGTATTTCTATTTGCCAAAATGGGTGGAAAATCCCGACAAGGTGTCGCTCTTGACGGATCGTACCTTCTTGAATCGATCCACCATCGTGTCCAAAGAGGGCATGTTCTATATGGACCGAAATGCCACCAACAAACAGAATCCCGCCCAATTCGACGACAAGGAATCCTACCGCCAAAATTATGCCTTGGATGCCTGGTTCCACGTCAATTCGATGACACCCGCCAACGTCGCCTACAACAAATCCACCACCATTCTGCGGTATGGATCCGTGGGCAAATTCACGGGAAAACCCAGTCTCTTGTACCGCAATGGCAAATTGGTGGTACATTTGTATGAAGACGGCGAGGGCACCGAATTGAAAGACGTGGACTTGTTGTACCAACGATGGAATCACGTGGCGTTTTCGTATGAGGGCACCCAAGTCACCATGTTTTTGAATGGCGAAGTCGTGTTTAGCCAGGCGATTCCCTTGTCCAAGTTGGTGTTTTCTGCCGCTGACGTCATCGAAGTGGGCCAAGGCGATGGCACCCACGAGGATGCGGGATTGTATGGGGCCATCGTGGACGTGAATTATTACAAGAGTGCCTTGACGGGACCCCAAGTCGCCGCCATCTACAATTTGTATGGCCCACATCGTCCCATTGTTCCCGACAACAAATTTGTATAAAATTATTTTATATATAATATAATAATGAATTATTATATATAAAAAATGTATTGAAAAAAAAAATAATGGGTATTCATTCGCTTTTTTTATAACACCAACAAATTATTTTCCAACAGTATTTTGACCGCTTCCACCATATTTAATACATCATAAAGTGCATTATGGTGTTGTTGCATGTCTGGTGTTGGGTTGCCATTATTATTGTTGCTGTTGCGAATACCCATCGCATATGCGTACAGTTCCTTGAGGTTGGGACTTTTTAGATCTCCTCGGGCGTTTTTGGCTTGGATGAGGTGTTTAGTGGCTTCCATTGTGCATGTTACTTTCTTTTGATGGATTTTGGCGTCTGCTATGTGGGTGAAACCATACCGATAGCACTCGCTTTTCAAAATGTTTGTGTCGAACTTTGCGTTGTGTGCCAGCACCATGGCCACCGAGTCTCCAAAAAACGTTCCATATATGTCCCGGGGGAAGGTATCCTTGAATGGCTTACCCTCTTTAACAGATCGGTCTTGTGTTATGCCATGGATTTCGGCATTTTGGGGAGAAATTGAAAAATCCACACACTTGAAGATTTGGTTGATTCTCATTTGCTCTTCGATGGATACTCCTGAGGGGACTTCAGGCGATTTTACCACCTTGCACAACATGCAAGCAATTTGGACAATCCGGGATGAGTTAAATTTCTTTTTGTCTTTGTATGCACCCTCCGTTTCATAACCGCGGAGAGGCAATCCGGTCGTTTCCAAGTCAAAAAAGGTAATGAAATCACCGATTTTAAGATTTTTTAACGCGATTATCTCCTTTTCGGGAGGTGTCTCTTCGGGAGGTGTTTCTTCGGGAGGTGTCTCTTCAGGAGGTGTCTCTTCAGGAGGTGTCTCTTCAGGAGGTGTCTCTTCAGGAGGTGTCTCTTTAGGAGGTGTCTCTTCGGGAGGTGTCTCTTCGGGAGGTGTTTCTTCGGGAGGTGTCTCTTTAGGAGGTGTCTCTTCAGGAGGTGTCTCTTCAGGAGGTGTCTCTTCAGGAGGTGTCTCTTCAGGAGGTGTCTCTTCGGACAAACCTTTCACCTTGAAACTCCGTCGATGCTCCGCCGTCGGTCCATATTCGCGCAATCCGGCGACATGTTTGGATGTCCCATAGCCCTTATTTTTCCGTAATCCGTATTTTTCGTCGAGAGACGGATCGGTGTCACACAATTCCGCGATGTAGGCATCGCGACTGACCTTGGCCAGAATGGACGCCGCCGCAATCGAACAATACGTATTGTCCCCCTGTGTCACCGTTTCGTGATGAACGACTTTGCTTTCTTGCGCCTTTTCATCGAAAATCGACAAAATGGGAAAATGATTGCCATCCACCAAAATGAGGACATCTTTCGCCACATCCACGGTGGGATCCTTTTCCAAAATGATGGCAATCAAATCGAGAGCACACGCACGCATCAAAGACAACGTGGCACCCAATATATTGAGTTGGTCGATGACGGCGGCTTCCGCATAATGGACAACATAGGCGGCCGCTTTTTCGCGAATGTGGGCGGCAACTTCTTGGATTTTGCGTTCACTCGTGAATTTTTTGCTGTCTTTCATCCATTCGTATTTGAATTCGTTGTTGTTTTCTTCTGTCGTCGCAGTCGCAGTTGGATCACGAATAATAACACCGGCTACATACACACGCCCAAACAAGGGTCCGCGTCCTACCTCGTCAATACCAATTTCCCATAGGTTGTTGTTGTTATTGTGGTTGTGATTATTTGTTGTATCCGTGTCCGTGGATACAAATTGACGAAGGAGAGACGACGATGGCTTGGTTTTTTGTTTTTTTGGATTCGGATTTAGGGTTTCGTTTTTGTTTTTATTTTTATTTTCGTTTTTGTGGTTCATGTTTTTTATTGTAGGTGAAGGAGAAAAAAAAAGTCAAAAGGTTTGTTGAAGTCAACAAAAAAAATAGATGCCTATAAAATTAAAAACATATTCAAATCAATTTTTTAACTTTCTTTTTCTTTTTTATTTAAAACAAAAACATGCCAAAAAGTAGAAGAAATAGAAGTAGAAGCTCAAGCAGAAGCAGAAAAACGGGTGGCAGCCCGACAAGATCCAAAACAATGCGTTCGAATTCTCGTTCTAGAAATACGAAATCCAAGAAACCCACCGAGGATTTCACTGCCGAAGACCGCGCCGATTTCATCCAACACATCAATGATTATCATAAAGAAGCGGATACTAAAAGCAAAAAGAAGGCCCTTTCCCAAGTTTCCAAGATGCACTATAAACGCAATTATAAAAGTCCGTTTTTTGGAAAGGTGAACCCCGAAGATCGCGTTTACACGCAAGGTATTCACCGCATTGATGCCTTTTTCAAGTATGGTGACAATATTGCATAGACAACAAAAACAAAACACAAAAAAAACAAAAACAAATCAGAAATAGGAATACAAACTCAATTTAGATTTGTCCTTTTGAAAATAAATGTAATAGGGTTGATCCAAACGATACATTTGTTGATATTCGAAACGCACCCGAAATACCCGTTGTGTCCAGTCTTTGAATGCAAACAATTGATTGCGACAATGAAATGGCAAATGTAGCCATTGGTTTTCAACCGTCCCACGTTGTTCTTTCTCCACGAATCGTTTGATCATTGGACGTTGTACTATGGTCGATGATGTCGTTGTGGTTGTATTATCAGTTGTATCAGTTGTTTTTGTGGTTGTTGCATCCTGCATGGTTTGTCGTAACGTCATAAACAAACGTTCACAATGATTTGTATATACTTCTTCATCGAAGACATTATTATTATTATTATATTTTGTGGGCTGCCTCTCCGCTTCGACAAGCGAAGTGGGAATGGACTTAGTCATATTTTATTTTTTTTTTTATTTTTTTTTTACAAAGAAATCTTGCGAATAAAATGAAAACAACAAAGAAAGAACAAGAAAAAAAAAAGAAGAAATGGAATGAACGGAATATAGATAACAAGTATTTTACTTTTCAATATCTAAGTATGTTTTTTGTTTTTGTGTGTATTTTTTTTTATTTGTAATTGACAAAGAAAAAAGGAAGAAAACAAGAAGATAAGAAATTTCGAAAAAAAAAATCCAAGATTTGTTTTTTTTTTCTTCTGGTGAAACCATTAATAAACACACCCCCAAACACCTTTCAAAACACAAAAAAAACAAAACTAAACACAAATGACATCCGATTTTAAATTTAGTGCTTTGTGGTTGTTTGTGGTCATTCTGGCCATTTTCGCCATTGCCACCTATTTTTTGAAAGATAAAAATAACGCCGCCACATGGGGACAACACGAACGCGAAAGTTTTCTCTCCAAAACATACGACAAAGTTCCCTTTGACAAAGTGGTGTTGGATGAATACTCATCGTCCAATCCCAATGTGTATAAATTATACGATAATATCTTCTTCGATCGCGACAATGGAAATTTGATTGAAGCCGACGGCGACGATTATGTGGCCGCTACTACCAGTGGAAACACGGCGGCGTCATCCACGGGTACGATTACCTCCATCAAAGTGTACACTCCCGATGGAAACACGGCGGGTCCTCGCACGGTGTCTGCTGGAAATAGTGTCCAAGAAAGCACCATATCATCGATGCCCAAATCGTACAGCCAATTTATGGTGACAAGCACGGTATCGGCGCCAAAGAAAATGGTGGGTGTCGTCACATGGGGATATGATACATTTATCACCGTCTTGGATAGTACCAATCCGACGCCCACCTACGGATTTAGTGCGTATTTCCCCTATTCGTCGACGGAAACACCAAAACGTCGATTTTATGACATCGATGTCACCAAGGCGACGGCCCCTACACAAACGTATGGACTCCAACTCCATAATTTGGGTACGGAATCCGCCAACGACACGGCGGACGGGGCCTACTCGACCTTGACGAATTACGACGCGAGCAAACAGGTCATTCAAATTTGCAAGGGGGTTCGCTATGATCCCACCAATGGTAGTTTGATTGTGATTCAAAGCAACAACACGGACATCAAAGTCTATGAACGTCCCACGTCGTCGTCGGCGATGGTGGATCCCTCTCCCAAAACGTATCCGGATGCCAACAAGGCTGCGGCGGCCAATACGTCGAAGACCATAGGTTCGGTAGATTATGCGCCGTATTATTTGATTACCCCCGATCGAAATTATTTGGTGCAATATGTCGCGTGGGGTCAACAAACGGTGGTGTCCGTCATCGTCAATCGCAATCAATTCGTGTATTTGTATGCCTATCGATTCAACAATGTGGGGGATGTGGATTCTGGAACGAACATTATTGGTCCTGGGAAAAACACGAACAACAACAATAGCAATAACAACAATAACAATAACAACAACAATGATGCATCCAGCAATCAAAATTTATTTAGCGACATTTCGGAGTATTATCGTTGGTTGTCGTTTTGGAATACCGTGGCGAATTCCTCGAATCCGTCGGCTACGTTTGGGGCGAGCAATCTTGTCTCGAAAAATAGTATTGTTCCCCCCGTGTGTCCCACTTGTCCCAGTTGCACGGGCAATGGTGTATGCACCAGTTGTGGTGGCCAAGGTGGCTCGGGTACCCAAACGGGTGGTGGATCCGGATCAAACAGATCATCGGGTAATTTATTATTCGATGCGGGTTCGGGGACCAAACAATTATTGGAAAACACGGGATCCGGTGCGACGAGTTTGGTGCGTGATGCTGCGTCCGGAACGGCGGGTTTAGTCAAAGATGCTGCGTCGGGTGCCGCGGGTTTGGTCAAAGATACGGCTTCGGGTACCGTCGGGTTGGCCAAAGACACCATCTCAGGCACCATTGGTTTGGCCAAAGACACCATTGGTGGTATTGGGGATATTTTGGGTCCTTTACGTCCCACGCAAGTGTCATCAAGTTCCAACGCAACCTCATCGAATGCATATGCACGTGGAGCCAATGGAGGTGTTGCTAATGGCGGTGCATCCTCGTCCTTTGGATCGAATGCGGCCACGTTTGGTGGAAATACGTCTCAACCCATACCCGGCATCGATCCCTATTCGTATTTTGGGGCCATTCCTCCCAAATCATCCAATTATGTTCCTATCACAGCGAATTTCAGTGCGTTTGGACGATAAGAAAACAAAGGAAATGAAAAAAAAGAAGAAGGAAAAAAAGGAAGAAAAAAAAAGGAACCTCAACCATATATACACACTGTTTCAGACAACTTCAAACATGTATGTTTGCGTTTGATTGACAACTATATAAAAACATTTTGATGAGAAAATACAACCCGCATTTTTTTTTTTGGGAAAAAACAAAAAAAAAATTTGAAATTGTACAACCATTCCTCATCAAAATATTTATTTGTTTTGTTTGTTTTGTATTTTTGTTTATTTGTAATTTTTGTTTGTTTGTTTTGTAATTTTTGTGAATTGATCGCATGAATTCCATTGATTTCCATGTGGCATTTGGACGAACGACCATCATTCAAAATATCAAACAACGATTGTTGGAATTTGACGCCAAATGCAAAGATATCACTTATAAGAAAGGCATCTACATTTATGGTGCCCCCGGTTCCGGGAAAACCCATTTGATACACGAACTTTTGCGTCAATTGAATTACGACCCGATATGTTTCGACGCCGGCGACATTCGCAACAAATCCTTGGTGGACACCATTACGTCCAACAATGTGGGCCAATGCAACGTGTTGGACATGATGCGTGGACGACCCAAGAAAATCGCCGTCATCATGGACGAAATCGATGGCATGCAAAAGGGGGACAAGGGAGGCATCAGTGCTTTGGTCAAATTGATTCGCCAAAAGAAAACCAAAAAACAAAAATCCGAACACCAAACGATGAATCCCATCTTGTGTATTGGCAATTATTACATGGACAAGAAAATCCGCGAATTGATGAAGGTGTGTTACGTCTTTGAATTGCCCGTTCCCACCGATGCCCAAATGGCCGACGTATTGTGCCAATTGTTCCCCATGGTGCAACACGACGCGGCACGCATGCATTCCATGATTCGATTCATCCAGGGCGATTTCCGGAAATTGCAATTCCTGTGGACATTATACCAGAAAAAACCCGACGCCTTTTTCCAGTCGTGGACGTCGATTTTCCAAATGAAACACTACAACGAAGATTATGCCCGCATCGTCGAACAATTGTATTTGGAACCCGTGTCTCTGTCGGAGCATTCCACGTTTATGAACGAAAACGATCGCACCACTGTGGCGTTGTTGTGGCACGAAAACATCGTGGATCGGTTGTCGGGATTGCCGCGCCACGATGCTTTTGCCTTGTACCAACGGTTGACGGACAACATTTGTTTCGCCGATTACATGGATCGCATCACATTCCAAAACCAGATTTGGATTTTCAACGAGATGTCGTCTCTCATGAAAACGGTGTACAACAACAAAATCTATCATGATACCTTCGAAGCACACGGATGGCGGAAAGATGGATCCGAAGACATGCAGATTCGTTTCACCAAGATTCTCACCAAATATTCCACGGAATACAGCAATATGTTGTTCTACAATATGTTGGCCCAGGAATTGGACATGGACAAGAAAGATGTGGCTTCCTTTTTCCAGGATCTGCGATTGACGCATGGCATGCATTTCGCCGATCGCGCCGACAAAATCGTGGAAGTCGAGCGCATGTTCCAAGACACCACCAAAATCAAACGATTGGACATTCGGCGATTGTATCGTTATTTGGACAAAAATGTCAAACGCGATGGCAAACGGGGTGGTGGAACTTCGTCCTCGTCCTCGTCGTCGAATCACAAAAACATCAACAACAACCATCATAAATTATTCGCCGCCGCCGACGACGACGAGGATGATTTTTTATTGGACGACGACGACGACGATATGGGCGACGATGATTTTTGACGTCAACCAACCAACCTACAATAAGACCCCCCCCCACACACACCCCCCAAAAAAAAAGATAATAAACACGAGCTTCGATTCCTTTCGTAGTCCCCATCCATTGTTCCATTTTTGTTTTGTTTTTCTTTTTTTTTTTCATTAACATCAACAACACAATATCGAATGCCA
>Ga0194133_10006601_pt1 | contig 14199 bp, 11 predicted proteins | sample TA2KigOf40mmetaG_FD_155448 | JGI IMG/M metagenome (GOLD analysis project Ga0194133, IMG submission 155448) | Freshwater microbial communities from Lake Tanganyika, Tanzania - TA2015055 Kigoma Offshore 40m | ecosystem: Environmental > Aquatic > Freshwater > Lake | place: Tanzania: Lake...
GTGATCAGTACGAGAAGCAGGTGTACGTGCTGCCCAAGCACCTCGATGAGATGGTGGCCCGCCTTCACCTCGAGAAGATCGGCGCCAAGCTCACCGAGCTCACCCAGGAGCAGGCCGACTACATCAATGTGCCGGTGCAAGGCCCCTACAAGCTCGAGCACTACCGCTACTGAGCCGGCCCCTGGCAGCCCATTGTGGTGAGTACGGATCGACACGCCTTGGTGCTTCCCCTGTATGGGGAGATCACGCAGGCCTGTTGGGATCGTCTGCGTGGTTATCGCCAGCAGGGATTCTGGGTTGTTGTGGTGAACAACAACCCAGCCACTTCACCGGATCTCCAGGCCCACGGCGATGTCGTGGTGCACCATCACAACCGCTCGGGCTTGGCTGGGGGGTTGAACGCTGGGGTGGAGCAGGCGATCCGCGATGGGGCAGCCGTGATCACCCTGCTGGATCAGGACAGCCTGATCCGTGCTGCAGCCCTGCATCAATTGGCCGCCGCATCGCGCCGGGGTGCAGCGTTGCAGCCCTGCGTTGTTGGGCCTTGCATCTGGGATCGGCGGCGCGATCAAGCCCATTCCCATCCCGATGACCAGGCCCGCTTTTTGATCACCAGTGGCACCACCTTTGCTCCCGTCGTTTGGAGCCTGGTGGGGCCTCTTCACGCCTGGATGGAAATCGATTACATCGACCATGAATGGTGCAGCCGCGCCTGTGCGCGCGGGGTGCAGCTGCAGGTGTTGGCCGATGCGTGCCTCATGCAAAGCTTTGGCCGCCGGCACCCCAACCAGTTCGCCCACGCTCTCGGCCTGCAGCTGTATTCCCCCTATCGCCGCGCGATTGCCATTCGCAACCTGCGTTGGCTGCTGCGCCAGCCCTACGTGCCCTTGGATCTGCGGCTGAAAGAACTGATCAAAATGCTGCTCAAGCCCTGGCTGTGGCTGTTGCTGGAGCCGCAACCGGCCCGCACCCTGCAGTCCATCTGGGTGGGTTTGCGGGCTCCGCTGCTGCAACCCTTTCCCCGGCAATGGCTGGAGGCCCGGGCGTGAATCCCCGCACCATCGTGCTCTGCGCGGGCATGCATCGCAGTGGCACGTCGCTCACAGCGTCGTTGTTGCAGAGCCTTGGGGTGGCCTTGCCGGGTGAATTGATCCCCGCCGATGCCGCCAATCTCAGTGGCTACTTCGAAAATCGATCGATTGTGGCGGCCCAGGAGCAGCTGCTGCAGGATCTGGGCTACTGGTGGCCCACCGAGCCGGCCAGCCGGGGGATGCCCCCTGCCGTTCGCCATCACCCGGCGTATCGGGCCTATGTGGACTGGCTGACGAGCCATTTGGATGCGTTGCTGGCCCAGGGCGAGGCTGCGCAGCTGGCGATCAAGGATCCCCGCACCTCCTTATTGCTTCCGGCATGGCGAGAGGCGGCCGCGCGGTTGGGCTGCCGCCTGCGCCTGGTGATCTGCGTGCGGGATCCCCGCGATGTGTGCTGGTCGTTGGTGTGGCGCGATGGCCCCAGCGTCGGCATGGGCTGGTCTCGGGCGCAGCGGCTGTGGCTGCAGCACTACCGCGCCCTGCTGCGGGATGGTGCCGGTCTCGACGCTCACGTGGTGGTGTACGAGCGCTGGTTGCAGCCTGCCTGGGCGGCAGAGCAGCTGTGTGGCTTGGCTGCCTTTCTTGGCCAGCCCTGCGGCAGCGCGGGCGTGCAGGCGGCTCTGGTGCGGGTGCGGCCCGAGTTCAACCATGGCGGTGCCCCGCGCTTGCCCTCGGTGCATCGTTCCCTGCGGCAGCTGCATCACCGTCTTTGCCAGCCCAAGGGCGGCATGGCCCGCTGGGCCCGTGAGGCTGAGCGCTGCGCCGTTGCCCTGGAGCGCCATCGCTTGCGCCGTGCCGCCCAGGAGCGCTTGCATCTGCTGTGGCTCAGAACCCCCTGGGGGCGCCGTGCCCTAGGGCCAGCCCTGGATCGCCACACCCTGCAAGCCCAATTGGGCAGCACCAGCCTGCGGCGTTTCCAGCGGTGCTTTCCCCACCGGGATGATCTGCGCCCCCATCCGCTCATCTCTCCCGCCCATCTCAATCAGCAGCGCCTGCAACGGGGATTGCCGCCGCTGCGCAGCGCGGACGACCTGTTTCGCCATTTGCTGTATCCGGATCTGATTCCCCTGGATCCGCACCCTTGGTTTGACTGCCGTTTTGTTCAGCACCAAACCGGGCAGCTGGGGGCTGCGGGGGTTCATCCGGTGCTGCGTTATCTCAGGGATCCATGCGACCAACTGGAGAACTGCCATCCCCAGATGAATTTGCCTTGGCTCCGGGCGCTCGGTTCCACGGAGGCGTACCCCTGGCGATTGGATCATCTCCCTGGGCTTGTGCCCCGGTTGCACCCAGGATTGGTGTTGGCTGATCCAACGGCCTCCTTTGGAGATCCCTCAGCGGGCAAGGCTCCGTTACAGGCCCATGAGGCCTACTGGAGCACGATCCAAGCCACCTTTGCCCTGTGGCCCGATGCCGATCTGGAGGGGCCGCTCACCTGGCTGCATGCCCAGCCAGGGGTGAAGCAGATGGGTTTGACCCCAACCCTGCCAGCCCGCGGGCTGGAGTGCTGGGGGTTGCCCGGCCATTGGGAGGCCGCGCTTTTGGCCCAGTTGGCTGGTATGGAGCCCGAGCGGTTTCGCTGTTGGGAGTGCCCTCAGCAGCTGTTGGAGCACTACCGCTCTGCAGCAGCCCTTGCCGCCTCCAACGGCACCGCGCCCCAACCACCGCTGCTGGCTCTGACCCAGCCATTGCTCGAGCTGATCCTGGCCGATCAGCAACCCTTGCCCAAGGGCGCGGCCCTGCTCAATCTGGTGTGGCCGCGGCCGGCACAGCAGTCGCCCTGGCTGCATCAGTTGGCGCAGGCCGGGTTGATCCTGGAGTGTCGCCCTGCGGTGCGTGCCTATTTGCAGGGGCTCGGTTTGCCGGCGGTTTGGCCCGATCCAGCCAGCCAACAGTTGTCAGCGCCGTTCGATGCTGCACCAGCCACCGCCAGCTCGCCGGAATCCACCTTGCTGTTGGCCCTGGCCAGCAGTGCCGCAGAGGCCCAGTTGGCCGCCGCCGCGGCGCAGCTCAACCCCGATCGCTATGAAGCGGTGTTGCGCCTGGATGCCCAGTTGCAAACCCTCGCGGCACCCCAGCAGGCCTGGAGCTGGCTGGAGGCCCAGCGGCATCGCCACCGGCACCTGCTTTGGCTGGATTCCCCCTTACCCGCAGCCGATCCCAAGGGGCATGCCGTGTGGGCCTGGGCCCAGCAGCGTGGGGTAGACCTCAAGATCGTTGATGCAGAGGCGGCATCGCAGCCCCAGTGGCTCACCCCCCTCTGCCAATGACGGGCTCCAACTCCCTGCGGCTCACGGTGGCCATCAGCCTGTTCAATTACGGCCACTACATCGCGGAAACCCTGGCCAGTGTCTGCCGGCAATCGATCGCCCAGGCCATCGAGTTGATCGTGGTCGATGACGCCTCCACCGACGATTCCCTGCATCAGCTGGCGCGCTTTCAGGCGGAGCATGCCGCGTTGTTCACCAGGCTCGGGGCGTTTCGCTGCGAGCGCCATCCCCACAACCGTGGTTTGGCGGAAGCCCGCAACACCGCCTTCGCGCTGGCATCCACCCCCGCGGTGCTGGTGTTGGATGCCGACAACACGTTGTTGCCGCAGGCCGCAGCCTGTCTGCAGGCGGCTCTGCAGGCGGCTCCCCCCGATGTGGGTGCTGTTTATCCGCTCCTTGCCGTGCAGGGCCATCCGCACCAGGCCCTGGCCAACGAGTTGCCCTGGGACCCCCAGCGGTTTCGCCGCGGCAATTACCTCGATGCCTTGGCCCTGGTGCGCCGTGAGGCATGGCAGCGGGTTGGTGGGTTTGTGCACACCCCCGGCGGCTGGGAAGACTTTGATTTCTGGTGCCGCTTTGTGGAGCATGGCCTTTCTGCACAGCAGCTGCCCAAGCTGCTGGCGATCTATCGCCACCACGGTGATTCGATGAAAAACAGCGAAACCGCACTCCGGCAGCAGGAGTTGCGGCAGCTGCTCCAGGGCCGACATCCCTGGCTGGAGCTGATTACGGCTTGATCCAGCTCAACAGGGTTTGGGCCCGGTGCCGGTAGAGGTGTTCAGCCTGGGTGCGACGCCAGGCGTTGCGAGCGATGCTGTTCACGGCCTTGGGATGGGCTTCCGCCCACAGCAGTTGGTCGATGGCCTGTTCGGGCGTGTCCGCCCACAGCAACTCGGTTTGGGGCTCGTAGAAGAGCTGCGTTTCCAGCCCGGCGCCGCACACCAGTTGGCAACCCCCAAACCCCGCCGCTTCAAACAGGCGAGGCCCCGGCGTGGAGGCCATCACCCCAGCCCCATTGGCCAGGTTGTGAACACGGCCCAGGTAGAGCGTGATCGGCATTACGCCGTAGAGCTGCCGCAACACCGCGAGCCCCACCCGCTGGCTGCCCACCTGGGTGGGGGCTGCAAAGGAGGGCCAGCCCGGCCCCAGCAGCAGACCCGCTGGCCGTGCGGCTTGGATGGCTCGGATCCAGGTGAGCCGGTTGGGGAAGGGTACGCCGCAAAACAGCCACCGCCCCGGAGGGGTCAAGCGCTGTTGGCCTTGCGGTTCCGGCTGTGGGGGAGCCGCGAGCGGCAGGTGCTCCACCCGCCAGTGGCCGGGATAGAAGCAGCGGCTGGCGAAGTCGGTGGTGCAGATCAGATCAAACCAATGCCCCTGTTGGCGTGCATGGTCGATTTCATAGGGATCCTCCAAACTCCAAAACACCAGAGCACTCGCGACGCGTTGGCAGAGGTGATGCACGATCGCCAGCGGCACCGTTTCCAGGGCCAGGCCCCCCACCAGCAGGGTCAGATGGGGGCGCCAGTGTTCGATGGCTGGGATCAGCTGCCCCAGTTGCACCAGCTGCACGTCCGGCCCATCGAGCTGCTCAAACCCCTGGGCGATCGCCTCGATCAGCCCGTAGTTGGAATTGAGTTCAGGCCGGCAGGTGCCACTGATCAGCACGCGCATGTCAACGCCCCCGTAGACGTCGCCACAGGGCGGCGACCCGCCAGCCCCCGGGGCAGCCGTAGATCAGGCGCACCACCCGCCGCCGCCAAACCGGTTGTCCCGGTTCCGCCGCCATTGCGGTGATGCCCTGGTGCCCTTGCACCCAGCCCTGATGGGGTCGGCTGGTCCACCCACCGGCCCAGGGTTGGGCGTCATCGGCCAAGCAGTGTTGAAACAGCTGCCAATGCGCCTCCCCGAACGCGCTGCTTGGGGTGGTGTGGTTGGCGATGGCCGGCAGCGGGGCCGGGTTTTGGCGGAGCCTCAGCAGGCCCCCTGGGGTGCAGGCCTCCAGCAGGGCTTGCACAATCGCCTGGGGATCGGTGCTGGTGAGGCCGCGGGATGCTGGATGTAAGCCGCGCTGCCGTTGCGGTTCCCCCAGGGCCCCCAGTGCGTAGAAGAGGCAAGCGCGGCCCCCGCTTTTCCATTCCTCAAAGGTGATGCAATAGGTTTCCGGCCAGGGGGAGAGGAAGAGGGCCAGATCCGATCCCGCCGCTTTGGCACTGAACTGATCTGGTGTGTAGCGCCCCAGCAGCTCCACGCAGGGAAACGCCGCCAATTCAGCCTCGATCCACGCCTCCACGCGCCCCAGCACCCGGAACCGTATGGGTAGACCCAGGGCCTGCACCTGCTGCAGCACCTCCCGCAGGTGCAGATAGCCCTTGTTCACCGCCAGGTTGCCCGGCACCAGGGCCACGAGGTGCTCCCCCGTTGCGGGGCTGATCGGGGCCGTCGGCGCTGGTGTTGGTGCGATCACCACGGCTGGCGGCAGGTGGGGCATCACCGTGCGCAGTTGCTGATCGGCGGCTTCGGAAGGCACGATCACCCGGTGGGCATGGGCCAGTGCCTCCGCCATCACCACCCGCCGCCGCAACGGGTCGACGCTTTGAAACTGGGGCCGGCGGGCATGGGTACACCCCTCACAGCGCCCATCAAAGAACGTGGTAATCCCGCAAAACCGCTGCTGTGCATCCAGCAGATTCCAGCTGTCGCACAGGCTGAAGTAGTCGTGCAGGGTGATCAGGGTTTGGGCCCCGGCCTGGCGCGCCAGCGGCAACACCGCCGGCGTGAACCCCAACAGGTGATTCACATGCACCAGTTGGGGTTGCCAGCTGTTGAGCACTGTCTCCAGGTGTTGCTCCAGCTCCGGATGGTGCAGGCTGAATTCATCCACCCGTTGCTGGCAGCGGAAGCCACCCACCCGCTGCCCCCAGCGATCCAAGAGGTCAAACCGGTGGCCGTCATCCCCCGCTCGGCACAGGATGCGCAGCTCGGCTGAGGCGGGTGCCGCCGCCACGATCTGGTCGAGGCAGAGCCCGGCACCGCCGTGCTGGAAGCCGGGTTTGGTTTGTTCGTGGCTGATGAACAGCACCCGCCAGTTGGGCGCCGTCCGCGGCGTGGAAATCGCGTCTGTGGGGCATTGCCGCAGGGCTTGCACCAGCTGTTCCGCCCGTTGGTCGTAGCTGTGCTGCTCCCGGATCACCGCGGCCATGGCCGCGCCCATCTCCAGAAATGGCGTGGGATCAGTGTGGGCCTGCTCCAGCAGGGAGCGCAGCTGCGCGAGGCTGCTGAATCGCAGGAAGTGAATGCCCTCCTCGAGGTTGGCTGGCATGTCGGGGATTTCCGCCGCATGCACCAGTTGGCAAGACCCCGTGAGGCCGGCTTCGAACAGCCGTGGCCCGGGTGAGCGGGCAAAGCGGTGGGCCCCGGATCCGGAGAAATCACGGCCGATCACCAGGGTGCAGAGGCTATTGGCCGCCCGCAGCCCGAATTCGGAGATGGCAATGGGTGGCTGCAGGCTCAGACCATTGGCCAGCTGGGTGCGTTGCGCCTGAGCCTCCACCACGGCATTGGCCACCAGATGCAAATCCAGCTGCTGCTGGTTTGGCCAGCTCTCCCAGAGCTGGCTGAGCAAGGCCTTGCGGTTGGGCCAGGCCGTGCCTGAGAAAAACAACAGCTTCTCCGGCGGCTTGGATCGGCGAAGCGGGAGCAGAGCCGAATCTCCAGCCAGGGGAAGGTGTTCCGCGTGGCTGTAGTGCTCCAGGCTGCCGCTGTCATTGCTGAACACGCATTGGAATGCCGCGGCGTGACGCTGGTTGGCTTCCCGCTCGTAGGGATCCTCCGTGAACCACACGGCGCGGCGTCCAAACTGTTCAGGCAGGCGATCCAGCCGTAAACGGCCCAGTTCCTCCCCGCCATACACCAACAGGGCTTGCTGCTCAGGATCGCGCCGCACCTGCTGGAGCCCGTTGGGGCTGAGCACCACCAAGCTCAGATCCCCACGCCGTTGCAACGCCCGCACCAAGGCTTGAAACAGGTAGCCGTTGGGATCGTCGGGTTTGGAGTTGAGAACAAAGAGCTTCACGGCTTGTCGCTCAACGGCCTGAGCGTAAACCGCGCATCAGGGCCTCCAGCCAAGCCGCGGGCAGGATCCTCCAGGGCAGGCGCAGCAGCAGCAGCAGGGCCATCCGCTGGCGAGACAACAACTGCTCCTTGCTGCATCGCCGCAGAAAACGGGCTTCACGCCGGGCATAGCTCCAGCCGTGGCGCCGCTGCAGATGGGCAGGTCCCACCCTGGCGGTCACCAGCACCTCGGCCAGATTCGCCAGTTCATGCCCTTGCTGGCTGAGCCTGAGCCATAGGTCCCAATCTTCAAACCCCGGTGCATCGCGGTAGTTGCCGGCCGCCAGCACGGCCGTGCGGCGTAGGGCCACGGTGGGATGGTTGAGGGGATTGCGCCAGCGCAGCAGCCGCTGCACCTGATCCGGATCGGTGGGTACACGCCGGATCCGCTCCCTGGTGATCTCCCCTTGGTGTTCCCCCAGTTGCCCCCCCAGGACGCACACCTGGGGGTGCCGTTGCAGGTAGCTGAGTTGGTGTTCGGCCCGCCGCGGATCGGAGTGGTCGTCGGCGTCAGCCCGCAACACCCAATCACAGCGGCAGGCGCTCAGGCCGGTGGCCAAGGTGGGACCGGTACCCCGCCAGTGGGGTGCCTCCAGCACCAGGGTGGGAAGCTCAGCATCCTGCAAGACTGCCGCCAACGGCGGCGGCAGTTCACCATCCACGCTCACGACCAGCCGCTGAGCCGGCCAACTTTGGCGATACAGGCTTTGCAACGACTGCCGCAGCACCGCCGCTGATTCCCAAGGCGCCAGCGCCAGCAACCACTCGTAGGCGACAGGCACAGCGTCCGCCATGCAAATCCGATCACCGGCAGCCGACCCTAAGGCCCGCTTTCCTACTTTTCTGGCCCTCGGCACCCAGAAGGGGGGAACGACCACCCTGCACCGGTTGCTGGCCCAGCATCCCCAGGTGTTTTTACCCGCCTGTAAGGAGGTGCACTACTTCTCGCTGCACAGCCAGCGGGGTTTGGGGTGGTACGCCGACCATTTCACGGCCGCTCGCCCAGACCAACGCTGCGGCGACATCACCCCCTATTACTTGTTTCATCCCGAGGCCCCTCGCCGAATTCGATCGGCATTGCCGGAGGCGCGTCTGCTCATCCTGTTGCGCGATCCCGTGGAACGGGCCCTGTCGCACTATTTCCACGCCCGCCGCCACGGCTTTGAAACGTTGGAGCTGGAGGCGGCGCTCGCGGCGGAGGCGGATCGGCTCCATGGCGCAGAAGCGGCCTTAGCCCTGGCGGGGGGCCAGCACTTCAGCCATCAGAAACACAGCTATCGGGCGCGGGGCCACTACGAACACCAGATTCAGGCCTACCGCCAGCAGTTTCCCGATCAGCAACTGCTCGTGCTCCAGAGTGAACAGCTGTTTGCCCAGCCCGAGCACTGCTGGGACACGGTGCTGAGGTTTCTGGGCTTGAGCCCCTGGCCCGTACCCCCCATGCAGAGGGCCAATGGGGGGTTGGGGGAGGCCCATGCCGTTGCCCCATCCCTACGCGATCAACTTCGCCACCACTACGCCGACACGGTGGCCTTCGTGCGCCACACCTACGGGTTTGATTGGGGCTGGTAAGGCCGAATGGGTTGGTTTTGCCCCGTGGCGAAAGCGCTGCTGCTGCGGAATTGGTGGATGTCGCTGTTGAGGTAGTGGGCCAGCGGCCCCCGCAACGCATCCGGCAACCGACCATGCACGATTTTCACGCCCATCCCAGCGCCGGTGAGCCAGGGCTTCGGGGTGCGCAGGTTGTATTCAGCCGGCAACACCCAGCTGCGCAGGCCGCGGTGGCAGCAAGCCCACCACAGGGCACTGCGTAGGGAGGCTTGATCGAAGCTCACGCCCACCTGGTCGTAGAGCTGCAACCAGCGCCTCACCAGGGCCCGTTGTGGCCACCCCCGCCGCAACCCCAGCACGCCGCTGTTGAGCTCGCAAAAGCCCTCTGGCACGCCTGGGTCTTGCCATTGGCACCAACGCACGGGGGCATGGCAGCCCACCACATCCACCTGGCGCAAAATCGCAAACAGATCCTCGATGGGCGCCAGCAATTCCAGATCCGTGTCGAGAAACAGGGTGCGTGCGTAGGGCAACCGCAGCAGAGGGGGGATCTTGTCGCGGAAGCTGCCCACTGGCCCGGGATGGGGCAGCAGTTGGTCAAACAGGCCGGAGGGGATCTGCTCGGGTGCATCCGTGGCCAGGGCGATGGGCCGTTGCCCCAGGTGCGGGCGGATCCGCCCGATGGCCTCAAGGGCTTCTTGCCGATGTTGGGGGCCCGTGGCCACCAGCAACACCCCTTCACGCCTGGAACGGCGGTTCATGGCAACTGCTCCTCCCAGCGCGCCAGGGCTGAGGCCACCGAGTGCTGCATGGCCTCGGCGCTGTAGCGATGGCGCACGGCTTTGGAATGGGCCAAAAGGCAACCAGCCAGCTCCTGGGGATCCGCAGTGAGCCGGGACTGCACCCGTTGGCAGGCCTGCACAAATCCCAGCCAATCGCCGTAGGCCACCGCCTCCCCTGCGCGATGGGCATGGGCCAGTTCCAGCAATTCCTCGCCCCCCAGCCCGGAATAGCCGATCACGCAACACCCGCAGGCGGCCGCCTCAGCCAAAGGCAGCCCAAATCCCTCTGGATGGCCAAACGCCAGAAAGATCAGGCTTTGCTGGAGGGCTGCGGCCACCTGTGATTGCGGTAGACCGTCAATGGCCAGCACACTCCAGCCCCCTTCACGAAACCACGGTTGGCGTGCCAGCAGGGCCGCCACGATGGCCGCATCGCGCCCATTTTTGCGGGGCATGTAGGCGATGCGGCGTTGCTTGCTGCCGGCGGGCCTAAACAGATCCGTTTCAATGCCATTCACGATCCGGCTCACCCGATCGGGCCCCAGCGGGAAGGCCAGTTTCAGCAGCCGCTCATCGTGCTCAGAAATGCACAGCACGTGTTTCAGGTCGTCATGTTGGTACAGATCCAGCACCTCTTGGGGCGCTGGGAATCCATCCCCCGGTTTGAGCCCGAAGCTGTAGGCACCGTTTTGGTTGAACACCAGCTTCGGCAAGCCCGGGGCATAGCGGGGCAGGGCCGCCAGGAATGTTTCGGGCAGCACGATCACATCGCGATCGGCACGCAGATCGCTGCGGGTTTGAAACTGCTTGAGGCCAATGGTGTCCACCTGGCTGGAAAACCAACCGGGGTGAAAGGAAGCCTCCTGCTGGATGATCGTGGCCTGGCGATCCAGTGCCCCCAAAGCCTCCACGAGCCGGTGCACCTGTTTGGCACCCCCGATCGGCCGCTGCAAATCAGGATGCAGGGCAAACCAGTAGCGGTAAGGATGGGGCATCGCTTCAGTGTCGCCCCTCTTGGCCACCGCTGGCTCCCCCCATTGGTTGTTGGTGAGCTTTGACCAGTGGCGGGGGGATTGGCTGAGCCAGCCGGAGCTACAACTCCCCACCCTGAAGCGGCTGGCCCAAACCGCCCTGGTGCCCGGCCGTTGCCTGACGGCCTCGCCCCAATGCGTGCCGGCCCGGGCCAGTTGGCTCACGGGCCTTTGGCCCAGCCAGCTGGGGGTAACCCGCAATCAGCCCTATGCCCTGCCGGCCGATAGCCCCAGTTTTGTGCGCCATCTGGCCCAGGCCGGCTGGCACACGGCCCTGATTGGGAAAACCCACTGGCACCCCCATGCGGCGGGCTTGGATTTGCGGGATCGCACCAGCCTCCTCGCTGCCCTGGGATTTGCTGAATCCCTGGAGATCGCTGGACCCCGTGCGCTCATGGAGGTGACCTGCGCACTCACCGATGCCTGGCAGGCCCACAACCCCATGCTGCTGGAGCAGTACCGCTCCGATCTGCGGGACCGTTACCTGGCCGGCCCGCCCTGGCGAGTGCGCCCTTCCATCCTTCCATCACCGCTGTATCCCGACATCTGGGTGGCCGATCAGGCCTGTGCCTGGTTGCAGCAGCGGGGCCCTTCGCCTGAGCCTTGGATGTTGTGGGTGAGTTTTCCCGGGCCCCATGAACCCTGGGATACGCCAGCCCCCTGGGCTGGCCTCCACGGGCAGCGTCGCTTGCCCGCAGCCACGGCGCGCCCCGCCTGGATGCTGAGCCAACCGCTCGCTTCGGAATGCCGGCAGCGGCTGGAGCAGTGGACGCCAGGCCCTGGGCGCGAAGCGATCCGGGCCCTTCGGGCCGACTATGCCGATCATCTGGCCTTGTTGGATCACCAATTGGCTCGTCTGTTGGCCCATTTGCCTGAGCCTGAGCGCACCACGATCACCGTGGTCAGCGACCACGGTGAGTTGCTCGGCGATGCCGGCCTGCTCTACAAGAGTTGCTTCTTGGAGGGGGCTGTTCGCAGCCTGGCGTTGCACCGGCCCTGCCGTGGCCTCCCCCCGTGGGGGCGCCGCCCCCAGCAACCCATTGGCCTGAGCTGGTTGTTGGCCGCCGCCGCCGAGGAGGTCGCCACGGGACGGCCCCTGGCCAAGCAGCGTCATCCCCCCTATGCCTTCAGTGAGTTCGGCACAGAGCTGATGATCAGCGACCGCCGTCGCAAGCTCGTGCTGGATGGGGGTGGGAATCCGCTGTGGGCCATCGATCTGATCCGCGACCCTGAAGAACAACACAACAGGCTCTCCCCTGGGCAACCGCTCTCAGGGCCCTGGCAGCGGCTGAGGCAGGTGGCACTGGCGCATCAAAACCATCGGTTGGGATCGCCGCTGACCAGCCCGGTGAGTTGAGCCAGGCTGAGGTTGGAATCCAGCACCACGGCCTCCAAGGTGCCCTGCGCCAGGATTCCCAGCCCCTGCTCCAGGGCCACGCACTCCAGCTGATCTGTGCTGCAGCCCAGGATCGTGATCCGGTCCTCGCTCTCGAGCCCCAGCACCACATCCGCCAGGCTGCCCCCGTGGGCCCGGCCTGAGGGCTCACCATGGCTCACCTGATCGGACAACACAAACAAGGCATCGGCTCCGGAGCCTGGGATCAGGGTGTTGCGCCCGCCGCCGCCATAGAGCTGGTCGTTGCCCGTGCCACCTTCCAGTGCGTCCTGTCCGTGGCCACCGCGAAGGGTGTCGTCACCGGCTCCCCCCAGCAGCTGATCGCGTCCCCCGCCACCGGCGAGCAGATCGGCGCCACCCCCACCGGCAAACCACTCATCCATCCACCCGCCCGCGAAGGGGGCAACGCCGATCAGCAGGTCGTCGGATTCAGTTCCGTACTGCAGCCGCTGACAGGCTTGAAACTCCACCAATTCCCAGGCCCCTGCGGCGATCTCCCGCGCTGCTGTGGTTGGATCCCCCACCAACAACACCTGTCCGGAGCCGGATCGCTCCAATTGGTAGCTGCCCCGCTGGTCGTCCTCCAAGCCCCAGGTTTCCACCAAGGCTCGGATGTCGCTGGCTGAATACCACTGCGGCCAGCTGCCGCTGCGGGGATTGCGGTAGGCCATCACCGTGTCTTCCGGGTACACGCTGCTGGTCCAGGGGTTGGTGCCACCGGCACTGTCGCCATCCCCGGAGTCGAACGGATGCTCCAGGCCGAGGGTATGGCCGAATTCGTGGATGGCCGCATAACGGCGGTAGGCCTGATCCGTGAGGCGGCTGCCGTCCAGCAACACCTCAAACCAGCGCTCTGCGGGCCCACCGGTGGCAATGGTGATGCCGAGGGGGTTGCCATCGATGTTGAACACCGAATCGTGGAAATAACGCACTGCCGCAGCGGAGGCGTTGCTGGTGCGATCGAAATCGAGGTCGATCAGCCGATCCAGCCGTTGCAAGCTGGCCACGAGATAGGCCTCATCGCTGGCACTGATCGCCAGCGGGTTGATGGTTTGCCGGCCATAGGAGCCGCCATCGATGCTGATCGGAGCCGCGCTGGTGTGGAGGTAATACCGATACAGATCACCGTGATCGTCAATCGTCTGCTGGGCATAAAACACCCAGTCCTTGTCGATCAGTGCAGAGGTGGGAATCAAGGCTGGATCGGCTGGTCCTCCTGTCTGCACTCTGCCAGCATCGGGTGTGGTCTGTTGCCCGCCGGATGTTCTCTCCCGTGTCTCAGGCGCTCGATCTGGAGGGGCGGCTGTCGGTGGGTCGCCTCACCCGATCTCCCCTGGTGGAAGGCACCTGGGCCCTGTTGGAGCCAGCAGGGCGACAGAACCATGCTCCGCAGCTGTGCTGGCTGGATCAGGACCGGTTGGCCTGTGTCTGGATGGCGGGTGGGCAGGAGGGCACCGCCGGCATGAGCATCTACCTGAGCGAGCTGCGTCGGGGGCGGGGCCGTTGGAGCAAACCACGGCTGATTTCCCAGGATGCCTCCCGCTCAGAGCAGAACCCGCTGTTGTTTGTGGATGGCGCAGGGCGTCTGGAGCTCATTCACACCGCCCAACGGGCCAGGGATCCCCAGGACAGCTCCTGGCAAGGCTCGGGCAGCAGTTTTTCGATGCAGTGGACGGCAGCCCTTCGCCGCCAGACCCGTGCCTTGGCTGGCGGGCGTTGGAGCCGTGCGGAAGATCTGTTGCCTGCGCCTTCGTTTTGTCGGCATCCACCCCATCGCCGCCCTGATGGCCGTTGGTTATTGCCCATCTATCGCAGTTTGGAAAGTGGTGGTGCCTTTGGCCATGATCACTCGCAGGTGTTGGTCTTGGCCGAGGATGGTTCCTCCACCGGTGAAATCTTCGATGTGCCAGAGAGCACCGGTCGCGTGCATGGTTCGATTGTGGTGAGCAACGATGGCTCCCAGCTTCT
>Ga0194133_10006602_pt1 | contig 14199 bp, 9 predicted proteins | sample TA2KigOf40mmetaG_FD_155448 | JGI IMG/M metagenome (GOLD analysis project Ga0194133, IMG submission 155448) | Freshwater microbial communities from Lake Tanganyika, Tanzania - TA2015055 Kigoma Offshore 40m | ecosystem: Environmental > Aquatic > Freshwater > Lake | place: Tanzania: Lake Tanganyika...
CTCATCATAGTCATCAAAATCCTGATTTAGAGTAAATTTCAAGATTGACTGTGTAGCTTTTTGTTATTTAAAATACCTTACCAAAACTGCATCAAGTGCAGGGTTTCGTCCCTGTTGGAACCTGTTTACAAGTAGAATATGCATTTAAGGCCTTTAAGATTAATAAACTGAGGCTTTGAATTTTTCATGGGGTATATGGAATACCTGGCCAGGAGTCAAACCCGGGTTGCTGGGATTGAATTCCTGCTTCAAACCACATTACCACCCTGAATCTTGAAATTCTTCCAATAATTTAAATAAGCACTTTCTGCTACAGGGGTACTTAGCTGGGAGTTTGATCTAAGGGTTGAACTGTCAGTGGTAGTGATGGGTCCGTGTCAAAAACTTGGGCCCAAGTCAGTTGGATAGGTTCAATTTTTTGTTGCTCAGGTTGGGTTGAATTGGGTCAGCCATCTTTGATTGGGGTTTGAAAAATTTCCCCCAAAAATCTCAATTTTTTTAATTTTTTTCCTTTTCGGATCAAAAAGCACCCGGGTCAAAGATGAGTCAGCCTCTTCTTACTGCGGGGATAAAAAAATGCTCGGGTCGGGTCAGGGCCCATCTCTAGTCAGTGGTTCAATCCCAGGCACCAACCTCTGACCCGAAGTTGGTAAAATCAGATCAAAAAATTGGTGTCGTGGGCTGGGGATTAGACCCACAACCTTAGATCTTAGTTCTCAGTCAGGTGCCTATGACCCCTCAGCCACAGCAACCCCATTAATAATATCATAAATGCAATAGAGCGTGTTATGATAATATTTGAATTGATATAAAAATTCCTTTACCCAAAATTGTCCCTGTTTTTTCCCAACAATCTTGCTCCAAGGTTTTTTTCTCGGCCTCTAACATCCCCAAGGAGAGGTCTCACTTGAAAAGCATAAATATCATATCTATCATTTCATTTTCACTTCACTTTGAAAAGTGAAAATGGAAATTTGAATTACATGGAAGCCTTCGACGTGTTGCTCTTATTCTAAAAATGGGATGTTGAGCTGATTCTTCCAAGTCTAGTTGCCGGTGAATACTCAAGTTATCAGGAATAGCATGATGAGCATAGCTTCTCTGACTCTCTGAACCTTGGGAATAAAAAGCTCACTTCATATCTATCAAATAATGTTATAGTTTTGTTCAAAAACTTACCTCCTTGCTCATGAACATCAATTTCCAAGTCTGAAGCATCCTTCAAAGACTTTTTTCCACGACGGAAGCTACGTCTCTTAGAATACAAAATGTCATTTAAGTAGATAGTAACTTCTGAAGATACCATATCGATTTGCCAAATGATCTTTCGTATGACGGACGTTTCACCTACTATGGTTTGCCTAATTGTCAATTCGCCTATTGCCAGTCGCCTAATCATTGCTAACCTAACCTGACCCAAACAACCCCCCCCCCAAAGCATGTTCCCCCTCCCTAACCCTGCTCAGGCAAACAGTCATTATGCGAACTGTCATAGGCAAACTGGCAGTAGGCAAACTGTCGTAGGCGAATCATCATTAGGCGAATTCACGTTATCCCACTACTGGATGTATCTTTTTGGCACCTTTCACTTCATTCAATAAGTCAAATCAAACTTACATTTCCTTGCTGTTGCAGTGGGGCTTGGGGTTTGGACCCCACCAACATTATATTCCCTACATCTTCATTTGAGAAATCATCAAACAAAATAAAGCTATCGCTTAAAATATTCCTCTTGTCAAATGTGAATCCACTGGGATCATCTTTGCTTAAAGCCTGGACATCTTCAATATTCTCATTGGTCCTGCTCTTTGTGGGATCCAGGTAACCCACAGGCTTGGCCCGTCGACGTTTACGAAGCTGATTCAGGAGAAATCTCTTGTGGTAATCTTCAAACAAATTCTTGAAAAAGTCTGGTTTAGAGCCATGAAACAATTCTTCAGAACCTGCAGGTGGAAAAACCTTTTTTTATCATTATTATGAACTGATATGTAAATGTGGCTAGTTTTACAAAAAAAGCATTATGAAATAAATGGCCTTCAAAGATTGAAAATTTTCAAATTATCTGCAGCATCAAAATCTAATTGTTTGTCAATTTTTCAAAATATTTAATGTTGCCTTGTAACATCTTCATCCAATCAATGTCTAGCTCAATTTGTAATCAAATAAAAGTGGTATATTCAAAAATTTGATGCAAAGAAAATTAATGATTCAAAACTTTGATTTTTAAAAATCAAACAAACAATCAATGGCTCAAAGTTGTGGAACAAATCTTAAACAATATACTACAAATCAGATTCAATTGACCAGCATTCTAGTATTGTAAAATTTGCTTAATTTGGCATCTTTCACATATTTGTTAAACTCATTTCAAGACAGGATCACACCTGGTCTCTCATTCCCACACCTGTTGATATCAAGATAGCATTTCAGAGCAAGGTATACTCGATGCTCGAATCAACCAGTGCCACTGGTAGATTGCCCTCACTGGTCCCTCCAAGTCTAACCTACAATAAGGGGCTGCTGGTCTAAACAACAGTTCAGTATTGATTCTTTTCTTGATTGTGAAGGTCATCACTGGGTTTTCGCATGCTCTTTCACCCTCTCTTCAGATCACAGCACCGTACTCACGACTAACATCATTGAAAAGTTTAATTTATATTGTGCCAATAATGATTGACATATAATTATTTACAATAAAAAGACACATATACTATATATCCTAAAAAAAGTTTTATTAGACACAAACAATCAAGTAGCAGAACAGAAATTTCCTTCAAATTTCAAGGCAACTTGTTTTATTATGATGTGAAAACCCCAGAGGCGTAAGTCAAACTTCAAATGTTGTTTGTAAAAAGTATGCTTAGTTTTGTAAATAAACTAATTTACACTGTAGGAGCTTTATTTCTACTGATGAGGCTTTAATTAATTTAGAACCAAGATTATGAATAGAAATGTAGATATAGCTCAAAATATTTTAGAAAAGAAAGTAAAGTATTCCACTATATCTTTATGAAATTTGTTGAACATAATGGCAAGGGGATTCTTGTTACTCCACATTCTAAAAGTTTTAGAGTTGTAAACTTAGTATGTTGAAGGTATTTTTACTTTAGTAAATTGACCCACAACCTTGGTGTGTTTCTGCTCAGTATCGACAATGGTTGAAATTCAAAATTAACAAAATGAAGGACACTTTCATACTTGGTTGAACCTTTCATGCAGCAAATGCAGCTTGTTTAAGAAAATTTTTCAACTCATCTTGAGGGGTAAAAAGATTTGTTGAAGACACACCCTTGATTTCAAAAAGTTGAATAGCTGGTTTATTGAAAATAATAATCAAAAGTTAGTGGGAAATTTTTCTACTCTGAAACCATAGGACCTAAAAATAACCCTGATTCTTTTCATTCATCTCATTCAGTTGAAGTGACTTTTATAATGCTGAAAAATGCAAACCTAAAGGTCGTCAGAGAAGATTTCACCATTTGGAAAAACAGCAATAGATCAAAAAAAAAACCTAGCTAACAAGTTTTTCAAATTCACCACAGGTGGATTGAATTTTAGCAAAAAAAAATAATAGATTTGGAAAATTATTTGTTTCATTCAAGGTTCTCAAATTTTCAGAATCTTTAGTTGAAAATGTTACTTTTTTGTATTCAAAAAGTGAACTGAAAAAGAAACTTTTATCTAGAAAAAATGCTCTTTCTGTGTCTGGAGAAAGATGAATGATTTTAACTATTTACTTGAATTTCTTACATGTTTATGAGAAAAAAATCTCTGTTTTTTATAATGTTGAACTATTTGAAGTTCCTCTACCTTGTTTTGGTTTGAAAATATTTCTTCCTGCATCTTGATTTCCTTCAATTTTGTACGAAAGTGTCACCTTTAATCCAACAAGCAGGATGGCCAAAGTGGTTAACATTTTATTCATGGTCATTTTGATCTAAATAAAGTATCAGTTTATAATTAAACCTTCTCAGTCTAGTGATGATATAAAACTAAAACAGAAAATGCGTATAAGGATGGTGGTATTGAAATGCGTACGCGGACAAATTTCCTCAAGCAAGGACAAGCATTTTTTAACTGATTGCAAATAAAGTTTAGAAAATTGTTGTTCATTGTTCTATAACTGAAAAAGGGGACATGATGGGGCTTTTTTAAAAAAGGTTTACTTATACTCAATGAAACCCTGTTATCAAAATAAGACTTTTTTCTCAACCGTTATATGTGAAGTTTTTTATTTCTCGATCGTGTCGTAACTTTATTTGCGAGGACGAAAAACGGACACTATAAAGTTGTGCAACCAATAAAAAATAGAAATTAGATTTTTCTTCTGTCTGAATAAGGGCAACGTGATTACTTTTATAGTTCTTTTAACCTTAACCTATTGTCTTATCTTTAATGATCGAGTGATTATTATGAAAACTTGTGGCATATGTGTTAATGGAAAAAACTTGAAAGATAAAAATATTAAAGATTGACTTCTTCTTGATTTAGAAAAGGATATTGAACAATTGAAAGAGAACTATAAGTAACATTTTCTTGTCATAGCTGGTAAAAGCGTAAAAGGTAAATGAAAAGGAGAAATTATTTGATTCCAGTTGAAAAAAATATTAGATTTCTTATTTTTTGGCACAGGATGACCTCTAAGTAAAAAATGTCTACCAATTAATAAATCCAACAAAGTACTACTTAACATCGAATTAGTTTTCTAATTGGTAGCTGGAAGGATAGACCAATTAACTGTCTTTTTGTCACAAAATTATTGCTTAAACTCAACTTCTGTTAGCAATAAAACAAGCAACTTTTGGCAGACAAAAAATTTTCTGATTAAAAAGCATTTTCACATACTAAATTCTGAACAAAATTAGTTTGCAAGAACAACAATAAAACTTTATACATTGAAATTGATTAGAACATTCTTTGTTAAGCAATAAAAATTGGAAAATGATGAAATTGAAATCTGGGGTTGAAAAATTGCTGGCCTTGATGTGGATTGAAGCCACAACCTTAGATCTCAGTTCTTATAGTCAGGTGCCTTTGACTACTTGCCTATGCTAATGAGATCTCAATCCCTTGCTTTTGCAATTAGCACAAGGAGCTACTCCTGAGGACCCCAAAACCTAGACTCCAGGGGCTTAAATCAGCTGTTCATAAAAAATAGAACTTATTTTAAATTCAATCAAAGGGATGCCATTTTTATATCAAACACCCAAAAAATGACTTTAAGACCATACCTTTCTATTGTACGTGACCCTGAGAATGTGGCAAAATTTTAGTGCAATGAAAAATCTAAATGATACCATGTCGATTCGTTTAATGATCTTTCGCATAACAGACTTTTGCCTACATTGGTTCGCCTAGCAGCTAGTCAATTCACCTTATGACATTTTCCTGTGTATGGGGTTACCCTTAAGGGTTGGGATTAGAGGGATTGAAGAAAAGTTTTGCCTTGTTGATAAAAAACAAAAAAAAAGATCTTTGATTTATTGAACAGAAACAGATGGCAAAAATTAATACTTTTGAATCCTGTATTATGAAATAACTTTTCAGGTTTAAAAATCATTGGAAGAAAAACAGGTGCAAATTAATACATAGCTTATCAAACCACTTCAGAAAAAACTTCACAAAGGAAGTGTTTGATATTGATAATCATGAAATAAATATTCAGTTACAAATTGAAACCTTAGATGTTGAAGATCGAATGAAGATTTGAAAAAGGATTCATCTTTTTTAGTTGACTACTTGTGGATTATTTCAACAGAAAACTTGTTCATTAATCTTACATGCATTTAATTTAGGTTACATGTGATATGATTAATCACTTAAAACAAATTATTAAAAAATTGCTTAAATGGCTTCAAATTAAAATGTCCAGCGAATGAGTTTTGAATCTTCAGTTATCAGTTAGATATCCATTATCCTTATAATTGTGTCTGAGAAACTGTGATCTTCCTCTGAAATGTGGACTCGCTCGTCTTCTCAACGGCCGATTTGTAATCCGGAGTCTTACTTCTGCTACTGCTTGACAAACTGTTGTCAAAGGAGCGATCGTTTATGCCCAATCGGTCTTCTTCACATTCAATGAGACGTCTGAAGACAGCAATTTCCATGTCCAGAGCAATCTTGACATCCTGAAAAATCAAGAAAATTATCTCAGCTCTACTTTGACTGAGAGCTCCTTTCTGTATCTCTTATATATATCAGATCACTGGAGGAAAACCTTTGGTTTACAATAAATGTTCAGATTGGTGGTTTTGTGGAATTTTGTCAAAATGGGCTGCTTAATTTTTGCTCCTTAGGTCCAGGGTTGGGGTAAAGGGCATGTGCACAATATAAAAAATACAAGAATGGGTGGTCAAAATTGGTTGAGATTTCACTTAGATACAATGTCGTTTCTCCTAACCTAATCTAACCCAGGCTAGCCTAGCCTAGCCTAACCTAACCTAACCTAACCTAATCTAACATAGCCTAGTCTAGCCTACCCTAGCCTAGCCTAGCCTAACCCAACCCATTCCAGCCCAGCCTAACCTAACCTAACCTGACCTCTGACCTAACCTAACCTAACCTAAACTTACCTAATCTAACCCTGCGGGGCATGTTTTGCCTAACCCGGGTTAGACAAAACAACAGATTAGCTAAAAAGACATGTTCCCTTAGACTGGGCCCAAGGTTCATTAGCTGAGAGACAAATTTTTAAAAATTTTTGATTTTTAATAAAGTGCCCAGGATGGTTATCTGAAACATTTATCGTCATTTTGGGCCCATGCCCTCGATCCCTGGGCCTAAGGTTCAAAATTTAAATTGCTTGACATTTTTACAGACAAAAACTAATAAACAAAAGGTGTTGAGCATCTCATTGTGATTGAGTCATTAAGGCCTATTTAGGGTGTTGGAATTGCAATTGGGTAGACTAAAAAGTCAGAATTTGCCCTGTTTCAAAATCAACCTAGGTGAAATAACCCGTGAGCAACATCAATTACTTTTCACATGAACTAACCTGAAGGTTCTGATATTCTTTCATCTGATTGGCTAGTTCATCAAGAAGCCTCTTGATTTCATCATCCTTTGCATGCATCTGGAAAATTATTCAAAGTTAATATGATGCAGATTGCATGATTGAAAAAAAAATCAATTACCTGAGCCCGATGACCACTCTTCAAGTCATCCATGTTGTGGGCCATGTCAGAAATCTTCTGATTGAGGTTGAGATTGGCTGCCTCAAGGTCAGACACTTTGCTCATAAGGAGATCAATACGTGAACGGGACTCTTTCAGCTCTTGTAAAGAGCTTGCATTGCTGCCACGCTCATGGCTCAAAGCCGTTTGCAAGTCTTTCATCTATGAGAAGGAATTTAAAACTTTAATATAAATACAGAAGGTACTAACAATTCAAAATATGATAAATGGCACAACAATTCTTTCTTTTCACTTTTCTTTTCAATATCTTGCTCTGGGAACACCTGCATTTTTGTTCCTACAAAGTAATAACCAATCTTTTTAATCCCCTTTCTTCCAAGTCAAATCTTACCAAGACAAATGACCAAGATTTGACACAAACAAATGTTCAAGTAAGCGTCAGTAAATTAAAACCTTCTTTTTAGCACAATCATTCTAACCAACACTTTCTCCCAGCGAGCCAAAACTAAGCCAAAAAGTATAAAAGGCTTCCCCTTAGCCATTATGGTCTATAGTTTTACATCATCCCCTGCTGAATCGAGACCTATTTAACACGTGCTCCTCCTGGCTTACCCTATCCTGTTGCCTCTTTTCTTTTTTTATTTGATTTTGCAAATACGAAGGTAATAAAATGTATTTTATATTATTTCTTGTGTTTTTCTCAAATAAGGTAAGGGAAACTTAGACCAATAGAGTCAGACTGATTAGTTCTCAGGGAGAGAATTTTATCTCCATAAAGTATCTCTATATATAAATTTAGACTTGACCACTATAGCTTAATATATTGGTCTGAGAACAAAAAGGAAAAATGGATATAAAAAAATCTCACCCTATCGTCATAAATCTTAGCAAAATCTTCTCTGCTTTGCAACATCTGCTTGTCATAGACCTCACGAAGCTCTTCAAGAGCTTGCTGCAAGCGATTCTCATATTCTTCCTGAATTCATACAAAAATATCTTCATAAATAAATTTGATTTTGATCAAAAATGTTCATATTTTTCACCTGTAGTTTTCCATCTATTTCACTAATTTCAGTTTCTTTGCGCATTTTGACCTAAAAAAGATGGTCAGTTATTTCAAGATCAAATGCATCAACTCAGAGTTAATTAATAGTGAAATGACCTCGGTGAGCTCCTTTTCCATGAGTTGCATTTTGAAGTTCAAATCCTCCTCCATTCGCTTCAAAAGGTTTTCAAGATCAGCTGAACGTAGTTGTTCCTCATCAAGTTTACGTTTCTCATCTGATAACCTGTCACGAAGACTTTGAACCTCTGGGATGGCCTCCTAGAAACACCATGAAAAGTTAGCAAAAGTGTTGAGTAAAATTAGGATCATAAAACTAATATTTACATTCAACTCCTGAATGACTTTGTGATGATCATTTTCAAGCTTAGTCATCTTACTGGCAATGCCACGCAGCTCCTCCTCCAAGATGTGAATGCGGTCATTTGCATTCAACAAGTCATTATCTTTCTTCTTCAACCTAAATTGACATTGATTATCTCTATTAATGTACAAATAGCTGTATGGGTTTCAGATTTACAGGGAAAAATTGGTTCTCAGGGCATGGGGCCGGGCTCAAATTGGGGTTAAAACACTCTTTGAGTTTGTAGCAACGCCTTACAAAATTTGGAGAAGTTTGGTTCAGCAGCTCTTGAAAGGTAAATTGACTCCTCTTTAACTATATTTTTATTGAAGTTATATTTTTACGATCAACTCAATTGTCTTCAAAATGATTTTTTGATTGCCACACCCTTTCATTGATCGCCAACTTTAATCTGGTATTATCCTTTATAAATACTGCCTATTTTTCTCTTCTGATACTAGCAAAATTCCTTTCAATATATGGGTAAATATTGATACAACGCTTGACCACCAGAGTTTCCAGACCAAAAATTGATCCGTGCTTAATGTACTGAAAATAAACCTGCCTCTTCCTCAAATAAACAGTTAGTGCTTCATAGGTCTTATTTCTCCTTACCTCTATTGTAAGATGAAAGGATATACATACAGTTATGTATTGCTTATTTTATAAATATAGTTTCTACAAGTGGAAGGCTTGGTATTCAAAAAGATGAGGAGGTGGATGAAGCTAAAGGAATTTTTGGGGTAATAAAGAGAAATTTCACCCCAAGTTGTGCAAGTTGGGGGCTGATATAAATGACAAAGTGGTTATATAAATATTTCTACCTAATCTTTAAGTCTTCATTTTCTTGAAGAAGACCCTCAGCTCCAACTTTGAGCTGATTGTATTGCTTGTTCATTGTGTCCAAAGCAGCTTTCAGATCCTCAACCTAAGTGCAGTCAAGGTAAAATATAAAAATCTTCAAAAATGAGTTGCTTAAATGATCACATTTTTACCTGCTTGTCATACATTCCCTTCACATTATTGATCTCCCTGGTTTGGTAGGACTCTACAGTCTTCACTTGGTGAACCAAGCGAGCATTCTCTTGCTGTAGCTGGCGAACACGGTCAATGTAACCTAAAAGTAAATAATTTACACTAACATCATATAAACCATTAATACAACACCAGAGAATAAGTAAAATAACCCTTTACTTCATGGAATTTATGTATTATTTAATCCTTCTTAAAATCAAAATCAAAACTTTAACCATTCATCAAAACTGTGTTTCAAAATATGGTACCATGTTCTCAGCATATCTATAAAGTAAATATAATCTTTTGCCATGAGCTAAAACCCTCAACCACAGAATCTTTGTTGGTAAGGGGACCCTGAATTTCGTCTGCCCAGTCTGCAAGTACTCTATATTTAGTAGCTTATATAAAGTCTTTCTACCAGGGCACTGCCTCTCTGTGAAATTATTAATCCATTCAAACTTAGCCTTTCCTCAGCCAAATTATGGTCTGATAGACAGGATTAAAAGCCTGTCAGAGAAATGGATGGATGACAAGTGAATGGTTCAACTTTATTGAAGTAAAATTCAAAAGTCTTGAACCTGGGGTAGACCTGGGATAAGTCTGCATAATGGTCTAACCTTTAACTCTGGGAACTCAAAATAGTAAAAAGATAAAAATTGTTGGTTGCATGACCTGAAATTATTTGACATACATTTATTTTGGGTATGGAAAGGGCATGCTAATACCAAACTGGATGCATAAGGGTTACCCAAAAGGAAGTTGTCATCTTACTTGCAAGTCTGTTATTGAGATTTTGAAGTGATTGCTTCTCTTCTTTACGAGTCAACCTGGAACTTTCAGGATACTCAGGATTTGGATAGTTGTCGAGACCCAAATCATGAAGAGATTGGGTAGACTTATACTTCCTGTAAAAATGATTTAAGATTAATCAATTTTAAGTATTTGGGAAGTATTTTTTTGGAAAAACTTTACCTGGCTCTTTCCCTTTCTGAATCTGTTGAGGGCAAAAGTGTTTCAACAATCCTAGTAATATTTTCAGTTGACTTCTTAGTTTCCTGGAAAAAATGAGCAAGATTATGACAAAAACCTAAGAATTATGGGCATATTTTTTGAAAGTGTAGACTTTCATGCATTATAGGAGAAGATCAGAGTTATAAGCAGGGCTATCATGCAATCATGAGTGTGATTTAAAGTTAAAGTTAATAATGCTAGCCCTTTATTTCAAAATACTGACTTAAACAGGAACATTTATCTTTCATCAGAAAGAGTGCTGGACAGACACTAAGGTGCCTCTATATTTATTGATTGATTCTCTGAAAAGTGCTTTTACATGCATTTCAAACTAAACTGATGAATGAGTTTCATCATTTGTGTTGTAACAAAAAGTATTCTAAAAAAGGTTTTTTACTTTATTTGTAAAAATTGCAACAAGGCAACTATTTGTCTTGTAAGAGCTTTAATTAGTTGGGAATAAACAATGTCTTATTAGCATAATTATACTGTGTGATTTGGTCCTGCAATTTCAAAAGTACAACAAGCTACCAGCATAAGCAAGGAAAAGCAAAAGAACCATATCAACTAATGCCTCAAAGCCAATAAAGACTCAGTACTTACATTTTTAGGATGGTTCTGCAAAAATTCAATGAAAGTCTTTTGAGCACTTTATTTTCTTTAAAAAACATCATTATGATTAAAACTGACAAAGAAGTTAAAAGCAAGAATGCCATTTAGATTTAAACATAATCGATTGACAATTAATGGACATTTATTGGTATTGGAGTTACATTTAATCATTTGATTTTTTTGCTTACCTGGATAATCCTTGACCTTCCTGGTTCTGGATGCAAAACTGCATGAGATGATTTTGGTCTGCTAATGTCAAATCCATATTCTTGATTTGCAAGAATATCTCTGACAGTGTCTTTGACAGAGTAGGGCTAAAGAATAAGCATGTTTTTAGTTGACTTATGGCTACTTGTAAAATTTTCCCTTATATTTTAACAGTTGGATTTTAATGATTGAAAATAAAATCCAAAGGTAGAATCAGAACACAGCATGGAAATATGGAGAGCAAGTAAAAGTAGAAAAGGGTAAAGTCAAATTGTTTTGGAACTGAAATGATCATAGATTGTGAAGATCTAAGTAACATAATCTTGTTCTTGCAAATTTAGTCCTTTTGATAAAAATTGTTTGTGTTATCTTCATATTAAGACCCTTTATTGTTTCAAAAATTAAAACATAAGAGAAAGCTGCCTTCCTTAATGAAATGGATAATTGGTACTTTAAGAGCATCAGCTATGATCCATAGGGTAGCCCCAAAAATACAGACTGGTTTAGCTAAGAAAGAATATCTATTTGTAGTTATTAGTGGCCAACCTGTTGTTGCTGTTGCTGAAGAAGTTGTTTCTGTTGCTGTTGTTGTTGCTGTAGTTGGAGTTGTCTTTGACGTTCCAGTCTTTCCCTCTCAAGTTGTTGTTGCTGGAGGGCCAGTTGCTGTTGCTGCTGTTGGATCAGCATTTGTTGTTGAAGCTGTTGTTGTTGGGCAAGTTCTTGTTGCCGGCGCTGGTACTCCTGTTGTTGTCGAAGGAAATCTTGCTGACCCTGATTTTGCTGGTAGTGACCTGAAACATTTTTTTCTCTGATCCCCAAGTTTCCAAACGAAATACAATTCTATGCTGTACCTGGCAATGATTGACCCTGACTAGAACCTCCACCACCCAAGTGGGCACGGCCTGTTCTAGGCGAAGGTGTGGTGGCAGTTGGACGGCCAAATGTTGTGTTGAAGCTGCGAGCCGAGCTTGGTCTGGAATTAGACTGGTTGCCCCCAAGAGTATTGCTCATCTAGGAACAGACAGTCAATCTCTATAACCATTCAGTGGCCAACTTCATTACACTCACCCATGTTGAATTGATGTCTTGGGAGCCAAGGGAAGTCCTCTCACCCTCATCATAGGCCATGTCCGTACCTGAGACATCCTCTTCGCGTAGAACAACCTGTAATAGATAACAGTTTAGTAATATTCCTCTCTTCCTTCCCTTATGTTTTTCTTTTGCAAATATGGCAAAAGGATTTAGAAAGAATATTTGATCAAATTACCAATTTGATGCTGTTTCCTGCCTGCTTGATGACTCCAACAGCATCATCAACATTCCTCGGTGTCTTGCCATTTATTGTAACCAACTTGTCATCCTCTCGAACACCAAAACGAGCAGCTTGACCTGAAAAATCGAGCACAAGTGAGAAAAAATTCTTTTTCCCCATAGAGACACTTTCATTTTTTGCCCCTACTGCTTTGTGATTGTATGGAAAAATGCTTAAACAGAGTTGATATAAGTCAAGAAAAGAAGACACCCAACTTCCGGCCAGGAAGGGTTGCTTTAAAAAAAGATGCTTTGTAAAGTGTTGCAAGCAGCCAAGCAAGAAATACTTAGGTGAATAAGAGTTTCCTGTTTCATTAGGATTTTTTTGAATCGTTTATCTTTTGGCTCCGAATCATCTCGTTGGTGATATTCAAAAATATTTTCAAACTTTGAAAAATATTTCTACCTCCTGGAACAACCCTTGCAACAAAGATTCCTGTATCCTTCTCTTCATACTTATCGAGGCCACGGTAAATAAGGGACAAGCCAAACCCTCGAGAGCCCCTCTCAACGGTGAATGAGCGAGGACGAAGTTGGACAACCATGGTTTAAAGCCTGCAATAAAAGTGAAAAATCAACTACTTTTAAATATATATGAAATATTTTTCCAACAGTATAGATAATTCAAATTAAAATAAAAGTCATTAAAAGATTTCTGCCTTACAACAAAACTTCAAAATTTGGGTACAGGGCCAGGATCATACGAAAACCATAAAGGGTTTTACCTAAATTGCAAGAAATGTCATCCCACTAAGGGTCCCCTGACCCCTCCAATTTTGCAAGATAGGAGGGCTTAACATTATTGGATTTTTTCAAAAGGCAAATTAAGGGCCCAAAGATTAACCAAAACATGAATCTGAAAACATATTTGAACACAGATCTATATATTTGCAGTCTATATCTCATTTCATTCTCAAAAAGGTTCCAGAAAAACACTTAAAGTGACTTATATGTACAAAAAAATTTTTGGACAATTAAGTTTTTCTTGGTGAGGGTACCGTTACTTATATTTTTCAAATAAATCAGAGCGTTGAATGACCCAATAGAAAAGTTTTTACATTTGTAACTATAATTTCTGTCTAAAGGGTGAGTATCCATAATGGAAGAAGAGTGGCCCCTAAACTATCCTGAGGGGTAAGACTAGAGAAATGTGTAGAAGTACCAAGTTTCCAGAGGTTGACTTACTAGCAAGTGTTAAAAGCTTTTGCTCATGGAAAAAAATTGATTTATGACCTTAGGAGTCTATTTGTCCAAAAAAATTGATAAAACAAATTTTCAAGGGAAAAAGCCATATTTTTCCATGAACAAAAACTCTCAAGAGCTGACTCTGAGTCAGTAGGGTGACCCTGAATTTCATCTGCCCATCCTGGAAATGAACAACCACTCTAGATCCATGCAATCTTAGGAGTGTACACATTCTCTTTGACCTCAGGTAGCTAAATTTTATCTTAAAGCAATTTAATCCAAGCATTTGATGCACTTTAAACTTATTTGACTGTATG
>Ga0194133_10006603_pt1 | contig 14198 bp, 17 predicted proteins | sample TA2KigOf40mmetaG_FD_155448 | JGI IMG/M metagenome (GOLD analysis project Ga0194133, IMG submission 155448) | Freshwater microbial communities from Lake Tanganyika, Tanzania - TA2015055 Kigoma Offshore 40m | ecosystem: Environmental > Aquatic > Freshwater > Lake | place: Tanzania: Lake...
CGGCGGCTTGGTTCTTAGCCGGGTGATCCGGGAAGACGACCCTTGGGCGACCCCTGCGCCGGATGCTCCGGTCCCCCCGACCGTGCGCCCCGCTTCCCCTGAACCCCTCCCAAAATACCCGGGCACCGTACCGGGTTTCACTTCATGAAAAGAGTCCTCCAACTTCTGTTGTCTTTTTTCTGCTCGATCGCCCCGGGCCACACCCAGGTGACCTACCAGAAATACGACTGCGTGACCCGTGGGGTGGAGTACCACATCGCCAAAAGTCAGATCGAGTCCAACCGGCAAATGATCAAGATGCTGGAAAATGAGAAAAAGAAGCATTCCGTGTTGAATGCGCAGGGCTCCATCACCCGCTCCCGAATTCAGGGGGTGATCGGGGCTAAAGAAGAGGAGAATTTTCGGTTAGGGCACAAAATTTTTCTTATCAAAGAAGCAAGCAAAACGCCGGACCTAAGCAGATGAGATTTCTGTGGGCCGCACTCCTTGTCGCAATGGCCGCCACGGGATGGTGTCAAACTCCCACCAAGGTATATCCGACCTATACCAACACGATTTTCCGAAAGCCCTTCCCGGACTATATCGTGGAAAAGAAAACGGACGGGCGGCTTCTTGTCTACCCGACCTATTCCAACACCATTTTTCGGAAGCCGTTTCCGGACTATGTCGTCGAAAAGGGCAAAGTCTATCCCACCTATTCCAACTCGATTTTTCGAAAACCTTTCCCCGTTAAGGAAATCGGAGCGGAGGATGGAGATCCATGAATCCGATCCTGATTTTTTTTGCGTGGTTCTTTCTTTCCCTGACGATGGCTTGGGGCCAAACGGGATGGGCAAACTCTCTGGCAACTTCGCCGGAGTCCGGCAACGCGTACCCGGGGCCCAGGGGTATCCGCACCTTCTGGCCCGGGGAGGTTGGCAACCGCTACGGCAAGCATTTTGAGGTGTCCTTGGTTCTTCAGGGTAACGCGGTCATTTGCTTTTATGCCCGGGATCACCTGGTCACCTACTCGGGGGATACCCCGGAATTCGTCATGTTGGATCAGCACGGCTGGTTCCGTGCCGGAGTCTCCCAGGTGCCCCCGGCGATCAACTGGGTCTCCACCCATCGGTATAACTTCCAATACCCCACGATTGATGACGTGGAGGGAACCTGCTCGGTCCAGACGGAGAGCTATCCCGACCGCTTTCTATTGCGCATCACCCAGGCGCGTGGATTTAACCGGGTCCGGCTTTTCCTGCCCTTCAAACTGGTAAAATGAGATGAGATTTTTATTCCCACGACTCAATCTTTTTCCAAACCTTAATCCACGTTCGCCTTGCCGTGGCAGCAGCGCCCGCTGGCCAGCGCCGAAAATCAAATTTGAACCGGAGCCGTCACGGAAACTCACGCTTCGGGACGCCAAAACTCACTACCCGTTTCCCCCGCCCTATCAATCGCATGGCTGTCACGAGGACCTGTTGGCGCGGCTGAAGCCGGAGGGCTGGGTGGGTCTGTTTGCCTTGGATCGGTTGAGCGGAAGGGTACGGACGATGGCGCGGGACTGGAACATGGCGGTGGATTCGGTATTGGAGGCGGAGGAGGAGCCCGCCTCCATTCAGGAGCACGCGGCCAAGGTTGTGCCCCTTGCCAATCGCGCGGTGGAGGAACTGCGAGAACTGGTGGCATCCTCCAAGGCAGCGACCGAATACGGGGATATCCAAAGGTTCCGGACGGCTATCGATCAAGTTTGCCAGTCCTGGCATGAGTGTGTGGCTTGGGAGGCGACGAATTGTCATTTTCGCCGTGGGGACGCGGAAGATGTCTGGCGCAGCGTGGCGCTACAAGGCGTGACCCGCGGGGTGATCGTGCCCTTGGCGGGGCTCTGGGAGCAGTTTGTCCGGGGTTTACCGCTTCTGCTGGAAGGTCGTGATCTGCAGATGAACGTCTTTATCACCTCGGATTCACTATGGAGCCGCCGATCGGAGGCGGTGGATGGAACCATGGACCTATTGGAAACCTCCCTGCCCTCCCTCCTGATCTCCAAACCCGCCCTGCCGGATATCCGAGAGCTCTGCCCACAACTGAGCGAGTGGCATGAATCGGATCCAGAATCGACACCGGTAACATGAAACCGGTTTGGATCTTTGGATGCCTTTGGGCATGGATTGCCTCTGGTGTGCTTTTGGCCCAGGAACTCCCCCGCGCCCGTTTGTTGCCGGTGTCCAACTCCTGCTTTCTCAACAGCGTGCTGATTTGCGAGGAGATCAAAAGGCGGTTCCAACAGGACTCCTTATGGTGCGACATCTTGGCGGTGGCTTTTCTTCGGGAAAAACCCGGCAATTCGTTGCAGGAAGCCCACGCCGTGGCCGTGGTGGAATATGGCGGCGGACTGTATTACTACGATGTCAACGCCGGAACCCTGCCCATCCTACTTTCCGTTGTCACGAATCGAACCGAGATGAAGGAAAATGCGCTGCTGCTTGCCCGGGCCATCTGGCCGGAAAAAAGAATCACGGACGCAAGGTTTCTCGCCAAATGGAACCAAGAAATGGCCGTGATTCAAAATAGCCGGTAGATGAATCCAGTGGATCAAGACCTAGGCTTATCGACGTGAAGGCTATTAAATATATTCTCCTTTTTCCTGTAATCCAGGTTCATTGTGAGTTGCAAAATCTTTTGACTTTCAAATGCTGGCATCTTTTAGCTTATCTTATTTTAGATTTTTTAGATGCTGTATTTTTACAATCCACACTATGAAAGCAATAAGCCTCAGGTAGAGGTCACCACCTATGCTAGAGGCGCAAAATCTCCAGAAAGAAATGGCAGACATTCTTCTGGTGGTTTCTTGGATGGTGTTGGCGATCAAGTCTACTGTCATTAGCCTTTTAGGGCAATAAAAAGGATTTGCAGCAGGACAGTAAATGTCCCACCCCATTTGATGGAATTGTAAAATGATAAAAAAATCTAGGAGCCAAATACAATGGAAATGATCCTTATCTTAATTGCCGGTGCTTTGGTCTTTTGTGGACTTGAGCCAAACTGTTTGCCTTTCCTTATAGGTTGCCTGTTTCTGGTTCTCCTATGTGTAATTGGGGTTTCTTTTATCCCCGCTGCCGTGGTTGGACTGATTGTTTGGATGGCATTTCTTGCTCGTTCCGGAAGTGGTGGGCAATCAGGTGGCTCTGACCGGTTCACCAGACGGATGGGTTACCGCTTATTTAGGGGCAGAAAATGAATTCCCGCCTCTGCCTGGCGGTTCTTCTTTTGGCTTCCGCTTTATGCTCTGCCGAGGAAACCCAGATTATCGAGACATACCCTCAGTCGGTTTACCCAAAGCAGTTTCCTTCCTATACGATGCGACAGCAAGGGAAGGAGACCTACGTATACCGGAACTTCAATAACTCGATTTTTCACGAACAGTTTCCTTCCTACATCATCCGGCCCGTAAATGGCGCCGGATCGGATCGGTATGAAATTCGAGAGACATACCCTAGATCAGTCTACCCAAAGCAGTTCCCGGTTCAGGTCGTCCGCGGGTCCTCGAATGCAGTAAAAGTCGTTTTAAACCAGAAAAAAAAGTGACTCTGAGAAGCCTTTATCTACGGTTTGCCTCCGTCATGCGTTTCCCTTTGGTTCAAGTCAATGTAGGGGGAGAGGTGCTCGCATCGTTTCGTTTATGGCATTACGTACTTTACGGGGTTTTTGAGTATTACACCGCCTACTACCCCAAAACCCTCTTCCCATGATGCGAGCCTTGGTCATCGCCACGGTGTGTTTTCCCCTGTTTCGGGTCCACGATGGGGAGGGTCAGGTCATCCTCACCTGGAAAGTTTGGCAGGTTTTTTTGTATTTGGCCGTTTGGTGGAACCTGTCTTAAAATTAACCTCCTGTTCTGGGAGATTATTTTTTTATTCATATGTTGATTTACTGCTATGATTAAGCCTCAGGTAGAGGTCTCCACCTATGCTGGAGGTGGAAATTCTCCAGCGAGAAATGGCGGACGTTCTCCTGGTGGTTTCTTGGATGGTGTTGGCGATCAGTCGAGGTTTTATCATCCATCTGGTTTAGCGGTAGATTCCGAAGATAATATCTATGTTGCCGACATGGATAACCATAGGGTCCGTAAAATTTCACCCAACAGGGTGGTGACGACCTTGGCAGGCAGCGGTGAAGAGGGTTTCTCTGATGGGATTGGCTCTAAGGCATATTTTGCGAGGCCCGAGGGAGTAGCCGTGGCTCTGGATGGGACCATTTATGTCAGTGATACAGACAACCACAGGATCCGAAAAATAACACCCCAAGGTAACGTAACGACCCTTGCTGGAGGCGGCAGGAAAGGGTGTTCGAATCGAGCTGGAACAAATGCCGAATTTGATCACCCCTCAGCCATAGCGGTTGATGTGGCAGGAAATATTTATGTCGCCGACAATCATATGATTCGAAAGGTATCACCTGCTGGCGAAGTAGCCGCTCTGGCGGGTGATGGCTCGGGAAGCGATGGTTATGCAGACGGAAACTCCTTGCAGGCGAGGTTCCAGAATCCAGAAGGCCTTTTTGTTGACTCCTCCGGTTGTGTTTTTGTGGCGGATTCAAGAAACCACCGCATTAGAAAAATATCACCGGATGGATCGACCTCTACCGTAGCCGGAAGCGGCGAATCAGGCCTTCTTGATGGGCAAAATATGGCTGCCCAGTTTCACGAACCATGCGGCGTTTTTCTTGGCTCAAAAGGCGTTCTTTATGTTGCCGACTACTGGAATCACAGCATCCGAATGGTAATGCCACAAGGCGAGGTCATTACAATCGCAGGAAATGGGGAAGAGGGATTCATTGACGGAGATGGGGGGGAAGCCCGTTTTAATTTTCCAAGGGCGGTTGCAATAAATTCACACGGAGATCTTTTTATTTCTGATCAGTTAAATCATCGAATTCGCCGGGTTCGCATCTTGCCGGCATCTTAAGCATTCCCTATGCACTTGGTATCTGCCGGCTTGTTCTGTTTTGGGCGAAACGATAAAAAGAGGGCGGTCTTGGAATGAGCAACGATACAACCTACGATTTGGAGTTCCGCCATCAGGCGCGAGCATACCTCGAGGAGGTGGTGGATTTTCTTATCGAAAAGAAACAAAGGTATGAAAATCGCCAAAAAAGCCTCCCGCTTGACCAACATCTCAAGAAACTAGGCCTCAAAAAGCCGGCAGAATTCGTATCCTGGGGGTTTGACTTCGGGGAGATACAAGAATCCCTGGCAGGTTACGAAGTGACTGCCACCGCCTGGGCGAATGAAAATGCCTCCAACGTGCATATTTCCGGAGAAGACGGGGAGTTGGCATTTCTTTTGGAGAAGTTCCCAGAGATAGAAATCGGGGGGTCTTACCAGGACGAGTTTTCAGCTGGGTCTATCCAGGGTTACGAAAAGGTCCAAGAAAAGTCCCGTGAAGAGGTTGATGGGGATGAGGCGGAGTGGGGTAGCGACGATTATTCTGAAGCCACAAAAACTCTTCTCAATAAAACTTATCATGGGCCCTTGAGCCTGAAAGAGGCCAGGCAACTTATCGCTCAAGGAGCGGATTTAAATGCTTCCATGAACGGATCCTGCTTTGGGAGCATGCTAGCAGATCCCGAATGGGAATTATATCGAGCGATCCCAGAGTTTCTCGAGAAAGGCATGGAGATGAGAGCGATCCGCTATCTTCATGCCGATCTCGCACGGATTCTTGCAAAAAAGTACGTGGATTTCGAATTGGGGGGTCTTTTCCATTTGGACATAGACACGGCAAAAATCCTTGTGGAAGAGACTTCAAAAAGGCAACCCCCGAAAGACGAGGTCTTTTTATTGGACCTTTCATTGAGTGAGGTCTCGGAGGAATTGGCAAAGGTTCTTGCCCAATTTCCCGGAATACTTGGACTTGGCCTTGAGGAAATAAATGAGTCATTGGCAGGGATTTTAGGCACTCACCGGGGAACCCTTTCCTTAGGGCTCCAGGAGCTGGATTTGAAGACTGCCCAGGCCTTGGTTGCGAGGGCCCATGAGCAATCATCTGATGGGCTGGCCTTAAAACTCCCTTCCCTAAAAAAGGTCTCCCTTGATGTTGCCAAGGTTCTTGCCAGCTATCCTGGCGATTTGGTTCTCGGTCTTACTGAAGAGCTCGATGTATCCCTTGCCGCTATATTGGCATCCCACAAAGGCAGGCTCGAGTTAAGTGAATATGGCTGCTACAGCAGCAAGGGCGTTGTCAGCTTAGATGAAAAAGCCGCTGCGGAGCTGGGAAAACATCAGGGGCCTTTGACGCTTTTATTTCTGCGTTATCTTTCCGCAAAGAGCGCATCAGGTCTAGCTAAGAACACCAGCGGTATTTATTTTCAGGATTTGGGAACTTGGAACCGTCAAACAGACGACCCGAATGAATTTCACGATGAAGGAGGAAATTTTTACCGATGTAATATTGAAAATGATATTCTTGCTGCGTTAATGAATTGCACAGGAGAGCTCATGCTTGGCATTGACCATTTGAGTCCTGAGCAGGCCAAAATCTGCTCCTCACACCCCGGCACTTTATGGCTTCCCTATTTGCGTAGGTTACAGCCGAAAGCCGCATGTTGTTTGGCCAAAAAGGCAGGGAATCTGAACCTCAGTGGCCTGGAGGAGTTATCCGACGAGATATGTGAATATTTTGCTGAGTTTCCGTTCACCCTTTCATTGGAAAACTTGAAAAAGGTCAGCCCTAAAGGCCTCCAATCACTCAAAAAGCTACATAATGCCCCAGCACCATTGGGTATTTTCGCACCCACCTTGTTCTGGGAGGATCAAGCAAAGGGAGGTCTTTCCACGTCTAATAAACCTGAGGAAGAAAAAGAACGCCTGGCTGCACTACTTAGAAGCCAAAAACGTTCGGAGCAGGATCGCGCCCCCATCCAGGACAACTTAAGCACAAGGTTGTACGTCGGAAATCTTTGCCCCGATGCCTTTGAGAGCGACCTGTTTGATCTTTTTGGCAAGGTCGCGGGGGTACGGAACGTTGAAATCGCACGCGATAGGGATGGCAATCCAGCGGGATTTGGATTCGTCGAGATGCAAACACCTGAAGGGGCGCAAGCGGCGATCAAACAGTTTCACGATTCAAAATTCATGGGTAAGCGTTTGATCGTTAATAGCGCTCAACCCGATGAAAAACTTTCGGGACCTTGCGCCGATTCTTCGGCTTCGAGGCATGATGCTAACGAGGAAGAGGTTCCGCCCTCCAAACCCCCTACCCCGGCCGGTGGGCTTGATTACGAGAAGTTAAGGAACGACCTCCGGAAAGAGATCAAGGCGGAGGTGTTACGCGAACTGCAAATTGAGCCCAGAACGGGATCATCTGAGAACCGCTCAGCCGATAAGACCCCCACACGCTCCGGAATAGCGCCAACCGATGTTGTCGTGGCACCCAAGAATCCGGATCGAGAATTTCCACCTTATCGTCCCCGCAGTGTTTTTCGTTATTCCTGGTTAATCTTTCCTGTTGGTCTTCTGATCGGTTGGATTTTACTGAAATTACTCCCTCCCACGCCCTATCCTCAGGCAGGTTCAGCAGCGGCAACCACCCCTGGAACGCCAAAGAATCAATCTGTTTTGGTTCCGGAGACCGCCAGAATGATCCCAACCCCTACCCCTGCTCCCACTAGCGTCGTTGCTCCGCGCCCTGAAGAAACGACACCAGCCAGACCAAACTTACACGTTGTCTCTCAGGGAGACACTTATTGGAGCCTTGTAAGAAAATATTATCCTGCTTCTACCGACTTCAACTATGAGATCGAGCGACTCCGAAAGGCCAACCCGGACTTGGATGAAAGGAGTTTGAGTATCGGCACAGAAGTCATTATTCCTCCTTTGGAAAAGAGCGGAGAACGGTTAGCCGCGGAGTCTCCGGAGGCCCGCGGTGCCGAAGCAGCGGAACGCCTGGACCAGGGCGAAACGGAAGAACAGGAGCAAGATGCTTCAAATGAGTCAAACCGCCGTAAAAGCCGCTTAAGCAAAATGATGCAGATGCCGGCCTGGTCCGCCCCCACTGCCAACGAACAGGCCTACGACGACGACAAGTCTTTCTAGCTAGGTTACTTCATTCATTACCCTTTTTAGGCCAATTGAAGATTAAAGGCTTGGCCACAAAAACTGCCCAAAGAGTAAAGATTCCGAAATCGATCCAAATCGTAATTCGGTCAGGAATTTCATTAGAAAATAGAATTGCCCCGCAGAGGTTTAATAAGCCAATGAGTACTGGCAGGCTGATTCTCGCCCGAAAGAAAAGTTGTTTTGCCTCGGACTCGGGAATCTGGGCTCCGCCAAAAATGATAATTGCAATAAGCAGAACCGCTATATAAGCGACCACAAGCCCATGATCGAAAAGGGTCAGGTATTCACAGTGAGGCAAATCTGAGGCAATTACGAAATTAAGGGCTACCAGAGAAAGGAAGGCCGCCGAAACCGTCGAGGCCTGAACATCCAGTCGGCCTACCGGAGTAAAAAGAGCCAACCAGGCGAGAATCAAAATCAAAGCCAAAGGCACGACCCAGCGTAAGATGTAGTAGGCGGATTTCCGGACTACATCGAGTTCAAAGCCGATTACCGAATATACCGCATCAGAGTCCGTTCCTATGAAAACCTCAGTTTGTTTGACCACCCGGCAACCTTTGATTTTCCACTCCTGCATGTGGACTTTTTCGTAAATGAATAGAAGCTGCTCTGGCTGAGCTAGTTGTGAATCCGGCCTAAAAATAATCTCGTCGCTTGTGTAAACGAAAGAAGACACCTCGATCCGCAAATGATGCGAATCGAACGGAAACATTCTAAAATTCATGGTGCCTTCGGGAGGCTTGAATTGGCCGACGACCCTTGACCCATATTCAACCTTTCCCGTGGGATAGATCGTGACCACTTCCCTGTCTTGAGACGCTAAGGCACTCGTATTTAGCTCAAGATAAGGATTCCAGAGCTTTTGATCAGCCCCCCAGGCTGTCTCCCGGGAGACAGTTACATTTTCTTCCCTAGGCAAGGCGAAGACCTCTTTGGCACGGGGATCTTGCCAGGAGGCCCAGAAATACAGATCGGCCTCAAAGCTTTCCGATCGGGAATCGATGGAGTAGATATTTAGGAGCTGGATACCTGCCTTTACTTCAAGCGGCTTGTTACCCGTTTCTGGGCGGTTAGGGATTTGCTGGGGCTGCGGGTAGGCATAATGAGCCATCCACGCCAATACCACCAACACTTGCAAGCATAGGGCGAACATCCCGCGATCCTATTCCAACAAGCGAAAGAGTGCAGTAATCACTTTTCAGTTGAAGTTACCTGTCCTTGAACTAGGTAATTATTCATACAGATTTTTTATTGGTTTTTTTTGAATTTCGCTGATGATAACTCCTCGGATGTGTCCACTCGTCTGCTTTTTAAATAGTCCATGACCGCGCCGTCTCCTTCGTTTTATTACGCAGAAGGCGAAACTCCACAGGGGCCTTTTAGTGCCGCCCACATCTTAAGCCTGAAAAGCCTGGGAAAAATCAATGACGAAACTTACGTCATTCAGGCCGGTGGAACCGAATGGACAACCTTTGCCGTTTTGCAGCCCACACTTAAAAACCTTCTGCCCGGCCCTGCACGACCTGTGGAGCCTCCTTCCCCCGCCCAGGCAGTATCACCCAGGATTGCCGTAGAAGATAAAGGGGGCTTCTTAGCTAAGGCAGAGCCGTCCTCGGTAAAAGTCGAAACTCTTGGACCTAATGCCTCCTTTACTGAACACATGCTGGCGGTGGCAAAAAGCCTTGATACCCCTGAACAACGTCACAAGCGCCTAGCATCAGGTCTTGGCAGTATCTACGAGCTCGAAGAAAATGTTGCGATTAAGGTGGTGAAAAATGCCTTGGCTAATGGGTATCGTGGCTCTCTCGACCTTAGCCAGCTCTCCTCAATTTCACAGGAATTAGCCGATTTGTTGGCGCAGTATCCCACCACCGGAAAAAAAGAATGTAAGATTATAGATGGAGTTTCCCAAGAGTACGGGGAGGACGAAACACTTGAATTAACAGGCCTCGATGAACTCACCCCGGAGATTGCAAAAAGCCTAGGAAGACATAAGGGCTGGCTCGTACTAGGAGGGTTTCAAGAGCTTTCAAGGGAATCAGCGGAGGGTATTGCGGTTCACGAAGGCCGTCTTGGCCTAGGTCTTCTTGAGGAAATTTCGGAGGAAGCAGCCGCAGCTTTAAGCAAGCATCGGTATACTCTTAACTTATCGGGTATAAAGGATTTAAAGCCGGAGATTGCATCGCTTTTATCCAAACGGAGCCCCATCGATACTGATGTTTCCCTGCTTCTTGATCCATTTGAGGTTTCTCTTGAAACCGCTCAAGCCCTAGCCGCTGGAACCGAGAAGATTGAGTTGGGTGTAATGGAAACAATTAGTGATGAAGCCTTGACGGCGCTTGGCTCCCGCAAGGGACCTGTTCACTTTGATGGTTTTACATACCTTTCGCCCCGAGCCATGGAGATTCTTAAGCCCGGAAAATATCCTCACCTTAAGGTTCTTGGTCTTGAAGATATTGAGGTACGTGAATGAAATTACTCAGTGCTGAGGACGCGAAAGATTGGGTGAAGCACGGTTGGTCCAGTGATGTTAACCTAGACCAAATCACCCACCTGGCGCCAGGAACTGCGGCTATTTTAGCGACAAAAGATGGAGATATCTCTTTGAGAAAACTCCAGCATTTGGACGACGAAGCAGCGACAGCCCTTGCAGCCCACAAAAAAGGATCCCTGGACCTGTTTGGTCTGAAGACTTTATCGGAGAAAGCCGCCCTTTCACTATCTAAACATCCTGGGGACCTTACTTTCTGGCACGTCCAAACAAGCCCGGTTGGAATTAAGGCCCTTAAAGGCCATCCCTCCTTCAAGGAGGATGAGTACAACTGTCAAAACTGGTTTATGAGTCTCTGCACACAGGAAATGGCAAAAAGGTTTGCGGAAAATCCAGAAGAGGCAAATCTTGATGAGTTTCAGGGCTTTGAGCCAGGTGCTGCAGCGTTTTATGTGAAAGCAAAGTGCGAATCGCTCGATTATTTAGGAAATATTGAATTTCTTACAGAAGAGGATGCCAAGGCCCTCGCAACCTTCCCAGGTAAGATTCTATTCGGGCAGTGCTATTCTGCGATGAGTCCTGAGGTTATGAAGGCCCTTGGAGAACACCGTGGCGGTTTAAGGCTCGGACTCGATACGGTGGAAGGAAACGTGCTAAGCCATTTTCGAGATTCAGGAGATTTGGATCTTTGGTGTGTAAGGTCCCTTGAAGCAAAAGACTTGGAGCCCTTACGAAATCGAAAGGGGAACCTTTCTCTTGGGTCAATAAACGACATTGATGCTGCAACCGCAGAGATCCTGGCCTCTATTCAAGGCAACTTAGATCTTGAGAATCTGGTGCGTTTACAAAAGGATGGATTCAAATGTCTTTCGAACCATAAAGGTCTTCTTCGACTTGGTGTCTACAAAATCGATCCAGATGAGGCTTCCATGTTGGTCAGGCACCAAGGTCCTCTGGAATTCAGCAACTTAAAGTTTCTAATGCCAGACGTAGCACGGACTCTATCAGCTTTTCAAAATAAATTAAGTCTCTCTCAAGTTACCATGCCTATCGAAGCGGTAAGATTATTAAAAGATCACCCTGATCATGATTCGGATTGGATTGGAAATAGTGTTTTGGACAAGGAGATTGCTGGGCTTAAAAACAGGCCAAATCTTGGCCCACAAAGACTTCTTGGTGAGGACGCAGAAGTTGTTTTGATGAAAGGGCAAGAGAGCGAGGACTATAAGAATTTATGTTTGGATAGTATCTTGGCCATCAGCGACCTTGCCGCTGAAAACATTTCCAAGTTCAGAGGTACGATTGACCTTGGTGTTTATGAATTAACCGCTTCGGCGGCAATAGCTCTCTCAAGGCATCGCGGGACGCTTTCTTTGCCTTTTCTTCACAAAATAAGTGCGGAAGGAGCAAAAGCCCTAAGCCGTCACAAGGATTTACAGGTATCGGAACACTATTTACCACCCAATCTTTACAAAATCATTACGAACACCGGATCTGAATATGATTCTTCTCCAGAGAATCAGGATGATTCTGACGAGGCCGAAACAAATGACAAGAAATCACCCGATCAACTCTCTCAGGACATCCACTTTAACCTTGGGCGCTTCCGCGCTCGCTATGGATCCTCCGGCTCGCGGATGGGGGGGTTCAAAGATCTGCTGGATGAGATCGAAGAGGCCGTCAAATCCGGCGCCGACCTAAGCTTCCTTAAGACCGAACAGTTGATTGTTGATTTTCTTCAGGCCTGTCAAAAGGGAGAGGATACCTCTCCGATCCGAAAAAAAATCGACGACTCCTTTTGGGAGGGCTAGGGGCGGATTGACCAAAAACGGCAGCCTCTGCTTTAGTAACATGTTGGAAGTAATGCTATTTGACCATGGCTGTTTGCACTATAATTATACAAATCTTTGAAATGGATTAAACAGTCTCAATGAAAAAAGCCCAGACACTTAAGGTAACCACCCTTGCTGGCGGCAAAGCCACAGGATTTACCGACGGGGTAGGTGCCGATGCAAAGTTTGCGTCCCCACGGGACGTAGCTATCGATGCAGCTGGCATTTGCTATGTCGCTGACACAAATAATCATGCGATCAGAAAGATCACCCCGGACGGCAAGGTCACCACCCTAGCAGGATTTGAGGAAGGTTATATGGATGGAAAAGCCGAAAAGGCGTGCTTTTCAAAACCCGAAGGATTGGCCCTAGGATCGGAGGGAGACTTATACGTAGCGGATACCGGAAATAACAGAATCCGCAAAATCACTTTTCATAATGAATCGGCTAACGTGACAACACTGGCGGGGTGCGGATCAGAAGGTCACGTAGATAAGTTAGGCACGAACGCAAAGTTTTCTTACCCTAGCAAAATAGCGGTGGACGTTTCGGGAAATGTCTTTGTGGCCGACCACCGTGTTCGGAAGATCAACCCTGAGGGAATGGTATCAACTATCGCAACCACTGGTTCTATCACCGAAGGATTGAACGCCGCAGGCGTAGCACTGGATTCCGATGGAAACCTCTATGTGTCCGACACTAATAACAGTCGGATATGCATGCTAAAAGCACTAGATGGATGGCTTTCGGTTATAACTTTAACTGGTAGCAAGAAATATGAGATGAACGACGAGCTCGAGGATATCAGATGCGTAGATGGCGTGGGATCCAAGGCTCGATTCGCATCCCCTCACGGTTTGGCCATAGGTCCGGAAGATAACATTTATGTGGCAGACTATTGGAACCACCGAATACGCGTAATTTCAACCAAAGATGAGAAGATAAATGTATCGACCCTTGCCGGTTTTGAAGATGGATTCTCTGACGGAAATGCCAAATCAGCCAAATTCAGCTATCCAATGGGTGTTGCGGTAGACCCGGCAGGAAACGTCTATATAGCGGATACGTATAATGACTGCATACGAAAAATTTTTGTTTAGCAAAGTAACTAATCTTTTATCGGCCTAAGCTTAGGGTCGCACCGATATTTGCAAGAAAGCTGAGAACTTTCACGTTGGAATTAAGGGCGGATGCCCCAAAAACGAATTGCCTCGGCTTTGGTAACGGCTTGGAAGTAGTGTTTTTTAACCATGGCGGGGGAGTTCCCCATTTCTTCAGCCACTTGGTAGACATTCTTTATATCGGCCATGCGATAGGAGCCAAAGGAGTGGCGGCAGCCATTGTGCTTCCATATCAGCCCCGCTCTCTGGGCCAAGAGCTCCTGGCGGGTCTGCATGTTGGAATTCGGCACGATCCGGCCACTTTTGGGCACCCCTGTCTTCTCCAAATAGGCCGCCAAGGCAGGGAGGATCGGCACAATCCTTCGGCCCAACTGTTTTTTGGATCCGGCAGCCTTTACCTCAATGTGCGCTTCGTCCGGGTCCCGATGGGGCCGCACCTGGGACCAGTCCATTCGGCAGATCTCACAGGTTCGGATCCCGGAAAAAAGTGCGATGGCAAAAAACGGCAGTTCCTCCGGCAAGGCTTCATCCAAAATCCGTTTGGCCTCATCCGGAGTCCAAATCTGAACTTCCCCGGGGGTTTCCACATCAAAAGGAAGCTTCTGGGCCACTGACTTCTCGGCCTCGGGGATATATTTGCCCTTGGCATAGTTGAATAG
>Ga0194133_10006604_pt1 | contig 14197 bp, 10 predicted proteins | sample TA2KigOf40mmetaG_FD_155448 | JGI IMG/M metagenome (GOLD analysis project Ga0194133, IMG submission 155448) | Freshwater microbial communities from Lake Tanganyika, Tanzania - TA2015055 Kigoma Offshore 40m | ecosystem: Environmental > Aquatic > Freshwater > Lake | place: Tanzania: Lake...
CTAAAACAAATACCTTTGGGTTCATACACAGTCTTTTGGCTCAACAAACCGTCCTTGGCTTGCTTGGCGATTTGACTAGGGCAAATCCCGCCCAAGCTTTGTGCGCCTTGCACCAAGGCGGCACTAAGCACTTGACAGAATGGTCTCTTCGAATGCTTGGGCTTTGTAGACGCTCGTTTAAATCGGGTGGTGTGACGCATGGCATGCATCATGCTATCCGAAAAACTGTCACAATATTTACATCTGCAAGGTCTGATGTCGCGTTGGCTTAGATGCAGACCCCGCAGGTGGCGTTTTATGGCTTCAAGTAAATTCTTATTTCGCGCTTGTTTCTTCTTTATAAACAATAGCTTGAAAGGCCTTTTTTCATGAACACTTCTTCTCGCAAGACTCTTTTCCGCGCATCGTCTGTTTTGGTGGCCGGGCTGGCAATGGCTAGCCAAGCCCAAGCGGCCACTTGGAGCGACACTTATCTCGGCTACAAATTTGGAGATCGATTCTCTGAGCCCTTTAACACCAAAGACATCAATAAAAATGTTCTAACCTTTGGACACGCTAGCGGCTACAAGTACGGTTCAAATTTCGTCAACATCGACTACTTGATGTCCGATAAGAACGATCCAGCTTTTGCAGGCGCGAATCACGGTGCACGCGAAGTTTATGCGATCTACCGCCACACGCTTGACTTTGGAGCACTGACGGGATCGCCGATTAAGTTTGGTCCTGTCAAGGGTGTTGGTTTCACCGCAGGCTTCGATGTCAATACTAAAAACGATGCTGGTTATAACTCTAAAAAACAAATGCTCGTTGCCGGTCCAACCTTGTTCATCGACGTGCCAGCAGGTTTTCTCAATCTAAGCTTGCTTCAACTTTGGGAGAGCAATGCGCCTTACAGTACCTTCAGTAAGACCGGCGTAGCGCGCTACAGTTATGACCCACATCCGATGCTCAGCGCGGCTTGGGGCGTGCCAGTTTCGGGGTTGTGGTTTAAAGGTGTTGCAAACTTTATTGCTGAAAAGGGTAAGAGCGAATTTGGCGCTGCCACAAAGCCTGAGACATTTATTGATGTTTCATTGATGTACGACATGGCACCCGTGCTTGGCACTCCTAAGAGTGCAGTGCAAGTCGGTGTTGGTTATAATTATTGGCGTAATAAGTTCGGTAATGATGCTTCCGGTCCTGCAGGGCCAGGCGCAATCGCCACCACACCCAATGTGAAGTTTGAATACCATTTTTAAATGTTATTTGCTTTTACCCGACCGAGCTCGATGGCTTGGTCGGGGCCTAGTCTGGATTCGATAGTGACTTTTTAGCCGCTCTACCGGCGATAACGGTTTCGTTGATATGTCGATCGTCTCCCAGCACGATCAGGCAAAAGAGTTTTTGTTCGAGCGTGCTGCAGCTATTCCAGCGATGCTGCAGGAGTGGCGTTGCCTGGGGATCGATCACCACAAAATCAGCGGGCTTTCCTGGTGCGATGCCGTTTGAGCAATCTTCCCAGCCTAAAGCTTTTGCGGTTCCGATCGATTGGTGCCACCAAAGTCTGCTCGGGCTTAGGTAATAACCCTGGAGTCTTGCAATTTCGTAGGCACACATCATTGTTCTAAACGGCGAAAATGACGAGCCGCCTCCTACGTCGCTAGCCAGACCCCAGTCGAAATTGGCCATGGCAAAATCGAAAAGGCCACTGCCCAAAAATAAATTAGAACTGGGGCATACAGCGGCGAACACCGATTTCTCACGCATGAGGGCGCGGTCGTCGTCATCGATATAAATGCAATGCGCCCAAATCGAATGTTTTTGCAAGAGGCCGAGGCGATCATAAACCGCGATATAACTGCGATCGGCTGGAAAAAGGCTTCGCACCCACTCAATTTCAGCCTGATTTTCGGCAACATGCGATTGAATGCGAACTCCCGGATAGGAAGCAGCCAAGTCGGCGCATCCTCGCAATTGTGCTTCTGTGGACGTCGGGGCAAATCGAGGTGTGATCACGTAGCTGAGTCGCGACCGACCGTGCCAGCGCTCGATCAAGTCCTGGCTATCGCGAAGGGATTGCTCGGTGTTATCACGCAGTCCGTCTGGCGAATGTCGATCCTGCAATACCTTGCCGGCCATCATCGCCATGCGACGATCGCTGCTTGCCTGCATGAAGGCCTCGACCGAGTTTGGATGCGAGGTACAGTACACAGAAGCGCTTGTCACGCCGTGACGAATTAGCTCATCGAGCACTTTATCGGCCGTTTGTCGCGCACGTGCCAAATCATGGAAAGCTGCCTCTGTGGGGAATGTATATGCTTCGAGCCAGGGCAGCAAGCCTTCGGCTGCCGACCCGATCACATCGAGTTGTGGGTAATGGATGTGAGGGTCGATAAACCCCGGCGCGATCATCAATCCTCTATAGTCGTGCTCGACGATTTCTCCGGCAAATAATGGTCTTAGGGCTTGAATGCGTCCGTCTTGGTCAACCTCAATCACATGGTCTTTCAATAGTTCGAGCTTTTCGGGGCTATGCCATTGCAAAACGTTGGCGCACCAGCGCTCGCAAGCTGGCCCTATTTTTTCGCCGGCTTCATAAGTTGGGTTGGTAACTTGCTTCATAATTCAATTATCTTCGATAAAGCCTATGACGATTGTTTTTTGGCAGGACAACAAGATCCATGAACTAGATCGTTCTCAAAGCGATCGTTCTCTGCTCGATTATTTGCGCCGGGAAGCAGGCGTTAAATCTGTTAAGGAGGGATGTGCTCAAGGCGATTGTGGTGCATGTGCCGTTACGGTGGTTCAAGCCGACTCTCATCATGGCCTCCAAATCCGCGTTGTCAATAGTTGTATCAAGCCATTACTAAGCTTGGATCAATCGCTTGTCTTTTGTGCCTCTGATCTGCCCCCAGAGCACCCAGTGGTTGAGGCCATGTTGCAAAGCGATGCGAGTCAGTGCGGTTTTTGTACCCCGGGTTTTGTGATGTCGCTTTATGGGGCTTTCCTTGAGGCAAGACATAAGGGCGTTGCATGCATCCCGGATCGTGAGGCTGCATTAGAGGTTTTCTCAGGCAATCTTTGTCGCTGTACAGGCTATGGTTCCCTGATCGATGCGGCTTTAAGCATGGACAAGTTCAGTCATCCCGATGCGGATTGGCTTGCGCCCATTCGTAGCGGACTCGCTGCACTCGATATTTACGTCAAGCAATCAAGAGATCCACAAATTATATCAATGCTTGGCGTCTCAGGCGACCTTCCGATCGATCCACTTGTCGATACGCTGAAAAAAAAGGCCGAGCATGTAAACGCAAGCTTTGTTGCGGGGGCGACAGACCTTGGTCTTTGGCTAAGTCGAAAGCATCAACGACCCGATGGCTTACTGGATCTTTGTCGAATACCCCAACTCACTGTTTCGCAACACGATGATCAAGGCTGGCGCATCGGTGCTGCACGCCCCTTGCAAGCCGTGTTTGACGAGATATTGGTTTACTGGCCCGAGCTTAAGGAATATTTAGAGCGTTTTGCAGGGCGACCTATTCGTTCGAGCGCAAGTCTTGGTGGCAATCTTGCAAGCGCTTCGCCGATTGGCGATTGCATCCCCTTACTTTGGGCCATGGATGCCCGCCTACGTCTTAAGTCTTGGAATCATGAGACCCAAACTATTCAAGAACGTGAGTTGAGCATTGACGATTTTCTGAAAGGCTATAGGTACACGGCACTTCTTCCACACGAATTGATTGAATCGATACTGATCCCAGCATCAAGCAAGGAGCTACGGCTCTACGCACGCAAAATCAGCAAACGCTGGGAAGACGATATTTCATCGGTGTCGATGGTGATTGGCTATTCGCTGAAAACCGAAGCCAGCTTTGGTAATTTAGCGCTTGCCCTCGGTGGTGTTGCTGAGCAAGTGCTGCGAGCCCGGGAGGTCGAAGCCCTGCTACGCGGTCAAGCGATTACTCAGGGCAAGATTGCCGAGGCTTGTGCTGCCTTACAAGCGCTCATTCGACCGATTGACGATGCTAGAGCATCTGCAGCTTATCGGCGTGCGATTTGCGATGAGTTATTTCGCTCTTTTATATCGATGATTCGGTGTGGTGCTTTAGCCGATGCAAAGGAGTCAGGCTATTAGTGCTTTCATCGGACACGAGAGCGCGCTTGATCAGATACGGGGGACAGCGCGTTTTATCGACGACTTACCAGAGGTCGCCGGAAGCTTGCATCTCGCGCCGGTTTGCAGTCCGATCGCGCACGGCAGGCTGATTTCCATCGACGCCGAACAGGCTCTTGGGATGCCTGGCGTTCAAGCCTTGATTCAGGCAGGCGACTTAAGCGGTCCCAATGAGATTGCCAATATGGCAGGCGACGAACCGATTCTTGCTCAGCACGAGGTCTCCTATGCAGGCCAAGTGGTCGCACTCGTCGCTGCTCGGAGTCATCGCGAAGCGCTGGCAGCCGCAGCCAAGGTGAAACTGCACATCGAAGCGCTTCCAAGCGTTCTAAGTATTGAACAGGCGATGGAAGAATGTGCATGGATCACGCCGCCGGTTCTGCTTGAACGAGGGGATACCGATGGCGCAATGGCAAAGGCAGCACACCGACTCAAAGCACAACGCTGGATCGGTGGCCAGGAGCATTTTTACCTTGAGGGTCAGATCGCTTATGCCATACCTGAGGAGCAGGAAGCCATGCTGGTGCACTCGAGCACCCAGCACCCGGGTGAAGTGCAGCACTGGATCGCGCACGCGCTTGATGTACCAGCACACCGTGTTCGCGTCTTGTGCAGAAGAATGGGCGGTGGATTCGGCGGCAAAGAGACCCAATCAGGTCAAATCGCGGTCTGGGCTGCAGTGGCCGCGAAGCGCCTCGCTTGTCCGGTCAAAATGCGTCTTGATCGTGACGACGATTTCAAGATCACAGGCAAACGCCATCCTTTCCGAGTGCGTTACGAAGTAGGCTTTGATGACGAGGGTCGCTTGCTGGCACTCGATGCCGAACTCGCCTCCGATTGCGGCTTTTCTGCCGACTTGTCCATACCCGTCAATGAACGAGCGCTATTTCATGTAGATAACGCTTATTACTTGGAATCCTTGCGTATTCGCTCTTATCGCTGTCGCACAAACAAGCAATCGAATACAGCCTTTCGCGGCTTTGGTGGACCACAAGGCATGTATTTGATCGAAAGCGCTATAGGAGATGTCGCTCGCTATCTCGGTGAGGATGCGCTGCTTATTCGACTTCGTAATGTTTATGGGAGCGCTCCAAGAAATACCACGCCTTATGGTATGACCGTTGAAGATGAGTTCATCGGTGATTTGATGCGTAAGCTTGCCCAAGATTGTCGATATGAATCGCGACGGCATGCGCTCAAGACTGGCTGCTTGCCCCGCGGTATTGCCATCACGCCTGTCAAGTTCGGGATTAGTTTTAACGCCACGCATTTCAATCAAGCAGGTGCCTTGCTGCAATGGTTTACCGATGGCAGCTTGGCTTTACATCATGGTGGCACCGAAATGGGGCAGGGCCTGCACACCAAGCTCCTGGGTATTGTTGCTCGTGTCCTTGGCCTTGACCCTGCACAAATTCGGGTCATGACGACCGATACCCATGCAATTGCCAACGCCTCGGCCACCGCAGCATCGGCTGGAAGCGATTTAAACGGGCGAGCCGCCGAGATGGCAGCCCATAGCTTGCGTGATCGCTTGATTGACTATTGGTCAAAAGCCACAGGCGCACAACGCGCCTCAATGCGATTTGAACAAGGTCATGTGTATTGGAACGATCAAAAAAACCTTACTCAATCCATCCCCTTGCACGAGCTTGTGAGCAAGGCTTATTTGGCAAGAGTTCAGTTATGGGCTGAGGGTTTTTACAGCACACCGAAGATTCACTTTGACCCAAAGACGAGGCTGGGAAGACCGTTTTATTATTTCTCATGGGGCGCAGCTTGTACAGAAGTAGAAGTTGATCCGAGGACGGGTTGCTATCGCGTGCTTGCGGTTGACATACTTCACGATGTTGGCCATTCGCTTAATGAGCGCATTGATCGAGGCCAGGTGATCGGTGGATTCGTGCAAGGCATGGGTTGGCTAACCACCGAAGAATTGCGTTGGCACGACGATGGACGGCTTTTGACCCACGCACCATCAAGTTACAAGATTCCAACCGCCAGGGATCTGCCTGAGCACATGGTCTTGAACTTTTGGCCAATGCCTAACCGAGAAGACAATGTCGGTCGGTCAAAGGCAGTCGGCGAGCCGCCCCTGATGCTCGCGCTTTCGGTGATCGAAGCATTGCGTGATGCCGTGGCCAACATCAGGGCTGTTAGTCACACATCTCAACGGCCTCTCGGCGTCGAAGGACCGATGGTTCACCTTGATGCACCAGGAACGCCACAGCGCGTTTTTTTTGCAATTAGGCATCGAGCTGAGTGATATGAGTGCGGTCAGGGAGCAGGCTGAATCATGGTTTGCTGCTGGGCTCAGTGCGGTGATCATCGAATTGACTTCGGTTCGCGGCTCAGTGCCGCGTGAGCAGGGCACGAGGATGTTGGTCAGTATGAATGCCGCCCTCGGTACGATAGGGGGCGGTCGCCTTGAGTTTGAGGCCGTTGAGCAAGCGCGTGCCCTGTTGCGGACAGGTGATCTCGCTCACTTACCACAGCGACGAACGATCGCACTAGGTCCATCGCTTGGCCAATGCTGTGGCGGATCGGTCGATCTCACTTGGTTTGCTCTTGATTCAAATACGATAGCGATGTGGCCACCGAGTGCTTTTCGATTTGAGTTGCAAATCCACGGAGCAGGGCATGTGGGACAAGCGCTGCTTCAAGTGCTTCATGGCGTCCCCTGCTCCTTAACATGGGTTGACTCGCGTGAGGCGGCTTGGCCGGATCCTCTGCCCAGCCATCCGCTAACCCAACTTAAAACCGTTTGCTCGGAAAGCCCTGAAGATGTGATCCATCAGGCAGCTGCTGACTCTTATGTTTTGATTACCACCCACCGTCATGATGTCGATGAGCGTATCGCGCAAGAGGCTTTGAAACGTGAAGACCTGGCTTGGGTGGGTATGATTGGGTCGAAAACCAAACGCGCCCGTATCCTTTCTCGCTTGGCACAAAGGGGGCTTGCGGCTAGCGCGCTCCAACGCCTCGTCAGTCCGATTGGCTTGAGTAACATCGAGGGCTTTGGCAGCAAGACGCCTGCTGTTATTGCTTTGTCGGTGGCTGCGCAGATTCTACAAACCAGTTCGCAATCAGTTGGCGTTCATCCTCGGTGATACCCGTTGCGTTATTAAAGGGCATTTGCCGTGTGATCACGACTTGTTGGTAAATTGCCTCTCGCTGGCTGATGACCAGGGTGGGGTCATCGAGGCGTACCTGCTTGCTCGCTTGCGATGCCTGATGGCAGCTTATGCATTTAAGTTGTACTAAATTCCAGACTGGTTCGGGTAATGTAACGAGTTTTGGGGCAGGGACTTCCGGCTTGTGCGTGCTCAGCACAACTCCGCCCGCCAGGCAAAGGCTCGCGACGAACCACGGCCAGGGCTTTTGTTGGCCTTTATGCCTTTGCACAAACCACAAGCGAATGATTGCTCCCGCTGCCATCAGCAAACAAAGCAAGATCCAAGCATGTTGAGCCTGATAAACACTTGAATAGTGGTTTGACAGCATGGCAAACAACACTGGCAGCGTGAAGTAGGTGTTGTGTACAGAGCGCTGTTTACCTCGCTTGCCATGCATACTGTCGGGAAGCTTGCCAGCACGCATGGCCTCGATGACTTTGCGTTGGCCGGGTATGATGACCATCAAAACATTGGCGCTCATGATGCTCGCGAGCATGGCGCCGATGATCAAAAAAGCTGCTCTGCTTGCAAACAATTGACATGCAAGCCAACTGCTAAAGACAATGAAACAAGCAATCAGCAAGCCCAGTAAACGCTCTTTAAACAATTGCTCGGCAGCATCATTGCCGATCCCCACGAATCGGCAGAGCAAATCGTAGACAAGCCAGCCAACGACAAAAAAGGATAAGGCAAGGGTGACTGCAACACCCGTACTCCAAGCTTGAACCCTTGGATCGATCAAATAGGTATTGGCTTGGAATAAATAGATCGCTACAAAAAGTGCAAATCCCGAAAGCCAGGTGCTATAGCTTTCCCAGTAAAACCAGTGTAAGCGCTGCGGCAAACCGGCCGGAGCAAGCATGTATTTTTGAGGGTTGTAAAAGCCGCCACCGTGAACCGCCCAAAGCTCACCATCAACGCCTTTACGCAATAGTTCAGGGTCGAGCGGCTTTTCGAGGTGATTATCGAGCCAGACGAAGTAAAATGAAGCGCCAATCCAGGCAATACCAACAACGACATGGAGCGATCGCAACAGCAGTTGTAACCACTCCATCCAAAGGCCTGCGCTGGGAACCCAGGCGCTCGAAAAAAATTCGGCCATTAAGAACCCCGATAAGTCGCATAGGACCAAGGTGTTACTAAAAGGGGTACATGGTAGGACTGATTGGGATCGGTGATGCCAAATTCGATCGGAATTTGATCAAGAAAGCGATACGCCCCATCCTTGCTTGCAGCCACCTGCGCTGCGCCCACTTCGACCCTCGCATCAGTCGCTTGCCCGAGCTGCTCACGCTGCTTATCGAAGTACTGACCGGCTTCAAAGCGCAGGCAGTAGCGGCCTGCCTGAAGTGATGCACCCTCAAGCAGCGGATGATCAACTCGGCCATCCTGATTCGTTATCGCCTCGGTCAAGACTTGCCAGCTTGCATCAGGCTGTTGGCGATAAAGCGTTATGCGCATGCCAGCGGCGGGTCTGCCGCAACTGGTGTCCAAAACATGTGTACTAAGTTTTCCCATGGATTTTAATTACCTTGGCCAAAGTCACCTCAGAGGGATCTTATACTCCATCTTATGAATACTTGGATTGATGCACTCAACGCTGCCAGCGAAGCAGATGCGCTTGCGATGCTCGAGGGTCTGTACGAACATAGTCCTTGGGTGGCTCAAGGCAGCGTGTCGAGGCGACCCTTTCGCAGCCTCGCACATTTAAAGCGCATTTTCGTTGAAGTTGTGCACCAGGCTGGTGAGCAAGCACAGACAGCCTTATTGTTAGCACATCCCGAGTTGGCGGGAAAGGCTGCCATTGCGAAGGATTTAACGGCGTCATCGCTTGCCGAGCAGACAAGGTCTGGATTGCAGTCCTGCAGTCCAGAGGAATTTGCAGCGTTCCATGAATTAAATCGGCAGTACCGTGAGCGTTTCGGCTGGCCCTTTATTCTTGCCATTGGTGGCCCGCAAGGGACCGGCCTAAGTCGTAAGCAAATTCTTGATACTTGGAATCGAAGACTCGGGCATCAGCCTGCTAGCGAGCGAGCCGAGTGTTTGCGGCAAGTCCATCGAATCGCAGAGCTACGTTTGCGCGAGCGTAGCAAATCCCACCCAGGCGATGGGAAGCAGGTCATGCAATGGGCTGATGATCTTGCAATTTATAATGATCCTGCTATAGACGCGGGTGCCGGTTTGCAAGTGCTCTATTTGAGCGATGCACATCAAGCTTGCGCGCACGCGCTCAGCCAATGGATGATTGATTGTGGATTCGATAGCGTTACAAGCGATGCAGTGGGCAATGTGATCGCAGTTTATGAGGGCGATCGTGGTGAGATTTGCCCTACGCTGCTCACAGGCTCACATTTTGATACGGTGCGTGGTGGCGGGCGATATGACGGCCGACTCGGCATCTTTCTTGCCATGCAAGCCGTGGCGCGAAAAAAAGCTTTGGGCCAACGCTGGCCCTTCAGGCTTGAGTTGATCGCCTTTGCCGAAGAGGAAGGGCAACGATTCCCAAGTAATTTTCTCGCTGCCAGTGCACTTGTTGGACAATGGGACGCCAAATGGCTTGATCTGGCTGATCAAGACGGTGTAAAACTCGCAGATCTTATGAGGCAACGCGGCATGGATCCCGAGGCCTGCAGCAAGATCGGACGTCAGTCCTCCGATGCCTGCGGATTTATTGAGATTCACATCGAACAGGGGCCGGTCCTTCTTGAAGCTGATTTACCTCTAGGGGTGGTGAGTTCAATCAACGGGTCCTCGCGTTGGTTAATCGAGTTTGTGGGTACTGCTTCGCACGCGGGCACCACACCCATGGCGCTGCGACAAGACGCCGCTTGCGGCGCTGCAGAATTTGCACTTGCCGTGGAATCTCGCTGTGCATCAGAGCCTGGGTTAGTGGGTACGGTGGGTATGCTCGAGGTGCCGCAGGGATCGATCAATGTCATCCCGGGGCGTTGTCGATTTTCACTTGACCTCAGGGCTCCGCGCGATGAGCAACGCGATTGTGCGCTAAGCGATCTGTTCGAGTCGATCGAGGCGATTTGTGCAAAGCGAGGCCTTCGTTACGAGGCCAAGCAAGTCACGCTTGCAAGTGCGTCGCCTTCTTCGCCGCACCTGCAGGCTCAGTGGGAGCGTGCCGTCGAACAATGTGGTTTGCCAATTTTTCGATTGCCGAGCGGTGCGGGGCATGATGCGATGAGGATGGCAGCGCTCTTTCCTCAGGCTATGCTTTTTGTCCGATGTGGTCACGGCGGGATTAGCCACAATCCACTTGAATCGATTACCGATGACGATACCCAACTTGCTTTCGATGCGCTTTGGTCGTTTTTAGAAAATTTTTCACATGACTGATGCCTTGCGCCTTTCTCTTAAAGCGATCAGCAAGTCCTACGGGAATTTGCGTGCTAATGATAAGATCGATCTAGATATAAAGCCAGGCAGCATTCACGCCGTTCTCGGCGAAAACGGCGCGGGTAAATCGACTTTGATGAAGTTGATTTTCGGTTTACTCCAACCTGATGAAGGGCGTATTTTTCTTGATGGCACGGAGGTGCGTTGGCAAAGTCCTGAGCATGCGCGAGGGGCAGGCATCGCGATGGTTTTTCAACATTTTGCCCTTTTTGAATCATTAAGTGTTGCAGAAAACGTTTGGCTCGGGATGGACAAGTCATGGTCTTTGGCAGCTGTTGCTGAGGCACTCAAGGAATTGACGCAGCACTATGGCCTGTCTGTCGATCCCAATGCTTTCGTGCATCGCCTTAGTGTGGGTGAGCGCCAACGCGTTGAGATAGCTCGAGGCTTGCTTGCAAGGCCAAGGGTCATGATTCTTGATGAGCCAACATCGGTACTTTCGCCCCAAGCCGCACAAGCCTTGTTTGCGATGATTCGCACCCTTGCCAAGGAAGGTTGTAGCGTTATATATATTAGTCATAAACTGCACGAAATCCGTGAGCTATGCGATGATTGCACGGTCTTGCGGCACGGCAAAGTGACCGGCCAGGTGGATCCTCGTCAATGTAATGATGAACAGCTCAGTGCATTGATGATCGGAAGTGCGCCCGCACCTCTCCTGAGAGCCCCACGGGCGCTAAGCAGTCCCATCGTTAGGCTTGATGCGGTATCGGTTCCTGCGCTTGATGAAGCTGGTGAGCGTTTAAACACTGTGAGTCTTGATTTGGCCCCGGGGGAAGTTCTTGGTATCGCAGGGGTATCGGGCAACGGACAAGGCCTTTTGCTCGATCTGTTGTCGGGCGAGTTAACTAGCGATGCGGCCTTGATGCGACGCATGAAGGGCCATATCTTCTTTGAAAATCGAGCAATCGAGAGCTTGGGCGTCAGGATGAGACGCCGTTTAGGGATTATGGCGGTCCCTGCAGAGCGCTTGGGTCGGGCAACCGTGCCAGAACTCAGTCTTGCAGACAACATGTTCTTGGCTGAGTCAAAGCACGCATGGCGGCTTGATCATCAAAGTCTTTATCGGTCAGCACACGATGTTGTCGATGCCTTTGCAGTAAAAGCCTCAAGCCCCAAGGCGCTTGCGAGTGATTTGTCAGGGGGTAATTTGCAAAAATTCATCATGGGCAGAGCCCTCGCATTACGGCCCAAGGTGCTTCTTGTAAGCCAGCCTACATGGGGTGTTGATGTTGGGGCAAGTGCTCAGATTCGCCAGCAGCTCTTAGCCCTACGAGATTCGGGCGCAGCGATTTTGGTCATCTCTGAGGAACTCGATGAACTGTTTCAAATTGCAGACCGCATCCACGTCATGTACGCGGGGTACTTGTCAGCGCCTGTAAAGCGTGCAGACGCGACCGTTGAGCTTATCGGTCAATGGATGGGCGGTTCCTGGCTATCGCACGAGCACGCAGCCCAAGCTGAGTCAGCTAGGCTTCAATACGAAGGTTAGCAGGGCTTGCGACGCATGGTTCTTTATTCATGATCGTTCTTGAAAAAAGGCAACACCCAAGTCTTTGGATGGGCTATCTATCGCCCCTCTTGTCGATTGTACTAACTTTTGTAGTCGCAGCAATGGTTGTGAGTGCAATGGGGAAGGACCCCTTGAGGGTGCTTTCGCTATTCACACTAGAGCCTCTGAATGGGAAGCGCGCCATCGGCGAGGTGATGCTCAAAGCGACTCCACTCATTCTTTGTAGCCTTGGTTTGGCCTTTTGCTTCCGCTCAAATGTATGGAATATCGGCGCAGAAGGGCAGTTCTTACTCGGCGCGATCGGGGCAGGGGGCATGGCGATGTGGCTCACCGAGACGGGCCTGACTGAGCCAGGATGGTTATGGGTTACGCAGGCATTATTACTTGGTGCACTTGCTGGTGCGGCATGGGCCGCCATCACGGCCTGGCTTCGCGATCGGGCTCATGCCAATGAGATTCTGGTCAGTCTCATGCTTGTTTATGTGGCCAACCTTTTGCTTAGCTACCTGGTTTTTGGGCCTTGGAAGGACCCTAAAGGCTGGAATTTCCCTCAGACCTTGCGATTTGCAGACAGTTTGAGCATCGGAAGGCTTGGTGCTGGGATGCGTGTGCATTGGGGCTTTGTCGTTGCCCTGATTAGTGCCGGCGCTATGGTATGGCTTATGTATTTCACAGCACTAGGCGCTCGCCTGAGGGTGGGTGGGCTTGCACCCGGTGCTGCGCGATTTGCTGGATTTTCATCACGTGAATCGCTTTGGACCGTCTTGCTTTGCTCGGGGGCATTTGCAGGGTTGGCTGGTGCCATGGAAGTCCTCGGACCGATGGGCCAACTCACACCTCATGTTTCAACCGGTTATGGCTTTACAGCGATCATCGTCGCTTTTGTTGCTCGTCTGCATCCGCTCGCCTGCGTACTGGCAAGTTTTTTGCTTTCTATCATGATGATAGGCGGCGAGTTGGCGCAGTCGCGGGTAGGATTGCCGGCCTCGGTATCGAGTATGTTTCAAGGCGTTCTGCTCATGATGTTATTAACTTTTGATAGCTTGATCCAATACAGGATTAAGTGGCGTGGGCGACCCTCCAAGGAATTAGCAAAGCATGCATGAACTTGCGCTTTTGATTGCTGCTGGTATCGCCTCGGGTACCCCCTTGTTGCTTGCAGGTTTGGGCCTTTTGCTCAACGAACGTGCTGGTGTGGTCAACCTTGGTGCAGAGGGATTAATGCTGATTGCGGCCGTTACAGGATTTGGACTTGCTTTTTATACCGGACAAACTTGGCTGGCGCTCTTGGGTGGTGCAACGGCCGCCGCTTTGTTTTCGGCGCTACTCGGCTGGATGGTGGTCTATCTCAATACAAATCAGTATGCGAGCGGTCTTGCATTGAGTCTCTTTGGCGCGGGCATCAGCGCTTTTGTTGGCGCCGCCTTGGTCGGAAAAAAGCTTGAGATCAATCAAACAGAAGGGTTATCTTTTTTGGCTGATCTGCCCTTCGTGGGGCCTGCCTTGTTTCAACAACATCCTATGGTCTATCTTGCGGTGGCTTTGTGCCTTGGGATGGTACTTTTTCTATATCACAGTAAATCGGGCCGCTTGTTGCGTGGCATCGGTGAGTCGCCAGCATCGGCCCATGCACTTGGCTTTCCGGTGCGACGGATTCGGTGGATTTCAGTCGTGGTGGGTGGTTTTTTCTGTGGACTTGCCGGTGCTTATTTATCGGTTGTCTATGCGCCACTTTGGGTCGAGGGCATGGTTGCGGGCAGGGGTTGGATTGCTCTTGCGCTTACGGTGTTTGCAACCTGGCGGCCTTGGCGCGTACTCATTGGTGCTTACCTTTTTGGCAGTGTGACCATGTTGCAGTTACATTTGCAAGCCATTGGGATTGAGATTCCCACACAATTCATGTCGATGCTGCCTTACCTCGCAACGATTTTTGTGCTGGCGATGATTTCTCGT
>Ga0194133_10006607_pt1 | contig 14190 bp, 17 predicted proteins | sample TA2KigOf40mmetaG_FD_155448 | JGI IMG/M metagenome (GOLD analysis project Ga0194133, IMG submission 155448) | Freshwater microbial communities from Lake Tanganyika, Tanzania - TA2015055 Kigoma Offshore 40m | ecosystem: Environmental > Aquatic > Freshwater > Lake | place: Tanzania: Lake...
CGTCAGCATACGCATAGACACCAGGGAACCAAAAAAAAAAGCCACCCAGTGTGCCTTTAATGACAACAAAAGTCGCAAGGCGTACTTAAAAAATTATCAAAAAAAAAACCAAAGCTATTTCAGGTCTGGACACTAAACTCATCAGAGTAAAACCCCCTTGAGAGTTGAGAGGTTAGCCAACTCCAACTTGTGCAGATTGATGAGTGAAAACTGGGAATAGTTTTATTATTATTTTTGATGTATTTTTGTGTCAACCCAGGGTCAAAGGTTGACTGGATGTGCCGGGGTTTGAAGCCACGACCCTCAGATTCCCAGCAAGATGCCAAAACCGTTAGGCCATCTTTATAATATCTTGATGATGAGGGTCATCATTGGATTATTACCTATTCACCTCACTTATCAAGCACTTGCTAATGCTCAGATATTATTTTTGTGTCAACCCGGGGTCAAAGGTTGGCTTGATGTGTCGGGGTTTGAACCTACGACCTTCAGATTCCCAGCAAGATGTCATAACACATGGGGTTGCCATGGCTGAGAGGTCATAGTCACCTGACTGAGAACAAAGATCTAAGGTTGTGGGTTCAATCCCCAGCTGCCCGTGCCAGCAATCTTTCAACCCCGGATTGCAAAAAAAATCAACAAGGCACCCTCAGTCAGGGTAATAGTAATCTGCAGTGGCCATAGATTTCTATGGCGGGACTCTTATAAAGGTGTTGATTGCTCATCAACATCGGCTGAGTCTATACTGCACAAGATTATTATTATAACCATTAGGCCATCTTTATAGTTTATTGATGGGGAGAGTCATCATTGGATTTTAACCAATTCACCTCACTTATCAAGCACTTGCCTCTTTCATTTTTTATTAAATTGATTAAAGAATTGCAAAACAAGAAAAAAATTCATGGCTAATGTGACCTAACCTGAGATCACTTTTTTCCCAAAAACATAACGGGCAAGTGTGGCTGAACCCGAACCTTTGGTCCACCCTGGCCTATACCCAACCCAAAATTCAATCTTTTATCTCAATGGTAATGGCTTTTTGAATATCCTTCGAAGTCAGAATTTTCATGACTTTTTAGTTTTTTGTGTTAACAAAACAGGTCCTGTTCGTTAACAATAATTGGCAGAAAGGTTTCGAAATAATCTGTTATGGACAGTATGGTACTTTGTCTGCCCTTAAAGATCTCACGTGCTCAAAAGTCATTACCAGAAATCCCAACAGATGGAAAGGAAAGCTAATGGTTATTTATTGGGATGAGTTTGAAACACATACTATCGTTGGCGTACAACAAAGAATATTTGTTAGGTTATTTTTCAGTATATATATAAAAGATGTCACAATTATAGCCATATAGATATCAAGGGAATGTTTGACAATTAGCATAATCTCTTGGGATAAGATTTGAGCAAGTTTGTTTCAAGGAAGCGAAAAAGGTCACACTTTGCTCAGTAAAATCTAGGGAAGGGAGCAAAACAGAGTTAGTTTTAAACAATAAAAATTGATTGAGTGAAAAGCTCGGTGAAAACTTGGGCCCACATATATTAGGGAGGTTGTCGAAAAGATTTGTTTATCAAAAAGTTTTTACTCTTAGGACTAAAAAAGGAATGACTTCAAACGGGTTATGAATCCCAAAGTAAGACTAGAATGGAAAAACATAAACTTAATTGAAAAGCCTGAAATGCTAAAAATGAATGCATGACTTTCAATATGAACAAAAAAAGCGAAAAGTTCAAGAGCCTTTTTCTTTAGTTGATTCTTCTTTGCTTTCCGCCTTTTCTTTTTTGCTGAAAAACAGCAAAGGGAACATCCCAAGGAGGCATCCGATGGTGACACCGATAGCTCGACCACCGTTGGCAGCAATCCTGGATGACGTCATTTCAAGTTGCTCGACTGTGAGTTGAGGAGCAGCTCCCTTGAAAAAAAGCATAATGAAGGAAAAAGATTTAACATTTGCTAATTAATTGCTTGCGATTTGGCATTTAACAGCTTCAACAGAACTAGGGAAAAAAGGAAGTGTAAACTTTACTGAGCACTTAATGAAATATCATTTTAACTTAAGTCTGAATTTTTAGACGATTTCCAAAAGAAAGTATTTTATCAAAAGTAATTTAGCTATTGAAAATTTGATTTTAAACTTCATTTACCAATCCGAGTCTTGCAAGCCAGTATTCCACATACCAGGCAGATCTGAAAAAAGTTTTCACATATTGTGAATTTTCTAAACAATAATATTCTTCCACCAACCCAATTCCAAATACGTCGGACAAAGTGTTCCCCAAAGCAGCAGCTGCCATTGTGCTTATAACTAAACTTGCACCAAGGAAGGTCTCAATTGACTCTCCAGCTACAATCATTATGAAGTTATCCAAGAAGCCAAAGCCAACAAAAGGAAGGCCTTGTTGTACTCCCAAACGATAGAGATCCGAGTTGGATGGTGGAGGTAGTTGGGCTAAAATATAAAGTTTTGATTACTGCAACCAATTTTACATGAGTCAAGGAGAATTTATTTTGAAATGTAGTGAGCTAATAGATGAAAATACAAGTTAAAGATATATGTAAAAAAGACATGAGTTGAGCTTTGAAAAGTTGCGTGAAGTTATTTTATTTGCCTTCATAGCATGATCAGTTTCTAAATGATTAGACATTTACCTGGCACTTCAACCAACACAGTCTCTCCGGCAACTATGCCTTTCTTCTTCGACTTTTTGATCATTTCTTCTTCCTGCTTTTTCTGCAATGCCACAAAAACATATTGACGTTCCTCTGAAGACAAAGCATTGACCCATTTCACAGCCGTATTTGGGTTCAATCGATTCTTAAGGTTAAGAGGTCCACTCAAAGATCTCAAACCTGCCTTTGACAGGTTATCATTGATGAGAAAGAGAAACTTTTTTCTTCGAAACAATGCAGACATTTTGAGGCTTAGATTGAACTGGCAAAACTCACTTTTAGAATCTTGTCACATTCATTTCGAAAAATGAAGACTGTCAAGTGTCAACCAGACAAATTGTCACAGTCAGATTGAGATCAACTCAAGCAACCTCTAAATTTGTAAACTACAAGCTCTAACTAAACTAAATAATACAGTAAACAATTTACAAGTTCCTGTGTCTGAACCACTTTTTGTTTTTGTCTTTAGATATCTATATATTTATCCATTGATATCTAAGAAGAAATGCAGAAACTTAACTCGGACAGGTTTCGTGAATTTTCAAATAAACGTAAACAAATGAATTTGCAGCGCGCCGCGGTAACGAATACGATTTATTCATTTATCAGTGAATTTGAGTTTAATTTTTCTTATGCAGATTGCAGAACAGGAGTGGAAATTTGGAATCTTGTATTAAATACCTGAATTTCCTGTCTCAGTAACATTTACTGGTCTTTGTTACTATTATTGTGATCTTTAAAGAGAGGAAAGGCCTTTGATTGTAATATGGCCAATTTAGACTTTAGTGACTTGCTTCAAACTGCAGAACAATTAACTTCCGAGTTTGATCCTTTGTCGACCTTTTCCGACTTGCCAAGGGTTGAGCGAAATTTACATCAGTTGGTATGTGTTTTTGATGTAAGCCCTAAGAGGCTAAGTTGAAACAATGTTTAATTTACCCACAGGTTGAGGTTGGCCAGCAACTTTCTGCTAAAGCCTCTAGAAATGCTGGGCCACAAGATGTTCGTGCCTCTATATTGTTAGGATCTAAAGGTCAGTTTTGACTCTTCTTATATGTACTGGTTTTGTTTACCTTTTTCAGATTTAAATTACAGGAATTGACTTGCCAGCAATTTCTCAGAAACTATCCAACCTGACAAGCATAGCTGCTAGTTTTGAACCTGTTGAACCTCTCAGAGACACTGATGTTGCTGGATTTTTGAAAAATGAACGAGAGAATGCCTTGCTGGTAAGTTTTTAATTTTCATTATTTTAAGAAAATGAAACCTGTGGTTTTAACTCAAAGCAAGTATTTGAGAAGCTAACTGGTTTATGCATTTAGTCGGTTATTGAAGAAACAAGAAAAGAGACTTTTGAATCGGTTGAGCGGCGAATATGGGAAGCATCTGCTGCAGAATGGGAAAAAGAAAAAGGAAGATTTCTCAACTCATTGGGTGACGAAGGAATGGTTGATTTGTCACAAACTGTTGTCTTAAGGCCAGAAATAAGCCATGTTCATGACTCTACTCTCGGCACGCGTTCAGCTCTCGATTCTGTGGAACTTCTTTTTGCACATCAAGTAAAAATTCTTTATATACTGGACGTTTTCATTTAAGCCATCACTAAACTCTCAACTTACAACTTTTAAGGTTTGCTGTTACAATGAGGCAGTCTCCAAGGGAGGACCAAAGCCTGATCTTTTTGAGAAGTTTGCAACTCTTTTTCCAGAGACTATAGACTCCGAAGCTGCAATACTTTGGGAGATTTCAAATGAGATTCGTAAAAGCTTACCAAGCATGCCTCAAGATCCAGTAACGATAAAATTGTGCGTCCATAATACAAAGTAGTTAACTTAACTTTTTACAGGTGAAAGCTCGGTCAAGTCTAAGCACAAATAAGACAATAATCTCTCATGCTCGTAAATATCTGGAGAGTTCCTTTGTAAAGGTTAGTTATTTCTAAATAACTCACTCCTGATGAAAGTTCAATTTTTACGGTTAACTTAATGGAGAATCTTTCTGAAATAGTTTGTCCGAAACGCTGTCTTCTCAAATCTCCACAATGCTCAGGTATTTTTTGTTGCACCAAAAAGGGTCAAAAAAAGTCTTGAGAATAATTCCATGGTATTATTTTCCAGCTTGGAGGTGTACCTGGGACGTACAATTTGATCAAAAGCTTCATAAATATACGAATTGCTCACGAGACTCCTGGTACTAGATCTATTGCTTTTCGATGAGACTCTGCTCCCAAATACACTCTCTTTGAAGCCATTTAACATTTCTCATGATTGTTTTTTTCACAGGTCTTGAGGATGGTTTTGTTGATGGTGTTCCTGTTTGGCCTTTCATTTACTTTTGTCTACGTTGCGGTGACTTAAAGGCTGCCATGCAGGTCTTACAGAAAACTGGATCAGGTCTGATTGAAATTTACCATCTTTTGGACGAGATCTCAACAAATGACGGGAGATTGTCGACGAATACTGAGCATGCTCTAAGGGTGAGAATGGCAAAAGTTTAAAAAGGTTCTTTTGTGAAAGAATGCGATGGATTAAAGGTTTCTTACCGACGTTCTGTTCAAACAACCACTGATCCCTACAAGCGTGCAGTGCATTGCATTTTGGGAGCTTGCGACCCAAATGATGAGCACTCTGAAGTGGCCACGTCAATAGACGACTACCTTTGGATAAAGTTATCTCAAGTAAGTTTTCTTTTCTAAAAGCTTGTTTGAAATGACAGCACTGATTTCAAATCTTTAGATACGTGATGACGAGTCAGTAATTGGTGGCGGAAAAGACGTCCTCACTTTAACTCAACTTCAACATCTCCTTTCCGAGGATTACGGAGAAAGCCACTTTAATGCTTTTGAGCAACCAATACTTTATTTTCAGGTTTTACATATTATATGAAATCATTTTGACTAAGCCTGATTTGCATAAAGAACAACTAACTTTTGAAAAGAAAGTAATTGACAAAACCTATACCTTTCTAGGTTTTATTTCTTACCGGCCAAGTTGAGGCTGGAATAGACTTCTTATTTAGATGTGACAGATATCGTTCTCATGGAGTTCACATTGCTTTAGCTATGTTTGAAGCAGGTATTTATTTTAAATTTATTTCTTACAATTGGCTCCATTTTTAACCAAATTTTATAAATCCTCCCCTATGATTTCAGGACTTTTACTTTTGCCTTCCAATACGAATAGCCCTTTGCTTACAAATGCACTCCCTACAGGCTCCTCGACTATTAAGAAGCTTAATGTTGCAAGGTTTTTAGATTTTTCTTCATCTTACCTAAAATTATAAAATACTCTGTCGTTTTTTTTCAGTAATATATTTTTGTAACTTTTAGGCTTGTGCTTCTTTACGTGAGAAAGTTTGAAAGCACTGATCCAAGGGAAGCGTTGCACTACTTCTACTTTTTAAGAAAGTTGAGTGGACAAAATGCTACAAACCTATTTTCTTCATGTGTCAGTGAACTGGTAATTTTTTTAACACTGTCTCCAAAAAAATTATAATTAAATATCTGTTTCTTTTGGCACTACGAAGGTCTTGGAGTCGAGGCAGTTTGATTTGTTGCTCGGCCATATTCAACCCGATGGTGTAAGGTCTCCAGGTCTCATAGACAAATTTAACGGGCAAGGTTTCGACGCGAACAGTGTCATTGAAATGGTAGCAAACGATTCAGAAGAAAAGGGAATGTTCGAAGATAGCATTAAGCTTCACGATCTGGCCAGAAATCATGAGAAAGTTACAGAACTTCTAAATAAGCTTCTTGCACAAGTAATAAGCTAAAAATGTCAATATTTTTGATAATGGGGGATGAAAATTTGTTTCTTTTTTAGGTTGTCACACAGCAACCTCTCCCTGAAAGCCGTCGTGATCGTCTTCAACGTCTTGCCATCACGATTGCAAAAAGATATCGCAATGAGGGGCATTCTGCATCTCGAGAAAGCAGGTGTGTAAGAGAGAAATTTGAACACTGTTGTTGCAAAGATGCACACCTGATCTCATATTTAGTGTAATGATTTGTATTTTTTGTAGTGCCACTTTTTATCTATTGCTTGATCTCATGACCTTTTTCGATCTGACGAATGTAAAAAAATATGACGAGGCTCTTGAAATTGCTTCCAAAATCAAGGTAAACTTTGAAATGTAATTAAATAATTTCTTAAAGCGAGCCTCATTTTTTTCATGAGTATTCAAATTCTTAAAAGTATCTTACTAAACTTATCCCATAGATCGTACCATTTTCTCAATCAGAAGTTGATGTGATGGTTTCTACCTTTCGCCTTCTGGCAGATGAAGTCAGGTAAAAAATTTAATTTGGTTAATTAGAACCCGAATTCATTAACTTTTTGCTCCTGATTGATAAAGACCACGAAGCAAATGATTTTTGGTAATTTTTCTTTTTAGACGTAACATTCCAGACGTTTTGTTGGCGTGCATGAATATTTTGGTATGATTCATTCAAAATTATTAGGCTCCTTTTTATGCTTCGAATAAAGTTTCTTTCTCTTGAAGGTAAACCAGTATAAGCAAGGAAAGGCTACTACACCTTCGAGGGGCTTTGCTCAGGTAAAAAAAATCAAGATTATTCTTTAAGCTAAACCCTTAAAACCATTTTGTCTTTTCAAAGGATGGAGGCCATCAAAAGCACCTAGATTCCCTACGAGAAAAAGCCAAAGCCCTCATCACATTCGCAGGAATGATACCCTACAGAATGCCTGGTGATATGAGTGCCAAGTTGGTACATTTGGAGGTCTTAATGAACTAATTAATACATTTTACATTTGTTTAACGTTCGTTTGTAAGAGGGGGGATCAATAGCGATTATTACTTAGTGAAGAACATTTCATACCTTTAAGTTTGAGAAAAAAGCTGTGACCAACATTGTGAAGTGAAAATTTTTATAGAAATATTTATTTCGTTTGCCTCTCAGTTACTGAAATGTTCTCAACTACATAAATAATTTTCAAGGGAAATCTAAAAATTTAAATTTTTTAGATGATTTTTAAGCAAGCTAGCTTCCTCTACCATCTCTTCCAAACTTCTCCATTCCACTTTTGGGCCCTTGTCATGGTCTGATAACTGCGTGTAAACATCGTCATTATTAGCGAAGTCTCCAGCTTTCCTTGGTAACAGGTGCACGTGAACCTGGGAGGTTTTCATCTTTTTATCAATCAAACAGCCCCTCTAAGACTGAGAACTGTAAAGTAATTAACCTGCTTGATAGTTTGGCCCGCTTCTGGTCCGTCTTGAATAGCTAAGGTAGCAGATGTTGCGCCGTAAAATGTCTCAGCAACTTTTTGAGCCTGTTGGGCGAGCATAAAAAGGTCAGCTACCTCTGTAGGGGACAATTCTCCCCACCTAATGAAAATTAAATCAGAAAGCTTTTAATCAAGCACTCAATCCTCATACCTCTGAACCCCATCTCTTCTCGGTATGACTAACAAATGGCCAGGAACAACTGGTTTTCGGTTGACAGTGACGAAAGAGTTTTTGGAGTGCATGATTATTGAGTCATCCTGGACTTCGACCTAAGACAAGTATCTTAATTTCTACTTTGACAAAAAATCTGTAAAATTATTATCAGTCATGCAAAACGTCTTTTATTGTTTTTGATCGAAAGTGTTACTTGTCCAAATTTCCACTTTCTGCTATCTCCAATACCCCCAATGACATATTCTCCTTTTGAAATGGCTCCAAAAATGTCTTGACGTTTGTGATTCATAACTGGCATGCTTTGACGTATCTGAGACATGCGTAAATGATCAATTTCAGCAACAGCAATTCCTTCCTTAAAAATAGATCTATTTAAAAAAATTCTTTGTGATTTATGTAAAGGTCAGACTTTGTCAGAGCACGCTGCCAATATTGTACCCCAAGGATCTATTATGACTGAATGACCGTACGATGTTCTCTTCGAATTGTGGCGACCGATTTGAGCTGCAGCAATAACGTAACATTGATTCTCGATGGCCCTATGGGATACAAAATTTGATTGATTTATATTGAGAAGATGTTGGCTTTGTCTTTATCTTAACCTTGCCCTCAGAAGTGTTTCCCAATGAGCTTGGCCAGTTTCAACTGTAAAAGCAGAGGGAAAGGTCAAAATTTCAGCCCCTTGGCGTCTCAGAGTAGAGCTTAGCTCCGGAAACCTGCAAAGAACTTTTCTTTGAAAGGTAAGCCACACCAATTTTTGGTGGCATTTTGCCTTGATACAACTTTCTGTAGCAATCCAACCTCAAATCGTAGCATATACCCAGGCCTATTTTTCCAATCGGTGTATTCACAGCCTCTCCACACTTATTCCCTGGCTCTACGTAATCAGACTCGTTCAACCTAACAATAAAGACATTTGACATCACCATTACTTTCAAGTCATTTTAAAAAACAGATATACTTGATGCCTTTCTCAGGTATATGAACATCAAAGAGATGACATTTGTCATATGTTGCTGAAATATTTCCATCCTTCAAAGAGACAATTGTATATCAATGTTGGAAAAGCTTAACAAAATAAAAGTTAATTAAGCCTACCTGGTCAATAATGACATGAGTATTTCGGGTCTTATTGTCAAGCTCTGACTTCGAATGAAATCCTCCCAAAGACAATGCTATTTTATTATCTCTGGAAGTATTTTTCTCAAATAAAAAGTGGAGTAACAGGCAATTAAACATGTATTAATTACTTTGCAATAGTCCTATAAGTTGAAATGGTTTCTCCATCAAGTGTCTCGGCCATTTTAAAAGTTTCTTCCTTCGTCTCAGCAATAAAATCAAAACCCTCGGGAAGGAACGCCATCGTTGCACCTCTTTGGCAGGCACGCTCTTGAAAGTTTTTAATCTGTGTTTATCTTTTGAAATATACATTAACAAATTTAAAACACTACCTATGAGCTTTTTACATGTCGCCAAGTTTGCCACCTTATTTCCAGTTGATGTGATTTGAATTACAGCAGCTAATTTCGCTGACATTTCTATAATTTCCAACAAAAAGATGGCCAATAGTTTTTTGAAAATCAATCATATTCATTTTATAATACCTGATTGATACTTTACTTTGAACAAAGGAGTGCCAGTAAACGAAAGGACTAGATAAATGCTAAATATTGTGTTTCACTGGCTGAAAAACCTGAAATGAGAGAAATGATGATCTCATCAATAACCCTAATTGTCTGAAAAGTGTCAGTTAAGAGTAATTCTGAAGCGATTGAGAGTGGTATTTCTTACAAGAATTAATCGAGGGATCCTCTGAGAATGGTGTCGATTAAAAAGGTTCTCAATAACCAACTTGCTGCCTACTGGTAAATGATAATTTAAACTAATTTGCAACTTAATTGCAGCTCATGAACTAATCACATGTGTTAAAAAGCTTCCATCGACCTCTATGTGAAAAATAAAACCTTGGCGTTCACTAACGTAGATTTCTGTGGCTCAAAATTGTAAACACAAACGACGGTCATATTGAAAATTACAAAATTGGCTGATTTCTGAGAACGAGGTGAAAAGACCAACAACAATGTCTCAAATTTCTGCAAGATTAATTGGATGTCTGGCAAGACAGGCAGGCAAAACTGCACCACAGGTAAGGCTTGCAAAGTCGGGTGGTTTATTTTGCTCGGAGGCCATTTTCTCCATATTTATGAATGAATGAAAGCACTAGTTTTCATTTTAAAAGGTTGCAAAAAATGCTGCTGCCATGGGAGTCCTCGCTCAAAAGCTATCCACTACAGCACCTGCCACTTCATCAGCCTCTGCAGAGATCTCATCTATTTTGGAAGAAAGAATTTTGGGTTCTGCACCTAAAGCTAACTTGGAAGAAACTGGGCGAGTCTTGAGTATTGGTGACGGTATTGCCCGTGTTTACGGACTCAAGAATATTCAGGCAATTTTTTTTACAAATCTAGTCTTTTCCAATGTCTCGTGTAAATATCCTATATATTGAATTTAGGCTGAGGAAATGGTTGAGTTCAGCTCAGGCCTGAAGGGTATGGCTCTTAATTTAGAGCCCGATAATGTTGGTGTCGTCGTTTTCGGTTCGTACTGGATAACTCTACTAGTATACTTTGTTTAAGATTTTCTTTTTTCTTATAGGAAATGATAAGCTTATAAAAGAAGGTGACGTAGTAAAAAGAACTGGAGCCATTGTTGATGTCCCTGTTGGCATGGAACTTCTTGGTCGTGTTGTTGATGCTTTGGGAAATCCAATTGATGGAGCTGGACCTCTAGTAAATTTCTGTTGTGGTTGCACTTGGACTAAAAGCAAAAAAATGCTTTATACTTTTTCAGAACAACAAGTCCCGTCAGCGTGTGGGAGTGAAAGCACCAGGAATTATTCCAAGGCAGTCAGTGAAGGAGCCAATGCAGGTTCAAATTAGAATGATGTTAGCACAAATTAAAACAAAATTCATTATTTAACTATCTTAAAAAAGACCGGAATTAAAGCTGTCGACTCGCTGGTACCAATCGGTCGTGGGCAACGTGAACTTATTATTGGAGATCGTCAGACTGGAAAAACTGCCGTTGCAATCGACACCATCATCAATCAAAGGAGATTTAATGAAGCAGGTGAGATTGGATCTCTTTTTACATGTTGATAAAATTATAAAAATAAGTCGTACAAACTTTCTCTAAAAAATTCTTCCTTATCTGTTATATTTAAAGGAGAGGAAAAAAAGAAGCTGTATTGTATCTACGTTGCTATTGGACAGAAGAGGTCCACCGTCGCCCAGATTGTAAAGAGGTTGACTGATGCAGATGCAATGAAATATTGGTATCAAAGATTTCGGAAATTCTATTTTTTCCAATCTAAAGTCCTGTTTCTTACGTCAGCATTGTAGTATCTGCCACTGCGTCTGACGCTGCCCCATTGCAGTACTTGGCACCCTATTCGGGATGTGCCATGGGCGAATACTTCCGTGACAACGGCATGCACGCCTTAATTATCTATGATGATTTGTCGAAGCAGGCTGTGGCTTATCGTCAAATGTCACTTCTTCTGAGACGTCCACCAGGTAAACTCCCTCAAATATTAGTTTGTATTATTAAGACTACACCATGCTGGGCTCATTATTTTATTGAATGTGTGATAGGTCGCGAAGCTTACCCTGGAGATGTATTTTACCTTCACTCTCGTTTACTTGAACGTGCTGCCAAAATGTCAGACGAAAAGAAGGGAGGAAGCTTGACTGCACTACCAGTCATCGAAACACAGGTCATCATCTCATTTTGAAGAGGTTTTTTTGACTCTAAATAGACATTTCACGTTCCCATTACAGGCTGGTGATGTATCAGCATATATTCCAACCAATGTTATCTCCATTACTGATGGCCAGATCTTTTTGGAAACTGAGTTGTTCTACAAAGGAATTCGTCCTGCTATCAATGTAGGCTTATCCGTCTCTCGTGTAGGCTCGGCTGCTCAAACTAAATCGATGAAGCAGGTAATTAAACAAAAAAATTAATATATTCTAGAATCCTTCCTTTATTTTTGCGCCTGTTTTGTATGTAGGTTGCCGGATCAATGAAGCTCGAACTGGCCCAGTATCGTGAAGTCGCCGCATTTGCACAGTTCGGTTCTGACTTGGACGCTTCCACTCAACAATTGTTGAACCGCGGTGTGCGTCTCACTGAGTTGCTGAAACAAGGACAGTATGTTCCCATGGCTATTGAAGAGCAGGTCGCCGTCATCTACTGCGGAGTCAGAGGTCAGCTATCTTTGAATTATTTGTACGAAAAGCGTACATTTCGAGTAGCCCTCCGTGCAACTACATGCAACATTTCATTTATTTTTGTAACATTACCCAAAAATTTTTTCAGGATTTTTGGACAAAGTTGATCCCAGCAAAATAACAGAGTTTGAGAGGAAGTTTTTAGAGCACGTGCGAAGCACTCAGAGGCCTCTCCTCGATCAAATTGCAAAGGATGGTCATCTGAGTCCTGCTAGCGATCAAGCACTTAATAAAGTCGTAAAAGACTTTATCGCCACTTTATAATTTTCAACAATAGTTAATAATTATGTATCGTAATAGAAAAAAACCTAGTGTTTTTGTCAATACTGAAAAACAGGGTCAGACCTCATTTATTTTGAACAACTTTTTACCTAAAACCATTTAAGGTGGGAATCATGAGTAGATATGGAATAGATATAAGTTTGCTTCCGCTTAGAAATAACACTCACTTTGACCTCAGTTTCAGCACTTTAAAATCCCCTTAGTAGCCTCAATATGGTTATTGATAAAAAGACCTTAAATAAGAGCATATTTTTATGACACTCTTTAAATTGAACGAAAATTCCATAGTCAATTTAATTCTTCCTAGGTAAAAAGGTCCATATTGCAATGACAAAAGGCATTCTTTGGTCGTCAAGTTACATAAAAAGCCCAAAAAGTAAATTATTTTTGAGCTAGGTCACAGCCATGGTCAATATGAAAAAGTATGAGATCAACGTTGTGGCGAAAAAAAGGTCATTTCAAATCTTAAAGGATCCTCCAATGTGCGAACTTTACGAGAAGTTCGTTCTCGTAAGCCATGATGACAACAGCAGAAATCAAGAGAAAGATGCCAACTGCATTCTCAGGATAAAAACAGCTTTGCTCATAATGTAGTTGCAAAATAAAGTTTAAGATCACTTCAAAACTGCGGAAAACATTGGCTTTGCTGGGACTTACCCACCTGCAAAAAAATGTGAAAAAGTCTAACAGTAAAGTAAAAAACCACACTTTTCAATCAATACCTGACAGCTACCGTGTAACAAACATTGCCGAACATCCCGAATACGATGATGAGAAGGGTCGATAGCCATTCAGCTTCAGTGAGATTAAACAAATGTTCTGGACGGAAGGCTATTACAGCTGTGAAAAATTGCAAGTGTAAAACTTTAAGAAATCAATTGGTATGCGAGTATTTTGCCGAGAGTACTTACAAAAGATTGACATTAAGAGACCACCTGTGCCAAACCAGAACATAAGCACATATGGAGGAACATGCTTGCACTGGCGGGTGAGTATACTAATGAAAGCAGACAAAAGTGGAACACTAACCGCACAGACGTAACCCAGACTGAGAAGTAATTCTGAAAGCAGTATTATTCCATTTCAGATTGTGTTTTCTCAAGAAAACTGAGGTATTTTACCTTCACTTGCACCATTAATGTCTGGAACCAAAGTTTCGTTGGTGGAGTTCGGTGCGGAGGGGTTTCCTCCAAAAACAAACTGAGGCCTAGTAATAAGAGTAACACCTCCAATCATCAAGACAGCTATCCAAAGTCTAAAAATTTAAGAAAACAACCTTGTCAAAAAGTTAAATTAACAAAAAAATTGATCATGGCAAAACTTACCGGTAAAGTCCACAATGCTCTCTCAACATGCAAGGAGCAAAAAGAAAGGTAAACACTAAAACAATCGAATTACTTTTAGAAACTTTTTAAAAACAATAAATATCTTAAATGAGTATTGCCTGGAGTGCAAAACATTATGGCAGAGCTGTTCCCGAGTGGAACATGTTTGATAGCGTTAAACATACAAAGAAGAAGC
>Ga0194133_10006609_pt1 | contig 14188 bp, 19 predicted proteins | sample TA2KigOf40mmetaG_FD_155448 | JGI IMG/M metagenome (GOLD analysis project Ga0194133, IMG submission 155448) | Freshwater microbial communities from Lake Tanganyika, Tanzania - TA2015055 Kigoma Offshore 40m | ecosystem: Environmental > Aquatic > Freshwater > Lake | place: Tanzania: Lake...
CATTATTGTAGCGAATGCTTGAAAAAATTTGTTTTAGTAGGAGACTTGAGAAATGTTAAACACAACTATGACTATATAGATGAAGTAAATATAACTTATGCTAGAACTAAGTATATATTTGTGTAAGAGTTTTGTTATACTTTTAAAAAATTGATTGTCTTTTTTTCAACATTTATTTATAGCCTCGGTCAAAGCAAAAAGTATTCAAAGAACAAAAGCAACTATGTATAGCGACCACGTTTCATTTTCGGTCGCACAAGAGAGATTGCTGGAGTTTTTTGAGAAGTTTGTTCCGACCAAGCGATCATATTGTATTAATCCAGAGTGTGTGAAGGACACAGAAGCAGCAGTGCTATATATATGGGAGGCTCATTCACAAGCATACGAACATACTGACCGGCAACCAGCGTTGAACATTACAACTGTGCAGGTGAATGGAAAGCCACATTGGATTAGGACTCATTATTGTTGCGAGTGCTTCAAGAAACATGTTTTGGTGGGTAAAAACAAGAATGTTACACAGCACTATGGATATTATTGTGACGGAGTTCAACAAGTAGACGTCTCCTTTAACAATAAATGTGGGTCTTCAACATGGTACAATTGTGATACAGGGGAAACACAGGTGCTAACTGAATTTCAAGAATACATGATGGCATACAACTAACACAACGATGCAGGGACCGTTTGAAGGGTATTGGTTAAAAGTTTGAATACTTTTTTTTTATACTTTTTATACTTATTTTATATTGTTGTTATACTATATTAAAATTGATTGCATATTTTATATATTTGTTTATAGTCTGGACAAAACAGCAAAAGCAACACTCACTCAGCACAATCACTATGTCAAGCGACCACGATTCATTTTCGGTTGCCAAACAGCACCTGCTAGAGTTTTTTGAGAAGTTTGTTCCAACCAAACGACTTTACTGTATCAACACAGACTGTGTGAAGGACACGGAAGGTGCTGTGATGCATATATGGGAGGCTAATGCCTTGGCGTATGAACACACGGAACGGCAGGCGGCGTTGAACACTACAACCATGTGGGTGAATGGAAAGAAGCAGTGGTTCAGGTCTCATTATTGTTGCGAGTGCTTCAAGAAACATGTTTTGGTGGGAGACAACAAGCATGCTTCGCAGCACTATGAGTATTATTGTCCTGGAGTTCAAACAGTGGAAGTGTACTTTCATTATGAGCCTTGGCCTTCTACATGGTACAATAGTATTACAAAACGCGATGAAAGGCTGAGTGAGCAACAACTTCTCATGCTTACTAGTGAGTGAGGTTAGTGCGTTGTGTGTGTGTGTTGTAAAAAAATTGAATGTATTTTTTATTGTTTGTAGAAATAACTAAATAATAAAAGCACTATGACAACTAGCATTAATTCAAGCAACCATGTTTCATTTTCGGTCGCTATAAATCGGTATCAGGAGTTTTTTGAAAAATTTGTTCCAATGCAGTGCCAAGAATGTATCAACCCCAACTGTAGTCAGAAGAAACAAAGCGCAATAAAACATATTTGGCATGCTCACACACTTATATATAAACATAATGAAGACCATATGGTGTCAACTATAGCACCTACGTTAAATATAATAACAATGCTGGTTAATGGAGAGCAATTTACTGTTATGACACATTATTGTTGTGAGTGCTTCAAACAACAAGTGAAAAAAGAACGGAGTGCAAGGCAGAGAGAAAATCAAGAAAAGCGCATACAAGAAAAACAGGCGAGCTATTGCTTACAACGAGATTTGCGTTTAAAAGAAGAGGAGGAAAAAGCTAAAGCACAAACTAATGATTAAATGCTATAACAACATTTTTATAGATGTTGTTATACTTTTTAAAAATTGATTTCTTTTTTTTACTATTTATTTATAGTCTAGACAAACAAGTGAAAAGCAAAAAGCAAACAGAAAAGAGAGAATAGCAATGATGATGTGCAAAGATTGCGCTCCAAGCATTTGCGAGTTCAACATTTGCGACTTGCCAAGCGAGCTCATTGCTATGATTGTTGACCGCCTTGGAAACAAGGACTATCTTGTGAGTTTCAAAGAGACGTGTGTGTTGTTTAGCAAATGTGTGAGCCAGTTTTACATTGCGGGGCAAATGGTTTCAGTTAAGTATGGAGTGTTTACTGAACGGCCTGTTGACCATAGCTTTACTTACAATATTAAGAAAAGTTATTGTTTTAATACAAAGTGCTACGACGATAGTGTTTGGGTTCTTGACTATGTATGGCATTATGGTTTCAGGAACTATATTCATCAAGTCCAACAGCCCATGAACTCAACAACCATGGTTGTAAATGATAAACATTACTCAGTCAAGTCTCATTATTGTCCTACTTGCTTTGTGAAGCACGTTCTGTGTGGGTCAAATCCAAATGTGTCACAGCACTATGGAGATTATACCAGCGATGGTGGCATGCAAGTGAATGTATCATTCAACGCAGCGCCTACGCCTTCAACGTGGACGCATTACCAAACAGGAACTAAAGAACCGTTGAGCCAGTGGCAAGTAAATGCATTAAACGGTAAGTTTGACTAGTTTTGTGTTTTACTTGTTTTGTCTTTGTCTGTGTCTTTGTCTTTGTCTTTGTCTTTGTTCTAATGTTTTACTTTTTTTAATTCATTTTGTTACTAGCAGTTGTTCTCCTTCTATTATAATATTATAGTTAAAAGACCAATCATCAATTTCTTTTGGTGTTTTACAACCGTGTTTTATTGCCTCGTTATAGCTCCAATATATTGTATTTGGTTTAAGTTTCCACTCCATAGTTAGCAAATCAATTAGTCCAGAGGCATCAAAATCAAATAATTTATAACTTCCATCTAGAGCTTGTCCCATATTATCAAATTTCCAGTCTATATACATAATCCCGACTGCTTGTAAAAAATCTTTCACCTTAGTCATTGTTTCTATTATTGTATTTAACTCTGTGCGTGTCATAACAAGTAATTTTTCGGAATCTACTTGTTCCATATCTACATGGTTAGCGCCTATTTTATAATAAGTAACAATATTAGGATGCAGATGTGTCATTAATATACTAACTATTGTTAGTTCTACATGTTTTGAATAGTCTAATAATGGGTGTGGCTCACCATAGTTTTTTCTAAAAAAAAATGCTCCATCATAAGTTTCATCTGTTTGTTCTTTGCTATTACTATCTGGATAATAAATGGTAGAGCGAGTCAACAACATATTATTATTTACTTAATTAATATAGTTTTAAATAGTATTAAACTTAACAATAACTAAATAATTAGTATTTAAAAACAAATTGCTATTATTTATTTAGGTTAGAAAAATAAATAATAGCATATGATTAGTTTACCAGATGATATGCTAATACATATATTTTATATTCTTAATAAAAATGATTTATACAGTTATATAAGCTTATCAAAGCGTTTTAATACACTATTTAATCAGTCACAATTAGCAAGGCATATGCTCACAACTAAAATACATAACTATAATCCAATAAATAAATGTGTAAATGCTAATTGTTATAGGGTTACAAAAGATATTTTTTATAATGTATATATGCGACACAATACACTTTATAGACATAGTCATCAATACGCCATTAATAAAAAGACTATAATACATAAAAGACTAAATTATGAAGTTACTAGTCCGTATTGTTATATATGTTTTATGACCTATGTATTAAACGAAGATTTTCCTAAACATGTATTAAGACTAAAATAGTTTGCTTTAGTGCTTTATTACTTTATTGCTTTATTGCTTTAGTGCTTTATTACTTTATTGCTTTATTGCTTTATTGCTTTATTGCTTTATTACTTTATTGCTTTTTTTGTCTTATTTTTTAAAGACAACTGGCTAGCCTTTTTCATTAGCTTATGTTTATTTGTGTTACTTGTTTTAAGTGTCATCTTTTTCTTACAAGTGAAGCCATTTATTTTTAAGTTTTTGCGCTGTATTATGCTATAATTACATATTCCAATTGCTCTGCTTTCAGGCTGGTTTTTATTTGGAACTTTTTTAACACAGCTACATAATTTTTGTGCTATTATTTTTTCAGCTGCTTTTTTAAGAGAGCTTAATGATGCACCGCTTTTAGTTTGAATACTATAATAATTAAGCAATTGTTTATAGTCTTGCTTTGAGAGATTCATGCTTTATATAATAACAGAAAATAGTTATAATATTGACCTAATTTGAGAAACACCAGTGCTAATAAAGTGTTTTGCTTTATATTGAATATAACTTTCAATAGAACTTATTATTGTGCTTGATAGTAACAAAAATATACCTGATGAAAATACTAATTGCCTATCAAATTCGCCAAACTGTTTTTGCTTATAAGTATATGGATTATAAGTAATAAATAATAATAATCCTATGTAAATTCGTAAAAAAGACTTTAAACTTTCTAAATATTGTGGAGCATAACCACCTACACCAAACAATACTATTATATATAAAGCGAAACTAGCATTTAAAGAATATATGAAAATTCTCTCACTTAGCTTAGTCATAGCTAATTATTAATATATATTAATATACATTAATATTTATTAATCTATAAAATTGGCTTTTTGGATTTTTCGCATTTTTGCAAAACTAAAGAATTTGAATAATCTCTAAAAAATCTCTAAAAAATCTATAAAAAATCAATAAAATATAATTAACCCATAAATGCTAATAAATAAAATTATGAAAATAGCTGTTTTTTTTATGCTGACAAATAAATTTTTTTATAAAGACCTAATTTTTTTCATTTTGGACATTTATAAATGTCCAATTTTACTTTTAGTACCCCTTTATGGCAAAAATATAAGCAAAAAACCGATTTAGAGCATTATGCTCTAAAAATATTTTAAAAGGGTATAAAAAAGCCTTATCATAACTTTTTTTGTATAAAAATGCGCTTTTTTTATAAGTATTGCATACTTATAAAAATACTTATAAATTTTACGCTTTTTGGCGCACTTTTAAAGCCAATATAAATTTGTTAGCATATATGATGTGAATTTGAAACATTTATTAAATATTTTATGACGATGTCTTTTCAATACTTATAAAAGCGCAAAATTTGTATAATAATGATTTAGAAGTTTTTTTATAAGTATATTATACTTATAAATGACTTATGAAAAAAGCGCAAAAAGCGCTAATTTTTTTGAATGTATTATTTGTGACTTTAATACGTGCAAAAAATGCGATTTTAATCGCCATTTGAAGACGTTAAAACACAAAAACAACGAAATACTTATAAATAATAGCCCCGAGCGCACAAACAAGTTATTTGCTTGTGAATGCGGAAAAGTATATAAACACAATCAAAGTTTATATAATCATAAAAAACGATGTATAGTTAAAACTATTGAGCAAAAGGACGAAGAACCAGCTACTAGTGTTATAGTTAATAGTAACATAGACCAAACAATGATTATGCGATTAATTAGTGAAAATAATGATATCAAAAATTTGTTACTTATGCAACAACAACAATTATTAGAACAACAAAAACAATTAGGCGAACAACAACGTCAACTTGTGGAAATAGTCCCTAAAATATGTAATGTTACAAATAATACAGCACATATTAAGCAAAATTTCAATATTAATGTATTTTTAAATGAACAATGTAAAAATGCCATAAATATGAATGACTTTATTAAGCAAATAAAACTAACATTAGACGATCTAGATTTAACAAAAAATAAGGGTTTAGAAATAGGACTTAGCAATGCTATAATTCAAAGTATTAATAAAATGTCACTATTTGAAAGACCATTACACTGCACTGATACAAAACGAGAAACATTATATATTAAGGACAATGATTCTTGGGAAAAAGACAGCTCAAAAACTAAAATTAAGGGTGCTTTACATAATTTAAACAAAGCACACTTTAAATTGATACAAGATTGGATAGCTCAAAATCCAGATTTTAAAGAAAATGACGCAAAACAAGATTATTTTGCTTATTTATTAAAAACTTGCTCTGTTAACCTAAAAACAATAGATGATAAAATAATTAAGAAAATTTGTGCTTGTAATAATTTAAAAGAAAATTTAAAAGAATTAGAAAATATAAATTGTGACTAATACATTAAATAATTATGTTAATTAATACAATTAACATAATTATTTATATTGCTTTATATTAGTTAATATGAGTAACACGCCCGAATATACTGAATTTAATACTGAATTTAAAGTATTAGGTATACCTAAGACATTCGGTGATAGGCTTGTCAATATAGGTGATAGTGTAATATCATTTGTATCAACACATTTAAACACAAAGAGCTATGTGGGTATAATAGTTGCTAATATAGTAATGTTTTTTGTTTGGATAATTGGAATAGCATTAATGATTTATTATTATGTAATAATAGCAACATATAAAGATGACCCAAATAGTGGTAGTAAATTATTTAAAACTATATATGCAATATGTCATTGTATAATAAGTGTAATATTATTGCTGTATGTTTTTGTTAAAACATGTAGTTTTATTAAAGATGCACCTAAACTAGTTGATATTGAAGATGTAAATGGGCCTATTGTGGTTGGTGGTTCTACATATGATAACTCATATGTTAATATACTTATATCTTTTTTTATAGCTATGCCAATTAATATACGTGAACAGATAAAAAAATTATTGGATAAGTTTAATAATCTAGATTATGATGGAACTAAGTATCTAACACAAATAAATCTTAGTATTATGTTTAAATTAGTAGCTGCACAATTTCCTATTATTATATTTTTAATAGTGTTTACAAGTATTGTTTCTATGATTAAAGCATATCATAAAATATTATGTGGAAATGCTAATTTGGACCTTATAATAGATTGGCCATATAGAATTATTGATATACTTATGTATGCTATTTTTCGTATAGCTGGTGTATTTGTAGCAATTATGAATTTTTTTATACCAGAAACTCCACTACCATTGTGGATGCCTATATTTTATTTTACAGCAATATATTTAATAATACGATTTATACTACTATTATATGAAAATCTGTTTTCAGATACAATTATCAGATTATACAAATGGGACATACGAGAAACTGAGTGTGGTAATAACAATTCTGGAGAGACTGGAAACTGGATTTTAGACCCACAAAAACGATTGAAAGTAAAGAATCAACAAAACTCAGCTGATTCAAATAAGCTTACTAATGATGTATTTAGCTTAATATTTAATATATTAATTATTTTGTTTTTATCGGGAATTTCTATAACTGCAGTTTGTTTATTATTGATGTATAGTGAACAAGAACCACTTAAAATAATATCTATTATCACGCATAAAATAGGGCATACAACAGTGACTCTACCGGCAGCAAGTGTAAAAAAATCAGAGTTTCTACCATCAGAAACAGCAAAGCAATAACTAGTCTTTACATATTCATTATAATTTATTTATGTTTATTAAATAAATTATTTAAAAAGAAGACCCAAAAATTCCACCTAGCGCTCCATTAGCGGCCATAGGTTCCATGGTGTCCATGAATGCTGTTTGCATTGCTTGTGATTGATAATTAGGTTGACCATTAGCATTCATCATATTTGGTAAAGAGTCAATCATAGAAACATTATTGTTTGGCATTTGATTAATTGGTGGAGCAATTAATGTGTTGTCTAATGTGTCAGAACGGCTCATTTGATGCATATTATTGGCTACTATTGGTTGTCTAATTCTAATATTTTGCCCATTAACATTAACGGTTGTTGTTCCTGTTCCATTTCCTGATGCGTTAGAATATGAATTTTTTGAACCACCCCATAATTGAAGGACCCGATTATATATAATATTAATTTTAGCACCTAATTTTGTTTGCATGGTAAACATTAATAGTAAAGTAGGTATTATAAAACTAACTTCGTTAAATTTTGAATATGGAACTTTACTATAAGTTGGAAAATATCGTGTTATTTTATCAATAAAGTAAATGGCTACAAATAATACACCTAATTGTAATATTATTTCCAATATTATTTCTAAATTATCTTTCTTTTCATCATCTTCAGGAATATATTCCTTAACAAATTTTAATATTAATACAACAGGTATCAAAGCAATAATAATATATTGAAACATATTCAATATAACTGCTTTATTATCACTATCAAAGTTAAATACATAGTTAAAAAATGAGGAAGGACCCATTTTAGTAGTGCCGCCTTCTAATTCCATTTCTGAATGTCCTCCTAACATTTTAATTTCTATTATATATAGAAATTAAAATAATATTATAAAAATTATCTATTTATAAAAATTATACATTTATAAAAATTATATATTTATAAAAATTAGTTATTATAAATAATAACTAAACATTATTAAACTGTTCTAAACTAATCTAAATAAATATTAAACTATAACAAATAATATTAAATACAAATTATTAACATTTATATATAATATAAATATGTTGTCAAGAGCATGTGAATCAATAAAATATAGAAATTCTAGCTATCATGAAGAAAATCAATATTTAAATTTGCTAGATGATATTTTATCTACTAATAGTGAATTTGTGGGCCGAAACGGAAAAACTTTGTCTATTTACGGGAGTGCCATGCGTTTTTCTCTTGAAAATAACACTATTCCACTAATTACAACAAAAAAAGTTGCATGGAAAACTTGTTTACGCGAATTATTATGGTTTATTAAAGGTGCAACAAATAATAAATTACTAAAAGAACAAAACGTTCATATATGGGATGCTAATGGTAGTCGTGAGTTCTTAGATTCTCGTGGTCTTCAAAATAATAATGAAGACGATTTAGGTCCAATATATGGTTTTCAATGGCGACATTTTAATGCTGATTATGTAGGTTGTGACACAGATTACAGTAATAAAGGAATAGACCAATTAAAGGAAGTAATTAATACCCTAAAAGACCCCAAACTTAGAAACTCACGACGAATGATTATTAGTGCTTGGAATCCTTGTCAACTAAATAGTATGGCTTTACCGCCTTGTCATATTATGATGCAATTTAATGTAACAAATAATAATAAATTGAGCTGCTCTATGTATCAGCGTTCTAACGATGAAGCATGTGGAACATGTTTCAATATTGCGTCATATAGTTTTTTAACACATTTGTTGGCTATTCATTGTGACCTAGAGCCATATGAATTTATATATTATAAAGGTAATTGCCATATTTATGAAGAACATATTAGTAATATTAAAATACAATTACAAAGACAACCGTATGAGTTTCCTACTTTACAAATTTTAAATAAGCGTGAAAATATTGAGGACTATAACATAGACGATTTTAAAGTGTCTAATTATAAATATCATAGCCCCCTTGAATATAAAATGGTAGCTTAATTACATATACTTGTTTGTTATTTTGTTATTTTGTTATTTTGTTATTATTTATTATTTTGTTATTTTGTTATTTTGTTATTTTGTTATTTTGTTATTTTGTTATTTATTATTATATTATAATTATTGCTTAAAAAAAAGTTACTATTATAATATATAATGTCTAGTTCAGCATTAGCATCAGCACGAAGGAGACGTGCTGGAAGTGAATCTGCGGCTGTGCCTCAAATTACAGCGCGAAATGCTAAAGTAGAACAACAAGAAGCACCTATACAAAATCAACCACTCACACCATTAGTAATTTTACAACAACACGAGCAAAAAATAAAGCAATTAGAAGGATTAATTACGAAAGAAGAAGATTATGAAGAATTATTTCAACAAATAGATGAAAAGATTGATAAATTATTTACTGTAAATTTTGAAGTATTTAATAATGAACTAGATGCGTTAAAGTCTAGATTAGATAATGGAACAGTTACAAGTGTAAATACGAGTGTAAATACAAATACAAATACAAATACAAATACCCTACAAGCACTAATTGAAGATAAACTAAATATTCAGACTTCTATAATTGAAGATTTTAAGAGTTCACAAAGTCAATTATTTAGTCTTCTTAAAGATGATACTACTAAAGTTATAGATTTATTAAGCACCAATATGGAAACAAAAATAACACTATTAAATAGCAATACAAGTCAATTAGAAAGCAAATTAAATGAATTAAGCGTAGGTTATGAAAACCAGCAAGCCAGCACAAATAACTTCACTAAACTTGAGTCTGAGCTAAATATGGTAAAAACAACACTTATTAGCAACCAATCGATGATTTTAGAAATGTCTAATGTGTTAAATAACATTAAAGATACATTAACAGCCCATAAAGAACATATTACTAGTTTAACTTCAAAAATACAAGGATTAGGAGAAGGACAAGAGCGTAGAAATTCAACACATGCTTTACTTAGTTCGTTAATGTCAATGAATACACGTTGTATTAATCCTAATAATATGTCATTTTGTTGTCAAGCAGAAGAGTGTGACGCACAAGAGTGTCAACCAAACACTGGGTCATTTGATTTTAATAATGAAAATAATGGCGAATTAAATATTGATTTTAATAATGATGAATTAATTATGGACGAAAACCAAATAGCCGAACTATTAGAAATAAAAAATTTTGATACTATTAATATTGATGATCCAATTGAAGAATTGGAGTGTGAAATTGTTGAAACAGATGTTGTAGAACCTGTTGTAGAACCTGTTGTAGAACCTGTTGTAGAACCTGTTGTAGAACCTGTTGTAGAACCTGTTGTTCCAATTGAAGTAGTTGCATAAGGTTATAGTTATGTATTATTTATTTTGTGTTAAAATAAAATAAATAATAAATAAATAATATGTATTAAAATAATAATGTTAATTATTATAAATTTATTAATATTATGTATAGTATTATTTGTATATATTCATATTTATCATCATATTAAAACAAGTAATTATTTAGAAATATACGAAATAGAAAACCCATCAAAAGATAAATTAGAAGACTTAACAGCTATGAAACAACCATTAGTTATAAATAATATAACTCTTAATAACATGACACTCGATTATTTAAGATCCAATTATCCAACTTTTGAACTTAGCCTGTATAATAAAGTAAATGATTTGTTTGTTAAAATAAAACTAGAAGAATTTTGTAAATTAATAATGTCTAAAGATAGTTATAACATACTAACTTATAATAATTATGAATTCTTAGAAGAAACAACAATAGATAAGCATTTGGAAGTTAATGATTTGTTTTTAAGACCATATAATATGCTTTCAAAAAAATATGATATATTAATTGGTTCTGTAAAGAGTGTAACGCAATTAAAATATAGTATTAACTCTAGAAACATTTTGTATGTATCGCATGGAAAAATAGAAGTAACATTATGTCCACCAAAAGACTATAAACATTTACATGTAAAAAAAAACCATGAAACACTTGAATTTTATTCACAAATCAACATTTATGATGTTGAACAAAAATATTATAATGATTATAATAAAGTTAAGTTCTTAAGAATACAATTAGTTCCAAATCAAGTATTACTAATACCACCATATTGGTTTTATAGCATTAAAATTTTAGAGTTAAATACACTAGTATTTTATAATACTTATAGAACTTATGCGGGAACAGTTGCAATAATACCAGATTTATTTATGCAATTACTTCAACAAGATAATTTAAAATTAAATATAACAAAGCATTTTGCCAATAGCTCAATAATAAAAGAAAGTGAACTTAAAGACAACAACGAACAAAGTGAACTTAAAGACAACGACGAACAAAGTGAACTTAAAGACAACAACAAACAAAGTGAACTTAAAGACAATAACGAACAAAGTGAACTTAAAGACAACAACAAACAAAGTGAACTTAAAGACAACAACAAACAAAGTGAACTTAAAGACAACAACAAACAAAGTGAACTTAAAGACAACAACAAACAAAGTGAACTTAAAGACACAAAAGATATATAATAATTATAATAAACACTATTTTTTGTAGTTAATTAAATATTAACCATTAATGATATTAAATAATAAATATGTAGTCTTAGAAAATATAGCAAGTGGAGAATTTGGAGCATTAGTTAAAGTCCAATACAATAATGCTAATTATGCCATAAAAATAGGAGCTAAAGAAGCAATAAAATATGAAGCTATGATATATAAAGAGTTAAAAGGAGTTGCTAATATTTCAAAAATATATGACATATTTGAATTCAATTCTAACTATTGTCTAGTGTTAGACTATTATAACAAAACTCTTAACAGTGTAAAAGAAGAAACATTTTCAACTAGTCCTAGCTATATAGTTAGTGTATTAAATTATATAAAAGAGTTAATATATATAATTAGTGAAGTCCATTCTAAACATATTATTCATAGAGACATAAAACCGTCAAATATATGTTTAGCTAATAATAAAGTATTTCTTATAGATTTTGGAATTTCTAAAATCTATAAAATTGGACGTATTCATAATAATGAGTCCAAAATAAGTGGACTAGTGGGAAGTGTAAATTTTTCAAGTTTAAATATAATTAATTGTATAGAACCATCGCGACGTGATGATATTGAGTCAACTATATATGTTTTACTTTATATGCTATTGTCACACACTAGCTATAATGAGTATAATAATTTAGAAATTATTCAAAAAAAGGATGGTTCACGAATTATTGACATATTGAAAACTAACTATGCCAACATTATTGACTATGAACTATTTAGTAAGCTCTTTAATTATATACGTCGCTTAAAATATAATCAACAACCGAATTATGACTATATTATAACATTGTTATGTTCATTAATTAAATAATTAAAATTATTTATTTTAGTTATTAATAATAATGACACTTTATTAAAGTTAGAATTTAACAAATTTTCATAAAAGTTGAGAGAATTATAAATATTTATGTTTAGCATAAATGTTTTTTTATATATTAATGACACCAATATGGCTTTAATATTATTAAAATAATATTTGTAATAATTAAGCCATCTACTATCCATAACATAATAATATTTATTAAGCATTGTTATTATATTTGTTAATTCTGCCAATGTGATTTCATTGTCTTCAATAGTAGTTAAATCCTTTATTTTATGTGTCTTTTTAAGAATGAGTAAATTAATATTAGTATAGTGCTTCGTGTTTGTAACATTAAAATTTAATATATGGTGTTGTAGGTCGCGTGGAAGCCTAGCATATATTGTTTTCACATATTTTCTGCGTCTATATCCTCTATATGTTTTCTGGATTTTAATAACAAAATTATTAAATAACAATTTTGAGTGATTCGTGCAATAATTAATATTATTGCAATTAAATATTGGAAATTTATGCTTTTTGCATTTAATACACAACATTAATTATATAATAATAAAATAATTTAAAGGTTTATATATTATTAATATATAATATATTAATGTCATCTGCTGGTGATAGTGCAAACCAATTTACTGGAAAAGTAAAATGGTTCAATAACAAGTCTGGTTATGGGTTTATTACTTTTATTAATTCAAAAGATAGTAAAGAAAAAGAAAAAGATATTTTTGCGCATCATTCTTCATTAAATGTGACTGGAGAAATCTATAAATATTTAGTACAAGGAGAGTATGTTGAATTTGAAGTTCAAAAGATGTCAACAGGAGAACACGAATATCAAGCAGTAAATATTAAAGGAATTGGACAAAATGATTTAATGTGCGAGACACGGCATAAAAACAGGGATAATGCGAAAAGCAATGAATTTGTAACAGTTAGACCAAAACGTGGTGGTCCTCCAAGGTAAATAAGTTACAAGTTACAAGTTACAAGTTACAAGTTACAAGTTACAAGTTACAAGTTACAAGTTACAAGTTACAAGTTACAAGTTACAAGTTATAAAATATAAAAAAAGCACTATTTAACTAATAAATTGATTAAAAACTAATTATATATATAATTTATATATATAATGAGTGACGCAGTAACACGTTTACAATATAATAAGTTATTTGAATTTGACAAAGTATCAAATTCAAATGTATCACCTGGAATACCTCCTTATGTAATAACAAGTGTAACACTGCGATTAGTAATAACCAAATTTTTAGAAGCTCAGAAAGAGAGAAAAAGTAAAAGGGGTCGTGATTCTTAAGTCAGCGCGGAAGGTAGAGTCAAGGTAAATGTGTGCGAGCGTGATAAATCCAAAGGAGGCGTTCTTCGTCAGAGAGTGATTTCCACATAGAGGCGAGTTCGCGGTTAACGTGGTGTTGGTTG
>Ga0194133_10006610_pt1 | contig 14188 bp, 14 predicted proteins | sample TA2KigOf40mmetaG_FD_155448 | JGI IMG/M metagenome (GOLD analysis project Ga0194133, IMG submission 155448) | Freshwater microbial communities from Lake Tanganyika, Tanzania - TA2015055 Kigoma Offshore 40m | ecosystem: Environmental > Aquatic > Freshwater > Lake | place: Tanzania: Lake...
CCTGCCGAAGCTTCAAAACAATGTCTTCCGGCTTATCTCGCTTTCCAGCCATCTTCTGGTCCTCCAAAAAGTGGGATCATCATATCCCAGTTGGTGGACCACTTCAGTGGGGGCACTCCAATCGGCGCGGCTGAGGCGGCGGAGCCTCCGGCGGGGGTATTTGGGCCAAGATGAACGGGCTTAGCGGCCGGTCAGGCTGGCCAGCGCGGCATGCAGGCGGCGCACGCCTGCTTCGGTGGTGACGATGCCCGGAGACAGGCGCAGGGTCTGGCTGCGGTTGTCGGTGGTGATGCCCTGAGCGCGCAGGGCGGCGACGATGTCGGGCGTGGCGAGCGTATCGGGCAGGCGCAGCATGATCGAGCCGCCACGCTGATCTTCGGCGCGCGGGGTGACGAGCGGCAGGTTCAGGGCATCGGCCATCTCGATCAGCTGGGCGGTCAGGCGGCGGTTGTGCGCCAGGATCGCGGCGTGGTCTTGGGCTGCGTGCCAATCCAGCGCCGGCAGGCTGGCCAGTGCGGCCATGCAGCCGGGCGTGCCATTGTCAAAGCGGCGGATATCGGGGGCATAGGCGAAGCGGGTGATGTCCCAGTTGAAGGGGTTTTCCTGGCTGAACCAGCCGCGCAAGCTAGGGGTCAGGTGCGCGATCAGGCGCGGGCTGACGTAAAGCACCCCGGCGCCGGGGGTTCCGCACATCCATTTGAGCGAGGTGGTGACGGTGAAGTCGACCTCGGGGGCGTTGACGTCGAAAGGGATGAGGCCGATGGCCTGGGTGACATCGACCCCGATCAGGCTGCCCATCCGGCGGCCATGGGCGACTATGCGGGCCAGATCGATCCGGTGTGAAGTGGTGGAGGAGACCCAGGTGAGGAGCGCAAGGCCGACGTCCGGTGTCCAGGCGTCTAGGAAATCCTCGTCCTCGACATGGGCTGCGCCTTGGCGAAGGGGGACGGTTTTCAGGGTGAAGCCATGGGCTTCGGCCATGCCTTTCAGCAGGAAGTGGTTGGAGGGGAAGCAATCGGCGCCGACGAGAACTGTACGGCCGCGCAAATGACCCTTCGGCAAAGACTGGATCAGGCTGTGAACCGCTGCGGTGACATTGTCGAAGGTTGTGACGGTCTGGGGGGCAGCGTTCAGGATCGCGCGCCAGCGGTCGATGAAGCGGGCGCGCAAGGGCAGGACATAGCCCCATTGGCTGTCATTGGGGCGGCCCCAGATGGCGGCAAACCCGGCCATAGCGCAGGCCAGATCGGCCTCTTTGCCGGGATACATGCCGATGGAGTGATAAAGGAAATAGGCGTCTTGCATCAGGCCAATCCGGGGGCTGGGGTGTAGCGGTCCTTCATCGCCTGCGGGGCGGCGGCGCGCAAGTCGATGAGGGTCTGCAAAACGGCGGCGCGGCCATGGATTTCCAGCGCCTCGAAGGGGCCACGGGGGAAGTTGAGGCCGAGTTTCATGGCGGTGTCGATCCCGGTTGCCGTGGTGCCGCCTTCTGCAAGGAGCCAGTGCGCCTCGTTGATGAGGGTGGCTTCGATGCGCAGCGCGATGGCGGCGGCATCGGCAGGGGCCGGGCCGGGCTGGGCGGGGTGCAGGAACCCCCGGCCGGACTTACGGCCGAGATGGCCTGCGGCGACCTGACCTTCCAGCGCGGGAAAGACGTGATAGCGCGGGTGGTTGCCCATGGCGGCAGACATGCCGCGGGTGGCGGCGAGGTTGATGTCGGCGCCAATGAGGTCAATTAGCGAGAGGGGGCCAAGGCGGTATCCGACGGCCAGCATCGCTGCGTCGATGTCAGAGGCTGTGCGGCCTTCGGCCAGCGAGGCCAGCGCCTCGCCGTAGAACGGGCGCGCGCAGCGGTTGACGATGAAGCCCGGTCTGTCGGGGCATCGAATAGCAGTTTTTCCAGCTTTTTCCGTAATTTGCGTTGCGATATTGATATATTGCGTTAAGCTGCCGTCGTGCGGTGCCAGCTCGACCAGTTTCATCGCGGTGGGTGGGTTGAAGAAGTGCAGCGCCAGCACGCGGGCCGGATGGGCAAGCCCGGCGGCGATGTCGCGCACCGGAATCGAGGAGGTGTTGGTGGCGAGGATGCGGTCGGGGCGGAGGATAGCTTCGAGCTGGCGGAAGAGCTCCTGTTTGGCGTCGAGCCGTTCGACGATGGCCTCGATCACCAGATCGCAGGGGGCGAATTCGGCGAGGGTGTCGGCGATGGTGAGGTTGGAGAGCGTGGCGGCGCGGGCGTCCTCGGTCAGTTTTCCGGTACGGACGCGGGCCACAAGCGCCTGATCCATGCGGTCGCGGGCGCTGGTGCAGGCGGGGGCATGGGCATCGGTGGCGATGACGGGAAAGCCGGCGGCGGCATAAACCTGCGCTATGCCAAGGCCCATGGTGCCAAGGCCGATGACGCCGATGATGGGGGTGGGGGGGGTCATTGGCCCTTGAACTCGGCTTTGCGTTTTTCGCGGAAGGCGCGGATGCCTTCGGCTTTGTCGGAGCTGTCGAGAAGGCGTTCGAAGGCCGCGCGCTCCTCGGGCAACGCAAGCGCCTTCTCGTCGCCTGCGACCAGCGTGGATTTGGCGGCTTGCAGCGCGAGGGGGGCGCGTTTGCACAGGCGTGCAATAAGCACTTCGGCCTCGGGGAGGGCGGGGCCGCTTGCCAGCCAAGCTGCGATGCCCCAGTCATAAGCGGTTGAAGCGTCAATGATTTCGCCGCCGAGAACCATGCGCGTGGCCCGAGCGCGACCCACCAGAGCCAGAAGGCGTTGGGCGCCTCCCGCGCCGGGGATGAGGCCAAGGTTGGTTTCAGGCAGGCCGAGTTTCGCGTCCACCCCAAGCACGATCATGTCGGCCATGAGGGCAAGCTCAAACCCTCCGCCGAGCGCAAAGCCATCGACGGCGGCGACAAGCGGTTTTGGAAAGGCGCGGATCGTGGCCCAATGGCCCTTGCGCGGGTCAACCGCGCCTTCGGCGGCCGTCTTGCCCTCGATCTCGGTGATGTCGGCGCCAGCGGCGAAATTGCCGTCCGTGCCGCAGATCAGGGCGGCGCGGATGGCGGGGTTGGCGGCGGCCTCGGCCAAAACCTCGGCCAGCCGGGCCAGAACCGCGGTGTTAAGCGCGTTCTTCGCCTCGGGGCGGTTGAGGGTGAGTTTCACCCAGCCGGGATGCTGTTCGACAATGACCTGTTCCATGCCCTCACTTTGCGGGCCTGCGGCAAATTATTCAAGATAGAAATTTCAAGCTTGAAATTGTTTTCAGCAAGTGACAGGCTGGGGCCTCAACGCGCCTGAAGGAGGATGTTATGAAGATTCTGTGCCTTGGGGGCGGTCCCGCCGGTCTTTACTTTGCCATCTCGATGAAGCTGCGCAACCCCTCGCATGACGTGACGGTCCTGGAGCGGAACAAGGCGAATGACACCTTTGGCTGGGGGGTGGTGCTGTCGGATGATGCGCTGGGGCGGATGCAGCGCAATGACCCGAAGTCGACCGACACGATTCGCAGCCATTTCTCCTATTGGGACGATATCGCAGTGGTGCGCGGCATCGAGCGCAGCGTTTCGGGTGGCCATGGTTTTGCCGGGATCGGGCGCAAACAGATGCTCATCATCTTGCAAGAGCGCGCCCGCGAATTGGGCGTGAAGATGCAGTTCGAGGCCGAGTTCAAGACGGCCGAGGAATACCGCACCGAATATGATCTGGTGGTGGCGACCGATGGCATCAACAGCGTGGTGCGCCGCGAATATGCCCATGTGTTCAAGCCCGACATTGAGCAGCGTCTGGTGAAATTCGTCTGGCTGGGCACGCATCAGAAGTTTGACGACGCCTTTACCTTCATCTTCGAGAAAACCGAATGGGGCTGGTTCTGGGCTCATGTCTATCAGTTCGATGACAACACCGCGACCTTCATCGTCGATTGCATGCCCGAGACCTGGGACCGGGCGGGCTTTGCCACCATGTCCAAGGAAGAGACGGCGGAAACCTGCCGCAAGATCTTTGAGCGGCATCTTGGCGGCCATGATCTGATGTCGAATGCGGCCCATCTGCGGGGCTCGGCGGTGTGGATGCAGTTTCCGCGCGTGCTGTGTGAGCGGTGGTATAACGGCAATGTCGTTTTGATGGGCGATGCGGCGGCGACGGGGCATTATTCCATCGGATCGGGCACGCGACTGGCCTTTGACAGTGCGATTGCGCTGGCTGATTACCTGCATTCCGAGCCGACGATGGAAGCGGCCTTCCAGCGCTATCAGGACGAGCGGCGGGTGGAGGTGTTGCGTCTGCAATCGGCGGCGCGCAACAGTCTGGAGTGGTTTGAGCAGGTGGAGCGGTATCTGGATATGCCGATGCCGCAGTTCACCTATTCGCTGTTGACTCGCAGCCAGCGGATCAGCCATGAAAACCTGCGCCTGCGCGATCCGGACTGGCTGGCCGAAAGCGAGGATTGGTATCAGGCGAAAGAGGGCGGCAAGCCGGGCAGAAAGCCGATGTTCGCGCCCTTCCGCTTGCGTGACATGACGTTGAAGAACCGCATCGTGATGTCGCCGATGGCGCAATACAAGGCGGTGGATGGCTGCCCGACTGACTGGCATTTCGTGCATTACGCCGAGCGTGCCAAGGGCGGCGCGGGGCTGATCTATACGGAAATGACCTGTGTCAGCGCCGAGGGCCGCATTACCCCCGGCTGTCCCGGTCTTTATGCGCCCGAACATGAGGCGGCGTGGAAGCGGCTGGCCGATTTCATCCATGCCGAAACCACGGCCAAGCTGTGCATCCAGATCGGCCATTCGGGGCGCAAGGGCAGCACTTGCGTGCCGTGGGAAGGCGGGATTGATGCGCCTTTGGCCAAGGGCGACTGGCCGACGATGGCGGCCAGCGCCATTCCCTACAAGCCCGCCAATGCCGCGCCCAAGGCCATGGACCGGGCCGACATGGACAAGGTGAAGGCCGAGTTCGTGGCCGCCACCGAAATGGCGGCGAGGGCGGGCGTTGACATGATCGAGATGCACGCGGCCCACGGCTATCTTCTGGCGACCTTCATCAGCCCGGTGACCAACAAGCGCACCGATGATTATGGCGGGTCCTTGGAAAATCGCATGCGCTATCCTTTGGAAGTGTTCGCGGCCATGCGTGCCGCCTGGCCTGCGGCCAAGCCGATATCTGTGCGCATCAGCGCCCATGACTGGATTGATGGCGGCGTGACACCGGATGAGGCGGTCGAGATTGCCCGGATGTTCCGTGCCGCCGGGGTCGATATCATCGACGTCTCGTCGGGGCAGACCGACCCAGCTGAAAAGCCGGTCTATGGCCGGATGTTCCAGACCCCGTTCAGCGACCGCATCAAGAACGAGGCCGGGATTGCCACCATGACGGTGGGCAATATCAGCGATTACGACCAGGTGAACGGCATCCTGATGGCGGGCCGCGCCGATCTGGTCTGTCTTGCCCGGATGCACTTGGCCGATCCCTATTGGACGTTGCATGCTGCCGTGGCGCAGGGTGATCAGGAATCGGACTGGCCCGCGTCTTACAAGGGTGGGCGGGATCTGATGTTCCGCCTGCGCGAACGCCAGCAGGAGCAGATCAGGGCATGACCATGCAGGGCAAACGGGTGCTGATTACCGGGGGCGGCTCAGGCGCGGGGGAGAACCTTGCGCTTGGCTTTGCCGCAGCCGGGGCCGAGGTGGTTATTGCCGGCAGGCGTCTTGACGCTTTGCAATCGGTCGCCGCCAAGGCCAAGGGCATCCGTTGCGTGGCCTGTGATGTGACCGAGGAGATATCCGTGAAACGGATGTACGACGAGGCGGGGCAGGTCGATATTGTCATTGCCAATGCGGGCGCTGCGGATAGCGGGGTGATGGCGAAAACCTCGCTGGATCAATGGAACGCCATGCTGGCGGTAAACCTGACGGGGGTGTTCCTGACCTTCCGCGAGGGGCTGAACCAGTTCCCCGGCCGGGGGCGGTTGATTGCGGTGGCCTCAACCGCGGGTCTGAAGGGCTATGCCAAGGTGGCGCCCTATGCGGCGGCGAAACATGGGGTGATCGGCATGTGCCGGTCGCTTGCCTTGGAAGTGGCGAGGAAACCGATCACGGTGAATGCAATCTGCCCCGGCTTTCTGGACACGCCTATGACGGATCATTCGGTGCGGGTGATTGCCGAGAAAACCGGCAAGACGCTGGCCGAGGCACGGGCGGCGCTTGAGGGGATGAACCCGCAGAACCGGCTGTTCCAGCCCTCTGAGGTCACGGCCGCCGCGCTTTATCTGGCGGGACCGGGGGCCGAGGGCGTCAACGGGCAGTGCATCACCATCGCAGGGGGTGAGCTGTGAGTGATCTGTCCAAACGCCGGCTGAAGATGTGGATCCGTCTTTTGGGCGTGACGCGGGGGGCGGAAAGCACCTTGCGGGAATATCTGCGGGTCAACCATGACACCACGCTGCCCCGCTTTGACGTGATGGCCGCGCTCTATCGCCGCCGCGAGGGTGTGACGATGAGCGAGCTGTCCCGCTTGCTTCTGGTGTCAAACGGCAATGCCACGGCGGTGGTGGACCGGCTGGAAGCCGATGGCATGGTGCGCCGCACCCCGTCGGACAGCGACCGGCGCACCGTCTTTGTCGCGCTGACGCCCGAGGGGCTGGCTGCCTTTGAGGCCATGGCCGCCCATCACGAGGCCGAGGTGGACAAGCTCTTTTGTGGCCTCTCTGAACCCGATCTTGACGCCTTGATCGATATTCTCAAACGCATGGGGAAATCATGACGAAGATGGCGGGCCTGACGCCCAAGCATTTCCTTTGGGAGGTCAAGGACCGGATCGCCACGGTCCGGCTGAACCGGCCCGACCGCAAGAACCCCTTGACCTTCGAAAGCTATGCCGAGCTGCGCGACACCTTCCGCGCGCTGGTCTATGCGAGTGATGTCGATGTGGTGATCTTTGGATCAAACGGCGGGAATTTCTGTTCGGGCGGCGATGTGCATGACATCATTGGCCCCTTGGTCGGCATGGATATGAAAGAGCTTTTGGCCTTTACCCGGATGACGGGTGATCTGGTCAAGGCGATGATCGGCTGTGGCAAGCCGATCATCTCGGCGGTGGATGGGGTTTGCGTCGGGGCAGGCGCGATTGTCGCCATGGCCTCTGACCTGCGGCTGGCCACGCCAGAGGCGAAATGTGCGTTTCTGTTCACCCGCGTCGGGCTTGCCGGGTGTGACATGGGGGCCTGCGCCATGCTGCCGCGCATGGTGGGCCAAGGCCGGGCGGCGGAACTTCTCTACACCGGCCGGGTGATGGGGGCCGAGGAAGGCGAGCGCTGGGGCTTCTGGAACGCCCTGCACAGTGCTGAGACGCTGGAGGCCGAGGCGTTGAAGCTGGCCAGCCGCATCGCCGCCGGCCCGACTTTTGCGCATGGGATCACCAAGACCCAGCTTAATCAGGAATGGAACATGGGGCTGGAACAGGCGATCGAGGCCGAGGCGCAGGCGCAGGCGATCTGCATGCAGACCCGCGACTTTGAGCGTGCCTATCACGCCTTTGTGGCCAAGGAGAAACCGGTGTTTCAGGGCGACTGAGCCCCCGATTGTGAAAAGCCCCGGGGGCTTCGCGCCCCCGGACCCCCGCGGGATTTTTGGGAACAGATGAAGACATGCCGGACAAAAGCTTTCTGACCTGGCCGTTTTTCGAGGACCGCCACCGCGCCCATGCTGCGGGGCTGGAGGCTTGGTGTGCCGCGCATCTGCCGGTGGACCACGGTGATGTGGATGCGGCGTGCAAAGGGCTGGTCGCGGTGTTGGGCGCAGCGGGCTGGTTGCAGCCGACCGGCGCGGGGCCGGGCGAGGTTTTGGACGTGCGCACGTTATGCCTTACGCGCGAGACCTTGGCGCGGCATGATGGGTTGGCGGATTTTGCCTTTGCCATGCAGGGGCTTGGCATGGGCGCCGTGTCGCTGTTCGGGATGGATCAGCAGCGGGAATGGCTGGACCGGACGCGCGCTGGCAAGGCGATTTCGGGCTTTGCGCTGACCGAGCCGGGGGCGGGGTCGGATGTGGCGCAGACCGCGACCACGGCGGTGCGGGGGCAGGGCGGCTGGGTTCTGAACGGCGAAAAGACCTATATCTCGAACGGCGGGATTGCGGATGTCTATGTCATCATCGCGCGCACGCGAGAGGCGCCGGGGGCCAAGGGGTTGTCGGCCTTCCTCCTGCCCGCCGATACGCCCGGCCTTCGGGTGATTGACCGGATCGAGGTCTTGGCGCCGCACCCGCTGGCGCATCTGGGGTTGACGGATGTGGTGCTGCCGGAAAGTGCCTTGATCGGCAAACCCGGCGAGGGCTTCAAGATTGCCATGTCGGTCCTGGATGTATTCCGGTCAACCGTGGGCGCGGCGGCCTTGGGCTTTGCCCGGCGCGCGCTGGACGAGGCCTTGGTGCGGGCTCAGCGAGAGCGCGCGGGCGGTGGGCGGCTGACCGATTACCAGATGGTGCAGGGGCATCTGGCGGACATGGCCTTGCAGATCGACGCGGCGGCCTTGCTGATTTACCGGGCGGCCTGGGCCAAGGATCAAGGCCAGGCGCGCATCAGTCGTGAGGCGGCGATGGCCAAGCTTTATGCGACCGAGGCGGCGCAGAAGGTTATCGATATGGCGGTACAGCTGCATGGCGGAGACGGGGTGCGCCACGGCTTTGCGGTGGAGAGCCTCTACCGCGAAATCAGGGCCTTGCGGATTTATGAGGGCGCATCGGACGTGCAGCGGGTAGTGATTGCGCGGAGTATTCTTGGATGAGCTATACCAAGACGATCCAGATCGAGTTCAACCACTGCGACCCGGCGGGGATCGTGTTTTATCCGCGCTATTTCGAGATGACCAATTCCGTCGTCGAGAATTTCTTTGCCGATGAGATCGGGCGGTCTTTCGCCCAGATGCACAATGACGGCATGAAAAACGGCGTGCCGACCGTGCATATCGAGGCCGATTTCGTGGCGCCGTCGCGCCTGGGTGACAAGGTGGATTTCACGCTGGTTGTGCGCAAGCTTGGCGGCAGTTCGGTCACGGTCGAGATCACCGGACGGATGGGCGATGAGGTGCGGATGCGGGCGAGGATCACCTTGGTCTGGATTGACAACATGAAGGCTGCGCGATGGCCCGAGGCGATGCGCGCGCGGCTGGCGGCACATCTGGAGGAGGCGGCATGAGCCTCGAGATCTTGCATCCGAAGCATTGGAAACCGGCCAGAGGCTATGCCAATGGTGTCGCGGCCACGGGCCGGATGGTGTTCACGGGCGGCATCATCGGCTGGAACGCCGATTGCGAGTTTGAGACGGATGATTTCGTGGGGCAGGTGGCGCAGGCGCTGCGGTCAATTGTCGAGGTGTTGGCCGAGGCAGGGGCGAAGCCCGAGCATCTGGTGCGGCTGACATGGTATGTGACGGACAAAGGTGAGTATCTCGCCAATCTCAAGGGCTTGGGGGCGGTTTATAAAGAGGTCATCGGTCGGCATTATCCGGCGATGGCCCTGGTGCAGGTTGTGGCCTTGGTTGAAGACCGCGCCAAGGTGGAGATCGAGGCCACGGCTGTTATCCCTCAGGGATAGATCAAGTTCGCGTGTTCAAGAATGACCCTGGCAAACGGGGCATCAACAGGGGAGTAACTGCCATGCTGGGACCGACCGGCCATAGTGACACCTTCACCCGCGACCGGTTGCCGCCGCCCGAGGATTGGCCCGAGTTCCGGCTGGAGGGGTTTGACTATCCCGAGTTCATCAATGCGGCGGTGGAGCTGACCGACCGCATGGTCGAGCGCGGCTTTGGCGACCATACCGCGCTGATCGGCAATGGCCGGATGCGGACCTATAAGGAACTGTCGGATTGGACCAACCGCATCGCCCATGCACTGGTTGAAGATTATGGCGTAAAGCCCGGAAATCGTGTGCTTATCCGGTCAGCCAACAATCCGGCCATGGTGGCCTGCTGGCTGGCGGCGACCAAGGCGGGGGCGGTTGTTGTCAATACGATGCCGATGCTGCGGGCGGGCGAACTGGGCCAGATCGTCGACAAGGGCGAGATTGCCTTTGCGCTGTGTGACACGCGGTTGATGGAAGAATTGGTCATCTGTGCAAAGCATTCGAAATTCCTGAAAACCGTGGTTGGATTTGACGGAACCGCCAACCACGACGCCGAACTGGACCGCGTGGCGCTGGGCAAGCCGGTGCGCTTTACCGCCCCGCCGGTGGGGCGCGATGATGTGGCACTGATCGGCTTTACCTCGGGCACCACGGGCGAGCCGAAGGGGGCAATGGCCTTTCACCGCGACCTTCTCATCATCGCCGATGGATATGCCCGCGAGGTGTTGCGGGTCACGCCCGAGGATGTGTTCGTGGGCAGCCCGCCCCTCGCCTTTACCTTTGGTCTTGGGGGCCTTGCGGTGTTCCCCTTGCGCTTTGGCGCGGCGGCCGCGCTCTTGGAGCAGGCAAGCCCGCCGAACATGATCGAGTTGATCCAGAAATACCGGGCGACCGTCTGCTTTACCGCGCCGACGGCCTATCGGGTGATGTTGAAGGCGATGGAGGAGGGCGCGGATCTGTCGTCCTTGCGCGCTGCGGTTTCGGCGGGAGAGACGTTGCCGGCGCCGGTTTATGAGGAGTGGATGGCCAAGACCGGCAAGCCGATGCTGGACGGGATCGGCGCGACCGAGATGTTGCACATTTTCCTGACCAATCGGTTCGAGGACCATCGCCCGGCTTGCACGGGGCGGCCGGTGACGGGCTATGTGGCCAAGATCGTTGATGAAAACATGAACGAGATGCCGCGCGGCGAGGTCGGACGGCTGGCGGTGCGTGGCCCGACGGGCTGCCGCTATCTGGCCGATGCGCGGCAGAAGAAATATGTGTGCGACGGCTGGAACGTGACCGGTGACAGTTTCTGGCAGGATGAGGAGGGGCGGTTCCATTTCGCCGCCCGTTCGGACGATATGATCATCAGTGCTGGCTACAACATCGCTGGCCCCGAGGTGGAGGCGGCCTTGCTAAGCCACCCCGATGTGGCCGAATGTGCCGTTGTGGGCGCGCCCGACGAGGAACGCGGCATGATCGTTGAGGCGCATGTGGTGCTGGCTCCGGGCCGGACGGGCGATGCGCTGATGGTCAAGCTGTTGCAAGACCATGTGAAGATGGCGATTGCGCCCTACAAATATCCGCGCCGGGTGGTGTTTGTGCAGGGCCTGCCCAAGACGCAGACCGGCAAGATCCAGCGTTTCAAGCTGAAGGGCTGACCGAAAGGCCGGGCGGCAATCGGCGCCGTGCCAGAGCGGGCGGTCAGTGAATGGCGGCTGCCCCCTCGCGCCGGATTGGCCAGCCTGGGCGGACCGTTACGTTGAGCGCTGCGGGCAGGCAGCGCACCGTCTGCACCAGCCGTTCGTCCTGATAGCGCGGGTCGCGACGGATCTCTTCGGGCAGAAGGGCGGGATTGAAACGCTTTTGACAGGTTTCAACCACCTCGACCCGCGCCCAGCGGCCCTGACGCTGGGCATCGGGTTGGCGCAGGAAGATCGTGCGCAGCATGGCTTCGCGGGCCTTCAGTCGGGCGATTTCGGCGCGGATTTCGGCCAGCTCATCGGCCGGTGACAATCTGTGCATGGCATGTCCCCCTTGTCCTTGCGCGTGTCCGGCCAAGCTTTGCGGCAGAGGATTAACGAATCATGCAAGGGCCCCGGTTCGGCCCCGGGTTTTGATCGCCGCATTGCGCGGCTTCACCGACCTGTGGCGCAATGGCCCGTTGCCCCGGCGCGCGGGCTGTGGCAAGACGAAGAGCAGTTTGATCCCTGATGCCAAAGGTTTGCAGATGAGCGCCTATTCCGCCCGCCGTGTGATGATGGTCGACACCCAGGTTCGTCCGCAGGATGTCACCAAGTTTCCGATCATCGAGGCAATGCTGGCTGTCCCGCGTGAGGTTTATGTCCCCGCCGACAAGCGCGAGGCGGCCTATGTTGGCGAAAACATCAGCCTTGGCGGCGACCGTGTGCTGCTTGAGGCGCGGACGCTGGCCAAGATGCTGGATGCGCTGGATATCCAGCCGGGCGAGGTGGTTCTCGATCTGGGCTGTGGCCTTGGCTATTCTTCGGCGGTGATCGCCCGGATGGCCGAAGCCGTGGTGGCGGTCGAGGAAAACGAAACCTTGGCGGCAGATGCGCAGCGGCTTCTGGCGGCAGAGGGTGTGGACAATGCGGCTGCGGTCACCGGCCCGCTGGCCGAGGGCTGCGCCAAATGCGGGCCTTATGACGTGGTCACGGTGCAGGGGGGCGTTGAGCAGATCCCCGAGGCGCTTGTTGCGCAGTTGAAAGAGGGCGGGCGGATTGCGGCCCTGTTCATGGACGGGGCGCTTGGGGCGGTGAAGATCGGGCACAAGGCTAGGGGCAAGCTGGTCTGGCGCTTTGCTTTCAATGCCGCAGCCCCCTTGCTTTCCGGTTTTGCTTCTCGACACGAATTCTTACTTTAGAATATGTATACTCTGACCCCCGGTCTTTTGCCCGGGCCAAGATGGCCAGGGCAGGGCAAAGAGGCCAGACCGGAAAAGCGGCATGAGAGGCACGGATGATGCGGAAGTTTTTGAAAGTTTTGGGTTTTCTTGCGGGTATCGCGGGTGTTCCCGCGATGGCACGGGCCGAGACGCTGGCAGATGCCCTGGCCTCGGCCTACAAGTCCTCGAACCTGCTGGATCAGAACCAGGCTGTGCTGCGCGCAGCCGATGAAGATGCCGCAATTGCGCTTGCCAACCTGCGCCCGGTGCTGAACTTTGTCGCGCGCGGGAGTTGGAGGCAATTTGACCAGAACATCCCGACGCTTGGCAATGACAATTTCTCGACCTCGGCCAGTGCCGAATTGACCGCGCAGGTCGTGCTTTGGGCCGGCGGCCGGGGCAAACTGTCGCTTGAGGCGGCGCGGGCCCAGGTCCTTAGCACGCGGGCGGCATTGGTGAATTTTGAACAGCAGGTTCTGCTGCAGGCGGTCTCGGCCTATGTGAATGTGCGGCTGCAACAGGAAATCGTGGCGCTGCGACAGTCGAACGTTCGGGTGATCACGCAGGCACTGCGCGCCGCGCGGGACCGTTTCGAAGTGGGCGAGGTGACCCAGACCGACGTTTCCTTGGCCGAAGCGGCGCTTGCGGCGTCGAACGCCAATCTCGCGGCGGCGCAGGGACAGCTTATGGTGGCGCGCGAACGCTACAAGGCCGTGATGGGCGCCTATCCGGGCAAACTGGCCAGCCTGCCGAAGACCCCGGCGATTCCCAAGACCCTGGAAGAGGCCAAGGCCATTGCCGAGCGCGGCCATCCTCTGGTCATTCAGGCGCAGCATCAGGTCACGGCAGCCGATCTTAACGTCAAGATTGCCGGCACCGCCTTTGGTCCGACCCTGTCGGGTTCGGTCGATCTCAGCAAGGATATGGAGAGCGGCATCGCCTCGACCGGGATCGGGCTGCAACTGAGCCAGACGCTTTTGGCGGTCGGTCGCAATGCGGCGAGCTATCGCAAGGCCCTGTCTGGCAAAGAGGTGGCGCAGGCTGGGCTTTTGCAAAGCGTCGTGCAGGTGAGCGAGACCGTGGGGCAGGCCTGGTCACAGCTTCTGGTGGCGCAGGCCTCGATCGAGGCGGGGCGTCAGCAGGTCACGGCGGCGCAGAAGGCGTTCGATGGGGTGCGCGAAGAGGCCAAGCTGGGCGCGCGCACCACGCTTGATGTGCTGAACGCCGAGCAGGATCTCTTGTCGGCCCGCGCCTCTCGGCTTGAGGCCGAGGCCAACCGTTATGTCGGCGTCTATCAGGTGCTGGCGGCGATGGGGCTGTTGACGGTCGATCATCTGAACCTGGACGTGCCCAGCTTTGACCCCGAAGCCTATTACAACGCGGTCAAATCGGCACCGGCCCATTCGGCGCAAGGCAAGGCGCTGGACCGGATCTTGGAAAAGATCGCCGACTGATCTTTTGTGAAATGCCAACAATCTGTTGCAATGGGCCCGCAGCTTTGCGGGCCTTTTTCTTGTGCGATAGGCCGGGTTTGGGTAAAGTCTGCCAAAGCTCGCACCGAAGGGCGAAAGGGTCAGGCATGTCGGAAGCGTTGAATTCCACCGGAAGCGAGGATGTCCTGTCGTCGATCCGGCGGCTGGTGGCGGATGATCTGCGCCCGGTGCCGCCGGAGACAACCGCACGTCCGGCCATGGA
>Ga0194133_10006612_pt1 | contig 14187 bp, 9 predicted proteins | sample TA2KigOf40mmetaG_FD_155448 | JGI IMG/M metagenome (GOLD analysis project Ga0194133, IMG submission 155448) | Freshwater microbial communities from Lake Tanganyika, Tanzania - TA2015055 Kigoma Offshore 40m | ecosystem: Environmental > Aquatic > Freshwater > Lake | place: Tanzania: Lake Tanganyika...
CAGTCAAGAAAAGAATCAATACTGAACTGTTTATTGATAGGGAAATGATGCTTTATATACAAAAGATAAGGAGGGATCGGATCAAGGTGATCAGATCAAGAAATATTGGACCTCTTAGAAGAGGGTAGAATATTGGCGGGAATAAAAGTGCGGGAGTGAAAACAGCGGCAGCCTGTTTAGGTGAACTTACTACTGATAAGGGAAAAGGAAGCTAAACACAGCAGCCTGTTTGAAACGACTTTGAGCTTGTAAAGTGAAAAATATCGTAGCGCGAAAAAGAGGGTAAAAGAGCGTGTACTACGATAGTTGTACAGTTACACAGGGTGTCAATTGTTGATCCAAGCCTAATTGTGGATGATGTTACCATCTGCCCGAGCAAAACGCTGAAAGTTCTTGGAATGATGTTCCAGGAAGATCTTAATGAGGAACATCAGGTCAAAAGGACCACGAAAGCATGCAAATTCCTCATTCCAAAGTTGAAGTTCCTGGGAAGGTTTCTCTCAACAGAACACCTCAAAACAGTTGTAACTGCTCAGTTTTTCAGCAAATTATACTACGGTTGTGAGGTCTGGCTCAATGAGAATACCTCAGCGAGAACCTGGAAACTTTTGAACTCTCTCCATTATCGTGTCTTACAAGTAGTCCTGAAAGATTTCAACAACTCTATATCGAGAAGGAAGGTGGATTCAACCATGAAGAGGGCAACGCCAAGGCAATGGTCATATTATACTACATCAAAGTTGGCCATTAACCTGATGAAGGGGTCAACACCGTTGGGCAGAAAACTAAAAGACAAATGTTACATCAATGATCGAAGTCCGGGAAGAGGAACCATAACAGACACCTCAATACTGAAAGTGGGGAAATTCTCCTTCACAAACCGCCTGCAGTGCCTTAGGAGACTGAACTTTGATTGGTGCTCAGGCATCTCAAAAGATTTACTACGCATTAACCTGAAAAATGTTTTATTACTCAACCATAACGTGAAACCTATTTTTGTTTTAAATTGATTCAATCATGTTTATTTATTATTTTCAAAATGATCACGCAAAATGTTTTCATATGTTTTAGTTTTATTGCAACCTTTTATCATGTTTTAAAACTTCCCCTCATAAAAATATATTGTTATTTGGCATATGTAATAATGATGTAGATAGCATACGAATACGAAAATATGATTAAGTAATCCTGGGCTGCAATCCTAATGGCTTTGTAATGGACAGATTCAAGTGGAGACCAATTTTTCGTCTTGAGTTCCTGCATCATCCAGAAGCGGGACTCCAAAGTAGGTTGTTGGAAAGTAAAAAACTGTGTCTAATTTCAGGCAAATATACTTGTTTGTTATGAATTTTCTAATCAAAGCTAATCTATTGAGGTAGTATCTTGCTTTGCCTAATGCTTTAGAGGTATGTTCTGACCAATCTAGGTCATGACTTAATGTAATACTTAGCATTACAACCCAGGTATGAACTTGAAGGGCAAAAAGGGGGAAAAGGATTGAGAAATTCAAAACCAAAGAAAATATGATCCTAACAAGAGATTCACAAAATGAACTTCTGTTCAGAACAAACCTAGATCAGAGAAAATAAATTCAGGTTCAGAATTTTCAACAGTTACCCAAAACTTTTTAAAAACTATGAAAAGTACAAAACCCTTTATAGTGCATTAGAATTATTTCTCCTAAAATTCCCTTGCATAAATTATTGCAGTGACGGAATGAGTTCAATTATGTATATTTAAGCTAACAGCAACATCTGTAGAGGTCAAAATTTAAATATTTTGATTAAAAAAGATGGTTTTTCTGTCTGTACTTGAGCGTTATTGGTTAAGATAATCACAGGATAATACCAACTTATTTTACATGGCATATCTGGTCCTTTTGGTAGCAGCCTCAGCTAGTAGTGGCATCAGATGACTTGCTTGCATTTGATGGGCAAATCTAGAGCTCAACAAATACTGTCGAATTGAAGGGAGATTGGCAACTAAATCTTTGACAAGGATTAAAGGAACTGTGTCCATTCCTGCATACTTTGGATCTTTCTGTAGAGTAGCAACTTGGTCACTGAAATAAGTAAAATAAGGCTTTAGTAACTAGGACTGGATGGCTGGGTTCAATAACCGGTGGGGGCATATCTTAGACCCCAGGATTTCCCTTAAAATAATCATCTAACATGATGGTTGCTTCAGTCAGGATTGATGGATGTGCAAATCACATAAATAAAAAACTCAATTTATTACTGAAAAAATACAAAATAATTTCACCAGAAGAAATCATTCCCAAAATTGAGATATATTATTCTGACTGTGGCAGGAATTGAACCTCAAATCCCAGAATTAGACCTTGTTGGCCTTAACATTCAGGCAATAGAAAACCCCTTAATGATAGACATGTATTAACTGGAGAATCAAAGAATGAGAAAAAGAATTGCTAAAAACAAACTAACATCTCTGACCTTAGCAGCTTTGAAAACCCATTACATACTTTCAAACTATAAAGACTAACCTGTTTCCTCTATATTGTGAAATGCCAAGTTGGCTTAAGATGGTATGCATGCTTTCAAGAGACACAGCTAAAAGCAAAGCAATAATTTAAAGAACCAGTGCCAATGTAGTAAATTATAAGGTAACTATCTCACTTTGAAAAAGTTGTCTGACAAGTTCTGGAAGGGGGATAAATAGTTCACGTTTGTCATGTGGTCGTATGTTATAACCTGTCACAAGTATATTCTCAAGAAGCACCAGGTGTTCTTTGTAGGGTGGTTCAGTAAAATTTCTGTCATAAGGAAACTCTTTTATCTGTGTCAAGCGGTATGATGATCTGGACTTTTGGGCATTGAAAGTATTTTGCTGATAAGATTGCTGTCGACTCTGGGTTGGGGGTTGGAAGTACATGGACTGCTGAAACTGCCACTGCTGTTGTTGTTGCTGCTGCTGCTGTTGCTGCTGTTGTTGGAAAAGTGCAACTGCCATATTTTGCATCTAAATTGAAAGCAGCATAAGAAATGTCAAATTTTTGGAAACCCTTGTTTTTTAAGAAACAATTACCCCTTCATGGTATTTTGACTTTTGCTGAATAGGTGGTGCCATTGGGTATGGAGTACTATGAGATGCACCTCTAAAAATATTGATAGCAATGTTAAGGTTTGAATTTTCATGAGCTTAAAGTTAAGCTTACTTGTTAACTTGATAGTCAAAATCAGCCTGAGTATTTGGAGGTGCTAAAATAAAAAATATATCAAATATTTTAAAACAAAAGGGTCAAGTTTTGTTTGAAAATCTTACGTGGTCTAAGGACACTTGGTGGCTTTTGTACCCAACATCCAGACTGAATTGTACGTTGATAAGCAGGCCCAATGGACCCTTTAAGAGGCCAATAATCTTCAAATAATGTGCCAGCAGGAAAATGCTGTTTGATTTCCTCAAGGGCAACAACTTTGCAGCTTTCCCCAGAAAATAGTTCATTGCGGATCCCTTGCACTTTACAACAAAACTTGAGGTAAGCCTAATTTAAAAAATATGAAAATTTTGAATATTCCAATTAAGTTAAACTATAATGTTGATTTCAAAACTCACCAGGTCCCAACTGGAGCATGTGGAGGAATTTAAATTCAGTGTGTCTGTTTCGCCTTCAAAGTAAAAAAGTGGGACCTGCTTTTTATTCTTATTGTAAGTATAGGGTACAACACTTTCTGTGTTTATTCTTAGAAAGCCACATCTATCATCTGATTCACTTTTTGTAATCACTAACTTCTTATGGCAAAGCTCTAAGAAGTTATAAAGTTCAACGACATCGTCAAGCCTGAAATTAAGAGTTATTTTATATTTTCAAAATGAAATTACACTATAAAAAGATTCAAAATCTGAAAAGGTTCTTACTTGACAACCAAATCCTTTGAAGAGAAGGCCTCCTTTCCAAAGAAGCAATCATTATGCTTCACATTGATGTCATTTAAAAGCTTGAATTCAGTCTCATAAACAGGATAACTTTTGATAGAATAACATGTGTTCACTTCTGATGGCAGAACTGTTAAATATTTGCTGAGAATTTTTCTCTCTGCCATTCTAACAGAACAATATTTTACACCCTTGCGAAAGATGTAAGGCAGAATCAAACCAGATGATATTGTCACATAGCCAAACATGCCTTTTCGAGATTCAAAGTCATCTGAATTTTCATCAGGGTCTTTCAAGGTCTTTGAACTAGTTGCATTTACCCTGGAAGCTGAATTAACCTAAAATAGACAGAATTGTCATTTGTTTTTACAAGTTATTAAATGTTATGGATTGTTTTACTTGATTTATAGTGAAAGGTGGGGCTAGTCTTGGTTGAAATGGTATTTGAGACAAACTAGGAAAGAGACTTGTACTGGCAGATGAAATGTTCGGTCCTGGAACTTCAACTGACTCTTCTTTTACAGTCGCCATTTTTCTAAAAAAAAAGTAAAAAAAATTCTTTTGAGTTTAAATTCAAAATTGATTTTCAGAAAATTTTTTGATAGTGTCAATCTTCCCTTTTACTTCATAAATCTTTGTTTTGAGGGAAGTTGTCTCTGAAAGTTACATGGAGCTAGAGATGGGGCCTGACCTGGCCTGAGAATACTTTTGACTCGCAGAAGCCAACCCGGCTTTGATCCAGGTATTTTTTTATCCAACCCATTAAGGTTTTTTTGACCCGAAGGGTAAAAATTGAAAAATTTAGTTTTTTTAGGGGAAATTTTCCAAACCCACCTGAGGTGGCTGACCTGACCCAAGCAACAAAAAAAATGACCTGACTCGGATCAAAATTTTTTGACCTGGACCCATCACTCTATGGAGCCTTTGAAAATTGGTAAGAGAAAAAAGGATCATCTCAGGAATGTTTGTGAATAATGGGCCTCACTTAAACATTGAAAATGGCTGGCATGGCAGGGGGTTTGAACTCACAACCTTAGATCTTAGTTCTCGGTCAGGTGCCTATGACCTCTAAGCTACTGCAGAGTTAAAGTTTCAAACGGCGTGACGTCCCACGTCCTTCCTTCCATCTGTCACCCCATTCTCCTCCCACGCCAGCGGAGCTTGAGACTTGAAAAATGGCATGCATATTTCCCACATGGATGGCTCAAAAGTTACCAACCAGATTTTGATATTTTGACTAGAAGCTGAGATATTCATGTTCAAAGTTTTATGTTTACATCTTTAAATTAATTTTATAGCTAGAGAAAAGCTTATGAAAACAATTTTTGTATAAACATTTAGCTAAAAATGTTGTTTGATAAACTTTGACAGAGCCGTGATTTTTTTATTCAGGCAGGTCGCTCGAGAGGGTTAGGTGTTTTTCCCACACAAAAAATTTCCCGTCTACTTCATTTTACTTTTTTTCAGCCAGGTTATCACCACACAAAAACAATACCATGTCGTTTCGCCTACAGGACGTTTCGACTACTGTCATTTTGCCTACGACAATTTGCCTAATGACGGTTCGTATAACGGCGCTTCTCCTACGACGATTCGCCTAATGACGACGATGACTTTATTGCTTACCTAACCTAACCAAACCCAACCAACCCCCTAACCTAACCCTGCGGGGCTACCTGAACGGTCATTGTCGTCGTTGTCGCCGTTGTTGTAGGCGAAACGGCAGTGGGCAAAATGTCATAGTAGGCGAACTGTCCTAGGCGAAATGACATTTTCCCTACAAAAACACCACTTCAATCATTTTTTAAAATCTTTTAAAGTGCGCCTTGCAAATTTTTTTTATGAAAGGCACTGTTTTTGGCAGGGAATCAAATGTTATTTTTTTTGGTTACCCGGGGTCAAAGGTTGCCCGGACCTGCCGGGGTTAGAACCCCGGACCCTCAGATTCCCAGCCCCCCCCCATTTTAGGTAAGAAGGTGACAGTTTGAGTTGACAATAACCGGCAATATTTTTACCTCGCTTCCAGCTGTTGCTTCAAAAAAATTCACTTTTTGTTTTGCCCTTCTGCTATTTTTTTCATTTAATCCTTAGATTAGGTTCGGGCACGGTCCCGCTACGGCAAACGGTACTGCAAAACTGGGAACAATTTATACACATTGTGATTTTGTCCAGTCAGCTGACGGCTGAGCGCCCGCACGTGGGGAGACCGCGGCAGCGCCGGCTGGCTGGTGCAGCTGGGAAAGAGGAGGAGGAGCCAACCACAGACGGACGGGCAAAAAGGATAGGTCCAAATTTTCGGCACAGCTGTTCGATCTCTTCCTTTCCTTTTTTTCCCGTCGTGCTCAACAATTTGGAAGGGTCCTTTTCAATCTTGACATTTCAGACTTTTATTCTTAATTTTTTATTATCAATTTATCAAGGAGGTTATTTTTGAAATTTTAAATGTGCTTATATCAAGAGCCATTCTTAAGGGTAAATTTTACTCAGCCTTTGTTCGTCAAAAATTGTGAAAAAGATTAATGAGATACATTTTGGAGGACCACTGTTGTAAAAAGTGAGCCTTTGGGACCCTATTTTTAGTACTTTTAGGTGACTTCAATTGCCTTTAATATTGGCACTTTCTGATCTCCTAAAAATGCCGAGCATTTGATTGGCCAATGAAACGCTGGCGCGCCAATTGCAAGTTAAGTGGCTCACCTTGACGGGAGCCCGGGCTGGGCCGGGCCGGGCCGGCCTTTGACTATGTCGAGGCTGCTGCCTGCTGCCCAATGTGCCCAGCCCGCCTTGCCTGACAAGTCTGATGAGAATTTGGAATGGCCCTAACTTATAAAGTCTTACCAAGAATTCTGTGGATGGGAATTGGGAACAAAATACATGGCAAACATAAAAATATGTTAATGTTTATTTTTTCCACATTTTTATCATAATTGGATGAAAATAAAATGTTTGAAATGAAACCATTTACTACTTGAATAAGTGGAGCTTTCTTAGGCTGCCAATCCACTGCACTGAGGCTCTCATAAAGGAAAAAAAACATGTTTGATTTTAGAGTGAATTAGTTTTTAAAAACACATTGCTAAAATTGGGGCTCACAAATTTAACTATAAATCAAGTGTAAAACATCATATTAAGTTTCAATTTTGGTGAATTAGACTTTATATAAAAGTTGAAAAAAGAACAGAGGATAATACTATAGAGTAGTGATGGGTTCCGGGTCAAAAATTTTTGACCTGCTTCGGGTCAAGTCACCCATTTATGGTTTGGGTTAGAATTTGGAAAATTTTCCCTAAAAATGTCAAATTTTTTAATTTTTCCCTTCGGATCAAAAAAACTCTCTTCAGGCTGGGTCAAAAAGTACCCGGGTCAAAGGCCGGTCGGCCTCTTATTTACTGCCGGTCAAAAGTAAGCTCGGGTCAGGGCCCATCAATATTTTAGACATGTTATTTGTCATTTTTTAAGCTCATGCGTTGCATAAAATCATTGTTTTGCATCATAAAACACTTATTTACAATTTTCAAATGAATAAATTAGAGTTGAATGGACCTCAGCCTAAAACCTGGCATGAAAAACTAAACTCTAATAATGAAGTAGGCATGTATTTTTTGTCGGGAGAAAAATACCTTACTTCAGCGAACATTTGTCGTGCGAGAAAAAAGTCCTCAGGAACTTGCACTGCAATGCGTCGGCTTAAACCCTTCTGCCGACCTGGGAAACTTTGAACTGAACTTTCTCAGCCCCGAGACAAAAATTAAAAAATCTGGTACACAAAATTATTGGCAGGGAATTACTCTATCCAATACACTAATGATTTTCTTTCGAGCGCCAAAACTCAGGAAGGAAATCTAAGTGACATACATACATACAGACATCCATAACCGGGTTTAAACTCTTTATAAAAATAATGCACTCCAGATGGTCACTGCGCTAGATTAAAAAAATAAACCCAATTTTAAAATACAATTTCCCTTATCTATATATATAAAAGTGACCGTTTGTACCTTATGTACTTATTCATTGATTCATTCATCGCAGTTTTATTCGCCTCCTTCTTTGATAAAAACATCATCAACTTTTTAAGAGACTAGTGCAGCCATAATGCCAACACTTTACAGTAAAAATAAAACAAATGTCAACGATAAAATGATTCAATGTTGTAGCCCTAAAGGTTGTCATTATGACTGAAACAAGGTCCAGGCCCATTTTCAGATTTTACAGTTGCGAGGTGTGCTCATGTCAGATGTTTTTTTATGTCCCCTTTTCAGACCTGAACCGCCAGACCAATCACCACCAAATTTTATACAGATCTCGCCACCAAGTCAGGGAAGGTTCGTAACACAACCTTAACCCCTGGACCCTGGGATACCCCAAATTCTAAAACCCAAACGGGTCACGTGAGAGAAAACTTTGTGTAACGTAAAATGTCCAGATGGGTGACGTAAGGTCATAAAATTTTTCCCGGGCAGCGCTGGGCCCGGTTGGCTAGTATATTATAAAGTTCTAGATTTTGATAATCAGATGAATTTTCACTGTGAAATTTTTTTTTATCTTTTTTTATTTTGTTTTGAACAAAATTAAATCTCATCAATCAATATTGACATTTAAATCGATGTAGTTATACTAGAATCATCTAAAGAGTCCCTTCCTCAAATCACCTTGTGATGAATGGTGTTGATTGTTCATGCTGATAGACTCAAGCAAAGACACTAAGGTCTCCGTGACCCTCAGCTGACATGGCACCGTAGCCCCCATCAACTTTCAAATCAGTAGCTTAAAAGAAATGGGCAAGAATTCTCAATGAACTAATAGTATCAAAAGCATTATAAACTATAGTTTTTAGACTTTTTTACCATTTATGTATCTTGCATCTTGACTGCAGAGAAAAACAACAGCTGCAGCAACTTCTGCCATTTCCCCAAATCGATTTGAAATGTGGTATTTTCCCCATATTGGCTCACTTTTAAGGCGTCCACCTGATTTGTGAAAATCAAACTACAATGTTTTTGAAACAACTCATTCAGATTAATCATTTTTGAAACCAGGGTAGGTTTTTTCCTTTCTGTTTACCCAACTATATTCTGGGTTCTGGATCGTTAAAATGGTATTGAACTTCTAGAGACCCTAGTACGTGCAGCTCAGATTCCTCACTCGAGTACTAGTTGCGGAAAGGGAACAGTCAAGAGTTCACCAAATAGTGTGAAGAAAAGTTCCTCCAATTCATCCAAAAGAGACAGATTTTGGATGGTGATACCCTGACACGTGCAACCCGAATGGAAATGGACCTCACTCGAGTAGGTTAAACCATACTGAATTTGCACTTTGTTTTGATTGGAAATTCCAACAAGTTGGTTATTCTAGACAGTTTCCTAACTGGCCAAAACTTTACAAAGTATTAGCTTTAACCTTTCTTAATGCATTTTTTCCCATTACTTGGAAATATATTATACTAGCCAAACGAACACTCAATTGAAATCTTCCGGATTGCTAAGAGCATTCTTTATCTCAAAAAACAAACCCTCACCTAAATACTTTCCCATGAATGTTACCTGATCCTGCAGCTTTAGCAACTTCAGGTGACCAGATCCATGAAGGGGAGACACTATTAACTCTAACGTTGCCTGTCCTCATGTCTAAAGCCATACATTTAGTCAGAATATTTATTGCACCTTTAGATGATGCATAAGTCCATCTGAAAAGTAATTTTTTATTCTGGTTAACATGTTGAAAAGTTCTAAGACATGTGGCTTGATTCAACATATCACAATACAATTTTCCTCTTGAATATTAAAGTAAATTTATGCATTATCATAATCTTTCCCATTCTCTAAACCTTTTGACGCGTCCATTTTACTTTCTACGTGTGTTGATTGATCTCTATCTGTGTATATAAATATGTAACATTCATCTGAATAAACAGTTAGTGTCTGATTGTCTAACTTTCACCACGGGGAGCTGAGAAATAAGCCCAAACCACACATCTACTGAAATTTATCAATACTATGAGAATCTGTCGAATCCGAACTCTTCGACAGTCAAACTCGGTGAAAGAACGAACTAGGCAAACGAATGAACTCATCAAACAACCCTAACCTAGCCTTACCTAACCTAACCTAGCCTAACCTAACCTAACCTAACCTAACCTAACCTAACCTAACTTAACCTAACTTAACTTAACCTAACCTAACCTAGCCTAACCTAACCTAACCTAACCTAACCTAACCTAACATAACATAATCTAACCTAACCTAACCTAGCCTAACCTAACCTAACCTAGCGTAACCTAACCTAACCTAAACTTACCTAACCTTTCCTAACTAATGAACTTCAAACTCATCGAATTAGTTTGATATGTTCGTTCATTCAACAAGTTTGTCCGTCGATGGGTTCTCGTATTCCCAAATTTATCTTTTACAAAGAGTTGGTGATTCACAACAAGAATATAATCCTATCTTTAGAGGCGAAATCAATAATAAGAAAGGAGATTCTGCAGCCATAAAGGATCTTGAACTTTGAACCTGTCACGCTGAGCCTGGTGAGCAGCTATGCTGCTGATGTTGACAATAGAACAGTTTTCCTGTGATGATATCCTTTTCATTACTTTGTAACTGGCTTGAGACATGAAACTAACGCCAGCTACATTCACAGACATCGTTCTGGACCAATCCGATTCATCTGCAGTAAAGCTCTTGAAAATAAAGGAAATCTTAATGCTAAAAATAATTTCAGAAGGTCATGTTAATGCTTAGTTACCTTGGTGCCAAAATAAGCAGCTGCATTGACTAAATGGTTAATTTTGCCAAAATCTTGGAAAATCTGATGAATTTAATTGAAATGTGTCAATAGTTGTTTACTTTTTTAAATCAAGGATTTAGTAAAAAATTGGAATGGCTGTAAAAAATTCCTACTTCTAACCCAAACCCAATTAATCTTTGAACTTCTGGCATGGTTTTGATGTAATAAAAACCATACCTACAATGGAGGCAAAATTTATTAATGAAGAAAATTTTTAAGTACGACTTGCAAATCCGGATTCTTTAAAGCCATGTATACTGTTAGTGGTCATATTCACTGTGGACTAGCTACACCAGGCTGGAGTCAAACCCAGGTTGCCGGGATGGGATTCCAGCATGCAACCCATGGACGCACCCTGACTCCCTATACCCTCAATCAAAGATTTCATTTGAATAAAGATAAGCCTAATTTACATTTTCCTTTTATTCATCTATCTCTTCTATTAATATTTTTTAATAATACGCATTGCGACTTGTGGTCATTTTTAAGGCACACTAGGTGATTTTTATTTTTTTGGGTAGGTTATTAGCCCGGGCGGGAGTTGAACCCTGGCCTCAGGGATTGAAATCCGGCACGTAACTTCTTGATTACCCTGACTCTCTACTATTTTGAAAACCTATAACTGATTAGAAAAACTTGTTTTTTATGGACCACTCTTGAATTATAACCATTACAAAATTGGGTGAGTCTTTTACAACCTTTTGTAAATAAAAATCTAACGCTTCTCAACTTACTTTATCAATAACAGAAAAGCATTTGGATCTTGAGGAAATGTCACCGAGATAGAAGCAGATTTTTCCCTCTTTTGCATAGTCAGACCAATTGGATTCAATAAGCTGTTTTGAATACTCTCCATTAACATCTACAAGTGCCACACTTGCCCCATCATTTAGAAAACGTTGAACAATTGATGAACCTATTCCACCAGCACCTCCACAAACTATTATCACCTTTTTAAATGAAAGAAAAGGAAATGCTTTAACTTTCAAAAGAACATCAGCCATAACAATTTACCTGATCTTTGAACCTATTTTTTGTAAAGTCACTATCCAATTTTGGTTGATCTTTCAAATCTAAGCTTTCCATTTTAATCTCAGAATTTATTGCAAAGTTTTCTTTCTGTCTTTAACTCAACAATGTGAGATGTTGTCTTGATAAAAATAGATACTCCCCTTACTTTAGATATTTGAAATTCAATTTGTGTTGCATCACAGCCTGTCGAAAAAAGATACATAAAAGTCGATTATTTCATTGTAAGAGTCACAAAACCTGTTTTCAATTAATTTATCTGTTCAAGAAATCACCATTTTTACAGGCAAAGTAAAATTATTTTATTTGGGATTAAAACATAATATGAAAACCCTTAATTCACAAAAAGCCAAATATCTTATTACTGGGAGTCACTTTCAAAAAATCAAATTAGCTTTAGTAATTTTTTTGTTAAAGCTGTACCTTTGGATTAAAGTATTTATAATTCCTAATTTTAAATTTAACTTGGATGTCAATTAAAGGTTTTTTCCACAAACTTAAGTGTCAACCTGCTTATGAAATTAGAATCTATCTTAAGTAGAGATGAGCTCTGACCCGACCCGAGCATACTTTTGACCTGTAGAAAATAAGACGCTGATCCATCTTTGACCCGGATACTTTTTGAACCAACTCAAATAGATTTTTTTGACCAGAAGGTAAGAAATTTTCCAAACCCAAACCAAAGATGGCTGACTCAACCGGAGCAACAAAAAATTGACCCAACCAGACCCATGTCAAAATTTTTTGTCCCAAACCCATCACTAATCTTAAGGTAAAATATCATATTGGATTAGGAAATAGGAAGGGAATAAGCATTTAGAATGCAGTGGTGGATGTCATTACAAAAGATGAAATATAAAAACCACAAAATTAAAAGAAGGCCTTTCATTGGAGTCTCTGTTAAATTTAAGCAAAATCTCTACTTCCAAAAAAGGTCATTATGTAAATATGAGGCCTTTTCCATTTTTTATTGAAACTCTAAACTTCTTCTTTTTACATCCAACACATGCCGTTTAAGCAGTAGATGAAAAATTATTTATTATTTTACTATCTGATAATTTATTATTTTTTATAGCACGCTTTGTGAAGTTAATCATTAAAGGCACAATTTAATCTGGCTGGTAATTTTTGTTGGATTTTTTTATGGCAATCTGGCATAAAAGAATGCCTTGCGGTTCCTGCCGGGGCTTAAACCCTCAATCTTCGGATCCCCAGCCAAGTGCCATGACCATTAGGACACAGAGATCCCCCGCTTTCAGACTGCTGTCAATGGTTCAAGGTTCTGTGATTCCTTCCTTATATACATACATGGTACCAATTTTTAAACCAAAATACTCTGAGAAAATTTTGCTTTTTACATCAATTGCTGCACCATATACTATTTTTACTTTGTTATTCTCATTAAAAGTGAGGGATCATTTTCATCTTGTAGATAAGAGGTTTTGATGAACTTTAATCTTAAATTCCGACATTCGACCTACATAGAAGAACCGGGACCGCACTGAAAAGAAAGTCAAGTTTTGGGTTGTTGCTTTAAGCAAAAAAAAAATAGTTGCACAGATCAATTACTTTGTAGGTTGTAAATGTCAAAGGTAAGTTTTGATCGGTCAGTAAAGTTTTACACAGGAATATAGTTGCATCTCATATTAATTGTATTAAATGAAAACTTTTGGTCTGCTAAACGTTTACTCAAATTGGTATTACAAGGGCTTTTCAAGACTTTAAAATTGTGTTGGGTAATTTACAAGACATTGGTGAGACATATTTAGGATTTTACTATTCAGGCACCATATTTGTTCCATAATTAACTTTGTGATATTTAATGCAAAATGATTACATCTTGCAGAATGCATTGCTGATGATTTTTAGAATCCAGACTTAAAGATTCCTGAGAAACACCATCATTATATTCTACACTTTATCAGCTTATTACCTTCCAGTTAATTTTTGTCAAAATATCAAGTTTTTATCTTAGACAGAAAAATGGCATTTTAGAATTAAAAATTGCTCTGCTTTGAGAGAATCATATCAAGCCATGATTTTAGTAGCAAATTTTAGTTAGAAATTCTTAATAGTTTTAGGTTTTTGTCTGGCTTTGGAGGAAGAAGAAGAGAGAGTTTGTGTTAAGAACTGATTATTCTAACACCAAATCAAGTGTTGACTCTACAACGGTTTGGTTGACTGAAAGTTGTGTCTTATAGAGTCACTTGATTTTTTAGAATGAGTTTAGAGATAATTCTATAATCAAGTTTCTGTGCAACAATCAATCCTGACTGAGATAATCATCTCATAGAAATGATTGATAAGGGCAAATCCAGGGATCAAAAGATTTTGCCCAGGCAATGGATTTAGTCCCAGTCTCCCAATTCCCATCCAGTTGCCATGGCTGAGAGGTCATAGGCACCTGACTGAGAACTAAGATCTAAGGTTGTGGTTGTGGGTTCAATCCCCGGCCGCCCATGCCAGCAATTTTTC
>Ga0194133_10006613_pt1 | contig 14185 bp, 15 predicted proteins | sample TA2KigOf40mmetaG_FD_155448 | JGI IMG/M metagenome (GOLD analysis project Ga0194133, IMG submission 155448) | Freshwater microbial communities from Lake Tanganyika, Tanzania - TA2015055 Kigoma Offshore 40m | ecosystem: Environmental > Aquatic > Freshwater > Lake | place: Tanzania: Lake...
TCGTGGAGGCGGGTTATGCCATCCAACCAAGGGCTCAGCATTCGGCGCGATCACGGCCTCCGTTGTGTTGATGAATCAACAGCCACTGCCAGGCCCGCGCAACTGGCGCCAAAGCAACGGGACAGCACGCCTCCAGCCGGCTTGCTTGACTGCTGACCAAACATCCCGGCCCGCTACCAGTATCCCGGCCCAAAACAGCACTTCCGCGGCAATCAGCAGGCCACCAGTCCACGCGGCCTTCATGGTCACGGAGGGCGCCAGCCAAACCGCTACGGGAATGGCGATCCATGGCAGCGCGGACGCCAGGATAAGGAGGATTCCAAGTTTGAGCGACATGCCGCTTGACGCTTTCCGTTCATTTGACGACTGACCTACAGCGGAAATTATCTGCCGCTTCATCGACCTCTTACGATAGGGTTGTGAGCTCTTGATTGGCCGCCTCAACCTTCACACGGCAGGGGCTGCGAGTTCGTGCCCTGCACCCGCCCAGAAAGACAATGACCCCGCAAACGCATGCATTATGACCTCGGTCGATTACTCGTTACCTTATGAGAGCAAGGCTCCTACGGGGCTACGCACACGCAGCGTGAGCAAGGAGCAAGGCCCGCAAAGGCCTGCCGATCGTGCTCGGTGCAGATCAGCAGCATTTTGAGTAGACCCGGTCGGCCTCGAGCAACCCCGTTTGTCCATACGTTAGAGCCTTCTGTGCTTCGAGCGGCTCTTTTGATGCCATCGGCGGGGATCTCCTTACCCCGCTCACAACCCCGCAATCCTTGCAACAAAACCTGGTGCAGCAATCCTAAACTGCGATGTCGCTTCAAACGAGCCCGTAAGTCAGATGAACCCCATGATGTTTAGGCCTTGCGTATCCGTCTGTTTGGCCTTATCTGTCACCGCGCATGCAGGTCCGAGGGAGGCCTGCGACTACAGCACAAAAATGGATGGGGTCTCCTGTCTGGTGATGGTGGGAGGCAAGGTCATTCATGAGAGTTATGCAGGCGGTGGAACACCAGAAAAAATCTGGGGTTTGGCGTCGGGAACCAAATCCTTCACTGGTGTGGCAGCTGCTGCGGCTGTTCAGGATGGTCTGTATCAATTGGACGACCGGGTATCAGACATCCTGACGGAATGGAAAACCGATGAACGCAAGGACATCACTATTCGCCAACTGCTCTCCTTGTCCAGCGGGCTCAAAACGGCAAGGCCGGGGCTCGGTTCGCTGAGGATCGACTACGCCCAGGCGATTGCGCTGCCAATTGAATTTCCGCCGGGCACCCACTTCGCCTATGGGCAGGCGCCATTTCAGGTATTCGCCGCGATGATGGAGCGCCGGCTCAACGGGGAGAAATACCAAGCATACCTACAGCGCCGGTTTCTGAACGCCCTGGAGATAAGGTTCGAAGTCCGCGGACGAGCCTTGGCTGGCGCAGATCCGAACTGGGGCGGCGGGGCCATGCTGAGTGCACGCGACTGGGCGAAATTCGGCGAGTTCGTTCGGCAGGGCGGTAAGTGGAATGGTGATCAATTGGTTGATGCCGGCGCATTGGCGCAGAACTTTGTAGGGTCTTCTGCGCATGGAGGGTATGGGCTGACTTGGTGGCTCAAGCCCGATAGGAGCGCAACATTACCGCTGAGCGGTACTACAGAAAACGCTACAGACTTCTACCGAGGCGGCGCTGACGGACTGCCGGTCTCTGTCGTCTGGATGGCTGCGGGGGCGGGCAAGCAACGTATGGTCGTTTTACCGGAGCGACAGATGGTTGCAGTGCGCCAAACCAGCAGGATGCTTCTGGGCGAGCGATCGGGCTTTAGTGACGTGGAATTCTTGAGATTGTTGACTACCCCCTAAGGACGGTGCCCCCAAGGTTGGCGCAACGTCCGGAACTGAAGTCGCCGCAAGACCAACAACCGCTACGGATTCAGTTCCCCGACTTATCGCGCTGGATCGTGTCATGCGCCTTGACAAGGCAGGGGTTGCAAGTTCGAACCCCGCACCGCTCACCAAACATCAATATATACAGGCTTTTACAATCGACTTTAGATGTGTTTGTTTATGTTTTGTAGTATGCTGAACTCGCTCACCGAAACGTCCTGTCTCAGCATAAGGCGTCGTAACTTGCTTGAAAGTTCTTTCGTCAATCACTCTTGTTCACCCGGGCTGAAAAACTGGGCATGATAGATCGGCAATGCGGCTCAGATCTCAACGTGAACGCGTCTTTAAATGGCTCCGCTTTGGAGATGTATCAACACGCAATCGAACCTGCCCTCCGTGCTAACCTCCTTGGGCATCCGAGGTATCCATGAATCTTCCGAAAGTTCTGGTCGCGCCGGGCCGTGCCCTTCTTATCAGTGTCTCGCTTGTCTGCCCGCTTAAGGCTGTCGCAAGTGATCCCTTGTTGATTCCACATGTTAGCCCTGAAGGCCGCGAGACAGCAGTAAGAGTAGGCACAATCGCTTCAAGCGAACAGATTTGTGAAGTGCTCAATCATCCTATCTTTAATCGGTCTAAGGATGATTACCGTGTACTTGACTCAATCAACTCTGATCTCCGATGGGATGGAATTGAGGCGGCCCCGCTTTGGGTACAAAAAAAGTTCAGAGATTCCGGCGTGCGGCCGTATCGCTTGGAAATTGAGGAAAGTGCTAATCGCATTGCGAACCAGAACCTCGCACGTTGCCTCGAGCGTTCGGACAAAAGCCGCAAAGACTTTTACAGTAACCTTCGAACACATTTCTTACACTACCTTCCCGACGCATGTTACGAGCAAGAATTCGATATCGAAAAAACTGTCGATGACCGCGGAAATTTAATTCAAAGACGGACTCTTCGGCAAAATAAACGCTGCATCGACTTTAGTTACAACAGCGGTAGATACGACGCTTGGAATCCAACCACATTTTCCTTGATGCTTATATGGGTTGAAGCGCATCCTGTTTTACTGCGTATTTTTGATCAGGGCCATCAAACTTTGCTGGCTCAGGTCCAGCAGCGAGATCAAAAAATAATAGAAGAACGAACCGCGCAGAATCAGCGGCAGCAGGCGTTTCGGCAACAAGCGAACGAGTCTGACCAACAGTGGCAGCAGTACGCGTCAAGGACTAGATCTTTGATGGAGCAGGTGTTTAACTTTGCTACAACTGGAACGGTGGCTGGTACGAAATATGAACGATGGACGGAAGTCCAAAAGTGTGTCATGAGCAATGGGCGCTTGCAAATCGACAGTCGGACGATCAACATGACCGCATTTAGAGTGTCAAAGCAAAAGTTCGGCAACCTCGCCTATTTGGTCTCTTCAGACGGAAGCGTCAGGCTGTCAACCCCTGACACCATTCCAGCTGATCGGCTTCAAAACGCATGGCGGGAGGCGTTTAAAGAATGTCCGGGGCAAACATCGAGATTCTGAAGATTGATAAGTGGGCTCGTGCCAACACAGCAGCATCCGGGTTGCCCACCAGGTTGGGCCATCTGCCGGTGAAGTCTTAAGGAGCCACTGCGTAACAAAGGCCAAAGCCCGGTAGGGCACAGGTTTCTCAAGAGAACAACAGCCTGACGGGACACCGGTCAAACTATGGGCGCTACACTTTTGGGCGTCGGCCACCGCAGTCTCGCCCCGAGTCCCATTACCATGACCAAGAGTATCGTAGCCCGTTTAACCGTTGCAGCGGTTGTGTGCGCGATTCAAGGTTGCGCGACGACTGAAATAAGCGCAGTTGCGGATCAACCGGATCTGCGGTTCAACGGGGTTGTCTCAGCAGGTCAAGTCAGAGGCGAACGGTCTGCGCAAGTAAGTGGCGTTGTCGAATCTGAACTTCTACGAATATTTCCAAAAGCACAGTGGCTAGCAGGTGGGGCAGCGGTCGCTGATGTGGTACTCGACATATCGGTGTACTCGGCTCGGCTGACAGAGTCACGCTCAACACAAGAGCAGCGTATCTGCCGTCGATGGTCAGAACCGGACAAGGACGCAAAGGGGACATTGCAGAGAGTCTTTTCACGCAAGTGTCTCGATTGGCAAACCCAGCAGATACCCTGCCTAACCCGTAACTACGAACTGGACGTCCAATTACGGGCACGTCAGCGAGCTAGCGAACGCATTCTCGTCAGCGATCGAAAAGTCACTACTGGCTCTGACCGAGCCTGTGGTAGCGACAGTCCTACCTTGGCTTCACTGCAGGCAGATGCGGAATCCAAGGCGGCAAGATGGGCTGTGAACCTCTTGCGTGATCCATTGGCCGCGCTGGCAAGCATCCCGGTGCAGAACGCCCCCATGGCACCGGCCAACTTGCGCACAAACGAACAAGTCCGAGCAGGGGTTTCTGAAGGAAGAGCCCAGCTGCCCGAGCCTCAAGCCACCGCGCCTACGGGAGCACTTCGGGCACATGCGTTGGTCATTGGAAACGGCGCATATCCCGGTTCGGCGCGACTAGACAACCCTGTAAACGACGCAAGGGCAATGAGTGAAAAGCTTCGCTCGATGGGGTTCTCGGTAACGACGGTGACTGATGCTAGGAGAGGGCAGATGCTAGAGGCGTTGGGCCAGTTCCAGAGGTCTGCCTCAGGAGCAGATGTATCTCTGCTGTATTTTGCTGGGCACGGCGTGCAGATCGATGGCGCAAATTTCATCCTTCCAACAGACATCGACCACAGCGACGTGAGCAAGGCGATATTTGACGGCGTACGCCTGAGCGACGCTATTGACAACTTCCTCCCTGGAAAGACCAAATTGGTTCTCCTTGATGCCTGTCGGGATAACCCCCTGCAGAGAGCGGGTAGCAGGAGCCTCACGCGTGGGCTTGCGCCGATGAATGTTTCTCAAGGTACTCTGATCGCGTACGCCACACGAGATGGGCAAGTTGCTCTAGACGGGGTAGGACAGAAGCATTCACCGTTCACACAGGCCCTTTTGGAGCACTTAGGTGATCCCACTGACATCGGCGTGGTCCTCAGGCGGGTACGAGAAAAGGTCATGCAAGCCACCGGTGGGAAGCAGCAACCGTGGGACTACGGCAGTCTCACAGGCGGTGAACTGGTTCTTTCTTCAGTGAAAGGTGGAAAGTAGGGCGGCGGCAAAAATGGCGGAAGAACTTAAAGCCAGCGTTAAATACCTGAGCACGCTCAGACGATTCGCTGTCGGTTTCGTGCCGGCCCTGACTCTCTTGCTTTCACCGCCCGTCCTGGCGTCTACCCAATCGCACGCACTGATCATCGGTGTAGGCCAGTACACCCAGGCCTCGGAATCCACGCCTCTGTTGGGCGTTCCGAAGGATATGGAAATCGCGCGTCGTATGGCCATGGCGATGGGCATTCCATCAAATCAGATCGTGGAGCTGAGAGACTCACGGGCGACCAAGTCGACCATCGTGGCCGCTCTTCAGCAGCTTCGGCAGAAGACGGGCGTGGGTGACCGGGTGTTTATTTACCTCTCCGGTCACGGAACCAGCTATTCAGGCCCCAAGGGATGCGAGCAAGGCTTCGTGCCCTACACGGAAGGAAGACACACTTTCGACGATGTGCTGACAGAGGCCGAACTGGCCAGCTACACCTCAAAGATTGCTGAAAAGGCTGACAAGGCCATCGTGATGGTGGATGCCTGCTTTTCAGGGGGGTTGGGTGCGGCACGAACCAGATCCATCTCCCAAGCCGCCGGAATGCGTGCAAAGGTCATCGCTCGTTCGGCGGACCAATGCAGTGTGGCGGTGAATCAGCTCAGCACCACGCGCAGCTTTGTCCCAGCCATGCAGCGTTTGGGAATCCCCGAGCAAAACTTCGTTCAGATCTCGGCGGCCAACCAGAACGAGGTGAGTTGGGACAACGAGGAACTGGGAGGATTGGCAACCCACGCGATGGGTCAGTGCCTTTTGGGTGAGGCCAAGGATCTGAACCGAAGCGGCGCCATCACGCTTGAAGAGGTCAGGCAATGTGCACAGGCCAAGCTCAACGCTTTGATGGAGCCTCACCGTTCAGCGGGGATGCTGCCGTCGAACATCCAGGTTCGCGGCACAAGAAATTTGATCGTGATGGCCGATCCACCCAAGCTGCCGGCGTCCACAATGGTTTCTACTCTGCCCACACCGCCGAAGCCCACGGCACCCACTGCGCCCGCGCTTCCTCAATCGCTCCCTGATAAACCGGTAGCAGGTACACCGACGCTGCCCTCACTGCCCGTACCCACAGCGCCCAGTGTTCCTGTGCCGCCTCTGCCCGTCGTTGCCGAAGTTCTGGTTGAAACCATCGAAGACCAGCTGGCAGCATCACGAGCGACCCTAGACGACGTCCTGTCGCAGCGAAACGGGCGGTTCAAGCTTGATGTGCAAGCACCCAAGCAGCTCAAGATCAATCAAGATCCGTTCAAGTTCACCGTGAAGTCCTCCACGGAGGGCTACCTGTACGCGGTGATGCTGGGTTCGGATGGAAAGAGCTTCTACTTGCTCTACCCCAATAAGCTGGATAAAGACAACAAGATCAAGGCCAACACAACGTACACCTTCCCACGGCCCGGGTGGTCAATCAAAGCTGGTGGGCCCGTGGGTACCAATCAAGTCCTGTTCGTGGTCACCCCCTCTGTGCGGGACACCAAGATCTTTGTGCCCGATGAAGACAGCGGCGGCGGAGCGTTTACCTTCTCGGTGGCTGATCTGGCTTCAAGAAAACGCCTGGTGGACTTCTTTGTGGGCAGGGGTGTGCAGGGCAGAAGTGGGCAGATGGCCGCAACCCTCGTCAAGGTTGAGGAAGTGCAATGATCCAAAACCTATTTACATTCCTGCTGCTGCTCACGCTTGGGGTAAGCCATGCTCAGACACCAGCGGCCCCGAGCGTTGATGAGATGGTGAAGGCGCTCACGCCGGCTCCCAAGACCAGAAGCCTGGGGTCAGGTACCCGAAACCTGGTGCCTACACTTGATCTGACCGTCAACTTTGACTTCGACTCCGCCCGGCTTCGCCCCGACGGAAGGGACTTGCTCAAGAGCCTTGCTTCTGCGCTCAGTGATCCGAGATTGCAGAACTTCAAGTTCCGGGTGGAGGGCCATACCGACGGGCAGGGTACCGAGGCCTATAACGACCAACTCTCCCAGCGCAGGGCCGATGCGGTGGTGGCATTTCTTGCCTCAACGGGTGTCTCTACAGATCGGCTCGAACCGGTGGGCAAAGGTTTCCGAGAACTGTTGGATCAGGCTGATCCGAAGTCTCCCTCCAACCGCAGGGTACGGGTGATTACATTGCCATGAAGAACCACCTCCTTGGCCTGTTGGTCGCTGCTTCGTGCTGGGTGCCTGGTGAGGCAGCAGCGCAACGCGTCGCCTTGGTGACACCTGAAGAGGCCTCTGCTTCCCAGGCTGCGGGTGGAATGGTGGTGCCGCGCAGCACGCCACAGCCGGGTGCGCCTCAGATCGCTCTCGTCACCCCGGATGTCTCAAAACCGGTCGGAGCACCGACCTCTGTTGAGGTTCGGTTTGTTGGCACTGCTCCCGCAGAAGTGAAGCCGGAGACGTTCCGCGTGCTGTACGGCTCGTTCAGGATCGACATCACACAGCGGCTATTAGGGGTGGCAAAGGTGACCAAGGAGGGAATCAACGTCAGCGAGGCCGTGTTGCCCGCAGGCAGGCATCAGCTGTTGCTATCGATCAAAGACTCCCTTGACCGTGAGACGATTCAAGTGGTCTCCTTCGTGGTTCGGTAATCGCAGGCGTTCACACCCATGAACCGCCCACCAAACCCATCCCGGCCCCGTTGGGCTGCGCTGCCGCAGCGGAACTACGCGCCACCGCCAAGCCCGTGCCGCCGACGCAGGTCATTGGGCTGGCGCGCACGCTAGGAGCCACATGACCCGAACGCTGATTGCCGCAGGGCTTGTCCTGCTGACCCTGATCGCCCTGCCGCCTGCCCGCGCCCAGGCTTTACCCCAGCCGTCCAGCTATGACCTGGACCGCAGCCACACCTTCGTCACCTTCGAAGTGCTGCACTTCGACACCGCCACCATCCGAGGCCGTTTTGGCCCCCTGGATGGGCAAGCTGAACTGGACCTTGCCGCGCGGCGTGGGCGGGTGCAGGTTGCGGTGGACACTGCACAGGTGAGCACGGGACTGCCGGTGCTAGACGCTCTGCTAAAGCGCGCTGACCTGCTCGACAATCAAGCGCACCCTAAGGCCTATTTCGTTGCCGAGTCATTCGAGTTTGATTCACAGGGCCGCGTGACAACTGTGGCGGGCGAATTCACCTTGCGCGGCGTCAGCCGAGGCCTTGCGCTCAAAGCCGAGCGTTGGCGCTGCTATCGCAACCCGCTGTACCGACGTGAGGTTTGTGGGGGAGATTTTGTTGGGGAATTCAAGCGCAGCGACTTCGGCATCACCCACAGCCTGCCCTTTGTGGCCGATACGGTTCGGCTGCTGGTTCAGGTTGAGGGCATACGCCAATCCAGCCCCTAAGACACTCGGTTACGCAAGGCTCGGCCAGCGCACAAGCACTCGCGACTTTCAGACAAATTTCGGCCCCTGGACTTTCATGTGGTGGGCACCGTGGGCGCCCAGGCTCCGATGTGCTCCGCAGGCCGGCACTAGAAGAGGGTGGTCAGGCGCAACCAACTCTCGGGCAGGACGCGCAGCACCGCGGCCTCCCACACCTTGTCGTAGCCGGTCAAAATGGCCGTGCCCATCAAGGCCAGCAGGGCTGCGAAGCCCATCTTGAGCTTGCCGATATGGGCCATCAACCAGCCTCGAGCCCTCATAAAACCGGCTCGCGAAGCGTAGGCCGCACCCATCAGGGGCACCGCAGCACCCAGGCCGAATCCACCCAAGATCAAAACCCCGCGAACACCGCCGCCTTCGCTGGCCACCAGGGTAAGCGCGGAAACAAGCAAGGGCCCTGAGCAAGGGGTCCACACCAAGCCCAACACCGCGCCCAAGGCCAGGGCACTGGCCCAGTTTGCGCCCGACAATCGCGCCGACCAGCTTTGCGCCCCGCTGGCCAGTGGTGTCATCCACAAGCTCATTCGATGCTGCAGACCGGGCAGCAACATGACCGCAGCCATCAGCAATAGCAAGACTCCGCCCACGCTGCGCATCGCATCAGACTCCACACCCCAAGCCGCGCCAAGCGTGCCGATGAACAGGCCCAGCGCCGCGAAGGAAGAAGCCATCCCCAGGCCCAGCAGCATCGGCGCCCAGCGGTTTTCCTGCAACGCGCCGCCCAGGACCAAGGGCAGCAGGGGAAACACGCAGGGATTGAGTGTGCTCAAAGCACCGGCCACCACGCCCAGGCCCATCTCGGCGAGGGTGGCCGACATTTCATGGGGCCTTGGTGGCGGCTAACAAGGCGGTGCGCAGCTTGTCGGCAGCGGTCTCGCCGCCCACACGGGCCACTTCGGTGGGCCCTTTGAAGACCACAAGGGTGGACTGTGCGGCCACCTTGGTTTGACGGCGCAAGTCCTTTTCCTTGTCGTAATCGGCCACCAGCAGCGTCACCTGAGCAAGACCGCTGTCGGCCTTCAAGCCTTGCAGCGCCTTTTGCTGTGTTTTGCAGGTGCCGCACCATTCGGCGTGAAAGTGCACCGCCACTGCCCTGCCGCTGGACTGAAGCTGCGCCAATCGATCGGCTGAGTAGGACTGTATGTCCAGGGCCAGGGCCATCGGCGAAAACAGGCTCAGCAGTGCCACCACACCGGCCCAAGGCCAGTGGACGCTTGACCAAAGCAGCGCAATGTATTTCATGACAGGCTCCTGGAGTGAAGTGATCCGTAGGGTGTTGTGCTTGGGTGCGCAGGGGATGTATTCATCGCCGGGGTGTGGTTGATCGTCGGCCCAGGGGCCGCGCGGGCGGGGTGCCAGGGCTCAGCCGGTGGGGTCCAGCCCAAGAGTCGGCTGGCCACTTCGCAGCGCCGCCCCAGGTCGCTCTCATCATCGCCTCCTATATTGAGGATTCCGTGGCGCGAGCTGCCCAGCCATTGGTGGTCGCGCTCGACCATGGCGGCCGTGCGCGGATACGTCACCAACAGAGCATCAGGATAGGCCGTGCCCAAGACAGCGCGCTGGCTTGGCGTCGGCGCTGTCAGGGGACGTCGACCTGGGAAACTCCGGTACACAAAGCTTGAGGCTCGAGCAGCCGTGGGTGCTTGGCGGGGCAGCTGTTCAGGGTCCTGTCCATGCGCCAATGCGAAACCGACTTCATGCAGACCACGGCCGTCCACCCTCGCGTACAGGTCCGAGAACTGAGAGGCCAGGCGCGGGTTGAACTCTATGACGGTGAGCCGTTCGCGCTGCTCATCGTAGAAGAACTCCATGTTGAACAGTCCATGGGTAAAACCCACCGCGTTCAGGAATCGCCGCGCAACCTCGGCAGCGCGAGCCATCACAGTGGGGCTCAGGCGGCTGGGGTAATCAAATCGCATGAAGGCCTGGGTACCCGGATACATCCGCGCATCCACCACTCCCAAGGGCCGAAGCTCGCCGCCAAACACATAGCCGTCGAGGTTGAATTGCGGAGCGTGAATGGGTTGCTCGAGCATCATGCCCACAGCGCTTCCGGCCTCGGGCAGCCTTGAGCGCACCACGCGCTCAAAGGGATGCGATAAGCATTTGAGCAGCACCGAATCCCACCAGCCAAAGCCCAGCAAGCGCTGCAGGTCCTGTTCGTTGTTCAGCTCGCGTGCCAAGGTTGAAAAGGCTGCCTTGATGGGCTTTGCGAACACCGGGTAGGGCAGGCTTTGCGCCTGGTGGTGCCCATGCCAACCATGCGCCTCCACATTGGCCTCGGGACACACGCGCTGCAGCACCTGCCGCGCATATAACTTGTGCTGACAGGCAAGCACCGCGCGCACCGGCGTGCCAGGCCACCCCAAACGCTCAGCTACCAGGGCGGAGGCCAGCGCACCGAACTGTTCGTGGTGCGACAGCACAGCGTTGCATCGCTGGATCCGTGCACGCACAGCTTGCAGGGCCGCGAACCTCTCGATGTCAAACCATGCCAAGCGCAACTGGCTGGGAAAGGCGAAAAGATCGAAGCCCGCGCTCAGGTGTGGCCACCGTGCGTACAGGCCGCGATGTGCGATCTGATCAAAGTCGTGGTTGAACAGCACCAAAGTGCGTTCATCAGCAGAATGCGCCATGCAATCGTGTTACCCAATGAAGTCCTGTGCCGCGCACCAGAACCCTTCTATCCGAGACAATAGGCCATTGTGGCCCCAGACCCTTTTCCCCGATGGACCTGTCCGACAAATACGACCGCCGCACCCGGTTGATGCGCATAGGCCAAGGTCTGGCGGCCTTGCTGCTGCTCAATGCCTGCTTGAGTTTTAGCACCTGGTGGCCCACGCCCTTTGTCGTGCTCGACGCCCGAGTGGCCCCTGAATTCATCGGGCTGTGGGCGCTGATCTTGTGCCTGGTGGCCTGGCGTGGCTCGATTGGGCCGGCGGGCCTGCGATGGATCACAGGGGGCTATGCGCTGCTTGTGTTGGGCCGGTACGCCGATGTCACCGTTCCCGCCCTGTTTGGCCGTCCCATCAACGCCTATTGGGACCTGCCTCAAATTCCCCGGTTTCTCTGGGTGTCGGCACAGGAGTGGCCCTGGTGGCTGACCACCCTGGTCGTATTGGGCGCTGCTGGACTGGTGGTTTTTCTGTACGGATTGCTGCACTGGGGGGTGGGGGTGCTGGCTGCGCGTGTGGCACCTGCAGCCAAGGACCGGCCTTGGGCCTGGGGCATCAGCTTGGCTGCCGTGGCCTTGGCTGCTGCCAACTATGCAGGGGTCCAGTCGACGTGGCCCTACGTGTCCAAGCCCGTGGTGCCGGTGGCGGTTCGGCAAGCCCAGGTCTTGTGGGGCGCATGGTCGCCCACCCGGCAGGCCGGGATTTTGCCGCCCAGCAGCCCCGTCGACGACGCGATGGCCGCGCCGCCCGGTATGGCCTTGGCCGCCTTGGCTGGCGCTGATGTGGTGCTGATGCCTTTGGAGTCCTTGGGTGCTATCACCTATGACGATTCGCAGATCAGCGCAATGCTGCAACCCGCTCGCCAACGCTTTGAGCAAGATCTGCGAGCTGGCGGCTTCTTGGTGGTGTCGGGCTTTCTGAAGTCGCCCACGTTTGCCGGGGGGTCTGATCTGACGCATCTGAGCTTGTTGTCAGGAATCGACCTCAGCGACCCGATGCGCCACGACGTGCTGTTGACCACACAAAGGCACACCTTGGTGACGCTTTTCAAGTCGCAGGGCTACCAGACCTTCGGCGTGTACCCCGGTGTCTTCTGGCCTTGGCCCGAACGTGCCTTTTACCGATTCGACCAGTATGTGGATGGACCGGCCCTGAACTATCAGGGACCCGCCATGGGCTTTTGGAAAATCCCCGACCAGTTCAGCGTGGCACAACTGGAGGTGCTGTTTCCGCGCAACTCAAAAGCCAAGCCCCGCTTCACCTTCTTTCCCACCATAACCTCCCATTTACCTTTCAGTCCGGTACCGCCCTTTCAACCCGATTGGCAGCGTCTGCTGGGGCCCAATCCCTATGAAGACGCCGATCTGCAGCGCGTCCTGGCTGAGCGCCCAAATTGGACCCAAATGCGACCGGACTACGTTCGGATGATGGCCTACACCTACCAATGGCTGGGGGCCTTTCTTCGAGACCACTCGGGCCGGGAGACGTTCTACATTTTGGTAGGAGACCATCAGCCCGCAGCCAGCGTGACCGGCGAGGGGGCTTCCTGGGATGTGCCGGTTTACTTCGTATCGCGGCAAGACCGCGTGTTGCAGCGCCTGACAATGCTCGGATACCAGCCGGGCATGCACCCTCAGCGCAAGAGCCTGGGCGGAGTGCACGACCTCACCGACCATGTGTTGCAGGCGTTTTCCGCTCAGGGCCCAGGTGTGCGCAATACACGGGTGGCGGCGGCACTGCCATGAGCGCCAGCATATGGGCGCAGCACCTCATGCGCTGGCTGCTCGCGCAGCGGTGGCCAGCACGGGCATTGTCGCCATCTCTGGCTGCGCAGCACTTCCTAATGCAAGCCCCTGAGCAGCCACAAACCGATAGCCATGGCGCCCATAAGTTCGGCGGGCAGCATGGGGTAGGCGTCAAGAAGCCTGGGGGTGATTTACCCAGGGCTTGCGTTGAGGCCTGAACTGGTGATCACGCACCCACAACCCCGGCCGTGGCCGTGGCTGCGTGCAGCCCTGCTGTGTGTGTGTGTGGCCTTGCTTAACTTGGGGGTGTGGCGATGGGCCAATCCCGCACTGCCGGGAGCCGAGGCTCCGTTACCTGTCAAGGGTTTGGCGTACAACGCCTTTCAACGCTGGCAGAGCCCCTTGCAAGGTCAATGGCCAGAGCAACGCGAGGTGGCGGCCGACCTTAAGGCGCTGGCGCTCATGACCTCAGCCTTGCGCACCTACAGTGCCTCAGAGCTGCCAGACCTGCCTGCCTTGGCCCGATCTCTGGGTCTGCGCATCACCGCAGGCGTTTGGTTGGACACACAGGACCTTCGCAATGAGCGCGAGCTTCAGGCAATCGAGGCCGCTGTGCATGCCGAGCGCGGTATTCCGGCGCAGGCACGCAGCATCGACCGGGTAATCGCCGGCAACGAGACGCAACTGCACCAACTGCTCAGCCCAGAAGCATTGGCGGCGGTCTTGAGGCGGCTGCGCGCCTCGCTGGGCCTGCCCGTTTCGACCGCCGAGCCTTGGCATGTTTGGTTGGCACACCCCGAGCTCGCTGCTGAGGTTGACTTCATCGCCGTGCACCTCTTGCCCTATTGGGAGGGCGTGCCAGCTGAGGTAGCGGTGCATGAAGTGTGGCGGCGCTATGACGAGCTGCGGCTGCGCTATCCCGACAAGCCCTTGGTGGTTGCCGAGGTGGGCTGGCCCAGCGCTGGCGCACCAGTGGAAAAGTGGGTGCAGGGAGCCTTCAATCGTTCGGGCGCTTCGCCGCTTGAGCAGGCCCTGTTTCTGCGCGAATTCGTGGCGTCGGCCCGCATCCGCGATCCCCATTTGGACTACTTTCTGATCGAAGCCATTGACCAACCCTGGAAGGCGGATACTGAAGGCAGTGTGGGCGCACATTGGGGCATGCTGGATGCTCGTCGAATGCCCAAGTTTGCTTGGACGGGTCCCGTGGAGCGCGACCCCTATTGGCGCGGCAAGGCCCTCGCGGCAGCCTTGCTGGGCGTCCTGGTGTTGTGGCCCTTTTTGATGAGGGCGCCACACCTGCGTC
>Ga0194133_10006614_pt1 | contig 14185 bp, 4 predicted proteins | sample TA2KigOf40mmetaG_FD_155448 | JGI IMG/M metagenome (GOLD analysis project Ga0194133, IMG submission 155448) | Freshwater microbial communities from Lake Tanganyika, Tanzania - TA2015055 Kigoma Offshore 40m | ecosystem: Environmental > Aquatic > Freshwater > Lake | place: Tanzania: Lake Tanganyika...
CAGGGTGGACCCTGCAGTCCAAAAACTGGTCTTATAATGGGAGCCCATTGAAGTCCCCACTAAAGAAATCTAGGTTTTTCAAAATACCAATTTCAGATGTTATTATCTTAGCACACTCTAAGTCTATTCTTACACAATCTTTCAAGGAAAACAAATATCTTAGAGTCCCGAACATGTTCTTCAGTAAACAGGTTCCTAGGATATTCGTAACTAAAAATTGTGAAATACTAACATGATTTAAAAGTAAATAAATGTTCAAAACACTTATTCAAGAAAAATTCAGTTTTAGTATTTGTATTTTTCTTAACTTCATTAACTACAAATATAACAACTTTTAATTAGACTTAGCATTATTTTATTGTTAGATTTATTGAAGAATAAAAACACGAAAATATAGGATAAAATTGAAAGATTACTTTTCTGAAATCAATTCATTCAAAGCAGACCATTTATACCTGAGCAAATTTTCACCTTATTTCTTGCAGTAGAAAACACAGAGGTTGCGAGTGAAATAAAAGTTTTTTACGAAAACTGAGTTGAATAAAAGTTAATTTATTTATCATCATCCGATGGAAAGGGTAATATTATGGTGGAGTTATCTTCTGAGTAAATCTCAAGCATATTTCCTAGATCTTTATTTAAAAATTCTCAGAGGCAATGGAAACGTTTACAAAGCTGTTAACTAAATCTAAAAATTGAGTAGCCGGGTATTTTTTATCCAGGGAAAAATACCAAACCCTTCCAATAATAATAAAGGGATAAAATATAAAAATATACGTCAGGTGAGGTCAAAATTTGTCAAAATAGCTTATTTTATAAAAATGATTGAAAGTTTGTAGTTTATTAATTTAATTATAAAAGTCTCTTTTAGCTTAATCCTGAGATTGACTCTGTCAATTCCGTTTGTCCATTTAAACTTCACTTTGTGTAGGCATTGTAGCCTTTTTGGTAGGGAGTGGCGTCCGATTCTTAGCCTTGAGGTGTCCATCATTGTGGCTTTATGCCAGGATATATTGCTAATACAAACTAACCTCAACAAACCAACCAACCCCCAAAGCATGTTTCCCCTTCTTTACAATGGGTGTGGACCCCCGCCTTCAGGGAGAGGGGGGTCAACTGTGGTCCATGGAGGTCAAAAGGGGTCTACGGGGGACAAAGTATTCCTCTATATCAGCCCCTGTCAAAATAAAAATATCACTTCAGATAGAAACCCAAAAAAACAGATTATGGATAATTTGATAATATAAATAATTGATCACTTATACCAATGGGTATTTAACTGATCACACAAAAGCGATTCAGACTAAGCCTTTCAATTTCATATGAAGAAGTTTGATTAAGCATGTTGGAAAAAATTGTAAAATGATTTATTTCTTAAAATGTTAGAATCTCAAGCTTAAATTAAAATTTTCAGCTTTCATACTGTTTTTGTGTAAGGAGTCGCTATTCCTTTAAACTGACTGAGAATTAGAATTTTGCGATTGTTGGGCTCTTTCCTTGAATGTGGATAAAGATAGATCAATTGGTTCAAGCCTGGTATTAGACTTAAATTAAATTCTTAACTATTACGCAAATGTGTTTGATTTCATTTGGTATTAAACTTAAGCTCTAATTTTTCATTTCTGTAAAGATTTCGATTCTCAAGAAAAGTTCTGGTACGCCTTTGGACAGTTTTTTTCTAACAATTGTTTCCTTTGGTATCTTTGTACTGATGTATCTCACTCGTTTTGGTTTGCCTGTAGTTTGTTGTTAGTTGAGCAGTAAAAACCTTCCTTTAGTCCATGTTGGGGTTCATTGAAAAATGTGGAAAGACAGAGAGAAGCAACTCTTAACTATTCTAATTGAATGACTTTATCTGCCTAAAATTATATTGAAATAATTGTTGGGGTCATGAGTAATTCATCGACAATTTTCATTTCAACAGTTGAAATACTGTAGTAGAAATTTATTACAGTTTTTCCAATTTTTTTTATTCAGTTCAATCAGGTCACTTCTTTTTATGACCGTCAGGTGAACACCACAGATTTAGAAAAAAAACTCATAAAATATATTTAGTTAAAACTTGAATGAAAAAACTTTGTTAATTTCCCATTCGACAAAGATAAGTAAATTTTTCTCTTTTTTTGAAGAATACTTTTTTAAATATATTTATATACTAAACAGTATATCTATGAATGTTTTGATATTTTTGCTCTAACAAAGATGTCGTTCAAACTCTTCATGAACTAAAATTCTTGGGTTTTTTCATGGATTCGCGTGTGACCTGGCTGAGTGTTTGAGCTCCACCTTGTCCACCCGGTCTACTTAGCTGGTGCATCCAGACAAGATGGAAGGGGGTCGGGACGGGTACGGGTACGGGTGCGGATGCGGGCAAAAGAGCTACACCACTAGCCACGGGCACATCATGCAGAGAGAGATTCAAAGACTCAACAGATGAAGAAAAAAGAACTGAGAATTGTTTTGATTTGAACCAATCTCAAACTCTAAGAAAGATTAAACATCTCAATTTTCAACTTCATGTGGAAGAAGATCAACAGATATAATCATTGCAAATGATGTAAGTATAATAACCTTTACCAAAATCTTGAATTAAATTCAATATTAAAAAGGCTATATTATAGGTTGCCAAATCAAACATAAAAAGTTTGCACTTGCGATTACATCTTCTGGAAAAGAAAAACTTTTTTTTTCATCATAGAAACTCTGAAATTTTTTGGTAAGATAATGTAAAAAAAGCACTGATATTGAACTCTTTTCAAAAATGAATTATTGATTAATTTCTACATGTGCAATTTCAGTTTGGGAGAATTTTTCATCAGAAATCCATGTGGAATGGAAAATCTACCACACGAAGATATGTTAGCTGTAAAGGTTTGAAATTTTGATTCTTTTTATGCTAGAAATCGGACTTTAAAGCTTGAAATTATCCACAAAAGGCTCTTTTACTTACTCAGTATAACCACAGGAAGGCCAACATGTCTAATAATACAGGAAGAAAAAGTACCACAAGGTAAAATGAAATTTAAGTCCTAAAAAATTCAAAATAATAAGCTTTTTCATCATAGTCCAAGCAACGATCTCACCATAAAAGAAGATATAGATTTTGTTGAGACCCATTGCCATTGGAATGACTGCGATACTCAATTTGAAACACAAGAAGAGCTTGTTTGGGTACCTTCAAAGACTATCAGATTGGTTTAATGAAAGATTAACTCAAGTTTAAACTTCACAGCATATGAATAATTATCATGTTGGGTCCAACAAAAAGTCGTTCATTTGTCAATGGAAGGACTGCTGTAGAGAGCAAAAACCTTTTAAAGCACAATATATGTTGGCAGTTCATATAAGAAGGCACACTGGAGAAAAGCCTCATAGGTGTACGGTAAGATTTTTCTGATTGAAATTTGATCTTGGCAAACATTTGACCCCTGGCTTACTTTAAATCTTGTCATGAATTGCCAAGGATTGTATGATGATTCTAAGAGAAAATGTGATACTTCTAATTTGTAAAAAGATTCTGTGCTTAACACTTTATTTAGACTATAATTAAACTTTTTATAAGCCTGATGTTGGAATGAATTTAGAAAACATTAAGCATACTCCTGATTAGTAAAATCATTGGATTGGTATCAAAATATGTTGTGAGACAAATTACTTGCCTTATTGAGAAAAGTTTTAAAATGTGAAAGCAAATCTATATTTAAATATATAATTATGTATTGAGAATTGCTGTGAGTGAGGGTCAGAGGTTCAAATCCTTGCACATTAAGGCAACCTTTGATCCAGGGTTGCCTCTACACCATTCCCACCTGAAGTGTAGCTTTAATGAATAATATTGGCAAATCGTACTCTCAAAGAATTGTGATTGATTGATGAAAGATCATAATTTGTCTCCTTCAACCATCCGTAAAAACGTTGAAATGAATAACATCATTTTATTTTTAGATTTAGTTCTGCTGAGCTGATTTATTTTAATTATGAAGAAAAAGTTTTGTTAAACATTTTAGTTTTTTTGGAACAATTAAAACGGGCAGCTGAGAAATGTTTCCCAATTTTCCTTATTAAATTGTAACCCTCACCTTTCATTCCAAAACCACTTTTTGCGGGGTCAAGAAAAAGGGCAACCATGATTTTAAGTGCTTTTATGATTTCATTCATGGCTGAACAGATTTTCAACTTTCTATTTACCTTGCAATTCCAAAACTGTCCATTGAGAAATTTTAAAAAAATACAATTTTTGAAACGGACAAGTAAAAAAAAGAAGGGGTTACCATTTGTAACTATTGGTCACAGCAACCTCAATCTCCAAGTTTTGGTCCAACTCCAAATAAAAAAATGAAATGTATTTTTAATTGCAGTTTGAAAATTGTGCCAAGGCTTATTCGAGGTTGGAAAATCTCAAAACCCATTTGAGGTCACACACTGGAGAAAAGCCTTACTCCTGTGAGTTTCCTGGATGCCTCAAAGCTTTTAACAATGCTTCTGATAGGGCCAAGCATCAAAATAGAACCCATTCAAATGAGGTAACTAATAATTTCTTGGCAGTAGTGCCTATTGATGTTTTCAAATAAATACCTTATTTTTTCTGTAGAAACCATATGTTTGCAAAGCCCCTGACTGTATCAAGAGATACACAGACCCCTCTTCTTTAAGGAAGCATGTTAAAACTGTTCATGGGGAAAACTTCTATGAATCTAGAAAGAATAAACCACGCTCTCCAAGAAAAGAGAGGTAAATGAAAATTGATTTTTAGCTTTCAAAGCCATTACCCAAATGCTTGACTCCTTTTTCTTAAAGCTCTAATAGTTTGCAAGAATGGCCACTTTCAGCTACCAAGTCCAGCAAAATCAGTAAACAGGTAAACTTTTCAAGTTATTTATTACCTTGAAGGTGTTTCTCAATAACCTTTTATCATATTTAGATATCACCAAACTTTTCTGATCCACCTTCCACCAAAGATTCCCCTCAGGTTGTTGGTTTTGATAAGTGGAAAAGACATGGAAGTGAGAGTGACTATCATCTGCCAGTGAGTGACTCCAATGTCACAACCACACATCAAGATTCTGATCAAAACTGGATAACAGATGATGTGAATGTAAGATCTCGCATATCTTTTTGTTGTTTTCATCAACCATAAAATATTTTGCCATTAGATGGCAGTTGCTGTAGCTATAAGTGTTTGCAATGACAACATGGACGAGTATGACAGCAACAAAGTAAAGGACGAACCAAAGTCAGGCCCTTTGTTAGATATAAATCATTCCATTGAGAAGATGAGCCTGACGGAACCTTCACCCTGTGATCCTAACAGCGCTGTTGTTGAAGCCACAACCATAGAAAATGTGGAAAAGAGTGGTTGGAATGGGTACATTCCTGAAAAAAGTGTAAACTCCTCAACTTCTCAACAGGTAAAAATTTCTATTCACCTTGGTTATCTTCTCCAAATTACTCGTTTTGAATTTTAGAATCGAGGGTTTGAGAATTCTGGAAATAGTTCAGTAAGAACAATTTGGCAATCTTCAGCTTCCAGCCACCCAGAAGCATCTTCGAAGCCAATCTCACAACACATTCAAAAACTCCAAAGAAAGTCTCAATTAGTTCAATCTCAAAGTCAAAGTAAATTGGCCTTTTTAAAATTGCTACTTAATCAATTAAAAACAACTTTTTGTTTCAAGCTCATTCAGCAACTTCAAATCAATCCTCTTTGAACCATAGAAGAGCATCAGATCCAGTGAGGACATTAGACAGAAACTTTGGAATCGAACCCCAGTTGAATTCTTCGAATAGATCTGGAAGCTGCAACCAAATAAGCAATGCAAATATACCTCCAGTTCATGGGCATGAAATTAGAAATGGTGAAACCCAAGGATACTTTCCTGGCGGACATTCAGAAAAACAAGCTGTTGTAGGTTACGGTGTTCAAGCACCTACCCCCTCAGCTTTTAATGGTTACCAAATGCCATACACATCTAACGAAGATCCTATGCAAGGTCACTTTATTCAACAACCTCGAGATTCATGGAGTGAAAGTCATATGCAACAAAGTAGTGCCAATCATTCGAGAATGTATTACAACCACTTTAACAATCAGGCCGCAGCAGTGGCTGCTGTGGCTGCAGCTGCTGCAGTCAATGGGTTTTGTACTCCCCAACATTGGCCCTCTGGACACCAAGGCTGGAATGGTTGGCCTCAAGGAATGACAAGCTCTCAAGGACACTCGCTATCTGACGCTTCAAAACATAGCTCTGACTATCATAAAGTATTTCCTTATTGGAATAATGCTCCACAGTGACAAGTTTGCACTTTGTTCCTCAGATACATGAAAGGCTGTGAAAATCATTAGTGATAAATCAGGAAAATCTGATTACTGCACTTCCACCAAAAGATCCAAAGTTCAATCAAAATCCTCAAGCGTTTGAACAATCTTTATTCATTCTAAAAATTTGAGTTTTGCCAAACTATTCAAAGTAATCAATTTTGGTTTTGATTAAAATCAGGAGATATTTTGCAACACGAATTTTGAAAAACCCATTTAAAGAAAACTTTTTCAGTTATCAATGCAAAGTATATCTTACATAAGTTAAACTAGTTATGATTTATTTGAATTCTGAATGGAGTTTGGAAAAATGGTCTGAATTTTTATCAATATAGTGGTGAATTATGGCGCAATTTACCTTCTCCATTTTCAATAAAGTTGTCTCATATAATCATTATTGCACTTTTTAACAGCACAGCAACTGGATTATAAAAGAAATCTTGTGGTTTTAAGCAAATTCATATAAATACCTCTTAAAGACCAAAACTAATATTTAAAGGTTTCACGCTTGATCAGTAACTATAACATTAAAGCATTAATTTTAATAATCTTTTGCTTTATTTCTGGAATTTGTCTTTCTCAGGATTTGAACAAATCATTGTTTCAATTTTAAGTCGGCTGGCATGTCTATTTGGAAACGGCAACTCAATGGGGTCGGGTCAGGCCCAACATTTTAATTGTTTCTTAAGTTTCAGCATCTCAAATTAAAACTCAGAACGACCTCAATTGACCCTGACCCATCAAGGTTGGGGTTGGGGTAATTTTTTCAAATTTTTACTTTCTTCAAAAGTCTTGGCATTTCAAAAGATGACAATAATCAACCCTGACCCCGGCCCGGTTAGATTAGGTTTGCCAATAAAATAGTTTGGGTTAGGTTTAATTGGCCAATAAAATAGTTTAGGTTAGATTAGGTAAACACTAAAATAATTTAAGTAAGGTTTGGTCAGGTTAGGTTAGCCAATTAAATAGTTTCGGTCAGGGTTTGCCATAGAGAATATTTTTATAAGTGTTGGGCAAATTAGTACTTTTTTGAAGTCTTCTTTAGGTCAGATTTTAAACTCATGAATTAACCAACGGAGACCAGAAACTTTTGAATTAAGTAATCTGTCCAAAGAACATGTTACAATTTACAATTTTTAGCAAAAATTTTAACAAGTTTCAGTTAAAATCTTAACGCTCTTTAAAAGTTTAATTGCCTTTTTTGTGATATTCGATATAGCGTAGAAAAATATAAATATCAAAAATAAGTATAGAATTTATTCTTTAAAATGATTTTCAAGCCAACTCTTAGAAAGTTAATCATTATTTTATGTAATGAGCAACGCAAGAGAAATAAGTAATGTAAATACAAAATTTGTCAGTCCAATTCATTCTCTAATCAAGTTCTGTTTGTTAGCCCATTTCCTCTATTCCATTGTTGAAAAAAGTACCAATGAATGATTTTTCGGGAAGTTGCCTATACTTACTGTACCGTCTTTGCTGATGTTTCAAGATGGTTCCTTGTTTTTCATTGTTTCAATGGCCAGTGATGCATTCGTATAGTGATTCCATTCAGTTGGACTCCTTCTTAAAGTAATTGTTCAGTGAATCCTTTCCTTTAGCAATCTCATACTCCACCAACGGTCGTCCAGAACACTTTAAATTCATGACGCTCAAAAGCCTTGAAGATTCAATCTAGTTTCTCAAATTATATCCTTAACAGCGATAATTTGTAGTTGAAAAATAGACTGCAATTCTCAGTCTTTTAACTGAATAGCTTAAAAGATGTTTAATCAAGTTTAAAAATATTGTAATATTGATTCTTGATTGTGATTTTAAGCTGAGTACAGATTTTATTTTCTCTAAAACTTTTGACACTTTTCCAGATATCAAATGGCTTCAGAAGAGAAACCAATGGAAACAAAAATTCTAAAATAGAGTTTTAACTTGATGCCTCGTGTCAATTGACTTCAATCTTCAATTTCATGTACCTTTATTCCTCTTTTGCATGTTTTGTGTCTCTCTAGCAATCTAAAATTAAAGTTTGAGTATTTGTCGGTGGCTTCATCTTATAATGTCATAAAGCATTTCGAAATTTATTTTTGATTTAAATGTGTCTCATCAACAAAATCAGTCCATCATACATACAACAATTTATCATAAATTAAAGCACTGATTCAACGCTTAGCATTGGAAATATTTTCAAACTTTATTTGACCCAAGAAATTATAAGGGTATCTTGTTGCATTTTTTTGGAAATCGGACATTACAAATTACTTGATGCCATCTGTTGCTTAGTTCCTTCCACTGACATATTTCAAAGACAAGCCATTATGAATCTCTGCAAATAGCTTTAAAAGAAAAATAAATAAGCAAAACTCAAACGGTTTGATGCTTCACTCATCTCAAGCAAGTAGTAGATCTAATAAGTAAAATTTACTGAAGAATTAATACTTGGTTAGGTTAGGTATTTTTTCAATTTGTTTTCTTTACCCTTGCACATTCTAATTATGAGTATTTTTACAATTGATTGTTTTTTAAGAGTGTAGACTGAATGGCATGATGACACAATGTATATTTTTCAAAGTGGCTATCTTTTTTCCATTGATGGATGTTTGACTTGGACGTGAGTCAAACCCAGGCCTCCTTTGACAGATGGTCTCTGTGATACCACTTTGCCACTGTGACTCCATGTTCAATAGAATGAGCAAATAAAATTTTACCAATATCAAACAAGTCTACATAAGAGTGCCACAAGAAATGTATTATCCTTCGTTGCAACTTCAAAAAATGAAACAAAGCATTTCACTACAATGTGTAAAGCTAGAAATGTGATGATGGTTTCACAATTCCTAAAAATATTGGACTTCTGAAAATGGTTATCAGAAGAACATTTCGAATGACATTTGTAATAAAAGAACTTTCCTTAGACTAGGACTAGTTTTACTACCAACTCTACCTCTAGACTTATGATCACACTAGAGTCTACTTTGAATCCCAAGAATCTCAATCGAATTCAAGCTCTAATAATAACAACAAAAAGTTATCCAGTATTTGTCTCTTTCATCCAACAAAACAGCAAGGCCTTCATTTTATTTGCATGAGAAGTAAAACTTGAGAATTGGTGCAATTTCCCAAAATACACTTTACCAATTGACATTAACAAAAATATAGTGAAGAAAAGAAAGCACTAATCCTATTGTTGTTCTCGTAAACAAGGGTAAAGAGAAAAAAATCTGTACAAAAAAGCCGTGATTGTTTTTCACATTTTTAGCTTCAATAAATATTTTTCCAATATCATTTATTGGCACGAACTGATTGCCAAAACAAAAAAAAGCAAAGGTGCAAAAGGCTTTTGTTCATTAAAAAACGAGAACAAATAAATAGCCTCTCAATATTTGGTGTTAAAAACTTGAAATAAACGGAATGAAGAACTTGAATCGCAACTCAGATTAACTGTTGTCAAAAAATCTTTTTTTTTGTCAGAGGAAAAAAAATTACATTACAAACAATCCTTAAGCAGTAGGTTTTTTAAAAACTCATCTGAGAAATCAGGTTTTAAATTGATGGGATTATTGAAAACAAAATACTTCATGATAACAATTGGTTGTACAGCTATCAATAAAAACATATTTGGCATTTTTTTGTTCTTAAGGAGGTACAAAGAAAATCCTCTCTAAAAATCGAATCATGAAGTTGTTTACCACTAAAAAGTCAATATCCATTTTTGTTTGTTATTTCTATTTTGTTTGACTTTTTTGCAAACAAAGTATCATTAGTTTTTAAACAATCACCACCTGAGGCACTTGAATCACTTACTTTGTTGAGAAGAAAGGAACTGAGGTAAGTTTCCTTAGTAATAATACTCTTATCTTAATATAAACTGGGGTTAAGGAGTTGAGGGCTCTTTTCTTAATAAGGTAAATTAGGTGAGTTTTTCCTGAATATTCTTTTACATTTTTGGGGTTTACAAATGAGAAACTTTCCAGGACTTGGATCAAAGTTAATATGCTTAGAGGATGAGTTCAAGAAGAATCTAATACTAATATTTAGTCATTTTATGCACATATATAATTTGTTTGGTCTAAGCACCTTTTAAAAGTAAAGATCATCTAACTAAATGGTTATTGGGCAATTTAAGTATTTCAAAATAATTATAAAATATACCACGAAAGGTGAGCCTTTGTAGGTATTCAGCCTCATGTATGCCCAAATCAATGTAAAGTACCTATAACCATAATGCTGAATATTAAGGCAGCAGTAGGAGATCCCCCTGTAAAATCCTGGTAGTATTTGATTATTGTTATGATCTGATCTATAGATGAACCAAAAAATGCATCTCTAGATTGAGTTAACAAAACATCTAGAAACGTTGAGACTACCCTGGGGTGTTTGTGAGCAGTTTAGTCAGTCAATGAGCAGCAAATACAGGAAACAGGATGAACTTAGTTAATGACGAGGGTAAGATTTTAAGTAAACAGAGATACAAGGTCTGAATAGTCCATTAATACAATGATTCATATCGAGCAGAATTTTCTGAGCACATAATCAGAACAGCAATTGTGCACTCAGAATGGCAGTCATGATGGTCATATTTACCTAATCCTGAGACAAGGACCAAGTCATATTTGATCTTGGGAAAGTATGTCGCAGGGATTATAAGATTGTCTTAATCAGGTATTGATTGAAAAGAGTGAAAAGGAAAATGGATTGAATGTTAGATGAAGTGATGGATCCAATCATATTTCGAGAAAAATGATATTTAATACGTTCTAGAGGAAAAAATAGTAAATACAGTTTTAAAATAGATTTTCTGATCATTTTTTAATGACGCAAGAGGAAACCTTTGATTGGTCTTATATAGAATCTTCTAAAAAAGTATAATACATATCTATTGTTAAAAGGCAGTATTTATTCAACCAACTGTGGTAACATAATAATCGGCTACTAAGATTTTGTCAAAGTGAAATAAATATCTTGCTGAACTTTTTACATGATTTTCACTTTGCAGAACTTCAGAACTTCATGCACCAAACGATGGAGAAGCCCGACCAAATTGTGAGTTTTTCATTACAAAAATAGCTTTTGCTATTGAATTTAATGGCAATTCTTTTAAGCATCTTGACTACTCTGATTCAAATTTTGTCACTGATGCAATTGAAAAACAAAGGGTTGCTTTAACATTACTGAACATTTGGGAGCACCTGAAACATCAAAAAGGATCTCAAGGTAAGAGAAACCTTTTTTCACTGATCTACTTAATTCTTTCCAAAAATGTCCTCCGTCAAACCAACAATAGTTTTTTGATGAAAAAAATTTGTCTTGATCAAGAGGCCTGATATTGGTTTTGTCCACATCCTCCTTCAATGGATATAAACTAAGAACGTCTCTCAACGTCAGCCATTCAACGAAACAATTTTCTTCAAAAAATATTTTCTTTTCTTTACCTCTCAGAGGAGAAATTCCTGGCTAAACATATCTCACAATCAAAAGTTTGTGAACCCTTTTTCAGATAAAGTTGGAGTTGATGAACTTTTGGGCACATCAAATAATTGGCCAGTTTGTTCAAAAAAAATATCTGAAAGGATTTTTGATCCGAGCAACTTTTCTTCACCATATGATTTTGACTCTAAGCTAAACCGAAATACTGAACAGGTAATTCTGAATACCGTGATAGCACATCTTCTTTAGCACAAAGTCATACCAAGGTTGAATACAGAATGGTGTATCTTATAGTGGCTTGCTTATATTTCTTTAAGCACTATTCCATCACTATTCTAACTGTGAAAAAGATAACTTTGACCTGGAAAGTATGAAAGAGTCCTCAGGATCACATCAACAGCATGCAGATACGGGACTGCTCCATCTGGGAAAATAAAGATCGAGATGAGCAAACCAGTATAACTCAACAACCAGACTCGATGCTGCAATATCACTGGCTCTCCAACAAAAGAGGGAGCCTGAAATGAGCACCTGAAAGTAGGTCAACAGACTGATGCAACCTTGATATCCTCCAATCATTGTAAAAGGTGCCATGGCCAACAATCATCGTGGATCTCCAAAAGGTGATACCTTTATGAGGACCATATCCCAGCGAACCTAAGCAGGTCAAAAGCTCCAGCAAATTTTCTGGAGAGGAAGAGAAAGACTTCAAAGGACATTCCTAATAAAAGCTGTCCCCATTTATGGCTAATTATTCTATTTTAGAATCCAACTGTTTGAAAGTGTACAGGATCTATATCCTCAGTGACAGCTAAAGACCCCTTGCCCCCTTTCCACCAGACTTGATTAATTCAATTTTGTAAGTTGACAGAAATTTGATTTGGTTTATCATTAATGTACTTGATTAGTAACTATTTACTACACAATCAAACTCATCATCTGTAATCAGTTCCTTTTATTTCCCAATAATTGGGCCAATATTGACACCCCAGAATCAGGCTAAACTTACGTATCTTAAAGGGCTCTATTTTTACAAAATTAGGGAACTGGATGTTGAGCTTAGTACTCTCCAGAGGTACCCAGTTGAGAAAAGAGTGTCTATATTGAAAAATTGTCTTTGTTTTCAATGTGCTAAAATTCTGTCCCGTGAAATCAAATTTTACTCAAAATTTTAAAATCTGTGACAGGCAGTAAGACAATGATTTTAATTGCTTTTATCATTTGTAATTTCAAAAATTTGCTTTGCAATAAATTATTCAAATGTAGTGTTTCGGATGAATTCAATTTTTCATCTTTTGACGTGCTGCAGAAATGCAAAAACCTGCACTTCATCATTTCAATTTGCCATTCAGAGAAAAGTAGCCTGCTGATAATGTCATCTAATATAAATGTTTTGAATTAGTTCTGTCACAAAAAAGTTCCACATTTTATTCAGCATGAACTTGTAACAGCCTTTTTCAAGAAATTCTCTCCAAAATTCATTCAAATTGAGAATTATTTCTTTTCAGGGGGATTTTGTGAGTCAGGCCGCCTCTAGCTCTTTGCAAATAGGTAGGAGAACAATTGAATTCGATTTGGTCTCCATTGAAATTCAAATCAATACTTCAACTTATTTTTCAAGAATAGAAAATGCACTGAAAGACTTTTGCAACAATTACCATGGAAAAATTTATTTTTATCAATCAAAATTTTTCAATTGAAAATTTACATCCATTAAAATTAGAAAATAAAACCCTTTTTGAAAATACAGGTGGAGACAATAATGTTCAGAAGACCGGAGAAGCTTTTAAATGGTCTGATTACAGCTTAGAAAAATGTTTACCCTCTCGCTATCCTATTGAGCCAGCTTTGCCTTGGTATTTTTACTCATTTCATAGAAGGAATAACTTTTAGTAAAGAGAACTAAAAAATGTTTTTTGAGGCCTTAAATAGCATTTATATTGTTCCTTTTTTATTGTAATCTTACTGGATTTTAGTCACTTTCCAAGTCACCAGTCAACAGAATCATGGACATTTAGCCATCCAACTCGAGTTCAGCTGCAGATCATTGCTCATTTGGAAATGGTTTTACAAAAAGAGGTTGATAAGTTGCAGGTGAATTGAAAAAAAGATTCCTGTTTAGACTGTGAATGAATTATTCAAACTTAAGATTGATTTCATTCAGAACATGATAGTTCACTTCAGTAATGCCAGCCCAAGCTTTTGGAATATGAATGCAGGCTTGACAAGTCCATTAAGAACATCTCAAGAATTTCAAAGGAACAACCAGGGAAAGAAGCAATCAAACGTAAGAGAGAAATAATTTTTGAAGGGAAGAATTCAGAATTCTACATTAAATATTTAATTGAATGGAAAATTTAGAAAAATCCCTACTGAAATTGCGTGAAATTATCAGAGAATGAGTGTGTTGGTACCTAACTAAGCTCAATACCTTGATGGTATGGATCA
>Ga0194133_10006616_pt1 | contig 14183 bp, 7 predicted proteins | sample TA2KigOf40mmetaG_FD_155448 | JGI IMG/M metagenome (GOLD analysis project Ga0194133, IMG submission 155448) | Freshwater microbial communities from Lake Tanganyika, Tanzania - TA2015055 Kigoma Offshore 40m | ecosystem: Environmental > Aquatic > Freshwater > Lake | place: Tanzania: Lake Tanganyika...
CATATGATTTGACTAAAAAAGAAAAACAGCCTTTTGAAAATGGAAAGTCTGAGTATTCAAAATTTTCACTATATTTTAGGGAATAATGATAAATTTGAGTCAAAAATAGTTTTCATCTGGATCATAAAATATATGATTTTGTCATTGCATAAGATGGCTGTCTTGAGAGACCTAAAGCTACTGCACTATTAAATGATTTGCGTAAATTTTCCATTTAAATACACTGTAAAATTAGCAAAATGAGTAGAATACAACATCATTTGAGGTTTTATTTTGTTTTAGTAAAAATCCATTCAAACATGGCGTGGCTTTTAAAAAGAGTTCAATTACAAACTTTTATGATTTTTTTAGATGATTGGTCCCCATTTGCAAATAAAAATATAAACTAATATAGGTTCATATAGGTTCATATAATGATTAGTTCATTTGGATCAGGATTCAAAAACTTTTCTTTTCGGTGATTTCCTTCACCCAAGGCCTGACAAGATTATTTTTTTAACTCAGTTGATGTTGAGACCTGAAGCGGCCCACAAAGTGAAAGCATTTTGACAGTGATGGTGTTATTAATAGGAGAAAGTAAAAGAATTATTACTGGTAATTATTTTTGTAAAATGAATACACTTCGGTAAAAAAAATTAATGCTGTCCATCCTAGGAAGTTTCACATTACAAGAACTTTACTCATCACATCAGATTTTGTTTGAAGAGGCAAAAAAGTTTGCAGGAATTCCACCAAAATTGGTTCCACCAAATGGTGTTCTTTATGTTAGACAAAAGGAGGATGTCGTAACTTATGCTGTAATTTACAAACTAAAGAACTTTTGTTGCTTATCGTTTTAAGTAAATAAAAACTAACAAATTTTTTTGTTTCTAGGGGGATAAATTGTCTGACGGTGGCAAAATAACGTTTGTAGGAACACAGGTCAGTCTTGTTTTTCTAGCTTTCAACTAACTTGCCTTTGCTGAATGCTGCTTTTGCTCTTGAAAAAGCTAAATCAAAGCTAAGTTTCTGAAACTAATTTTCAAAAACAGGATGTCTTGACGTGCCACGTTGTTATTTTATACCACAAAGCTTCCGGGGTCACTGCCCTTGCCCATTACGACGAGTACGTAAAGGAGGCCAGATTGCAAAACTTAGTGACTAAATTTTGCCAGGAAGTAAGTTAGGAATAGTTTTTGGGGCTTTGTGCTATTTCAAGATTTTGGTCATTTTTGAGGTGATTGATCGAACATACTGGTATCACGAGGACACCAATGACAACTCAGAAGAGTGGGAGTGGGAAGAAATTGACGATGAGACAGAGATGCCCACAGATGAAGAATTAAATGGTAAAAAGGCACAACTTTTATTCATCATAGAGGGATTAATTTAAAACTTAAAATTAATGTCAAACAATATTAAAAGAGCACTTTCTAAGCAGTTTCTATAGAAGCGATTTCGCCTTTCTTATCCTTTCATATTTTTTATCCTTTACCTCCAAAAATCGCCTAAAATGAGATAGTTTTTTAAAGTAAATTTCCAAAGACTGTATAACAATAAAAAGATGAATGAATTTACCTAGAGTAGCAAAAATGAGACGGTTTTAAAGTTTTGCTTGGGTGCTTTGTCAGATGGTCTTCCACTTCAGGAATGCTCCTCAATTTTTCCTTGCCTTTTTTATAGTAAATGTCCATTTGGCAGGTTTCAAGGGAGGTGCTAAATTTTCGAATCACTACTTCTCTGACAAATCCGTGGTCAAATGGGACCAGAAAGCTGATGTCGTGATTATAAACTGAAAACATATCCTTGACTTGAGTAAACATATGAAAAGACTAGCAGCTCAAAGCCTTTCTTGGAATCCAGATGTTATTGGGGGTTCAATTAACCCTCAAACCTTGAACAATCTTTGCCCCAAAGAATCCCACAAAAATGATTTTTAAAAAGCATCTTTCTATTGTTACAAAATGGTGTTAAGTTAAAAAAGAAAATCACCGCTGGGTTTTATATCCGGGCCGACATCTTTTCCAACATACTCTTCTTCAAAAGAGGAAGAAGTTCCCTGAGCAGCAACAATCTCTACGTCATTTGGGACTTGATTTTCTTCTTTATTTTCTTGAGGATGTTCAATGTCGTCATCACTAATTTGAATGATTTCACAGTCCTCTGCCAAGTCTATAATCTCGTCAAACATCCTGAAAGGGCAACAGTTTTAATTTTTCAGATCTTTTTTCTGATGTGGAGCTACGCCTTATTGGAGGATATTCTGAAGTATCTAGGAAAGGAGAAGCTTTGTCAAAAAGAATCCTGACTTTTTTTGCCAATCACAAGGTACAGAATCAAGATAAGTTAAAATAGTTAATAGTACAAACCTGATTTTTTCCTCTAGGCGTCTTTCAATCTAAACCTCTGCTGTCTTGGTCCCGCAAACACGAAAGGATCAGGTGAGTCCAAATTTTTCCCTGAAAACATGGGTGTTTTTAATTGAATGCTTCATATTTGAACTTAAGGCCGGACTGAACCGATTGTTGGAGGCGTGGTTTTCAATGTTCTTCAAGGCAAAGCTTTTCCGGCAGTCTTCGATCGTGTTGTTGTCGATTCACTTGACGAAGACTTGGTAATGACTTTGATGCTTGGACCATCACTGATCAAGAAACCTTTTAAATTAAAACAGATAATACTTGCTAAAGAGGACCAAGGATTTGCCAAATCAATTAAAACTAAAAATTCATGGAACTACCAATAAACATTTACTTTAAGGAAGATTCTTTATTACAAGTAGGCCTGAACCAAAGACTTCCCAGAAAGGATAAGCTTGGATCAAGACTTATGACTTTAAAAATACACTAGCTGCCAGCCATTTGGCCTTTGGTTAAGACCCCTCTTCTGCCGCACCCCCCACCCAACCACGCTGTGACACACCCAGCCCGCTCTACCTACTCCAAAAAATTGTAAGCGTCACACAGACAGACAGACAGACAGACAGACACTTAGACGTTAAATTTATACTTATATAAATTCAGTTGTTTTCCCCTGCTTATATCAGTCTATGCACTCAACAACTATCAACCAAATGCAGCCCACCCCACACCCCTTGCAACCTGTATCAATCCGATAATCCACTCTTTTTGGTCCCAATTAGGGTGTTTTCCCAATATAGAATTGGTGGCCGGGGCTTAAATCTGGGATAGAGTTACCAAAACTCGATTAACAAACAATATTTTAATTATTGCGCCTGTGTTCTAAGGGCAAGTTTTCAAACCTTGTACAAAGTCTTTCATTTAAAGCATCCTATATGAAAAAACCTCTTGGTAGGGCTACTTTTCAAAACAGTTTTAACCGATCAAGATTTTAGCCCTTTTGTTACTTAAAGACAACAAAAACCCCATCGAGATAATCCTTTTATTTATCTGGACTCCTCAACAAGGGATGAGAGTCCATTTCAAAAGAAATATAACGGGTCAGAAGCTCAAAATCAAATTTAAATGCAAAAATTGATTACCTTTTTAACAGTTGTTGTTCTTCTTTGGAACATTTGATCAGAACACAGCGACAAAAGGAAATGGGGCTGGCTTAAAATCGATTGCAAGATTTTTGGGGAGGAGACAAGGTTCAGTTACTAACTTTTCATATTTTATAACCTTAAAAGGGTTTTCAAAACAGGGAAAGGAATTAGCTAAGAACTAAATTTCAGTTACCCTTAATTGAATAACCTGATTGTCTATAGATTCAACAAAATCACAATAAATGTATCTAAAAAAGCAACTATGAATAGATTTTCCCCCAATTTAAATGCATCATGCTGAAGTTTCAGGTAAAAAGAAAAGATTTTCGAGGATTATATTTTTTACATGGCAAATTTTGGATTGAATGTAAGTTTACAAAGAATAAATTAAGTTTAAGGCCATAAAATACTAAATTCTAGCTTATTTCAAAAACAGTAAATTTGTTCATTCATAGCACTTTTAATCCCACATTCTTTTAAAAATGTTATTTGAAATCAGGCCTGACTAAAGCTTTTCGGAACAGCATTCCCCATTTCCTTCTGAATGTCTTGACACTAATGATGAGGTACTCTTATTTGAAGTGTCATCAAAGCTGGTTGGGTCACAAGATGTCAAAGCATCTGGATTCCTGGTTTGTTTGGGACCAGTTTGAGCAACACAGCAAGGATCTATATTTTCACTCACAGGCATTCTACTATTGAAAATAATGTTTCCTATTGATAGACCAAGGATGACACAGATGAAAAGCTCTACACTGTACGTCATAGCAACCAACATGGCCAAATAGCCAAGGGAAAGGTTAACAGAATATAAGATTCCTGTGACTAAAATGTGTAACAAACGATTGGACAGTGAGATTTTTCCGAGAATGAATCTTCGTAGAGCAATTATAGCTTCAATCAAAAATCCAAGGAAGAAGACTCCCACACACCCAGCAGCAAACTTTCCTGTTGAGCTCAAAGTCCATTTTCTTGCAAACAAAATGATGCAAAGGTTTGTTGAATTCTCTTGATTCTTAGTTGATTGAAATCCTTGCATCAACATGTCTGTTGCTCCAAGGCAGAAATCAGATGTATTGTCATTGGTGCTTTCATTGCAGTGCCATTCACATGATGGATTCATGGAATTGTCATAACACTGTGAGTGATCAGAGTCGTAACATTCTGAGTCATTCAGGCTACACCCATTCAAAGTTAAACATCCCATCCAGCAATAAGCAAAACCTTCTTTGCAGTCATTGCTATTTTGTAGCATCAATTCATTTGCATTTCTTGTTTTGCTGTCCTTTTGAGGAACTTTGCTGAAGCACAGCCTTTCAGTTGAATGCTCCTCCTCTTTGTTAAAAAAAAAGTTGATCAAATTCAAACTCAGAGGATCTTTGTGGTGAAACTCCATTTGAATGAGGAACTTTCATTCGTGCAAAAACTGACCGATGTTTAACATTTGAGGGTAAAAATCTTGGAACTGCATGGGGCACAGCATAAAACAAGTCCTGGATATATCAACACAAAATTATCGGATTGATTGAGATTTAAATTTTGATAATCATAACCTGACTTTTTGGGAGCAGCCAATCTGTAAGTCCTCTTCCCATCAATACAAGAACAGAATCTGATCCTAGATTTGCAGTTGTTACTCTCATCCCATTGCTCAGCTTCACCTCTAGACTAGGGTCAGTGAATGGTGTTAAAATGAGAAACATAGTCCATTGTCAATATGGTAAGGTAACATGTAATCATTGGTTGTGTCGTTTGTGTCAGACGTAGACTGACTATAAACATGAAGATGATCTTTTGTAAGAGAATTCTTAAGCTTAAATTCATGCCCGTCAACGAAATAATTTAGCTTTTGTCCAAAAATGTCCTCAATGAAATCAATAACAATAGTTTCCAGGGTTTTAAACATCTTAGCAATCACTTCTGCTTCTTCTTTTATACACCAAGGGTAATCTGAGTTGGTCTCTGTTGCATAAGTTCGACGGCTTGAACCATAAGGCATATTCCGGACGGGTAAACCGAGGTCAGAATAAGACAAACAGTCTGGAGCTTTCTTTTGAAAATTTAAAATAGCTGTTGAGTATTCAGCTCCAAGGTTTGTAACTGCAAATACACCAATTCTTCCATTAGAGTCTTTTATGAAATTTCCTGCACTATTTTTCAAGTCTTCAATTGTTGCTGATGGAAGAAAACTTGTCGAGTAAAGTTTTGCACCAAATGCAAAAGTAATTAAGTTTTCCAGGAAAACTAACAAAATGATTTTGAATGCCATTTTTGAAAATTTAAGCTGTGTTTGCTGATCCTTGCTGATTAACGACCTGTGAACAAATAAGCCAAATTTCATGCTTCTAATTGCTGTGACACTAATTCTGATAAGAATGATGAAACATGGACTGGACCAGGAAACATGTTTAAAATATTAAGTTATACCCAAAAGTAATTATATTTACTAAATTGTAGAAGGAAAATGTCTACCATTCAAACTCAATCGAAGAGCCTTGGCTAATGGCCTCGGAGTACCTAATTTTGATTCTTTATTTTTTAGGAGGCAGTCTATGTTTCTATTTTCAGTGTTGACAACTACGCTTCCTAGCGAACTGTTCGGTCATCTAATCTCAAACTCGTTGTTCCATGATTGTAGCGGAAATCTTGCCTTCTTCAGAGAAAGCTTATCAAGATCTTACAAATCAAATATCGTCAGTCTTGCAAATGCTGTGGTTCCAGAAGGAATTTTGAATAGAACTATTTATCTAAAGATGCATTCAAGAACAAAATATCAACCCTTTAAATTGATACCTCATCGCCACCAGCAAACACCACCCATGCTAGGCTGTGAGGTTTTTTCCGTCAGGTGGAGCATAAGATCTTAACCCTGTGATTAGAGGTCGGAGCTAGAGTAATTCCCTAAAACCTGGTTTTTCCTCCAATCGCAGTGGTCTAGCATGGTCAAGCCTCCAGTGGTCCCCCATTACCCTTAGTATAGAAATCCGTCTGTTATTTGACAAAAATTCTCTATTTGAATTATAAAATAATTTATGAGAATAAAATCTAAAATCTAAATCTAACCTTTCTTTTTGGGAACCATTTCAGCTAAGTAGGTACATGTAAAATTCAGATTTTTAAAGTCTTAATGTCAATCTTGAAATGTTTCATTTGTAAGATTTACAAATGACCTTTAAATTCATAAAATGCGATACAAACCTAATAAAATTTTTTCTTATCATTTAAGGTCATACGTCATAAAATATATTTAAGTAAGGTGAGGAAGAAGCACCCCAAGTTGTTCTAAGAAAGTGAAAGATTTGCCTTTTACACATAAATATGCAAAATTACATCACGTGATATATTTATGATCCTCAGTAGAATCATACATTTATGTTGATAACAAATATGCTCATCAAATATTATCACTAAACTGAAATTTGTTGACTTTTCTGAGAAAAATACTTGAAACTTTAGAATTACCCAAAATAGGGAAGAGGACAGTTTTAGAAATATCTCTAAGATTTCTTATCAGCCATTTGAATTATGTTTGAACATCACCTGCTATATTTCCTGGCCTACTTTCCCAAACCTTTATTTTTTGCTTCACATATATGCTTTTCTGTCATTGATTTTACTTTTAACCATTGTTTCCAAAAGACTGCCCAAAAATGGCTGGTATAAAGGACCACAAGTGTTTTCTAGAAGCATAATATTTTTTATCAATAGAAATATTTTTGTTTTAATTAGTAGCTGACTGAATTGTCCAGATTTCATTTGGAGCACAAAAATGCATTGGAAATGTCAGTATATGACCCGGCCCAAGCACACCTTTTACCTGTAGTAAATAAGTGGCCAGACCTGCTTTAACCTGGAAATTTTGACCCAACCCAATGAGATTTTTTTGACAACTAGGGCAAAAAATTGAAAAATTTGAGATTTTTAGGGGGAAAATTTCCAAAACCAAACCCAAACCAAAGATGGCTGACCCGACTCGAGCAACAAAAACTTGACCCGACCCAAGTCAAAAAATGTTGACCTGGACCCATCACTAATATTTTCTCAGCATATCCCAGATTCAAATAAATTCACTATCCATCACAATTTTCTCACATTGCCTCATCCATACGACTCCACGCTCTCCTACAGATTTTTTACTCTCACACACTCTCATTTGATTTTAATCTTCACAACCAAAGTAAATCAAATCCAAGTTTGTTGGTGAACATCGAAAAGTTTCAGCATTGTTTAATTCTATTTGAAGAAAACCCAGAAACATGATTGGGGAATACCTTAATTTAGGATACACAATAACCCTAGGATAAGATTTGAAGCACTGAAATGTCCATGATATTGTACAATAGGTTGAAAATGGAAAAAAATATAATTTTATTATCCCTCCCGAGCGAGCGAAATGAGCGACCGAAGCGACGCAAGGTGAGGATGTTGATTTGAAATTTCATTTAGGGATCCTGGAAAAATGAAATTTTGTGCTTCTGATGCCACTATCTCCTTCTACAGTTTTGAAGCTATGGGGTTGAAATTTGGCATGAAGATTCATTAAATTACTGCCTTGAAAATGTGGCACTTAATATATGATGTTTTAGTTTGTGAGTTCCGAACAAAATCATAGGTTATTTGAGAACCAAGTCTCCTGAAAAGCAGATTTCTGCCCTGGAACATCTCGGACACTGTAATCTGAAATCCTGGGAAGGTTTTTGTTCAACCGGCATCACTCTCCCATTTTTGGACCACAGGGTTCAACCTGAGGGTCTTACAATTGTGATGGAGAAAAAATTGCTAAATACTTCATGTTAGGAGGATTGGATGGAGCAGACTTCAATGAAATATGATCAAATTAGTTTTTGCATATCTCAAAATATGCAATAAGGTAGCTTGATAAAATTTAAGGTGAACCAATTGGTTCAGTTTGTGAGTTCCAAACAAAATCATTTGTTACTTGAGATTTGGTTGGGACGGGTTAGGTTAGGTTAGCAAATAATGCCTTTTGGGTTAAAACAATGGGGTTTTGGTTGGGACAAAAGAGTGGAAACATGATAATATTGTTTTGGTTATTTTGGTGGCAGATTGGTTGCTTGGGAGGGTTTGGTATTTTTCCCCGGATAGAAAATACCCGTCTACTTAATTCATTGCGCCACACTCAGTTGCTCCCTTGCATTCTCCCACACTTCTTATGCACTCAGACCCCAAAACCCTATACTTTTTCTAGTACTCTCTAACACTCTTTCATAATCTCCCACAAAACATGTTTTGACTTCAAACAATTTTAAAAAACATTGCATTTAGCTTCAAAATAATATGGCCTCCCTAGCACTTAGGGGTAGAAAGGCAGGGCAACAGCTGCTGCTATTTTATGCAAGGGGCTTACATTAGCAAAGCCTATATATAGTTTAAGCTTCTTTCACACTCTTACATATTATAGATAAAGGAATTTTACAAAGTTTTTTTGTTTGTTCAATCACCAACTTACTCTCTCTTCACAAATTATTCCTTTAAAAGTAAGCTCAAAATCGAAATTGCTTGTTCAATATTCTTCTCCTTTGAGGAAAAGAAAAAAGGAGACGAAAAATTGTCTAAAAATCCCTTCAAAGTGTTTTCGTAAATCGAAAACAAATCAGAATCAGAAGAAATATTTATAAGAAGTATATAAAGAAAAGCATGAACAAAAAGAGGGAGAAAAAGTCTTTATTTTTACTTTACTTGAAAATATTTTCTTTTGCCTGCAAGGTAGATTTGGCAGAAAAATAAACAAAAGTTTTTAAGTAAATTGTCATTTTTAAAGAGCAAAATTAAGCTTTTGAGTATCTGACGTAAACAGGTTTCAGGATTTGCTGCTTCTTTTCAATTAAAGTCTCTAGGTCATTTTATTTCCAAATTTAGTTTCAGATTCAATGTGAAAGTCTCGTTCCAGTTCAACTGCTAAACTCTGCAAAGATGCTAAAATGAGGTCAAATTTAGCGTCTGTGACGATAGAATCTTTCCGATCGGCACTTAGATTTCCATTGGACTTGGAGACATCTGTCAAGATTTCAGAATTACGAGTTTCTAAAGAGGATGAGGCAACTTCCAAAGTTGTCAAATGCAAGAAATTGACCTCTCCAATTTTTTTCATGCAACTATTTGGTAATATTTGGCCAGAAATTTCGTTTGCGTGTTGAATTTTGACAGGCTGCTGGAAAATGTCATTCCACAAAGAAGAAGAATTTTCCTCATCCAACGACAAATCATGTCCTCTGAAAAAAATAGCTCTTCCATGTTTCATCATAGATCATTTAAGTTATTTATCTTACAATTTTTTCAGTTTTTTTGCTTAACTTGCGGTATAAGTCGAGCTCATCGATCAAAAAGTGAGACAAAACTTATATCTGCTTTTAACGCAAATTTTCCATGAGATGTGTAATTCAAATCACTAGAGTATTGACATAATATATGAAAAACTTTTTAGTCTGAAAGATTGGGAATTCTCAAAAGATCATCAACTGTTGATCCATACTTTCTCAGTGAAGTTTCATGCATTCTCAACTTACTTGTTAATGTAGTTTTTTTCAGAAAAACTTGACAACAACTTGTACTTGGAGGTTTCAGTCTTGGATAATTTAGAGTCGAGCACAGGAAAATTCTTGAAAAAAGATTATTATTATTAAAGTCATCATCTATTTTTGGAAAAGTCTAAAAATTAAGTAGACAGTTATTTTTTATCCAGGAAAATACCAATCCCTCCCGAGCGTACGATCTCCGCCAACCCCCATCCCCCAACCCAAAATTTAACTTGAACCCCAATTTTTTAACCCAACTAGCCCCACACCAAACCATTTTTTCTCCACTAAGCTTAGTATTATTCGAATAGACTTATTTCTTGTACAACCTACCTTAATCACGCTTATTTTGTATTACAGCCTAACTTAGTAATATTCGAGTAGACTTATTACTCGTACGACCTAGCTTAGTCACGCTTGACTTGTATTACTTCTATAGCCTAGCTTGATAGGTCTGAAATTAGCGGAAACATAAATATCAGAACAATCCTATCTCAGTCACACAACCTTAATATTTGCACTTAAACTCAATTATCTCAGCTCCTAGACAAAAATTTGATCAACCAGTTTCACCGCATTAATTAAATGAACCTTCATGCCATATTTCAACCCTCTAAAGCTTCAAAACTGTAGGAGGGGATAGTGTCAATAGAAGGATGAAATTTTATTTTTCCATGATCCCTGTATAAAATTTCTAAACATCCTCCCTTCACTTTGCTCAGGAGGGTTAAAATCAGTAAGGTTGAGAGCAAAAGGGGTTGAATTCCAAAAAAGGTCAAAGAGCGCAGTACGAATTTTTTTTCGGAAAGTTTTTTTGAAAATGGCAAAAACTTGCTCAAACCTGATTATGCTCTTCAAAATTATAATCCCAAGTTTCATCATGCTCGTCTAAAAGTTGGCAATCATCGAGTACTGTTGCTGGTTGAACTGCAGTAATGCTCACAAAATACTCTAAGTTTGTAAAATATTTTGTTCATTGTTTGAATGACCATCACGTCAAGAAGGACAGTTTAAGAGCATTTAAGCAAACTTGAAATTTTGAAGTGGCTCCAGAGGCTTTCAGCCAAATTACCTGGTGTTTGGAAGTTTGCCTCTGGAAAGTATTTATCCTCGCTCCAAATGTCCTCAGTTGAATTCGATGAGCGCATTCCATGCAAACACAACTAAAGTAAAGATCATTGAAAACATTTTATGGCTGAATGTCATGATGTTTAAACAGTTTTTCATACTATAAAACAAATACATTTTTCACACAGCAGCTTTTTTCGGGGGATTTTAACATTCACAATCAAAATTTCAATGAATTTGAGCTCCAAAATATAACTTTATTATTTCAGCCTTTTAAGAAGCTAAAGTAGAAGAAATTCTTCTTCAAAAGACATTTTCTTGTCTAATTGGACCAACATAAAAACAGATAATGGTTTTTTTCAAGATGGCAAACACACAGCGTAGAAATATTAAAGAAAATTTATTACAGATAACTAACCTTTTATTGGACCTTTATAATTATAAAGTTATATTTGTATTTTTTAGAATTGCAGTTGGAAAACTAGGTTAGCAAATATAAGAAGACAAAAATAACCTGCTTTCCATTTTTCATTTGATGAAAGCATATTGCCAAAAAAATTAGCCAAACAAGTGATGCAAATAACCAGTAACCGATAATCCATGATCTTGGCCTAAATGCTTCAGGTTCTGAAGACCTTTTGTGGAAAAACAGTCTATTTTTACAAGAAAAATAATAATTCATGATGGAATTTTACCATATTATTGGACAGATGCAGAAGAAGTAAATGGGGAACAGAATTGCAAACATTATTGGAATGATGATGGCTGTAAGGGGTTGCCAGTCAAGAAGGTAGATCTTTGCAAAGGCATTCCATTTGGTAGTGACCATGGTTTGAATCCCATAAGCTGAAACTATGAATTTTGAACATAAAATCAAACATAAACATTTTCATCAACTCAACAACAATTTTATTCTTTAGAAATAAATAAATAGCTAGGTTTTACTGCATCAAAGTTGATTTTATCTCTAGCTTCATAGCTACTTAAAAGTGGTGATTAAGCTAAACAAACATGAAAGTCAATAAGCTTTTTTTGAAAATATTTCCTTAAGAAAAATTTGAAAACTGCCAATGAAGAAAATTGAAACTTTAAAAAAATAATGTTTCATCTTCAGTGCATTGTCTGATAAACAAGTTATGGAACTAAAAAATAATTAAGCTTTATCTTACTAAAATTTCCCAAGCCTCCTAAATTTTCAACCAAAATTTCTTTTTTTTGGTGGTCTTTGAGAAGTTAAAAAATGGTTTTTTACCTTTTTGTGAGGAAAGCTGATAAAATTTGCTCCTTGGGGATGACTTTTTATATCTCAAAAAACGTTCCAAGTTTGAAGTAGATCATCACAACATCTGTCAAATTTGTTGGAAACTTATTTTCCGGCATTTCCTTGAAGAAATTAGATTTGAGGCTTCAAGACCAAGACTCAATTACATTTTCAAAGAACACAAAGTTTTTAGATTTAAACTTCAAATGATTTCCGAGCTTTAAGTTCTAAATAGAAGAAAAAAAGATAAGAGGGAAACTGAGACTTCAAAAGTGATCAAAATCCTTCCTACTCTTTTGAATACTTTAAAATCTCTATTCAAAGGCAGAATAAAAACTATGCATTTTTCTTGTGGAAAAAGCTTTGGTTTAAATTTTTGATTAGATATGTTTTCCAAATGAGCCTTGCCTTAGAAATATTATAGTATGAAAGGAAAAGTTTAAAGAAAATGTCCAATCTGAAAGCAAGTTTTTCCTTCTACTTTTTTTAAGAGAAAAATATTGTCAGAAAACTTAGAAATAAGTGGTAGCCATGAGTTGGAAAACTTAGTAGTCCATTACAGTTATAAGTTTTTTTTTAAAAATCAATTAGGACTAAAAGGTTTATTGTAACAAAAACCTTGAACAGATGGTTAGTTGATGAAAGGTAATTTTAAACTCAACTTTTTCAAACTTTGTATTTGATCAAAAACCAACCAATCCAGCTTAAAAAACTAAATCCTTTATTGCTCTGGCCTTAATAATAAATAACAGGGATAGGAAATTAATAATGTACCTTGCTTAAGTTTTCTTCTCCATATACAACACTTTTTAGATAAAATTGCCTGTATTTACACTAAGACAAATATAAGTGTCTCTCTGTGAAAGCTCTCTTCTGAAGTCAAAGTTCTAACGCTAGAAGCGACGCATTACTTTCACACTCTTTTTGTTGTTAAGAGAAAGAGCACAATAATATGTGATTAACTTTTCCCAATACCGAAAAGTAAACTTTCTCAAGGAGCTCTAGCAAACAAACAAACAACAAAGGGAGGGTGCGGTTGACCCTCCCTTGTTGTGGTCATTCACACTTTTCTTTTTGAACAGAGAAGTTCAAACGTTTAGATTTATTATTCTCGATACTTTACTTTCATCTTTTTCCACCACGTGAAAAAATGAAAGAATTGCAAAAACTCAAACTATTCCCTGACGAATGGTGGGAAAACCTCATTCCAAGGGAAATTGCAAAGGCAAGGGCCAAGCTGGACTCCTACGCTTCGTCCAGCTCACTTGACACGGGAGTCAAAGAAGTAAGTCAATTTTTAACTAACACATCTTAAAAACGGGGAGCTGGAAGTTTCTTCCTCCATGATGGAGATCAAGAAGCCTATGAGAGGCCCAGCCGTGCCCTAGAGACCACAGAAGTATGATACTTCGTTCCCAAAATCTAACAAGAATCTATCTTACGTAGCAAATCGCGATGTTCGACGAGATGCTCCCCCAGTTCCAAGATTTCCTGCTGCTCGTTAGAAACATGATTGACGAAAGAAGGCTGCCGACGAGAGCCGAGCTCAAACGCTGGCGCAAGGAGCTAGAAAAAAGTAAGTATAGGGAAGTGGTCCTTAATGTGTGCACTCTTATGAAAAGAGACCTGATTCGCGATTATGATAATTGCAGTTGATAGCGTCTTGAGAGAGAGGCTGTTCATTTTGATAATCGCGGCCGAGAGAGGGTGGCGCCTAGCGTCTCGGGTAGCCTTCAGGAAGAAGGGCGATTATGCCGACAAGGACCTTGCCAAAGAGCTGAGGGAAGAAGAAAAACGGAAGAGGAAGAACGAGGACGAAGAGAAGCCGCGAAAGAAG
>Ga0194133_10006620_pt1 | contig 14178 bp, 2 predicted proteins | sample TA2KigOf40mmetaG_FD_155448 | JGI IMG/M metagenome (GOLD analysis project Ga0194133, IMG submission 155448) | Freshwater microbial communities from Lake Tanganyika, Tanzania - TA2015055 Kigoma Offshore 40m | ecosystem: Environmental > Aquatic > Freshwater > Lake | place: Tanzania: Lake Tanganyika...
AACCGTATACTCATTACTTTTCATTCATAATTTTATCAATGTAAAGTCAATCCAGCACCCCAAGTTGTGGGGTGCTGGGTTGTGTCATGTATACCGGAATAAAATTTTTGTTCGAAAAAAAAAACTTTCCCAGTGTAGCACACAGCCTTAGTGGCTAATTTCTTGTAACATAGTCAATGCAAACTTTAATTTCTAACTACCTTTTCTCTTTTTCAACTTTTTATTTTATATAACAGAAACCATTATGAGAGGGAAATTTGATGCTGGAACACCATCACCCTTCTTTTTTTTACAAAAAAGAGAGAAACATTAGCTCCTAAATAATCAGGAGCAAAAACAATCAAATCAAAGTAATTTCTTTGGACAAAACTTGCAAATGTAATTTTTACATCCCAAAATTCATCTTTTATTTTCATTACTTTTACCTTTAAGGATTAGCAAAAGATTGCTTAATCTAGGAAGGAATCCTTAAGGCACAATGTACATCAAGATGAGAAAAAAGGTAATTTGTCCTTTGAGAATTGGAAATCTTCTATCCTTTGAAGGAGCTTTCTACCAAGTGAGGAAAGAAAGGAAAACATGGAGTTTTTTGAGGTTGCAACAGATAATTTTCTTCTTATCATCATTTTGCAACTTGTTTTTGTTTGCTTTTTTTGCTTAAAATTTTATTTTTTTACAATTAAAACATAAAAAATTGAAATACACAGTTGAAATAAATGGTTAGAATGAAGTGTAAGGTTAGTACATATGAAAAAGAGGATATACCTTGATCTCAAAAGCACCTGAAATATGTGCAAGGGGATTTAAGTATTTCACAGTTTTACTGATTACATATTCCATTGAACTACACATACAAATTTACCAACATCTTGGAATCATTTTGCAGCTTCAAGTCATGACAGACACTTTTTCCCCATCTTACCCTGGCTGGGGATACTAGGTGAGTTCGCCTACCCACTAGTATCTCTACCCCAAGATTGGCTATCTAATTCTCCGCTTACCTGACTAGTTCGCTTACCCACCAGTTCACCTACCCATTACATAAGATTACTATAGTTTTCCTACCTACCAGTCGGCCCGAGCCTGGGCCTGGAAGGTTACACAAAATTAACCAAAACTATTTTATTGGTAATCTTAACCCAACCTAACCTTCATGGCCTAAACCCGGGGGCTTATCATCTTGGCCTAGCCCTGCAGGCCTTACTATCTGGATCTAACTCTGCAGGGTTAATCATCCAGGCCTTCCTTCCATCCCTGGGCCCAGAAGGTAGTTGAACTAGTCAGATAAGCAAAATAGGCAAACTAGGGTAAGAGTACTCACCTAGAACCCTGAGCTGAACCCCAAAAGATTTCTTTTATACATTTTACTTATACAGACTGTTCAGCCAACTTCTTATCATTTTCCCACATCAAAAAAACACAAAATAAATGTTTGCTTATGAGGCAGGTTTGTGATAAAAAGTTTTGGAAAGGGGATACTTTTCCGGCTCAAACAATGTGACTGAAGAAAAACTTCATATTAATCATTGTAGAAAGTGCATCTCTTAGTCAGAATTTACATGTCAAATCTATGCGGGCTGTTGAACACCTGGCATTAAAGCTGCTTTAGAGAGCAACATACTTTTTCAGACAGATGCATTTCTTTCTTTAAAAAAGTACTAAATAATCAATATTCAGGTCTGGGTGCAAAAAAAAGTTAGAGCTTTCCTGACAATAGCTGTTTTATTTTAATGTCTGATGAGAGCAGGAATTCCTTTCTAATTACACAATTCCCTGATAAAATTATGCCCATGCAACCATTTTATAAAAACCTGTTTACTTATCATGACAGCAACAAAAAATAAAAAGCTTTTGTTTGTTCTGATGTTCTTATGACTAAAGTCTTCAAGACTTAATTGACAGATATATGCTCTCTTAAAAACTGATAGAAATCCATCCAAATACTTTATCATTTTACATTTAGTAGAGGGTATGAAGGTTGCATATGGTTGCTGTGGTCAAATGGTTAAGGATAACCAACAGAGAACCAAGATCTAGGGTTTTGAGCTCATTTTACAATTATGGCTGCAATTTTTTACCCAGTTTGCAAAAAACTATCAAGGCACTCTCAAGTGAGGACAACAATAAACTGCAGCCACTCTTTTAAAGATAATTACCTCAAGTATTAATCGTCTGAGTCTACACTCCGCCAGCTTGTCATAGTAATTAATGAAAACAAGTCCACCAAAAATAAAAGCACAATGAAATCTATTTCTTTACTGAAACTCAAATAAACGTTACAATTATGACACCAGTCTCTCACTTATTCAGGAAAATCACAAAGCTGTAAGGGCTAAAGCACAATACCCCTCCAAGAGAGTAAGAGAGGGTTTCGTGATACAGCAGAGAGGAACCCATAGAATAGAACAGAATATTATACCTATTATCACGAGTTTTACATTACCATAATTCATTGTAGTGTTCCAGGTGATAAGTCAAGGTGAATCTTCTATTAAAGTTAGAAGATTATGTTTTCTTTAGCAATATTATAGGCTACTTCTTGCAACTAGATTGCAGGTGGCATCCCTTTTTTGATATTTTCCAAGGAATGGGTTAATCTGATCATGTTTGCCAACACCCTATTTGTTTATATTGACAGCAAACAATCAATATGATGGCTGGAGAGTGTTCATGAAGCAAAAAAACATCTCTCCTCCATTTTTATTGTAACCACAAAATGTAACTCCCCAACCTAATGGACAGTACATCCTTCATCAAAAATAATATATTTTGTCATCCAAATCATTAATAATAGAACTTTCTTTCAAGAGAAAAAGATTAAATGTCAGTCTTGCATGCTTTATCATCAACTGATCAGAATGTCAAAGATCTGATTGCAGATTGATTTGAAATAGTGCAGATGAAAACAAAAATTAGAATCTCAGAATTTAGAAATTCTCTGTTTTAGCCTTTGCAAGTCACAGTAAAAGCAAAAGAAATAATTCACATCTGCTAGATGTTTTAATCTGTTCTCATCTAAAAATAATGCCCTGAATTGCAAACTACAAGGAGAAAATCAATACTTTGAGATTGTTTCTGCATGGGCAGTAATTTGATCTGTTCTAGATTCCAAGACTCCTATATCTATTAATAGTTATTGTTTGCAACAAAAGGTACATTCTTTAAGATATCTCAGATAACCTACAAATGATTCCTTTTTTAAGATTGATTGTTGGGACTTTAATGAAAGATTTGAAGCTGGGTTCTCAAATTTCGCCTTGCATGTCCCAGATCAGATTCTACATGATTTCACTAAATCAACAAATTATTTTACAACTTAACCATTTAACATTGAATCCATCATCATCTTTCTTATACAAATACATTTAGTTTCTATTGACATGCAAACCATGAACAGTTTTCCAAATAGATAGGGGGGAAAAACTGAAATAGAAGTGTTCAAGCAAAATGTGTGTTAAACAATGGAAGTGAAACCTGGTAGATTGATTGTCTCATAGCACGTAGCTTAAGAAAGGTAGACAGGGTGGGGTGAGAGATATAACTGTGAATGGTAGTGGGGATGAGGGAAATAACGATTTTTCTTCAAGCATGAATTCACACAGAACTTTCGAAAATGTTAGATATATTAGAGTGAGGAAACAAAGACGAGCAGAGAAAGGTTTTCTTCAAATAGATGATAAGATTTTTCAAAAAAAGCTTTTTTCTTCCTTTTCAGGATGCCAATAGATTAAAAAATGATGTGAAATTTACTTTTTGATGAAGTTGTTTTGTTCCCATTTCTTTATTTAAAGTGTTGTTTTTCACAACAAAGGTATGAAAAATACTCTTGAATTAAAAATCTGCTTTCAACTCTCTCCTCTGTCTTTTTACCAGTTCAGATCAACTACTTGAGGGCTCCTAAACAAGCCTTCTAGCAAAGAATAATACTATGAGACACCAAATTTTATGAAATCTTATCAAATTAGGGTAATAGTAATCAGTAGTGGTCATAGACTTATTTTATCAGCAAAAGTGATTTTGCTTGATAGACTCTTGATCACTGAGCTCCCTCTTAAAATGGTGACAAATAGGCTTGAGCCCCTCAATATTTGATCAAGTTTTTCCACCTGAATCAAAGACTTAAGTTACATACTGGATCATGAGTCTTTAGAATGTATGTTTGTACTTTACAGTATATTGTAAAACAGTAAGTATTCCACTACATAAAAGGTTTTTACTTGTAAGTAGGACATTACATGTTATTAGGTATGATTATTTCTGATCAAAGCTTTATCCTATTTCAATAACCCTGAATGAGTACTGTGCACTGTCATTTATAGGGGATATCCCCAACATGCATTTCAGGTCTCAAATCTTGAACAAGATGATCATGCAACTCCCACTTAAAACCATCAAAAGAAATAGCAAATAAAGAGGGGAATGGTTCTGCAGATTGAGCAAACAACTTGTGAAATGAGCTACTGCTGCTGCTTAGTTAGCCCAATTGCTTATGTGAAACTATGTTCTATCATCTATGCAAAAAGGGATTGATTTCAAAGAAATTTTGACTCTACAATTAACAGCTACTTTAAATAGTTGTTGCTCAAATTCATCTGAGCTATCCTCTGTTTCCTTGAATTGATCCAGATGAGGAAGCTTTTATTTAGATTCATTATTCCAATATCAACATGCAATACTGACTTTACAAGAATCCAGAATGTTTTCCTGGTGATCTGATGAGCATTTGCTTTGACCTAATGTTTACTGAATCTGATTGTGGACCCTAGGGTAAGGGTTTAAACCCCAGCAAAACTCTCTCCAAGTTACTTTGACCACAAGATGCCACAAAAATAATGAAATGATACCCAATAATTTAAGAAGTGTCTTTTATGTTAGACAATGTTGCTGATGTAAATAATACAAAAACCTATAGAGATGGTTTCTCAAAGTTTCTCAATTCTAGTTCAAGAACATCTTCTTTTGTTTTTTATTTGAAAACTTTTTGTCCAAGTTGATACAAAAGTCTAATAGACTTACTTTTTCAATACAAAATAATTGAGGTGCTGAAAAAAGGCTGTCAATTTGTTGTGCCTATTCACAATTTTAAACTTCAAATCCTTAGATTTGTCTTAAAGAGGTAAAAAATTGTCTCAGAACTTTTTCTTTAAGAGACAAAAGAATTTCTGACCATAGATTCAGTCAAGACTAATGACAACATTAAGATTTCATCTACTTTTTTACAAAAAAGTTCAGCTTTTTTCTTTCTAAGCTTTGCCTCAACATCAAATGCCAGAGATTAATTTCAAAAAAAAATCTGAGATGACTTGAAAATGTCAAACATATCAAAACATAAAAAAAATAATTTCTAACTTTAATCCAATCTAAACTCAATTTAAAAGCTTCATGATATTTGATTGATTGACAACTCAATCCCCATCTAAATTAGACCTTTATTTTACATTTCAGAAACTGAAAATGCAGTCTTACCTTTGAGCAAGAAATGTTTAAAAGTTGACTGTTATTTTTCAACCTGTCCGGCTGAGTTCACTCAAAGTAATGATGAGATATTCAAAGCGACAAGCGGACACGGACAGAGAGTTTGTTGGGATTCTAAATGAAAAAAAAAGAATTGTTTTCCCCCACCCACACACATGCAACACCCCTGAGAACACACACAAACATGTACATATATATATATACACACAAGTCACCTGCCAATTCTATTACAACTTTTCCACACATCTATTGTATACATGGACACAAAAGATTTGGGAAAAAATGAAAATTTGACTTTATGTTACATCTGTTTTTTTTCCAATCAATCATTAAAACAATAGTTTGTATTTCTCTAAAAGGTGATGTTTCAAGGGTCTGCAGGATGTAGGGGTTGTTGCAGTTTTTAAGTGGGTCCAGGTTGAAATAAAGTAACCTGCATCCCATGGGCCTGTTGGTGACCCCACCCCTACCTTTCTACTTTTTTAGGCTTTTGGGACAAATGAAACAGCAAATAATAAAAATACACAATTTCCAATTCAATACTAGTTAAAATGATAAAAATGTAGAAATCTTCACAGAATGACAATTTCAGAGTAGTAAAACAATATCAAAAGTAGGTTAAAGTATTTTTTTTATATTTTAAAGTGTGCTTTGCAAATTTTTATTCATTAAAGGGACACTGTTTTTTGCTGGGAATCACTTGTTATTTTTTGGCAACCCCGGGTCAAAGGTTGCCTGGAGCCGCCAGGGTTCGAATCCTGAACCCTCAGATTCCCAGCCTGATGCCATGACCACTTGGCAACGACAATCACTTTTCTGAAGTAGAACTCTAAGTTTATTCTTCTTGCTTACTACCATGGTTCAATTAAGATAAGATTGCATGAACTTAGCAGGCTGTGTTTGCTTATCTTCAACCTCAATGTATCCATAAAGCAGGCTGTCATTGACACATAAAAGTACTAAAGCATTAGTCTCATCAGTTTCATCAATTATCACATTGTACAACCTGAATAATACCAGACTCGCCACAACCCTGAGAGAGCATTGCTACATCAATGACAGGAGGCCCAGAAGGGCAGTGTTCCCAGATGCATCGAAGCAAATGATAGGTTAACAGAACATCAAGAACAACAGGCTTCAAGCTATGACAAATTTGGACTTTGATTGGATACAGGAATCCTCAAAAGATGTTATTAGGAAAAACTAAAGGAGACCTTTTTTGCCTACGGTCTTCATTGAAAATTATTGAACTGAAAAAGACAGTGAATTTTTTCCTTGATCATGAGCTTAATTTGTGATTTAACGATCAACTCAATGACTTTCTTAATGATATTTTGATCACCAAACCCTTTTGTTGATCTACAACTTTGATGAGGTATTATCTTTAATACTGCTTAATACTTTTCCCTTTGGATACTAGCCACATTCCAATCAACCCAACATTAAATATTGATACAAGTTTGACGGCAAAGAATTTCTAAACCGCAAAAATCTTTGGTTGCTGTTTAAAGTAGATAAAGCCATTTCTTCCTCAAGTAAACAGTTAGTACCTAATTGGTTCTATTTCATGCCCATCAAATCTCCTCACTTAGATTTACCATCTCTCTGTACACTTGTCAAATATGTTTAAGTTTCCTTTTGTTCAAAATCTCAAAAAGGTAAACTCAGAAATATCAAATACTTTAGCAAGAATCTTCTACCTAGATAAAAACAGGTACCCTCTATCATACAAGTAACCTGCAGTGGCTCTTTTGGTGTTTCTCTGTTGATAAAATAGAAGAGCCAAATATTATTCAATTGTACTTAAATCATTAACCAGAGTAAAATAAAAACTTTGCTTGACAAAGTATTTAACCATTATGGGAAAAAATGAGAAATTCTACAATTACTCTTCTTCAAAGTGTCTTTTTATCTTCCTTCATAATCAAACAAGTAACTTTCATTATCTTTTGTTTGAACAACCCATAGTTATCTTTAAAATTCTAGAATTTTCACTCAAATGAATTTTTTCTTATTTATAAAACTATTGAAATGAAATTTATTTAGTTTTTCTGAACAAAAATTTTCGCTCCAATAATTTCCCTTCTGCTTATCTGTGAAACAAAACTGCCTTGAACAATTGACCCTTTATTTCTGGGTAAGCTATAACTACAGAACTTTGAGAAAAGTCAATTTCTTTGCCCTGAAGTGTCTGTCTAAAGTAAAGTGAAGTATGTTTGTCCAGATACAGGAAAAATGAGAGTACCTAGCTAGAGATGTGAATGGAGAGTCAACTTTCACTAAATGACTTTGGGGGGACAACATCTTACACTCTGTTTGTAAATTACATATACTTTTGGAGCTTTCTTTCTAACAAAACCCAATCTTTTTCAACAAAAAAAAAGATAATAAATTTGATCCAGAGAGTTCTAAAAATGTCTGGTTGAGTTGAATATTTATTTGAAGCTAACAAATGAGATGACTGGGCTTAAAAAATTGCCCTGACAGATTAACATCTTGGGCATAGCAGACATTCATAACATTGTTTGCAAAATCTGGACTTTTTTTAAGTAAAGGAAAGATCTTTCAACAACTTTGAACTTGACAAGATAAAATGTAAAGCTTTGTGCAATCATTCATCCCTTTTCACTCTCCCTTGTTATGGCTCTCATCTCACAATATTTTCAATGCCAATATTCAGTTTTTTCACATCTCACATCAAAATTATTTTCAAGCTACTCTGCGATGCTTTATTTCATTAACGCACATAAGTTCCGCTTAAGTATTTTTCCCCTTAAAATAGAACGTGTCCCCGCAGAAGGCAACCATAGATGTCATCTCTTTAGTGCCTCCTTCACATACTATCCTTTGATCATATGAGGTGAGCAGCCACATGCATAAGAACATTCACTTAATTTAATGAAAGGGTCTCATATGTACCTTTACTTGCCATAATCAACAAATTGGCGAGTATGCTTAGTCCAAAACCTCCTTCTGATTGGGTCAAAAGAAAAGCAGGGCATAAATGACCTCTTGATGGGCTAGTATTTCTGTTCTATCTCTTTTGGGAGATGTATTGTTGTGTTCTGTGATCTCTTTGGATGGATTAGACGCCATAACCATTCTGGCCTTGTGACTCAAACTGTCTAAGAAACTGATATGCGTAAATACAATGTACCGTAGAGTCAGCAATGAAATAGATTCATTTGAATGAAGATCGATGTCTTTGATCCTGGTTATAATCCTCTCACAATGATGGTCTGGCACCATGGGAGAGATGGTTTTTCCCCTGGGTAGGGGCTACAAATCAAAAGAAAATCCCTGTTTTCCATCTCACAGCGAATAGCAATCAAGAAAGGCCGTGAAGCCTGTGCAGTAAATGACTCTGATAAAGTTATTTATAATATATTCTCATATGTTATAAAAATGTTAGAGTCAATAAAAGAATACGAATACAAATAGGCAGGCCCCCTATTTGCAGCGGTCAGAAGTATGCTTGGGATGCATCACAGCCTATATCTCTAGTTTTTTTAATGAATACTATATTCTACTTAAAGTAATGAAAAAAATTATTGCTTGTCAGAATAACTAATACATAGTCTTCTTGCAAAGAATTCTTGAAATATCTTTGAGACTAGTTCAACATCAATTGATAACCTTTTTATGTGCCCAAAAATGATTTTTTTTAAAGGTATTGACTGATCAATACATGTACTTTTCATTTACAGCTTTGACTTAATGGTTTGGCACTTAATACTTTGAGTCAGAAACCTTTCATCATTGATCAAGTAAATGAAGTCTCTTATTGTCACTTTTCTGGTTTTTTCATGGTGTGGTTTTAGAAAAGGCTTTTTCTTTGGATTACTAAAAAAATGTTTTTTAGATATTTTAGTTGGTCAAATCTTATTACGATTCAAACAATCAAGTTATTGAAATCCATTTCCAAGGTTCAATACCCTTTTTTTTTAAATACTTAATGATGATAAATTACTTTTAAATTTGATAATTGGAAAATTGTCCACATTTATGTGACAGTACTAAAATAAATTTTCTTATTAATGAAGACCATCCATCCTCTACACAATTTTTGGATGGAGGCAAGTGTCTGTTTGTACCCCAGTTTTAAAAAGTTTGACACATGACAAACAGCTTTTTTATCTTCTTGAACTTGTCCCTTCATGTCAATTGAAAAATGATATTTTAGGGAATGAAATAAAATGCACTACATGTAAAGGAGGTTTTTATGTCTGCCCAAAAATTACAGGATGAGAATGAAAGGTATCCTTCTCCCGCTAATCTCAGTTGTATCCTCTCTTTTATGCTTTTATGTGATGCAGAACTATAGTGGTATGATCATGGTAACGAAAGGATGTACAATTGGACAAAGCATACGACCACTTACCTTAGAGGAATTACTCTGCGGCACCTCGCTGATCATCCTTATTTCTCGCAACTCTTATCCGAGTCTCCTATAAAAAGATCTACCGTTATTTCAATAAACAGTTTAGTATTGATTCTTTTCTTGATCGGGAAGGCCATCATTGGGTTTTCACACATTCTTTCATTTCGCTCACACACTCTCTCTCCAGACCGCTACTTTAACCATGACTGAAAGCGCCTTGTTGGCTTTTTTCAATCCAAGTTTGAATAATTTCAGGTATAGCAGGAGATTAAACTCACAGCCTTAGGTCTAAGCTCTCAGTCAGGCGCATGTGACTTCTCAGCTATGGCAATCCCTTGATCCTATATCACAGAAGAAGGTTCTTTGAGTCTACAAAATCTTTATATAAAACAGACTGTTTGTGCTTACCTTTGTACATACCTGTGTCCCTCTTTCACCCACGAACCACCGCACCAATCTCCACCATATTTTCCACAGACCTCAACAGCGACTTGGAGAAGGCTCTTAACACAAGTATGATCCTGCCAACCAAACCCCCTGACACCAGAGTACCCCAAACTCTAAAACCTAAACAGATCACCGAAGAAAAAACTTTCCTATACAAAAAATGCATTTAATTTTTCCCGGGAAGCGCCGGGCCCCGTTTGGCTAGTTATCCATAAAAAAACTCAATATCAATATCCATTTAGATTTTGTTTCTTGGTTGCCCTCATGACCAATATAAACCATTGACATTTTTCAACATAGAAATATTCCCACAAAAATGTAATCAATAATAAATATGTGTAGCTGAAAGTATGAACTGTGCTTTTTCTTGTGGTTTTCTTTTAGCCATGCTTCATTAGTCAAGGCATTGTGACAAGTGGATTTCTCAATGTTCTTTCAAATGTCACATGAACCGACAAAAAGTACTCTGTTGCATGTCTGGCCACAAATTTCCTTTGAAGCAGAGTAAGTAGCATGAAAAAAAGTCAAATTCGATGCTTTTTTTGAGCAAAGAAAAATTTAGATTTGGAGTGTGATTCTAGCCATCTAACATAACATTAAGTAAAGTGATACTGAATTATAAAAATCATCTATATGTCACCAATGTCATAAACATTTCAATTCAAATTCAACAGATACATTTATGCATCCCATTAAAAGGAACGAGTTTGAAAACATGAGAGGCTAGGGAAAAAATGACAGATTTTCATTTTGCACTGAGTTATATTCTCATGAAATATAAAACAATAAACAGGTTTTTCATTATCAATGCTTGGAAAAATTAAAATTTATGGACAAATGCATTACTGAATCTTCTTGAATCAACTGAAAAACTCTGTCAAAGATGAAGTGGATGAGTAGTCTTGGCATTTGGTTTGGGTACTTCTGTGGCACCTCCAATAACCTTTGACCCCAGGTTGCCAGAAGAGGTTCTTTGAGAATTAATCCTAGAAGCATTTGTCTTAATTCTGAATTCATTTCATTGCTGACTACCCAACTACAATGTGATTGCCTTCAAGTAACCCCACTGATATGTGAAAATGAGCAGAACTATCACACCACACACGGATCTTGGTACTAAGTTTTTACTAACGGTACTTTACTATTTTTGATCAGGCAATCATTCTGTCAATGTTTGAAAACCGAGTGCTCCTGATCTGTGCGCTCCTGTTTCACATGTCAATAAAAATGCTTGTGTGTCTTTACATATGTTACCTAGTTATTTTTCATTGTGCTTAGCCGTAAGTTACTTTGGCAGATAATTAGATTTAGTTTTAAGATTAGAATGTGAGAACATTTATCCTTTTAAGGATGATGAGCAATTGATATCATGAGCCTTTTATTTTTATAAGAGGTGAGGACTCATAAGATAGTTGGGGTACAAAGAATGATTATACTGGGTCATTGCTGTTCCAACTTCGTAATTGCGTTCCGACCTTCCGTATGCGCACCCAGAAATAGTTTACATTTATATTACAGCAAGTACAAGAGCTTCATTAATGACCAAGAAGCCTTGAACTATCAAAAAATCTCAGAGCTTGAAAGAATATTAGTTCAGAAATACTGCTGTGACTTATGGTCATGGCATCTGGGTGGGGATCCGAATGTCGGTATTTTAAACCCAGCACCTCTGGCAACCTTTGTCACCGGGTTGCCACGAAAATTCACTAAAAAAATGAATCCCAGTCAGAATTAAAAAGTGTGCCTTTCTTGACCAAGTGTCGCAAGGCGTCCTTTAAAATTATCAATTAAAACACCTTTAGATGAAAGAAATTAACTGAAACTGAATATAATTCATTCGAATTGGTATTATTTTGTATTATTTATTTGCTCATTCATTTTACACATTGTTTATGTAAAACTTTTTAAGAGTCAAATACACACTGGCCACAAGACCTGATGAGTGTGTTTTTTGCACACTGGTCGCAAGACCTGATGGGTGTGCTGGCCAGGGTCTTAGTCATCTAAGGTGTTCACTTTGATGTTGAAATCTGGGATTTTTTCAGCTCTGATGATGCCCCACCCAGGGGAAAAACCACATCTTCCTTAGACAACAGTTCGGTAGTTCGCCAGGGTAGTACGCCAATATTTCAGGATTTGGCTTAACCTTAAAGGGGCGTGCATGAGTAATTTCACATACACAAATCATATTGTGCTGATGCTACAATTTTCAAAAAAATGGAAATAATGCTGAAAAATTTGGTTTAGTTAAGAAACACAGCCATTAATTTAAAGTAACAAACAATTAGACACTAGATTGTGACTGGAAACAATAATCCAATTGACATAAATGAAAAATGAAACTTGGTTTCCCCACAACCCCCGTCCCTCATGCTCCCCCTTAGAATGAATATGTAAATACTTATCTTATCTGATCATGTAAGTGGCAAACATTTTTAGACCAATTATGTTTTCATCTATTTGGCCCCAAAAAAACAACAACAAAATGAAAATTGCAAATTGGCTAATGGCCTTTTAATGACTACTGCGTGTAAAGTGTGGGTTGGAGAACTAATATAATCTAAGCTGTTTCTTTCAAGTGAACTTTTGAATATTCTTTTTCTTATTTGTAACCTTAAACTTTTATTTAGGGGTCGTGCTATCAGGCTGGGATTGAAACAACACCCAAAAATTTCCAGCCTCAGTGTGCCTTTAATGAAGAGAATTTGCAAAGCATAATTTAAATCATACTTTACATATTTCTCCCATCACCAAACAGAAAGAAGTATTCATGATTCTATAAACTTATGAATGTAATGAATCATTCCCTCTCTAGAAATGGGGGAGAATTTTCCCACAACTAATGTGAATGAAAAAGTTATGTTTGTAATAATTTGAGAAAAAATGTTTTTAAATTAGGAGATTGAATCTTTATGTTCCATGTGAATTTTTAATGTCTGAGGACATAAAATGAAAAGTTCAACTGTAAAAATTGTAGGGTGAATTTTTTTAATAATATGTTTCTAGTGTTGTATCTTGTATAGAGGGAAGTAAACATGGTGTAACTTATCTTTTTCCAAAATTGCTAGAATATTCTTGCTTTGGGTACATTTTGAATCTCACAGCACATCCCTATCCCAGGCTATATCCAAACCTTAACCTTTCTCTTGAACAGATTGTAGATATATTTTCCTCAATGGCTCAGAGGTCATAGGCACCTGACTGAGAACAAAGATCTAAGGTTGCGGTTTCAATCCCCAGCCATCCATTTTCAACCCCAGATTGCAAAAAAAATCAACAAGGCACTCTAAGTCAAGGTAATAGTAATCTGCAGTGGCCACAGACTTCTATAGCGGGACTCTTAAAGAGGAGTTGATTGCCCATCAACATCGCCTGGGTCGTTACTGCACAAGATTATTATTATCTCCAAACACACATTTATGATTAACTGGAAGTGCAGATCCTTGCTTTGATCGTGGTAAAATGGGCCACAGGATATTGGGGTGGCTCAACCTAGGATTAGAACAGTCCTTGAGTTTGAGGAAAGGCCTATGCAAAATTTGGTTTAGTTTGGTCCGGCAGAATAGTAAGAAATACATTTTGAGAGTGTTTTTGCGTGAACAACCTCACTCCCTGAGAATCAATCAGCCTGACCGAAACTCTGTGTTTTCTTAGCGCGTTCGATGCTGCGGCGTCGGACAAGATGCGGTGCGAGAACGGAAGCGGGAGGAGACGTGATCTTGAAGCTTAAATCCCAGTAGGAGACCCTTCCCAGTCAAGAAAAGAGTCAATACTGAACTGTTTATTGATAGGGAAAAGATGCTTTATATACAAAAGATGAGGAGGGATCGGATCAAGGTGATCGGATCAAGAAATGGGATCGGATCAAGGTGATC
>Ga0194133_10006621_pt1 | contig 14176 bp, 13 predicted proteins | sample TA2KigOf40mmetaG_FD_155448 | JGI IMG/M metagenome (GOLD analysis project Ga0194133, IMG submission 155448) | Freshwater microbial communities from Lake Tanganyika, Tanzania - TA2015055 Kigoma Offshore 40m | ecosystem: Environmental > Aquatic > Freshwater > Lake | place: Tanzania: Lake...
CAAACCAGCGACAATGGCGGTGGAGGCTCGGGAACCGTGGTGACCAATCAGACCGGGGATCCGGCCTCTTTTTTATTGCCCCGCCTGGAGCCAGTGCCGGGCCGGCCGGGAGTTTATCTGGGTAGCGCCACGATCGACGGCATCGCGTGCCGGGTGCAATTCGCCTTTGATGGGGACGGGGACGGAGACGGAATTCCTGATGTGGCCGATGCCAGCCCTCTGGGCGGTGCCCCCCGTCTCGCTTCGGCCAAAAAAGCCCGGGCAACCCTTGGCGAACCCTTTACCTATGAGCTGACCGCGGAGGGAGGAGTGGTTTCGCCGATTTTGGGGACGACTCTTTCCCGGCTTCCCCAAGGTCTTTCCTACGGGCCGCAAGAAATCCAAGGGGTGCCGGTTGACGACCCGGCCAACCTGGGGACGTATCGCGTGGTGGTCGGGGCAAGCAATGATGCGGGAGAAAGTTTCCAAACCCTCTCCCTCGACGTGGTCCCGCCAGCTCCTGAAATCACCTCCGCCGACACGCTGGCCTGGACACAAGGTATCTCCCCTTTTGCTTTCCGGATCACGGCAACGAACGACAGTTATCCCGGGTATCCGGTCCGATACTCTGCCACCGACCTTCCCCGGGGCTTGCGGCTGGATCCGGCCAGCGGCTGGATCCGGCCCGGAAGGGGCAGCCCACTGGATCTGCCTTTGCCCGGCTCCTATCGGGTCAGGTTGGTGGCCGCCCATGCCGCCGGGGCCTCGACAAACTTTCTAAATCTGACGGTCTCGCCACCGGGAGCAGGGGAGTGGACGGCGGGGGCGCCCTTGATTTATACCGCCCGATTCCTGCCGGGTGCCATGGTTTCGGCCGCAGGCCTGCCGGCCGGGCTGAGAATCCATCCGCGCACCGGGTTGATCAGCGGCATTCCGGAGCAAGCCGGTCTTTTTGAAGTAGAAGTTGTCAGTCGATCGCGGACCGCAATCGAGACCAACCGTATTCTTCTTCCGATCCGTATCGGGCGGCCGGAACTGGTGGGCTCCCGGAAGTTGGCCTTCACGGGGACGGCCGCGCTTTCGCGGAACGAGCATTTTCGTTACCAGATCAGCGCCCGTTCGGCCGGGCAACCTTGGGCGGGGGCCAGTGATTTTCCTCCCCGGCTGAGTTCTGACTGGGGGAATGCAAGGAGCTTCGGGGCGAACCTGACCCAGGGAACGGCAACCCTTCGTTATGTCTGGTCGAGCAGCAACGCCGCGTTTGCCTCGCTGGAGTGGAACCGGCCCCTGCCTCTGGACACCGCTTGGCAGGTCTCCGTGGACGCCGGTTTCGCCACCAACCATCTGTCCGGGGTTCTGAGCGGAGACGAGTCGCTGGCCCTGATGTTGTTGGCGCTCAAGGATTCCTCGGATTTGTCCGGGGAAAGGGATTTTGTATCCACCTATCTGGAGGGTAACACCAATGTTCCGGCGGGGGCGGTGGTGGCCGAGGCGGTGGTGGATGGGACGACCAATGGAGCCGTGGGGGTGGCCGCAGTCGGGGGTCAGGGCGTGCTCTCCCTGCTCTATCAACCCACAAACTTGGCGGCGGTTTCCCGGACCGATGCGACGGACACCAACTCGGTCTGGACGGAATTGCAGACCAACTCTTTGGCGACCTGGACCAACTCCGCCGGCAGTAACAGCGTGATTCTGCGCTTGATGGGGCAATCCGAGGCCCCGACCAACCTTGTCGGCCTAGTGCCGTATTTTTCGCGGTTCGTGGTCACGCCCCTGGAGGGTTTGTCGTATTCATCCTCAAATCTTCCGGCAGGGTTAAGTCTGGATCCAAACACCGGACTGATCTATGGAACGCCCTTGTCATCGATCTCAAGGCACTCAGCCGAGGTCGTCATTTCAAATCTCCATGGAACGATCATCCTTCCGGTGGTCTTTGAAATAAAGTGACGGCCGTCAAAAAAAGCTTCTTGCGATTGGACTTCCGACTGGACCCAATCAACTAATTCTGAGGGTTGGCCAGATAGGCCTGCACGGCGGCGGGATAGGCGACCTCGTCAGCCTCAGGGAAATAGGCGGCCAGAACGGCTTGACCGGTCATCCGGATCGATTCGTCGGGATGTTTCAAAAAAGTCAGGCAGATGGGCAAGCGCACGGGATCGGGCAGACCGACCACGCCTCCCGCCAAAACTTGGGCTTGATCGGCCGGCGTGGTGGGATCCCAGACTAGCGGGAGCATCAGTTGCTGAAATTCCCGGGCCTCGCAAGCGAAGGCGGCACCGGCATAAGCGAGGCGGCGTTGATCCGGCGGCAGGGTTTTGGCCAGGTTCATCAGGGTGGCCACTTTCTGGTAGCTGGAGACGGGGTTGCGGAGGATGCCGCGAACTTGCTGGGCGAAGGGGTCGAGCGGCGTGTTTTTCTCTCCGCCCCCAACGCGGGCGCCCGGGAAAATCGCCTCCACCAGCTGTTTGGAGGAAGAAAGATCCATGTTTTGCGGGGCTGAATCTTGGGGATCGGCGGCAGACTGTTTATTTTCCAACGAAACAGAGCTTGGCTCTTTTGGGCTAACTTTTGGATCTGAGCGATAAAACCAAGCGTGAATCAACATACCCAAAAGCAAGCCCGCGGAGGTGTAAAGAATCGCCGTCCAAGCATGTTTTTTCATGAAAATTTTTCCAAAGTTGCTTTTTTAAGGATTAGGCCAAGTATATCGATTGTGAAAACCTTTTCGGTGAGGCTTGCCTTGGGCGTCACCCTCTTTTCCCTCGGCGCGCCGGTCAGGGCCCAGCAACTCGCCGACACCATTTGGGAGGGGATGGTCACCATCAGCGGGTTCGGTCTGAGCAAAGTGCAAGGAGGGGTGGCGCAGCCGGGACCCAACGTGGCCAACGCCTCGGTAACCCTTCCGGTGGAAATGTGGTTCTGGAACAACTCCAACTGCGGGGTGGTGTTTCGGAGGGACAAATGGGGTCTTAATCCAGAGGAGTTTGCCTATATGAGCGATGTGGATTTGGATGGAAACCCGATTGACCCCCCCGAGTACATTTACAAGCAGGGGGCCAAGTATGTGGGAGGAGGAAGCCTATCCCCAATTAGCAACAACTCCAACGGCTACGAAACCACGACCGACAACTATATCTACAACGCTTCGAAAAAATCCGGCAGCTTTTCCCAAAGCACCCTTTACCATTACCCCAACCAAACTCATGCCGCCGGCGCGGTTCTCAGCATCCGCGGAAATTTCCGGCTCAGCAACCCCAACACGCTGGTTCCGCAAAATCTGGTCCTGTCGCTGACCCCTAACCCTTTTGGACCGAACAGCTACCGAATCAGCGGCCGCCTGACCCTGCGCGCGGGGAATTTCAGCAAAACCATCCGCAAGCCCAGCGTGGAAAAGGACGCGGAGCCCGGGTTTCGTACTTGGTACTACGCCAAGTGAGCCTGCGCACTTGGGCGCTGGCATTGCTGTTGGCTGTCTTTTTCGGCCCCCCAGCCCGGGCCCAGCTAGCCGACACCATTTGGGAGGGGACGCAGTGGATCAGTTCGGTCAACGCGGTTTCGCTCAAACCAAACGGGAACGAGAACTTTCCCGCCCTGATGGGAGCGCGTTTCAATCTTCCCTTGGAAATCTGGTTTTGGGACAACACCCATTTCGGCATCGTTTTTCGGAATGATCGTTGGGGGTTCGAGGGACGGCGCAAGGGAGAGTACACCGGTCACGGCGAGGCGAATAAAAGTTTTACCTATCGTTTGCGTGGTGGATCGGGAAGCTTTTCCGCGCGGGAATTCAACGACTACTTCGGTTTGGAGAGCTATGCAGGGCGTTTGATTTTCCGGGGCACCAAACTTACCACTGAGCGCGTCACCTACGCAGCTCCCACCTCGGGTTTTTTGTATGGCAACACGGCATTGGCCGACATTCCTTGCAAGCGGATCGGCAAACTTCCGGTTTTTGACAAAACGGTTTGGACGAAAACCAACCGCCGACCCAGCGTCGCCAAGGATGAACCGGGCTACCTCACCGATCCCTGATATCATCCGGATGGAATCGATGCCGGGTTGGTTGGTCGGCATAATCATGTAGTACTTATTTTGGCGTCGGCTCAGGTTACCGATGGGATTTAGGCCAGTTCTCGAAAATGCCGGCGTTTTGAGCATGCCTGATCGTTTGAAAGACGGACCGAAAACCCAGCCAGGCGGTTCCGGGCGCGGATTGGGACTGACGATTTCAGGAGCAAAGTCAGTATCCTTTTTGGGCTAATGTAAGAAATTGGTTAGTTTGACAAAATGCAAAATGCGGGTTTAATTCCTCAATGATCAAAAGATTAAATCTTCCTATCTTCGTTGCCGGTTGTGTGTGTCTAACGGGCTCTGTCTTCGCCCAGCTGGCGGGCGATTATCCGGTGGATCTTTCCTCCATCAAACTCCCGGTTTTTAACGGGGTAGTCTTGGAGGAGACGGTCAGCGCCACAAGTTTTGAACTTACCATGGTTCAGGGGTTGACTTCCTCTAAGCTCACCGGCACCGGATCCATCTCCGCCACCGACTTCGTCGCCGATGATACTTTGGTGGTCAATTTCGAAGGCTCCATGAGCTTCTCCGCTGGAACCGTGAAAGCCGGTTCCATCGTACGTTTGACTGGAGCCAAGGCCACCCTAGGGAGGGACGTCACGGGCACTGGCACCTACAGCGATGAAGAAAATGGAGACCTGGACGTCACGGTCACCAAAGTAATCGGGGCCTTTGGATTTAAGTCTTTGACGGTGGATCTTGAATCCGACGAAATCGAGGGCCTGATTGCCAAGGGTAAATTATCCGTTTCCGGGTATTTGACGGATACGCCAAGAGTAAAGGGAACTGTCCGCGTGGACTATGGGGAAGAGGAGTTCGGCCCTTTTTCATTCCCAGCTGACAATCTTATAACGCCTGAAATCGCATTGGTAAATCTGGTCACCAGCAGCAAGAATAAGATCACGGGAACCGCCACCGGGACTTTTGGCGATTACGATGAGGTGCCCTTCAGTTTGAGGGGTACACGTAACGCCAGGACCGGTATCAGTGTCATTACACTCACCGGGACCGGCGCCGGGAAGAGAGTCTCCGCCACCCTGAATCTGGATGAGAATGGGGAAATTACCGGAACCAACAACGCCCTCAACGTCCTCGGTTACAAGCTGAAGTTCTAAGAAATTGCCGGAAATTCTTTTCCGCCATAGGGCGGATGCCTTGGCCCTCGGCCTCCTGGCATCCGCCCTTTTTGCGTCCTGCTCCAAAAACCCGGAGCAGGCTTCTGCCCTGCCGAAATCCAAGCCACCGATTTTTTCAGAAACGGACTCCTCCACCTCCGAGTCTCCAGATTCCCCGAAGCCGATGTTGACGCAGGGAACGTCCGTTGATTCCATCCGCTTGACCGATCCGTCCCTTTCGCCCAAGGCCCGTCTGCGACTGGCCCGCCAGATTGGGGAGCAGGGGGATCCAGAACTATGGCGCGCCGCGCTGACGATGATGCTTCCAGGCAATGTGCGGGAAGCGCTGCTGGAGTCGATCGGCTCCTCGGGCCGGCCGGAGGCGAGTGGTTTTCTGCGTGGCTATTTGGGCGATGCGGAGCAGGGGATGCGGCGGGCGGCGGTGCGGGGTTTGGCCGCCACCAGCCGTGCGGAAGACGCCCATTTTCTGGGGGAGTGGATGAACCGGCCCAACCTTGCCATTGAGGAGAGCACGGAAGCGGCTCTCGCCCTGGGTGGCAGCCGTGCCCCCAACTCCACCACGATTTTACTGCAGGCTTACCCCAAGGCGGAGCGGGAGGAGTTGGTTCAGTGCCTGATTCTGGGTCTGGCCCAGCGGCCCTTTGACCAAACGCAGGCTTTCTTCCGGCAAATGCTGGCGGATCCCGCCACGGATGCGGACCGGAAAAAAGAGGCCCTGCAGGCCCTCGGGCAGTTTGATTCCGTGCGGGAGGACTTTTTTCTTCCTTACCTGCAAAACCCGGACCCGGAGGTGCGGAGTGGCGCTTATCTGGGCCTCGGGGTTCTTGCCGAGGGCAACCCGGGGCCCCGCCTTCTTCAATCCCTGCGCACGGAAAAAGATCCGCAGGCGCGGCTGGCCGCGCTGGAGTCCTTGGGCATGCAACCCAGCGGGGATCCTTGGGCGATGAACCGGATCGCGCTGGCGGAAACCGAGCCCCTGACGCGCATCGTGGCGGCCAAGGCCGTGGCCCGCAGTCTGCAGGGCAGGGAGCCGACGGATGCCGCCGTGCAGGAGTTTGGCCGGGTGTGGGCGCCGGAACTGGCCCGGTTGGCGATTGAAGGAAGCAACACCGAGGGGTTGCAGGCGGTATCGGCGCTGGCCCTCCGGCGCCAGTCCCCGGAAGCCCAAGCGGCTTTGCAACGCATCGCGGAACAGGCGGAGGACACCAAGGTGAAAGCGGCGGCGGAACGGGCTTTGCGGGGAATTAAAAAAACCTCTCCAGCTGTTCAGAAACCTGGGACCCCGGGAATGGCCCAGCCGGCGAATCCGTGGGATTAGGGATTTGACGGGCGACGGATTGGGCCCAGCATAAATCTATGTACAGGACATGTCTTTCCCTGCTGCTTTTGGCAGGGGCGTCGCTTCCAGCGCAGACCACGGAATCCTTGGAATTTGAGGGACCAGACAACGCGCCGATTTACGTGATTGAGGGTAATTTCAGCCAAACCTACTCAAAGGATGGCCTCACCTTGGCCCTGGATAATTGGGCGGTCTCCATGAACCCAAGCACGGGCGCGCTCAGCGGGGGAGGTGACTTTCGGGCCAATGGAACCATCAACTCCGTTTCCATCGATTGGGACGGCTCGCTGAACACCGCCCTGAATGTCAAATTGGCCGGCAGCGTCCTGAGGGTCAACGGGAAGATGAGCATCACCGGCAGTGGCACGATCGCAGGTTACGACCTGGACCGCCTGGCTTTGACCTACACGCTGAGCAACATGGATGTAAACGTGGCTGCCGTACAAATGGCCGGTTATGTCAGTGTAAAGGGCTCGGCGAAGATTTTTGGCCGCACTATTCCCTTGTCCTTGCCGCGCACCTACTTTGCCTTTGATCTTCCTGATGAGGACAGTGACGGACAGTGGGACAGCGCCGGGGACTGGACGGCCAGCGTCGACGCAACGGTGGACGGAAAAGGCAAACTCACCGGAACTGGGGAGCTGTCGGTTTTGGACGACGACGGGGAAGCCTACGACCTGATCCCGCAAAAAGTCTCCGGGAGCGTAAAAAATGGAACCGTGGCTGTGGCCGCCACGGGTAACAGCCGATCCACCTCCCGTATCAAGGTGAACCTGACTTACCTGCAGGCCAACGATGCCACGGTGTCCGGCCGAAGCTCGGTGACCGCCTACGGCCAGAGCCGGAAGTTTTGAGCCGGCGCGGATTTTTTCGGAATCCTTTTTATTTTCTTTTGGTAGCAGCCGTTGCCTTGGGGGCGGTTCTCTGGTTGATCTCCCGTCCGCGGGAACCCGCGGCGGATCGAGCTTCGTCACCTTACGACCGTTCTGCCGATCGCCCTTTTCCCCAGGGGGAGGATGAAGCGGTTTCGGGGCGGCCCAGTCTGACCGGTCTGCCCGATCTGGTCGCCCAAACGGCACCGCCGCCCTCGGCCGAGGAAGTGGGTGCGGCTCGGCGCTATCGCACCGCCGCGGAAAAGGGAAGATATCTGGAGTTGCTGGAAGCATTCGGTTTCCGTGGTCAGGAGGCCTTGCCTCTTTTGCGGGCGGCGCTGAACGATCCGGATCAGGAGATTCGCCGGGCGGCCCTGCGGGGGTTGGGACGTACGGAAACGGCGGAGGCAGAGAACCTGCTGGTCGGGTATGCGAAGGACGGGGTGGCGATTGAGGAGAGCACGGAGGCGGCGCTGGTGCTGGGTCAGATGAAAAATCCGGCGGTGACGGGGAAGCTGCAAGGACTGCTCGGACAAGCGCGGGATCCGGTATTGCGGGAGCATCTGGTGGACGGCTTGGCGGGACGCCCCTGGGAACAGACCCAGGTTTTCTTCTCCGGACATCTCCGAAATCCCAAAATCACGGCGGAGGAAAAGCAGAACGCCTTGGCGATGCTGGGCATGCGGGATACGGCCCCGGCGGAGTTTCTGATGCAAGCCTTGGGGGAGGGGCAGGAAGAAATCAGGGCGGGGGCCTACCAGGGGCTGGCCTGGCGGAATGAAACCGCCGCATCCAAAAACATCAGGAGGGCCCTAACAAGGGAAACGGATCCGGGAATGCGCGCTTTGGCCTATGAGGCTTGGGGAAACCAACAGGACGGCCAGCGGAGTGAGATTTTGGCGGATTACCGACGGGAAACCGATGCCGAGGTAAAGTTGCGGGCGTTGAAAGCGTGGGCGCGGGTCTATGGGCGGAACTCCTCTGCCACCGATCCCTTTTTGGTGGAGGCGGTGACCCACCTTGAGCAGGTCGCGATGACAGATCGGGATCCGGGGGAGAGGCGTGAGGCCTTACTGGCCCTGCAAGCCACGCGGAGCGAGGTGGGGAGGGAAGCATTGAAACGGATTGCCGAAAAAAACTCCCTGAAAAGAGTTCGTGAGCTGGCAAGAAAAATGTCACATTCGGGGCACACTAATGGGCCGAGTCGTTAAAAATAATGCTTTGAATGAACCGCAGAAGAAGTTTCTTTGGGCCTAGCTTGTTTCAGACCCCAATCGCGGAAGACTTAATGGAGTGAGTAAGCACGGTTGGCTTTGGGGTGGGGTCTTGCTGGTAGCGGTGTGGGTTGGGGTCTTGCTCAGTCTTTCCAGCCCGGAAAAGATCCAAAAACTGGCCAGATCCCGACCCGAGTCCTCCAAACCGGTTTCCGGGGAAGATGGGGGATCGATCCCGGAGAAAACGGAGCCGGATTCGTCGGCGAAAGAGGAGGAGGCTTCTATTCATCCGCCAGATCCTGCCCTGAAGGCCGAGCTCGAAAAACTGGAAAAATTCCTCGCTGCCAGACCGAATCGGGAGCCCCTTCTCAGATTTTTGGGGGACTTCACCGCGAAATTCCTGACGGCGGATCCGGACAAGGCCAGCGCCACCCTGCTTGCCTATCTACGCTCGGGCCAGGATCTGCCCACCGGATTGGATTTTGTGATCGGGGAGGGTGGGCTGGAGGAGTGGCCCAGCCTGCGGGCCTTTTTACTGGATCTGCTGGGCAAGGTGGATCCGGAAGACGCGGCCCGGTATGCGCGGGCCGAGGTGATCCCGGCCAAAAACTCCACGGTGGAGTATGCGGTGTCCCTCCGGATCCTTTGGAATCAGGGGGGAGCGGAGAAGCCGACGCCGGAGCTGACCCAAGCCTGGCTGGGTTTGTTGCAGAAGCCCGATTGGTCCGTTCGTCCGGACACCGCCTGGATGGAGAGCTTGGATTTTGCCGGCCGCCTTCCCGGGGCGCTGCCGGTTTTTGTCGGGGCGGCCACGGAATGGCTTGGGAATCCGGCTGTCTCGGAGGGAAAAGCCGAGTCGGCGCAGCTGGCCCTGGAGCGCTCAACCCGAAATCATCCAGTAGAAACGTTAAGCACTCTCCTTCAAAATTCGGCTTGGTTAAGCCAAGGGCGGGGTCCCGGGATTCGTGCCAGTTTGTTCGCCCGCGTGAATCTTGCCGATTCAAGTCAGGCAGAAATCCTCAACCGATATCTGCTTTCTTTGGATCCTGGAAGTCGGGAAGCCACGGCCTTCGCCAAGGCTTTTCCGTACCGTAAATTCAGCGTGTCGCCAGGCCTTTCTGGTTTTCCCGACCTGCAGACTCCCGAAGAAATCCGCATATCCAATCAGGCGGCGGCGGAATTTTTTCGGCGGGCCGTGGCGGAGGGAAGGTATCCCGGCCTCCGGGATGAAATTGCCCAAATTCAAGCCAGACTCTTGGAATTAAATCGCATAAAATAATGTCCGGCAACAAGATATAAAGTTGGAAATTATAAAAAAACGCGTTAAGTTTATTCATGGGCTACTTGCGAACAAAATTTGCGGCGGGGGTGGCGTTCCTCTTTACGGGCATGGTTTGGGCGGATGATTTTTCCCCCTCGCCCGTGCCGGTTCCTAATCAAAACAATGCCCCGTACAAATACACTGGCATAGTGGAATCTGATCTTGGCTCTGGTTCGGGCTCCGTGGCCGTACATCCCCAGCTGGTCCTCGGGTGCGCCCATGTGAATTACGACGATCTTAACTACGAATGGCTAAGTGAAATCCGGTGGCACTGGAAATGGAATGACGTCGGATTTCCCCCCGGGGGAGGTCTGCTGATGGATGGGCAATACGATTTTGCCACTTACGGCACGAATGTCCGGAAATCCCGCTGGGGTAGTTCTGACCCAAAAAGCTTCAACGTGGATTTTGTCGTGAACTACAGCACCGCCAACACCGCCGGAGGCGAATACGCTGACTGGATCGAAAAAGGCGGTTCTTATTTGCAGAGCCGTGCTACCCCGAAATTCATCACGGGTTATCCGTCAGGCCGTTATGATGATGGTGACCCGGATGAATACCGAATGCATGAGACCGGTCCTTTTTCGGGAAAGTTTGTGCCCGAGGTGGTCAAACTGCCCGATTACCTTGGCTTGGACGGGGTGGAAACAGGTCCCGGAAACAGCGGTGGTCCCGTTTGGGGTGATAAGGATGGGGACTGGGCGGTGGCGGGTGTACTCATAAGCGGGGCGGAGCTTGCTGATGAAGGCTACAGTTTTGCTGGGGTCTACGCCATTGGTCGAAACGCTTGGAGTCGGATCAGCTCCGCTTTGGGGACGGTGGGAGCCCTCCCCGGGCAACTCAGCGGGACGTTTGCCGTCGCTGGAGTTCCCGCCGTAATTACCGATGCCGCTCCCACGCCCGCCACGATTGTCCGCAAGTTCACCGTCAGCGGCATGGTGGGGCACGTGAACACCATGACGATCGATCTCGCCATCAACCATGCCCGCCGGGCCGACTTAAATGTAACCTTGCGCAGTCCGGCTGGAATCACCATTCCCCTCCAGCTGACCGGCAGCCGCAAATCCGCCTCACCGCGGAATCTGGTTTTCACCGGCAAGGCGGTGAACGGATTCAGAAGTCATCCGGCCAACGGGGTGTGGACTCTGAGCGTGAAGGACAGTTTTTCCGGCAACACCGGCTCGCTCACTTCCGCCAGCTTGGCGATCACGACCCGTTAGGTCTTGGTGGTCGGTCTAGGGCGCCTCTCGTTCCGCCTGATCCACCGCCCGAGCCAAGGCGTGGAAATCGTTTTCCGGGACATCCTGCAGATAGGAGAAAAGATATTCTTTGGCCTCCTGGCTGAGGGGGTGGGTGGGGTCCAGGGCCAAACGGTAGAGGGGGCGCAAGCGGACGGCGTCCGGCCGGCGGAGCACATCCCGCAGGAGCTCTTCCCGGCAGCCTTCCGGCAGGTTGCGGTTGAGTAGAAAAGGCAGCATCCGCCAGTACTCCTCGTCCGGGCAGTAGTTGCCGGCAATTTGCACGAGGAAAGACTGGTCGTCCGCCGGGGTACTGGGGAGCAGGGTGAGCAGGCGGGAGGTGGTCTCCCCGGGCGTGAGGTCGGCGGAGAGAACATCTCCGATGGGATCAACGGTTTCCTCTTCGGATAAAGACGTGGTGGCCGTGGTGCTAGGTTGGGTGGGAGGAGATAAGGCTTGGACTGGGTTTGGCGCAGGAGCCGTGGGGGCCGAGGCGGGTGGCGGCAGGGAGCGAAAAGCGGTCTTCGATTCGGGGGCTTTTTGGCAGCCGGAGAAAACCCAGGCTCCTAGCGCCAAACCGGCGATCGTGAGGCAGGTCTGGCGTCGGTTCAGGAGGACGATGTGGCGAAACGGCATGGGTCAAATCCAAGTCGATCGGGTGCCCCTTTTGGGCTGAATCGCCATTATAGAGGGTCCGGTCTGCTGGTTGGCGTGGAATTTCAGCGGACGTCCAGATCGAGAACCGTATACAAGGGAAGCAGGTTTTCGATCACGTAGACATAGGCTTGGGAAATGGTGAGGGACTGGTTGTTGATGGCCTGGGTGAGTGGCAGATCAAGCTCGTCAGTTTTGGTAAGATATTTGAACTGCAACCCATCCTGGTAAGGGCCCACCGAGCCATTAAACCAACCATCCATCCGCCAACCCTGGCCGGCAAGTTTGGGGGCGTAGTAGCCGCTCTTTCCGCCCCCGACATTCAGGACCTGACAAAGCCCTTCGCCCATGCTCACGCTGGTGTCATAGCTTCCATCACCGTTGGGTTCCCACTGCTGGTATAAGATTCGGAAAATCCTTTGTCCGCCTGGCCCGCGAGCCCGGCCATAAAAATACTGTTCCGTACTGTTGGCCTCATTGGCCTGGGTGCGGCCTCTCAATTGTTTAATTTTTCGTTTGTGATCCACATAAATCAGGGAGGGAACCAGGGTCTGGCCTCGGTAGGTCATCAGGGTGGCTGGCAGGATCTTGTTGGTACCATCCAGATCGTAGAGAAAGTAGGCGTCCAGTTTGGTTCCGCGGGGTGCCGTCACCCATCGGGTTTTGGTTCCTTCCGTGATCAGGGTACTGGACCAGCGGTTGACGGAGGATTTGTAAACCAGGATTTCGGCGTGGGCGGGACCTAATAGCGCCAGGGAAAATCCGAAGAGGAAAAATCGAGTCGAGGTCAGGCGGAGGCGTTTCAATCCCTTGGCCTACTGGGGAAATGCGAATCCCTTGGAGGTGTAATAGGCGATGAGCGCGGCCTCGGCTTCCTCATCCGAAGCGGGATCCTGCTCATTGACGTAGCGGGTGGCCGGCAGATCGAGGACGCTGGCGACGGAGTATTCCTTGTAGTTGGGATCGGAATCCGTCGGAACCCCGAGTCCTCGGGTGGTGGCCGAACGCGGCAGCAGGACGTTCCGGCCCGCCACCGGATAACTGAAAAGTTGGCTGGTGGATGAGGAGAAATGCCGCCCCGCCGGCAGGGAGTTATACCAAGTAATCAGAATCTTCCGGGATCCTTGGTTGAGAATGCGGCACGTGGAGATGACGGACTCATCCTCGATCAAGGTGTAGGCCCTTTTGGAGGTCAGTTGCCAGGTGCGGAAGGAGCGGCTGGAGGAGGAGCCATCAAAGTCCATCAAGGACAGGTAAGTAGCACGGGTCCTTGTAGTACCGGCCTGTCCGTCCGTAATACGGGTCTCCGAAAAACTCTGGGTGAACACGGCGTAATAACTGGAGTCTTGCGCGGAAGCAGGCCGACTAGCCAGGGCAAAGATGGCAAGAATCCCGGCCAGGATCCAGGGAGTGGAATATTTCATGCCACGATCCTCCTGCGGATGTGCGCATGGAATTCGGGTTGATCCCAGGCATTTCATGGAAATTTTCCGCATCCCGAAGACAAAGGAATGAATCCCCAAGAAATGCGTCCCTTTTTATTCCTCAACATCGGCGGTTTGGGTGTAGCCGCGTGCCGGGTTGGTGAAGTAGTCGATGATAAACTCCTTCGCGTCCTCGTTCGTGGCGAGCCCAGCCCGGGCGTCGTTGAGGGCTTTGGTCAGGGCCACTTCGAGGGTGCCTGTCCAGTTAAGCAGCGAGGCGGTGCGGGTGCCTGTGGTCTGGCGATCCCCGTTCCAACCGCCTCCGATTTGCAAGTAGGTGAACTTTAGGCTGGGGGCAAAAGAGCCGCTGATGCCGATGTTTCGGTTCCGGTTAGGCCAGGAGACCATGGTGCCGGACCCTATAATAACCCCATGGTCACTAACATCGCCAGCAAGGTTTTCATACTGGGAATAGGTAACAAAAAAATTTTTACCGCTGCGGGCCCAGGTCAGACGGTGCCATTCGTTCCCACCTAAATAGACCTTATTGAAGACCGTTTTAGTTCCCGGATTGAAATGAATCCACCTATCTTCATCCGTGTCGTTTTCGGTGAATGCATACTGGGGTTCACCAAGATTCAAAAAAAGTAACGACCTCTCCGTACCGGCTTCCTTGGTGGAGTAGATGAGCCAAGGTCCGCCCGCCCAAAGGTTGGCTGAGGCAAATGCCATCCAAGAGAACACAAAGAAGAATAATTTATTCATTAATTTATCTTAAACCTGGGATTTCTGAAAAACAAGACTCTGGAGAATAAAAAAGGCATAAAATAGAACTAGCCCTTAAGAACTAATTAGTAGACTCCGCCCAAGAACTTTTGTACGGCCTGCGCGACCAGTCACTCTTGGCGTAGTTATTTTTCGAGGACGGCTT
>Ga0194133_10006622_pt1 | contig 14172 bp, 7 predicted proteins | sample TA2KigOf40mmetaG_FD_155448 | JGI IMG/M metagenome (GOLD analysis project Ga0194133, IMG submission 155448) | Freshwater microbial communities from Lake Tanganyika, Tanzania - TA2015055 Kigoma Offshore 40m | ecosystem: Environmental > Aquatic > Freshwater > Lake | place: Tanzania: Lake Tanganyika...
TGATTAAAGCAAATAAAGGTCCGGGCCTTTATTTTGAGGAAGACGAGCTTGACAGGTTGGCGAACTGGTAATCTTATTTACTTCATAGGCTAACTCGTCAGGTAGGCGAACACTCAAAGCATCACTTTTAACACTTTGTGTGGTTTTGCTGCCTACATTCATCAACAGATCTAAATGTCATCCCTTTTGTTTGGCATCTCCATTAGAAACAGTTCAAGATATTGCCTTTGGTAACCACTAGATGTCATAATGTACAATGACAAGTCATTACTATAACTGCCATCAATTTGTCTTGCAATGTTATATCACACCTTCACTTACATCTGAAATTTTTTGCACTAATAGGTTGGCTTCCTATCATAAAAGAGCTCAAGCCTGCAAATCACTTAACAAAGGGTTTTTATCAAGATCAAATGGTTTAAGTAATTATTATTTTTCAAAAGGAACATTGACAAAAAAGATTGTCCAACACATTGTTTTTCATCTTCAACCTTTAAATTTGCTGCTGCATTGATTTAGTCAGTTTGTCAATGGCTAGTAGGTTTCCTGTTCAATATTGCCCCAAAAGCCAGAGGCTATAAAGAGAATTTTGGGCTTTCAAGAAGAAATAAATCCACCTTTCAGCCAAAGGCAGCCCTTTTGTAGTACTGGACAACTTAAAACCGGTTTTTCAAATGTACTTTTCTAGTTTTTGCTGGTTTTGTAGCCTTGATTTTCAAATACAATTTCATTCTGTGCTATAGCAAAAAAAAATTAGTATAAACTTTTACTGAGAATGCATACAAGCTAACCTTATGTGTTCTCGTAATCAAAATAACATTGACCTGCAGCATACTTTCTCACTGAAATAAAAGTCTAAATAAATGTACAGAAATACGCAATTGAGAATAATGGTAAAAACTTTCATAATAAAGCGGCCTAATTATCCTGCACAATCTTACGTCTTAGAATAGTGGAAAATAACTAGTTGAGATATTTAGGCGCATGAACCTATTTATCAACATTGGAAGCATAAGCGCTGTGATCAAGCGTACTAGGGAATCAAACGTGGATGAATAGTTTGCGAGATCAAAAATAATGAAAAAGTACTGAGATCCTTATTGGCTGTCTAAATAAATTCCTAATGGTTGATTTTTTCAACTTTTATTTCAATGTCAACAAACTTAATAACATTTGCAGTTCTTAAGAGCAAAGTACAAGTGATTAAAAGTTTCCTCTTGGTTCTGAATTTTTAATGGTGTCCATAGCCTCCACATACCTCTCTTGAAACCTTCCTTGGAACTGTGGCACACTGCTTCTCAGGCACATTCACACAGTTCTCAACTGGCACATTGATGGAGATCTATAAGATTAAAACAGACCTTTTTTTACATATTGTTTTGCTGTTTTAGGGGTCATGCTTTTCACCTGTCTTGGGACACTTCTGCAATGTTGTCTGGGGACCGATTTGCAATGCTCCCTTGGAACGGAAACACACTTGGGTACAGTGATGGTTCTGGGTGTTTGCACAGGGACAGACTCGCAGACATTCTTATAAATAGTGGTACATTTGGGACCATAACCTGAGTCTGCTGAACGCTTGTGGTAACCTCCGCACTCCTTCGTCATGAAAGTTTGGTTACATCTAGTGGCTATGCATTTCTAATCAAGGTAATACCTGAGATGGAACACTTCTGCACTTTTGGGTGTAAGTTGTCTCATAGGTGGTCTGGTGTTCATCATGGCATTGCTTCTCGTAGCTGGTAGAGCATTGCTTTTCATAAGTTGTGGAACATTCCTCCTCATACTTGGTCTCATGCCTCAAAAACATACATTTTAATCACAGAGAATACATTAGATTACTTTAAACCCTTTTCAATTACTTTGTTGTGTATGAGGTTGAGCATTGGCGACGGTGGGTGACCGAGCACTGCTTGTCGTAAATCGTCTCCCAGACTGTGCGACACCTCGGCCTGCTGGCAACACTCACAGCAACCAGGGAAAGTAAGAGGATTGCAAGAAACTTGGAAAAAAAGATTTTTTTTGTTCAATTATGAAAAGTAGTTTTATCATTAAATAAGTATAAGAATACCTTGGCCATGTTAAAAAGTTGAAGTAACTTCACACTTCCCAATTCAAAGGGACTATGAACACTGGTAGTGGCTAAATGATTCACTTAATCCTTTTATACATGAAAAACCTCCCTCAGCTATGGCAATTTTTTAAGGCATGTGTTTTAAGTGGTTCATGTGGATGTGGAGCAAAGTACTTTGAAAAATTGCTTTGGAGGTAGACAGTGAACACCTATAAGAATACCCTCAAGGACAAATAATTAGGACTACCATGTTACATCAAACCATTGAGGGTTTTTTCCTTTCATAAAAATGTGTCTGATTGTAGGTAACAAAGACCTACAAATCTTGCCAATACTTTGCACCATAAATCATTGGATCTTGATCTGATGGAATTACCAAATACATTTAAAGTTTGGTCAAACCCTAAATGCATTTCAAACTAACTGTTGTTATGCACAGGTATTTCAAAAAGGCCAATTCTACAAAATAAAAATCAATCAATTTTCAATTGAACTAAAAAATACATATCAGGGAAGTGACCAGGTTTTTTTTACTTTGTGTTATCGTAACGTACGCTCAATAATTGTAATTCCCCGCTATTTTACTTTACAATATTTTGACATTCTTGGCAAGTTAAAGTCGTTTCAAACGGGCTGTTGTTATTGGTTTTCATTGCCACCTATTTTGGCCATCTGATGCCAACGTTCATTTACTTCTCTCCAGAGGTCCTCCGATCATTCATGATCTGCCCCTTGTGTATTATAAAGTTTCTCATCAATAAACAGTTCAGTATTGATACTTTTCTTGATTGGGAAGGTTATTATTGGGTTTCCACTAATCTCTTGCAGATTACAGCACCGCACTTGTTAGTATTGCAAGACAGATCATTTTTTAGGGTGCTACTTGAATCCCACCAACATCTGCCTAAACTCATTGACCCAAACAATGAAAATTGGGGCTGGGGTCAGGGTCAGGGTCAATAAATTTCAAAGTAAGTATTGGCTAAGCTATCCTGACCTAACCCTAAAGGATTCAACCTGACCCAGATCCCAATTACCACGTCAGAGTGTCCAGGGTTCAAACCCTGGCGGGCCCCTCCAGGCAACCTTTGACCCTGGTTTGTCAAAATAATAACATTATTCCCATCTTTATAGTGTGCCTTTAATGAAAAAAATGCACAAGGGGTACTTAAAAAGATTTTTACAAAATTGTTAATGCTGAAGTCTTTATCAAGACCAGAAGTTAATTTATTTTAATGAGCTCTCTTTTAAAAAAAAGGTAAAGTTTGCCCAAGGCAACTTTGATTGTTGACCATTGATTAGATGCTTTTAATTCACAATAGATAAAGTTTAAAACTACTAATACCTAATTAATTTTTGCCATTAATGATTAAAATGAGTGAGAACTCAGTTATAAAGTTAATGAGATGAATCCAAGGGGTCTAGGATCTTTTGCCCAGGGCAGGTTTGCTAATACCATTTTGCCCAGGAGGTTAGGTAAGGTTAGGTTAGGTAAGATTAGGTTAGGTAAGATTAGGTTAGGTTAGGTTAGGTTAGGTTAGGTTAGGCTAGGTTATGCTAGGTTAGGTTAGGTTAGGTAAGGTTGTAATTAGGATAGAATTTTTCACCTTGGATTGAGGAAAATCAGCATTTTTGGAGCAGGTAAGCTACCCCACAATTCCCACATTTTCATTGCTTTTTCTACTTTCAGAAATTTTTTTTAACTAACAAGCCCCTTGATGTTCCCCAATCCAATTGCATAACATACAGACAACCTACCTTCTTACATGCATAAAAAGTCATCCATATCCTACCTTTACCCAGAGTCACTGGGGCCTTAAAGCGAGATTGAATCACTCGTAGCGAATGTGGCCAGGTCCGCACTAAATGTTGGAAGTTTTGTCTCGCAGTTATTGCATATGATAATGGGAAATAAATACAGATGTAGTTACAAACAGTCTGATATTTTTATGTGGAGATATTTTTGGAGGAAAACTCTCGAACCATTAATTCATTCATTCATTATTTATTTGGACCTGTCTGTTACATGCTCATAACATTATATAGCATTATTTTACTGACTTAACTCTTAGTTTACTATCTCACCAATTGTTTAAAATGAAACAAAAGTGTAACATATGAAAATTGGTTTTGTTTACCTTTTGACAATCGTAAATCGTAAAGAACAACAGGGGAACAAACAGAAGAGGATATAAAAGTAACCAGCGAGGGAGCACATATTTGTAATAGTGTTAATGTAGCAAGGGGCAATGTAAAACTCTTGATCGAAAGAATTAAGAGGTAGCTTCTTATACTTTTTGTGGTCGGGCTTACAAGGCTGGCTGGTTTTGATTATGGTTAGATTATGGAAATTATTTCAGTAGGAAAAGGGGGTCAGAAAAGGCTTTGTCTGATTTCCGTTAGGATAGAGCAAGAGTTTGTAGAAGTACTTAGAGTCCAATGTCTTATTTATCATAGGTTTTAATGGTAGTTCAGATTTTAAAAATGCAAAGTAACTTTTTAGTTCTTTATCATTTCAAGCATTAAACTTCTAAATGGTGCAAATGATTTTAAAATTGCATTTTCTCAGTGGGATGCTTTTGGCCATTCTCTTTGTTAAAGAGGTGCTACTTTTGTCTATAATAAACTTCATTATCTTTGAATGATGACACTTGGAATAATAGTATTTATTCAAATAAAAATTATTGGCACAATGTCTTTAATCGACCATGCAAACATTACTTTTGGCTATTGGGTAGGTTCTATTTTATGGCGCATGGAGTTTTTCACAAACGAGTTTTTCCTGAAAATGCTAAAACGAGATCTTCAAGAAAACATTTCCCTGAAAGATCGTCCTCCCAAAAAAATCAGCAGGGTTTGGTCCAGAAATTTGGATGATAGGGCTTGCAGCGGTTTATGCCGAGATGATAAGTTTCGCAGGGTTTGGCCCAGAAGATTTGGTTATATCAGGTTCATAAAATAGGCCAGGATTATTTTATTTAAACCTAACCCTCCTGGCATAACCCTGAGGGGATATCCTAGGGGATAAACCATTGTGAGACTTATCATCTGGACCTAACCCTGCCGGGCTTATTATCTTAGCTCTGTTGGGCCTTACCAATCTGACTATTTTTGGGGAAAATGCACTCAGGAAAATGTGTTACGGAAAAGTGCATTTGAGAAAACCTCGTTCAGAAAAAATTCATAGCGCCCCATTTCATCAAGTTTGATGGCCTATAGGCTAAAAAGCCTCTCTCACCCAGAGAGATGATAAATATAGAATGCCCACATATCAATATTTCTTGGTTCCTGTGCCCAAATGAATTCAGCTTTTGAGGGTTTTTGCCATAGGCAAGGAATACATAGACCGAGCACTTATTAAGTGAGAAGTGGAAAACAAATTTCAGCTGCTTTACAGAAGGTGAACAAACAAACAATAATACACATGGAACACCCAAGGGTGCACAAAAAATATAGTTTCTCCACAATTCTTATGCTCTGGTGTTCGGTCTATACATTAGATGTCTATGGTAAAGATCACAATTATTTTTATATTCTTGGTGTCGACTGGCCCTTAAAAATAAACAAAAATTAAAAGCGCCAATCAACACCCAGAATTATAATAAAAATCTAATCTTTTACCATGAGCGAATCTTGCATAACAGCTGAATTCAACTTGGGTAGGTCAGAGCCAAAAAGTTTCAAAAAAACTTGTGTTACCCCACTAAGGTGCTTTTTTACACTAAACAATTTTCTCCTTTGATTTTAATGGGTATAAGCCCCTAAGAAGTGCTGCGAAGATTGACCGAATCAAGATTCATCGTATTAACGTTTGACCAAATTCACAATTATTGTCAAATGATTTATTTACCAATGGAGCGACAGACAGACAGACGGACAAACAGATGGACATCATAAAATAATTTGACTTTCATCTTACATCTTTAATAACTCCCACAATTTTGAAGCTAGAGGAATGTTTATAAAATAAACTTTTTAGTCCATTTATTTAACTACAAATGTTATTTTATAAATTTTTCTCTAACTTTAAAATTATGGGAGTTATTAAAGAAGTACGATGAAAGTCAATTTATTTTCTTCCCAACCCTTGGCCATTTTTCTAACTCACTTTCTTTGCACTTCGCTGTCACTCTTGGATAATAAGTTTAATATTTACTTTTTACTTAATATCTTTTTTGATTGATTATTGACTGTTTTAGCACTTTGTCAAGACTTTGAAATTCCAGAAGTTTGAAAAAGTAATAAATTGCCTTTAAATTTTCATGCAAGAGTGCTTTCTACTTTTGCAGCATGCAGTGAGTGGAAAATCAGAAAATGACCTGTGAAAAAGCCAGCTAATAAGAATTGATTTTTTGACCCCTACAACCAATTATCAAATGTGCCACTTATGCAATGAAAACATCAGAAAAATCATTCCAAATTTATAATTTTTCCATTGATAGTTTGACTTTCTTTTGTTTTGACAAGTTTAAGGATTGGCCCTTCAAGCATACCTGATAGTTGACCTGGCAAGCCGGAAAGGATATGCAAGCTTTTGTCTCAAAAAATAAGAAAATGTTCAAAACTTGCTCAGATCCATTCAGCTTCTTGAGAGTCACAGGCCATTCATTCCTTCTCAGCCAGCCAGGGTGAGTGATGAGTTTTGCACACTTAGACTGTAATTGTGTTGAAAGACAAATCTGTCTTAACCTTATTGATCATAAAAATATATTTTTAAATATCCGCAATTAAATTTTTTTTTCATTCAAGGCACACTTTTAGGCTGGGAATAATTTGTTATTTTTTGGCAGTCCGGGCTCAAAGGTTGCCTGGAGCCGCTGGGGTATGAGCCCCAGACCCTCTGATTCCCAGCCTGATGCCTTGGCTTCTCAGCCACCATAACCCTCTTGTCTCATAGTAAATGAACCCATAACTTGTGCATATAACTCCAGTCCACTTGATTTATCACTATTGTGCATCTACATCAATTCCCAATTGATAATCTTACCTCTAGTCCATTAATAGTTTGGAGAGGTCAACCTACTTGCCAATTATTAATGATTGTAAACCTATAGAAAGTCATGCCTTTGATGGAATAATGCACTGAGCATTAAACTAACTTTTTCTTTGATACCAGGATACATGCCTCTATGTAGATTACCCCGTAAATGCTGACCCGGTATAATCACACTTGCTATTTGTGAAGGTAAACCTATGGAATAACAGAAAATGCTCGAAATACTTTATTGTTAGATAAAAAGGGTAAAAACTTACATACTAAACTTAAAACTAAGGCCTAACTATCCTGCACAATATTACGTCTAAGAATAGTAAAAAATAACCAGTTGACATGAATAGGGGCGCAATCTATATTTATCGCAACATTGGAAGTGGGAACTCAGTGATCAAGCTCGGGGACCAGATGTGGATCTTTAATTCTTTTATAAGGCTTGTTTGTTCAGCTATTAAAAAGAGGACTATACTTTGTACATCTTAGCACTCACTTTCTATTTCAATATTGCTTTTTGTGGTTCATGCACATTCAATCTCAGGAATTGTTTACATATGTGATTACCTAATTTACGTAATCATTACATGCCTATCCATGTCATCTAGTTATTTTCCGCTATTCTTAGACGTAAGATTGTGCCGGATAATTAGGCTTTTGTTTTAGTTTTGTATGTGAGTTTTTGCCCCTCTGCTATACACTTAAGTACTTTAAGCGTTTTCTCAGACTTTTACTTCTTAAAATGGCATGTGTGATTATACCGTGTCAGCATTTACGAGATCGCATAAGGTTCAACCGTATGAACTCTCAGGGATAGTCTACACTTATTTTTTTAGCTTTATTCTTAAAAACATTGGCCTGATTTTGACCTCTCCCCGTTTGCTCATTTGACTATTAAAAGTAAATAATACATTTGACCACAACAGCTGCCCAAGCAAAGGTTATAACTAAACTTTCCTGAGCATAAAAAGAAAGTTAAAGCTGTTTTTCTTACTGACAATTTTATCTTTTAGATCTAACAGCAATCCACCAAAATGACTTTCTGGCAAGAAAATTATCCTTTCATCAAGGATGTCTACCTTATGAGGCAGACAAAAATGATTGAGTGGATGGAAAATGTTGAAAAAGCTATTTCCAGGTAGAGGAATGGTGCTCCTGTTTAACATTTTTTTGTAACACTAAAGCTTTTCAGGATCATGGCTGACAAAGTTTATACATCTGCTGAGTTCAAGCGTGAGAGGGATAACTTTCATGTAAGGAAAAAAAATTCCTAAATGTGAGAAAACGCCACCTAAATTAGTTTTTTTGACCTGAAAATATTGAATGTCTGGTTTTTAAAGGCAAAAAAATTTTTTGCTCTTTGTAATTGCTTTCCTTTTAGTTTGAACTAAGCAAAAAATTGTTTAGATAAGTTTTTTGAAATAATGAATTTTTGACCTGCAAACCCTTACTTTAGAATTGAAAACTTAGAAAAAGATGTTATGCATCTGCCAAGGCTTCACAGAGCTGTATGGGTTTGAACCTCATAGACCTCAGAAATACTAAAAATAATAAACCCCCAACTTACCCTCAAACCATACAACCCTGAACCCAATCCTACACCCACAATCCCTGGTAATTGAGACTGAAAAAGGCCTGGTATGCTCACTCACTTTGGGATGCCTAACAACTTTTGATGAATACATTTACTTGGCGGACGAGCGGAAAAGTTTTTGCCTCCCGGGCCCAGGGATTGGGAGGCTATGAGCCCAAAATTGATGACCAAATTTTCAGATTCCTTTCCTTGGCAACTTTTTAAGGGTAAACAGTTTCCAAAAATTGTTCCCTCTCCTTAAAACCCCTGGGCCCAGATAGAGACCCTGAAAATTTGTCAACCTCCCTATGTTTGTCCTTTCATTTTCAAAGGTCCAGAACTGAAATTTCAACCTTATTAGCCTATATGTTTTCAATTAAGCGAGCCTTTAGTGTTCAAAATGTATGTTAAAATAAAATATATAGCCTTGGACTTGGGGAGAAACTTGTGTTAAGTTGGCGCAGATGTCCATTGGTGGATATTGGACCAACTGAGATCTTGACTAATTGAAGGAGATAGGTAGGTTTATAGGTACAAACAGTCTATTTTATAAATATACTTAGATAGATATAAGATAAATAGATAGGCAAATGATTTGTAAAGCAACTTCAGTGCTTTATTTGTGACGCTTAGTCATTGCTTTCTTATGATGCTTTTTGTGAAAACAGGACATTTTTTGTAAAGCAAAGTTTTTTCTCCGGTGATATGTTAAGGGTTTGGAGTTTGGGTTACCCTGGGATCAGGTGGGCGGGTTGGCGGAGTCAAACTTGTGTTAAGAACCTTCCCTGAGTTGGTGTGGAGGTCTGTACAAATTTTGGGGGGAGATTGGCACAGCAATTTGCACGTGAAAGAAGGACACCGGTACATAAATAAATAGGTACGAACAGTCTGTTTTATATTTATAGATGTAATTCCCATCAATATACAAGAACGGTTAAACCAAACTTAACCGATATTTTGGAAGGGCCTTTCCATTGAGTCAAACATTATTTTAAGCCTCATTTGGGCCCCCATACTAATTGGGGTCCAATTTTATCACAAGCAAGTCAAAGACCCAGATCTTATATTTTGTTTTCATATAAACAAATTTTATTTGTATTTACAAACTTTTCAAGCTCTTAAAATACTTTATCATCTGAAGGCTCTGTGCAAAGATCTGGAAAGAGGTGAAGTCAAAAAATGGCTGAAGCAGATCCTTGAGATCCTCATGGCTGAAAGAGGAAAAGAGGAAAGAACTGAACAGGTTACCAAACAAAAAAATATTCCTCTGCTTATTTTCTAGATGATAAGTAACTTAAAATCTTACTGATAATTCAGATCTCAAAACTTGATGCTCTGATAAAGAAGCATGAAGAACTCATTCCCACTGTTTTGAAGACACAGGTTTCTAAAGTTTTTGGGAATCAGTAGCAATAACTATGTAGTGCATGTATATTTTAGGTGAAAGTAGATCTGTATTGGAAATGTTATGCTTATGGTGATGAGTTGAAACCTCACATTGAATTCCTTGATGGAATCATGTTGAGCTCTACAAGAGACATTGCTCCAAGCTGTATAGAAAATGTTGAAGAATTGATTGAGAGGCAAGAGAAGTCACTCAACCAATTGGAGACAAGAAGGGCAGTTGTCAGAGAACTCATCACCAAGGGTAAACAGCTTCTGGAAAATCCAGAGTAAGTGTAAATCCTATGTTGTTTATGATCTTACCTGAATGAATTTTGATATAAAGCAAACCAAAGTTCTTGGATGGTCATGTCAAACGTATTGAGGTGGGCTGGGATGAGACCAAGGACAAAGCCCAGGCCCGTCTGCAGCTCCTTCAGGTACGTACCTTGGTGGTCATTGTCTCAAAAATCATTTAGCAATCTTGATTTTAGAACACCAAAGCTGCATGGGAAGGCTATGGTGAAGGACTTGAGAGCATTGCTGTCGAGTTTGAGAAGGCTGAGGAAGAAATGAAGAAGGTCAAGAAACGCTTCAACCTCCAGGCTGCTTTTGAAGATCTTGAGAAACGCCAGAAGATCTTCAATGACAGCAAAAATACTATTGAGACAATGTTTGCAAACATTCAACACAACTATGATGTCATGACCATGACTCTTCCAGAGGACAAAAAAGACTTTGTCAAGAAGGAAGTTAAGGCTGTCAATGTATGAAAAGATGTTTTATATTGAAGTAGTCCAAAAATTGATTGAATTCCAATTCAAAATACAGGAAAAACTTGAGGTAGTCGGAAGATTTGAAGAAAAGGTCAAAAAGATTGAAGACTTCTGCGCTGCACTCAATGACTTTGACAAAACAATCAAGATGATTGATACCTGGATGAAAGAGGCAGATGGACAAGTAAAATTAACCAAAATATGTTCAAAAGATAAAACACTATGACAAAAACATTTCATTTCTAGCTGAACCAGATTAAGAATGAGTCCGACAAGATGACACCTGAAGATCGAGTATCACACACAATGGAGTTACAAGAGGATGTTGCTGCCAAGGTTGAGATCATCAAAAAAGCAATTGGAACTGAATCTGAGCTTTTGCCACAAGGTACATTTTTGAGCCACCCAGTAAATTTATTATAAAAAACTGGCCAAAAACTGCTCAGGGAACAATCAGACCCTTACCTTTCTTTTTACAACCCGACAAAAAATCATAAATCAAGTACAACGGGTGAACAAACAAAAGAGGATCAAAAGCTAATCAGCAAGGGAACACATATTCGTAAAGGTATTAATGTAGCAAGGGATGATGTAAAACTCTTGATCGAAAGGATTAAGAGTTAGACTTTTATACTTTTTGTGGTCAAGCTTCTTAGGCTGGCATGTTTTGATTATGGTTTGGGCATGGAAATTATTTCGGTTGGAATCAGTTGGAAAATGGGGTCAGCTAAGATCATTATCAATTTACATTACAATAGAGGAAGAGTTTAAATAGAAGCAAAAATGTGATCATATTCAAGGTTTCAATGGTCTTCTTTATTGTTTTACTTGTCTTACTATCCTTATTGCAGGAGACAATGTTCCAAAAGATGCCCAAGATTACAAAGATGAGCTCAAACGAGTTCAGGACTATGTCAATGATCTTCACAAGCGTGTCATGAAGGAGTGTGACAACTTCTCTGAGGATGTCAAATTCTGGGCTGAGTACAAGACTGGTATCAAGGAATTTAGACCCTGGTTGGAGAGTGCTGAGAAGAAGTCACATGAGGGATTGAGCAAACCACAGACTCTTGATGAAGCCAATTCGATGTTTGTCAGTGTCAATGAATTTGATCAGTCGTGCTTGAAGCATCTTAAGATTCTCAATGATGCTGCAACTGCAGCCAACAAGATGACAACTCACAAGGTAAAATTTTAGAGCAAGAAGTTGAACAGATACCATTATAACCTCAATTCTTATTTCCAGGAGGCTGACACAGAGGTGAAAGAGCTTAAGGAAAGGTACGAGAAGGTCAAAAATGTCTCAGATGAATGGGTCAAGAAGGTTGATACTCTGGTCAAAGAATGGAAACTTTTGGACAATACTGTGAATGAACTTAACTCATGGGTTGCCAAGGATCGCGGTGCAGAAGGGGAACAACAATTCTCACTCGAAAAGATGGAATCCACACTAGGAGAACTCAAGAACATCTTCAAGCAAAAGGAGAAGCTTGTTGAAAACCTCTAAACCCAAGCTTATTTTTTCCCCTCTAAATGTGACTTTAGTTTCAAAATTGGCCCATAAAATACCCATATGTAATTCATTTAGTGAATGATTAGAGTGATTGTGATGGAAAACTTTGAAAAGCATTTGACGAGTGGCCTGCTTTTTTCACAGTACTTCATAACAAGAGCTCTGAAGCTGTGAGGAAATGTCAACCCGGGAAGGCTGCTGGGGTGCCAGATCTTGACCATTGTGGCAAGGTTTCTACTTAAGGTTTGAAACCTTTCTGGAATAACAGCCCTTTTGATATAAAGGCCCCGAAAGGGCCAAGGTCTGGAAATCAACTGATGAGTCAAGTGTGCAAAAAAATGTTTCCATCACAATCCTTTCAATTTTTTCATTAATTGTCCACTGACAAAGATTTCATGAACTGCTCAAATTCTTACCAAATTTTGATAGTTTCTCTTTAACTATACCTGAATGTTTTTGTGCAGAAATTTATAAAATTAGTATTTTTTTGTATTTTGATGGTTTTTACATTTTCAAAAAAGAGAGAAAGAAAGAGAGTACCAAAGAGAGAAAAACCAATAATTAACATCAATTAGATAAATACATCATTATGTAAATTATCTTGTTTTATTTTAAGAAATCTCAATCAAACAGCTTTTACCCTTGAATAATACAATGTACTCAATTCGAGTTATTATCACATTTCACTACTAATGATAATTCAACAATAATATCCTACTGTAATCACATTATCGCTAAACTCATCTAAAGATAAGTTGTCACCGGATCTTTCACTCCTACACCTTTTCTAGCAAATAATACAGCTCTGGGCTGGGTATATTCGTTCCTCCAATCCAAGAATGCTACTTCTCTTGTCCCGGCTTTTATTGGTCGTTTCCATGATCTGAGTCTCTCTTATACAAAGGGCTACCATTCAATCAATCAACAGTTCAGCATAAACTCTTTTCTAAATCAGGAAGGTCACTGCTGGATCTTCCAACATTGCTCTCACTCTCACTGCTCATCACTCCGAACCACAGCACAGTACCCACTATTCGTGGCAGACTTTCCCTTCTTATCTTAATTGGTAATTATGATACCCATGGCACGTTAAGGTGATTATTTAGACAGCCTCTTCTCCAAGAGCAAAATTATTTTTGGGACAGCACATTGCAGGAACTCCCACCTGACAACAGGAATTCCATTACTCACCCAATAAAGTCACCATAGATGACATGACAAAGCTATCAATGGTCAATAGTTTGCGTTTCCTTACAAATGAGGTCACCTACAAACTTAATGTAAGTAGACGAAGCATCTACTTAGAAACCAGAGGATCATGGATCAAAATGCAAGCAACTTTGGGATTTTTAGACTCCAGAGGTGGGTATTTAAGTCACAAAAGGTTGAACTTAGCAAAGATTCGAGAGTGTCAACAAACTTTGTAAAGTTTTTGCTTTTCATACTTTTTAACGTTTGATCTTAATAATGTTTTGGGCTTACCTTGGTTTGGATTCAAACCGAATTTATTGTTGATTATTTTACTATTTTGGAGTCATCCTCCAAGAGCGAAACAAATGGAGAGTTAGACTGTTCATTACACTAAAATTTGGCACGTGCATATTTAGGGGTAGGAATTTGCCCTCCGCCTGTCACCTTTATGTCTTCCCACAGTTTTGAAGGTCTAGAGCTTAGATTTTGCACACAAACTCCACATCTGAATCCGGGGATTGATGGGGGGGGGGCTGAGTAAAAGAGTCCTAGGGGTCACAGACGGCATGCATGGTATGAAACCATATGGGGTAAAACCATATACAAGGAATACATAGACCGAGTGCTTATTAAGTGAAAAGTGGAGAACAAATAAAGTAAATTTATGTTTTAATC
>Ga0194133_10006625_pt1 | contig 14168 bp, 16 predicted proteins | sample TA2KigOf40mmetaG_FD_155448 | JGI IMG/M metagenome (GOLD analysis project Ga0194133, IMG submission 155448) | Freshwater microbial communities from Lake Tanganyika, Tanzania - TA2015055 Kigoma Offshore 40m | ecosystem: Environmental > Aquatic > Freshwater > Lake | place: Tanzania: Lake...
CCAGTTCCTTCACCAGTTCCTTCACCAGTTCCTTCACCAGTTCCTTCACCAGTTCCTTGACCAGGTCCTTCACCAGTTCCTTGACCATGTCCTTCACCAGGTCCTTCACCAGTTCCTTCACCAGTTCCTTCACCAGTTCCTTCACCAGTTCCTTCACCAGTTCCTTCACCAGTTCCTTCACCAGTTCCTTGAGCAGGTTCTTTACCGGATACTACATCACTTCCTTCACCAGTTCCTTCTTCACTATTTCCTTCACCAGTTCCTTTCCTAGGTTCTTTACCGGATACTACATCAGTTCGTTCAACAGGTCCTTGTCTAAGTCCAGTACCAATTTCTTTACCAGGTACTTCACCAGGTACTTCACCAGATACTTTACCAGGTACTTCACCAGGTACTTCACCAATTCCTTCACCAGTTCCTAACACCCTTTTTTTAGTTTGTCTTCTTCTTTCACGCCTACCCCGTGATTTGCTTTTTATCTGTACGGCATCTGATAGTTTAATATTATTCAAAGATGTATTGTATTCATCATATTTATTATTTATAATACGTATTGAATCACGTAATTTATTTATGCTTGGTAAAGATATCTCGTTCGGTGGATGCTTATCAATAAAATCTGTATTTACTAATTTAATAAAACCCGATAAATATTTTATATTATTCTTGAAATTATTAAAATCCGGCAACTCATTCTGGTATAATGTAGCCCTTGTTCGAACCTCATCTGAAGATGGTAATGTAAGAGAATTAATTTTTCCAATAAAATTGGAAAAAAATTGGTCATTTACTTCATTCTTAGATATACTACTTATATTTTTCCGCAAACTATACTCATTGTTTAATATTTTTCCTTGGAAATTATTTATTTCATCTGGTGTCATACCCAGCATCTTATTTAATTTGTTTTTTACGGATATAACTAGGTTATTCCAATCATTAAAACTTTTTGGTTTTTGGTATCCTTTAATATTTGTTCTATTCATTATTATTTATCAAAACCAACTACTGTTATGTTATATTATTTGTATAAAATAATATACCAAATAGTACTCTCCCAATTACGATTTGTTAAAATAGACCCTTCTATATTTTTCAATATACTTATCTCGAATATTGCCTTTCATAAATAAATCCAACCGTTTTTTCAATGATGTTTTACGAATGTTTCCTCCAATCTTTCCCGTAAGCATGGTTATGATGAAAAACAACGAATACATACCGCATTCCGTCGAACCGCGCTGATGCTGTCTCCCATGGTTGTCGTAATATTTCAGTGTAAGAGATTCATTGGCGGCCTGTTTTATAATACGGTCTCTAAATACTGCAATCTCCCTCGGTATTTTATCTCCCGCGCTGTCAAAATAAAACACAAATAATTCGTCTAAATCAATAAACATCGATATCCAATGCGATCCTCCCTTATCATGCGGATCCGTATTGAAAATGATCCCTATTTTCGTTTTCCCGTTCTTCAAACAGTCTTTCACTGAAAAATCGCATAAGCTCTGCTCCACGCAAGATCCAGTTCCACTCAGTTTCGTATCAAAGTCAATCGGAGTCGGACCCAGAAACAAAAATTGCGAATACGCCGTCTCATACTGGTCAAGCACGTCTAATATGTCATAATTGGTTAGCCACTCATTGGGATTTTTCTCCCACTCCGGTGGCGAATCAGGCGCAAAGATATACCTGTCAATTTGCACACGAAGCTCCTTGTCATCAATCTCATTCAGCCAGCAATCCTCGACGCTACACATGGTTAAACGTTTATTTAACGTCTCCCATATTTCATGAGGATCTTCGCTAGCAATGGCTGTATCGGGATGATCCTTGTTGTATTCGTCGCGAATGCGTTTCAATATATCGATGGTATAACACGTATGTTGGGTCGCCTGCTTTCCCGCGGTCATGGGGCTACAATTCAGTTGTTTTTTCCGAGTTGCACGCTTGTTTGTCCTTGTCTTTTTGAGACGCTTTGATGATTTTTTCATGGATAAATAAAAAACAATGAAATCATATATTAGGACTATATTTATTTTACGACGTTAATCCAACAAATGTATGACCCCACCCAAGATGAAATTGAATAAATCGGGTATCACATTTCATCGCATTGCGCATCTCTATTTACATGTCGAAAAGTAGGCATCCATGGTCATTGCATTATTTATTTTGGTAATAGACTTTCCCCAATAAGAAGACCCCTTTTCTCCCCGACGATTGTTGTCGTTGTTGTTGTCGTTGTCGTTGTCGCAATTGAACATGGTATCTTCGTCATCGTCATCCTTTTCATAGGAGTCTTTCACCCCTTTTTGATCATAATCGGTTGTTTCAAAATGATAGATGCACGTTTTCACATAATTCATAAAACATTCATTGATATCATGTTGAATGGGTTTGTGCGGATCCTGCAATAATTCTTCAGTAAGACTCGCAATCCGGTGGGCATACCTACGTATCTTGTCGGATTCCTTTTGTTGGTCATCGTATTTCTTGGGATCATTTTTGGCTATATATTTGTTGTATTTGCTTCGATTCATTAGAAGCTCCATTGTCATTTTATCAATATTCTCCATAGATGCGTAATATAGATATAGATATATCTTTGCAGGATAAAAAATTGATTTTATTTACGAACATGATGGGAAATCATAACAACACAAGGAAAAAATAATATCGAATCGAATAATGGAAACTCAAATGGAAATGTGCGAGGATATATGCGACAATAACTGCCCAATATGCATGGATGCTATGGATATTACTAAAAATTGTATTATTACGGAATGCGGACATAGATTCCATGCAAGTTGTTTGATGCAAAATGTGGTGCATAATGGTTTTGGATGTCCTTACTGCAGAACATCAATGGCCAATGATGACAATTCTACGGAATCGACGGAAATCATTGGCGAGGATGAGTCAGAATATTCTTATGACTCGTTTGCGAATAATGAACCTTACAGCAGCGAATCCATGGTAGGCTTTCGATTCCTTTTTCGAAGAAACGATCCTAATGAAAATGGAGAGGAGGAGGAAGAGGAAGAAGATGAGGAAGAGGAGGAAGAGGAGGAAGACGATGATGAAACCCATACGCCCAATCCAGACATCGATTATGTTATACAAAAGTTTCGTGAAAAATATCAATATGAGGATTTGGTGAAAATCATTTGCTTGGATTATGATTTTAGAATGTGTGATAGGTCTGCACCCAACATGGATGAAGCCTTTGATTATATTGAAAACATAAGCATTCGATATATGAGAAATAGTAGTTCAGTTGCGGTAGATGCCTAATAGTTATTCATAGAACAGTTTATATATCATGTACTACATCATATATAACGTATAACATAAACTATAATAGAACCAAAAACAAATAGAACCAAAAAATAAAAACGGGGACTCTTGTCTCTTTTTATTTTCCTCTTTTTTGGGGTTTCTTGTCGATTATTTTTTGCCTTTTCTTTTACGTTCCTTACGAGTTTCATAAACTCAGTATGGAAAGTTCCACCTCCCTCCGTAGGCATTGTCTTGATCGCATATCCGTCATATCGTTGATCGCATAAGTATTGCGACAATGTCCGATCTGCATCGCTTTCTGTTTTACGAATGCCGTCATCATGCCCATAATTCTTGTCTAATATTTTTTGAATGTCATCCATATCGTTTGCATTTTCATATAATATATTTACCGTATCAGGATCATCCATTGCAATAAGTTTGAGTGGTTGGGTAGTAATAAACTCGAATATAATACCATATTCCTTTTCATATTCCTCAATATATCCAGCATCCATCTTTTTTAATCCGAAAAAGTAAAATCTCCCGTTCTCTAAACTCATACTATTGTGGGCGTCAAGCATTTTGGATGCTTTGAAAAGAGGATAACCAACAGGAATATTATAGAATTTAATGCCATCCTCAACGACAAAGTTATCAACACACAGAGATATCACTCATATCTTTATTTATATATAATATAAATAAAAAATTCAAGATTCATGAGTCATATTATTCAACACACATAAATGCTATTTTTCATTAGGTGCCGACTGTGCCTGTTTTCGAATATTCTCCCAATGAACCTTGTATAATTTAAGAATCGTTTTTTCATAGTTTTCCATGAATACCTCAGGATCCATCAGTTTCATAAAACGTTGATGTATCAAGTCTATATCGGTAATACGCAGTGTTGAAAGTTGAACAGCTTTTTCTATATATTGCTCTGGTGTATATGCAATAAACGCATGCAGATCCGAATGGAATAATAACGAACTGGATACATTATTGCAATGATAGTCTTTATTGTATAAAGTAATAACGGGTACCGAATTATACAACGCATTGCATGTAGTTGTTGTACCGGAATACGGAAATGTATCCAATAGAATATCTATGCGAGAATACAGATTCACGTATTCATTTTCAGAACACTTGCACACAATTTCAATGCGAGATGGATCTATACCTAGGGCTCGACTGTAATATTCTTTGCGCGAATCCATCATATCGATACTGTCAATCTTAATTATAATCTTGGAATCCGGCACTTTATTTAAGATACATGACCATGCGTGTAGTGCGGCCTCGCTGTTTTTCAGCTCTTTATTGAGTGCCCCAAATACAATAGGAGTATCTAAAACTACATTTGGATCTCGCGGTTTTAAGGGACCATTTTGCAAAATGGATTCAAACAAAAGAAAACACTTTGGGAGATAAATGCGGGTTTCTGTGTATATTTGCTTCGACAAACTGTTATCGGCAAGGTTGTCGGTTATTCGGTACTGAATGAAATCAAGGGACAACGAGTTCGGATATCCAAGGTAATTCACCTGTATGGGAGCCGGTTTATATACAAATATCCCCAATCGATTTCCGTGCGTGTATCCGTTTAAATCAAACAAAATGTCGATTTTACAGTCGAAAATGCATTTTGCGCAATCTTCGTCGGACATATATTGTATATGATGCACTGTAATGTTTGGATTCCATGACTGCACTTGCATTATATTCAGCACTTTCTGGCTGAACAAGTGAATGTTAAAAAAGCGCGAATGGCGTTTTAAAATAGGAACAATAAAGTTGGATACCGCGTGATCTTGAAAATCCGAAGATAGATAGCCCAGGGTAATCGATGATGGGATCTCCTTATTTAGGATACATGAGGGGATCGCGTGTTTGTAGGGAGACATTTTCATTTGCATCTGCATTTTACTATTCACATATCTACACAATTCATATCGCTCATTCATATTATGATAAATATAATCATGTAGTAAAATATAATTTTCGTATAAGGATTTAACTGCTACTTGGGCATCTTTGGATTGAAGAATCTCTTCATGTCCATTTTTTTGGAGCCACGGGAGAATGAGATTATTATAATTTAGAAAGGCCTCTTTGATATACCCTATTTTTCCGAGAAGATATGCATAGTTCAAATACACAAATACAGTATGTGTATTCGGCACACTATGTATGTTATCCATTAAAAAATGGTATGTAGATAATGCCTTCTCTAACTTAGCCGCCTTAATATATATGGTACCCAGCATGAACTGGGCTCGAAAATCCTGTATATAATGGAGAATGTTATTGTTATCCTGATTCCATTTTACGATATAATCGATCATATCCAAATCAAAAAGTACTTTCACATAATCAAGTATATTTTCAATATGATTTGGATTTAGTTGAAAACATATGCGGTACCAAGAAATGGCCTTATACGGGTCGGTATCCTTGTAGATACATCCCATATAATAATACAAATTGTGGTTATGTGGATAAATAATCAGCATTTTATTCAATACATCTTCTTTTTCTGAAACGGACTCGGTATTGATTACGATTTTTATTCCAAGATGGTACCATGCATCATCTTCAGGAAATACGCTTTGTTTGAACATTTGTTGAAATTGATCATGGAATAATATTTTTTCATTCATACTTTTGCGACGTTGTTTCATTTATATATGTATATCCCTATATTCATTTCTTAGATGAATGCACCGGAAGGCGACACAATTATCAAATTCAAATCAAATGATTTTCTTCTTTTCACATAAAAAGACTTCTTTAGTAAAACGTAGATCGCGTGCAAAATAATCTGTTTTATAGATATACAAGAAATTATGACATCACTTGGCGGACCTATCAATGGAATTTCTCCCGTACAAACCATAAACAATTATAAGAGCAGCGAGCAAATCATGAACCGTCGCATTTTAACGAAAAGCTGGAATACCCCGTATGCGACCGGTACTTTCAATTCGTATTCGCGCGTTATTACCCCCTTTCGCGCAGTGAATAATTCAGGCGATTTCTTGGCGCGCACCCAGTATTCGTGCGGAGGACCCAACCCTCAAAGCGCGGATAAACCCGGTCTGGCTCGTAGAATTGGAACCATGTGGTCCAATTGCGATAACACCGGGGTTCCTGCATCGTCTTGCAATGTTAAGTATGTTGCTGACTCATCGGATTATGTTAAATACAAGAAGTTGTATGCGCAAAATCAGAACTATAATGATTCGAAGTTTGGCGGCGATCAATCAAACGGCTCGTATGTCGCTTTGATGCGCGTTCGTCGCCGTTAAGACATCGGTCTGTGATAAAATAAAATAAATGATAATCCTATTCGATTATTTTCATATCTGATTATGAAAATAATAAATAATAAATAATAAATACCCTATATGTTTAGAAGGCGCCGAAATTGCTTCCCAACAAACTGTTTGCGGCCATGGGGCCAAAATCCATAGGGGGCATGTCATAGGCTCCGGAAGAGCGGGGAGCAGAGGTCGCCGCAGGCGCGGGAGGGAATACATCGGTTTGTACTCCAGGATGGTCCATATAATCCGCTTGGCTCGGCGAGTGGGCAACTGTTGCATTATTACTGTAGCGAACATTCTTTACACGCACCTTTGACTCATCATTGCTGCTGGAAGTTCCGTTCCAAAGATCAACTGCGCGATCAAAGAGGATATTCACCTTAAGTCCAACCTTGGTCTGAATGCTTAATACTACTACTAAGAATGCTAAAATAACATTCGTTAGCGATAGAGAATCGTATTTGAAACCACTGTAGGTAGGTACATAGGTTATTATGCGATGAATAATGACAATGCCGCAAAACATGATGATGAGCTGGAGAACAATCTCAAACGCAATTTCTAGCGTCGATTTATCGGCATCTGCATCCGGAATAAAGCGTTGTACAATTTTATTGAGTATGACAACCGGAATAATACCCATGACGGAATATTGGGCAACATTCATGAGTTCTGCATTACCTTCCTCCGTCGAAGAAAACACATGAGAAAAAAATGTTTTCTTATTTGAAAGAGAGGTTGTATCTTGTATGAGATCCATTATGATAAAATGTACTTATATTTTATCACAAGAATAGAATTTGGGTATCCCTAAACCACGTATCAATTATCAATCCCATTCGGGAGGACGCTCTTTGGTTCCCCCATCATACTTAACGGCGTAGTTATTATCAATCATCCATGCATTCACATGTAAATCTCCCAAATAGATATCGCACAGAATTCTTCCATATTTTTCGTTGGTCATATTTCGGAGCTCCACTATTTTACCGAGAATAAGATCAGACAGCGCATTTCGCGCAGCCATTGCTAGATCTTTTTCTGCTTTGGTTTTGCCTTTGATCTCCGGTGTATCGATTCCATTCAGTCGCACTGAAAACCGGTACAATGGACTATCCTGTATGGGTAAATAACTGGCAATGGTTATTGTATCTCCATCATACACCTTCACCACCTTTCCACATTTCAGAGGAACAACGAAGGATACAGTATCCTCGTATTTCACATGTTCCAAGTTCATTTTATTGATCTCACTCATTCCACATATACATTTACACAGATATTTATCTCGAAAATCGAGACAGAATGAGGAGACTGAGGACAGTGATAATTTCATATTATACAGTGTTTATGAGTATGGCTAATCTAGAAAACAACGATTATATATTTTCAATTTTTCAAATAAATCTCCCGACATGCATATAAAAAATTGTATTTGGGCATAAAAATCGAGGTTCATCGGAATTATAATTGTTTCACAAAAAATATAATTCAATTTATATGGATATGACGCTTCGCTGCGTTTGCTCATAGGCGCTATCTACTAAGGATCCTTTCAAATACTTGGCTACAATGATGTTTGTATTCAGTAGCTGATCTCCCTCCATGACTGCAAACCACTGATGTTTGAAACGTTTTAATATATCCTCATATGGCAAATAGATGCCATAAACATCTGGATTTAAATTAATGTACTCTTCTCCCATGAAATCTTCAATCGTTAAAGCCTCATTTTTATCGGATTTCACGCCTATTTTTTTGCCATCCATAATATGGACATCTGGCTGAGCAAGGAACCAGTTTGCGGTATCTCGGGTGAATTCAATTTCACTTGTGAAATGGGGACTGCTATTTCTCTGTTTCAAATACTCAATGCACGATTTGATGGTTTCATTATTCTTTTCCGCGCCAAAAAAGGATGTATCGGGAGAAAAGATTCTACCGGTACTTGTAGTCTTCACATTTTCACAGATAAACGCTTTTCCTCCCTGGGTACCCTCATCGTAGAGTCCTTTCAAGTTGCGCATACACAAAAAGGAATTGGGAACAACCATTCCTCCGTAGAAATACACGAGCTTCATTAACGCCAACTCTCGAATGCGACTTTTCATCGGTTCCGCGACGGTATTTAACTCAATGTCCCAGGAAGGAATCAATTTACTAAATGTTTCATCATCGATAAGGCAGACATTGAAGTCATTTCCACAGTGGTTAATAATCGATTTAATGGTTAAATGGATATAGGGCATATTCAGATCATTGCTATTTCTGGACTGAAAACTTTTCCACTTACGGGCATTGATTTCATACTTGGTATGTATCCATAATTTGGGTTTATTAAATCCATACAAGGGAGATTCGTTCAGCAAATATTTCTTGATGAGTTCATATTCGTCATTGTTTTGAAATGAATTCTTGATTTTATTTGCGAAATATCCAGATAACAAAATAATACTAAACGTTAGTATATAGGTTGAAATATTTTTCATTCACTTATGGATCGATTGTATATAGTACTCTTGTATAAAAAATAAAACAAATTATTTTGTATTATCAACATTTTGTATTATCAACATAATATCATAATATCAATGGCAAACATATCAAATATGTTCATGTATTTGATGTTGGTTGTGGGCGGACTGCATTTTCCACATTATTGTAATATACGCGATATTTGTAATGTAGATCCACATAGCGTTTTTCCCGGATGAACTCTATTTTGGCATTCGAGCAAATTTGTCGAACAAACAGGATGAATTGGTCATAAGTGAAATCTTTTTCTAATAAATAAAGATTGTATGGTTTGTAATAGGTTCTCATAACCTCGATCAACCATTTGTCCAACGACAAATACACCATTTTTTGATACGCACTCCTTTCAATCAAATAATAGGTACTTGTTTTCAAACATATTTCATCCAATGCTTCAAAGAGTAAATAGGGAGGAAATGCATAATTGAAATGCGTGGAATTTCCACGATATATTTTCGCTTTCTCAATGATGCGCCGATGATTAGATAAATCAGATTCACAAAGGGATGCACATGCAGATTCCGATTCCGATTCACTGTCTTTCTCTTTATTATTTTGGATCATTCAAAGCAAGCCGCACTGTTATTGAATAATCCTAATCCACATATCTTTATTCGCATTTTGGAAACAATATAAATAGAATTATATGTAGTTAATTACCACTACCACTATCATAAATCATTATTCACTATGTCTGTCGATACCATTGTTTTGAAGATCGAGGAGCTTGAACGTGATTCTCCGGGAGAAATAGATACTACCCTGTATATCTTCTATGACCACGCCATTTCGATGTACTGCATTCATGGTAGTCGTCGCGGAGAATATAGCCCATACTCATTCACGTGTTCCTCTGACAAGGATGTATCTCTGTTTGTCGAAAATATTATTGGAAACCGCAATAAGGTATCCTATACACTATTAACCTATAAAGATCTTCCGTATGATAGTGGCACTATCGATTTTTATTATTTGAATCATAATGTTGATAACAACCGGAAATACAATGAGATTGTTGGGTTTGACAATATGAAACTAAAATATAATGATCGATTTTTGAAAAACTATTTACGTATGATTCGTGTCGTATATAATGATTTTGTTTGCATCTAATGTACCGACTTTTTCTAATTATTTATTTATTACTTACACAAGATATGTAATAAATAATCTAAGATAAGTTAATCGACAATAATATATAAAAAATGTGTTTGAAATATATATACGATCCACAAATATGTTTCCGCATCGAAGAAAGAGAATTGAAACAAACAAAACAAATTATTATAATAATTTAGTTCATTATCATTTGTCTCCTCATCAAGGGATTATACCTGAATTCCAAGAAGAGGTTTTGTGGAGAAGCGATAAGCCTGAGAATAATCCTCCCGAAAACCATAATTATAACATTTACAATACAAATATCGGAGGCGTCGCAATTGGTAAAGATACTGCGCCACTTGTTGCTTTAGATATAAGTGGAAGCGCAAATGTATCTCAGAAATACATGATTAATTATGTATCGATCGCGCCGCCCATTGGAAGTGTTATGGCATATAAGATGAGTACATCTCCCGACGGATGGTTGATATGCAATGGCTCAAATATAAACCGTGGAACATATGCAGGTTTATTTGCGGTTATTGGTACCACGTTTGGATCCGGGGATGGAATAAATACTTTCACATTGCCGAATTATCAGGGCGCCTTTTTGCGTGGAACTGGAACGAATGGAGTATATTCGGGTCCGGCATTGAATACGTCGCAAACTCATGCGACACAGACTCACTCGCATACCGCGTCATCCGTAGTAACGGATCCTGGACACGCGCATACACTTACAACATTTAATGATGATTATAACTTTGTTGGAGGATCCCAAGCCCCCTCCTTTAATCGCAATGATTCCGGATCGACAACATTCAGCATTATCAATAATAATACTACAGGAATCACAGTAGCGACGACGGTAGATAATAGCACACTGAATGTGAATGTGAATGAGACGCGACCTTACAACTACGGTGTCTATTGGATCATTAAATACTAATTGCCGCATCAAGATACTAATAGTACCTTAAGCTATATTGAAATCATGGATATATGTTATATATTGAATATAATATATTCCGACATTCCGACATTCCGATGTTTCGATATTATCTATATCTATAGCCCATATAATTACACTTTTTCTAACATCTTCTTTTTGTTTTTCGCTTTTGTTTTGTTTTTCCTTTTTGTTTTGTTTTTCCTATTTGTTTTGTTTTTCCTATTTGTTTTTTGTTTTTACGCCGGGTTCTGCTTCCTCCTTCTTGTTTCCTTTTACGAGTTGCCGTTGTTTTCGTTTTCGGGTTCGTTAAAAATGAAAAATCTATGATATCCCTTCTAGGTATGATGTTGATTTTTTCCATTACCAGTTCATCGTAGTTCCATTCTTTGCAGACATTTATATCTTCATCTCTGTTTAATGTGAAACCGAAACCCTCGTATTTCGGTTTAAGAGCATCTATATTTGTTTGTTCTCGATCAATGAAGAGTTTTATATTTGTTTTATTCATATTTTGAACTGCAAGTTGCTCCATCAAAATAAACAAGGCATGTAATGGATTTTCTTGTCCTTGTTTATTACCAACACGACATACATCCCCTATCCATATATCATTTGTATCACCCCCACAATGATTCATTATTTGAAGTGTGCCAGATGCTTCATTATTTATTCCAACCGGTTTTACCCGAATAAATGCACTTGTATCATTATTATCTATATAGCCTTTCACTGTCTCTATATCCACGCCCAAACATGGGGATGTTTCTTCTTTAAATATTCTTTTTCCAAAATAATTTACAATGTCTCTTTTTTGGGAGGATGAAATGCGTTTTCCTACTGGCGGAAGTAAGTCCAAAATATATTCATATGTTATATTTCCAAATTCAAAAACTCCGGTAAATTGGGTGTTTCCAGTTTCATTATGAAACGGCTCACTCATGTACGAATATATATTATATATAAACTATTATAAATAAAAATATTCACTCGTCAATTTTATTTAACACATAGAATAAATAAAACAATGCTATATATCGTATCCTTTGATATAGTATTTTTTGTCTCTAAAAATGAATGAAATGAATCCGCATGTTATTTTTCATAATACCAATGCTTTCATTTTTGCTAGGTATGGGAGATTTGCGAGAAAACTTTAATCCCACAGTCCAATGGTCGGCCATTCAACATTTTGGCACAACACACATTTTAGGAAGAAAATACAAAACCAAAATATCTAGTAAGAAAATGAAAAACATTGAGTAATATTATAAAGTAATTTCTATAATATTGTATATACGCAATAAAATAATGAAATATCGGAATATTGGTAGAAAACGTTGGTTTAATCCTAACCCCAAGACGATGGCGGATATTAGAGAAAATGCAATTTCTTTAATTCAGGAACATAAGATTGATGCTGTTAATTATTATAATAAATATTTAATCAAGGCATGTTATTCTATAATTAAATATGTAATTAATAATAAAAAATCACCTGGAAATTTAGATGAAACAAATCTATTAATCACTAACGATGATAATGTGAAGATAACAATTGATAAAACTTATGAGTTTGATTTGTCAGATGATGAATACAATGAATTAGAACGTTTGTACAAGAGTGGTCAATATAGCCAATTCATGTATGATCTATGCGTGTTCCCATACACGAACCGCAAAAAAACACATGATATGCCAAACAAAACGAGCAAATATGCGTGTTTAATGCAAAATCCTATCACAAGTTATTGGATGAATAAGGAGACACCATACACTAAAGATGAAAGGAATTTTTTTAATACACGAATTAAGGAATTATTTGATAAAGATAAAGAAGATGAAAAATCTATATCCGAGGCAAGCGTTGCCGCTGTACCAATAGCTAATGCAACTGCGGTGCCAACCGTTGAGACCACTGCTGTTCCAACCGTTGAGACCACTGCAATGCCAACTGCGGTGCCAACTGCTGAGACCACTGCTGTTCCAACCGTTGAGACCACTGCTGTTCCAACCGTTGAGGCAACTGCTGTGCCAACCATTGAAGAATCCCGCATTCCAGAAGAAACACAGTCTGCCGGTAAGAAGAAGACCAGAACAAAACGTCGATCTAACGCAAATAAAAAGAAAAAACAAACAAAACGTCGTCAAAAAAGAACGCGTAAAAATTGGTAAATGGGTACGTACTCATTATATCTATGCATTGTCATATCCCCTCAATAATAGCCAAATATATATGCAATAAACATTATTATTGTATATATAATCGAAAAAGCATACCTACTTGTTAATGCATATGTTTTTTCATATATTCAATCGTATCTTTGGATACTCGAATCTTTGTCTCTAAAAATGATTGAAATGAATCCGCGTGTTCTGATTTTAAGAATAAATGGTCGCTATCCATCCACGATTCTAACATAGAAATGTATATTTTATCTTGTAAATTGGTTCCCGGACCTATTTTTATTTTTCGCAAAACCTGTTTTATGTGAAAATTTCTACTATCTAGTTCAGCTGCGGATACCAAAGCCTCCATCTTTGCAATTTGCTCCATGCATTCTTTTTCAATCCTGTCCTGTTTTTCCATGTCGGCAATCATTGATAGCTCATATTCATAATCTTGATCAAAAATAAGCGACGGATCATATATGTTAGCACTCGATAATGATGTCGATGTCGATGTCGATGATGTAGTCGCGATCGTATTTATTACCGGTACATCATTTATCATCGGGACATCATTTGCTCTGGCATTTTTTCGCTGCCTCTTTTTAGGTCGTTGTTCCATTTCCTCCTATAACCATATACAATATATATTTATGTTTTTTAGTATGTTATTATTATTTACCTTAAGAAACAAACAAGAACAATACATGGATTTAGAAAAATACAAATGTAGGATGAGGAATACAAATGTATGATGGGATAAGTTCCTACTGTTGAAAAACTATGTTCTCAAAATT
>Ga0194133_10006626_pt1 | contig 14165 bp, 14 predicted proteins | sample TA2KigOf40mmetaG_FD_155448 | JGI IMG/M metagenome (GOLD analysis project Ga0194133, IMG submission 155448) | Freshwater microbial communities from Lake Tanganyika, Tanzania - TA2015055 Kigoma Offshore 40m | ecosystem: Environmental > Aquatic > Freshwater > Lake | place: Tanzania: Lake...
GATGTTGAGGTTGAGGCAAATGAGGGTGAGGTAGTCCTTGATGTAATTCACCGGGTGCAGGCAACCCAGATGGGGGATTTAGCTGTTCGTTGGAATTGCAAAGCTGGTAAATGTGGATCATGTTCAATGGAGATTAATGGAAAGCCACGGCTTGCTTGTATGACCCAGGTTGCAAACTTTGAAGAGGGTGAGACCATCACCGTTACCCCGCTCCGCGCATTTCCAGTGATTAAAGATTTAGTAACTGATGTTTCATTTAACTACAAAAAGGCGATGGAGGTTGACTCCTTTACCCCACCTGTTGGTTTAAAGGCAGGGGAAGTTCGGATGGCACAGGTCGATGTTGAACGCTCACAAGAGTTTAGAAAGTGTATTGAGTGCTTCCTATGTCAAGACACCTGCCATGTAATAAGGGATCATGAAGAGAATAAGAAATCTTTTGCTGGTCCAAGATTTTTCATTCGCTTAGCTGAGCTTGATATGCACCCACTAGATATCTTAAAAAACCGTAAGCAAAAGGCACAGGCAGAGCATGGCCTTGGGATGTGTAACATCACTAAATGTTGCACAGAGGTTTGCCCTGAGCATATAAAGATTACCGATAACGCAATTATCCCAATGAAGGAGCGGGTAGTTGATGTTAAGTATGACCCAGTTAGATGGCTTGGATCAAAAATTCGCAAACGCGAGGGTATCCTTTAGTACGTGAATTTAATTGTGCGCCTTATCGCTGGCGCACTCGCCTTTTGGGCAGCAACCTCACTCCTTGATGGCATTACTGTTAATGGTGGTGCTTGGAGTTATCTATGGGTAGCTCTTTTATTTGGTCTCATAAATGGGGTTATTGGCTCATTAGTTAAGTTGTTAACACTGCCCGCTATATTATTATCTTTAGGTCTTTTTGCCTTTGTAGTAAATGCTGCGATGTTGATGTTAACTGCTAGGTGGAGTGAGCGATTAGATGTTGTGGATTTTAAATCAGCACTCTTTGCATCTTTGATAATCTCAATTGTTACCACAATTATAAATCGGGCTTTCAGGAGCAAGAAGAGGTAAAGTGAAATGGGTGCTAATAACCAGATGCCTTGTGATTTTTGTAGTGTTCCATATGATCCAGTCGCAACTAGATGGTTATGCCCAAATTGTCATATGAAGACTAATTGCTGCGATGGGGCGCCTTGCGAGATTGTGGAGGTTAAAACTACAGCGAGTGAATTAAAGATTACTTAAGTAGTTTTGCCATATAAGCCTCAACCTCATCTGGGTGACGAGGAAGAGCGTTACTTAAAATCTTGGCTCCAGATTCTGTAACTAAAATATCATCCTCAATTCGAACACCAATTCCACGAAATTCTTCAGGGAATAATGTGTCATCTGGTTGAATATAAAAACCTGGCTCAACAGTTAAAATCATTCCAGCCTCTAATACCGCATCTGCATACTGCTCTTTTCTAGCATGAGCGCAATCATGCACATCAATTCCTAAGTGATGGCCTGAGCCATGAAACTGCCATCTTCTGTGCAAGCCATTTTCTTCACGCAAAGACTCTTCTGCTGTCATCGGCAGCACGCCAAGCTCTTCTGCTCCTTTTGCAATTTCAACCATGCAGGCAGCATGAAAATCTTTAAATCTAGCCCCTGGCTTAACAGCTGCAATTCCTGCTTGTTGGGCCTTATAAACAATCATATAAATCTTTCGCTGTGCTTCAGTGAACCTTCCATTTACCGGAAAGGTTCTAGTTATATCTGCGGTGTAGTGGGATTCAACCTCAACACCAGCATCGATTAAAATTAAATCTCCTGGCAATACATCACCATCATTTTTAATCCAATGTAATACACAAGCATGAGCGCCAGAGGCAACAATGCTTGGATACCCATTGTCATTCCCCTCTAATCTTGCTCTGCCATAAAAGGCAGCCTCAATCACTCGCTCACCTCTTGCCACTGATGTTGCTGCTGGAAAAACGCGGACCATATCGGCAAAGCCACGGACTGTGGCATCAACTGCCTTTTGCATCTCATCAATCTCATAATTATCTTTAACAGCTCTCATCACTGAGATGTAATTTAAGAACTCTTTTTCACCCTCAGTATTTTCTTCAACCAAGTTATCAATTGCAAAATCTTCACCACGAACAATTAATGTCTCTTTTTTATCCGTTAAAAACTCCTCAATTGATTCAATTTGTCTTACCGTGATTCCATACTTAGTTTCAGTCTCCTCCAGCGTCATTCTTCTGCCAACCCAGAACTCGCCATATCTTGTGTTCTTATAAAACTCACTGTCATTTCGAGGAGATCTTGGGTGAATAAATAACAATGCTTCATGTCCTGAGCCAGTTGGTTCCATTACAAATAAGGAGTCTGGAACACAATCTGATGCAACAATTCCAGTAAACCAACTAAATGCAGAGTGGGCTCTAAATTGGTAATCAGAGTCATTGCTCCTTACCTTTAATGAACCTGATGGAAAAATTAATCTCTTACCAACATATTGTTTAGATAATTTCTCTCTGCGTAGTTTTGTGAAGGGAATTGAGGGATGGGATGAGACTCCAGTCAAAGGTGATGGCGCCCAGCCCTCTTTCATAAACTCTGTCATTGCATCAGCAACTGGAATATCGTGGGTTCTCACTTCAACACCCTTTTCATTATTGTTGGAATTACTACCTGAATTCATTTGATAAGCCTACCTAAGAGGTGGTAATTGGCTAGAGGTGAGTAATCAGCGGTAATCTTGCACAGTTGGAGACGTCGCATAGCCCGGTCTAGTGCGCCTCACTGCTAATGAGGTTAACCCCTAAAGGGTTTCGGAGGTTCAAATCCTCTCGTCTCCGCCAGTATTAAATGACGTAAATTTAAGAAGCTGGGGGAAAGTTGCCAACCTATAAAATCGCAATAGTTGGAGCAGGCCCGGCTGGTTACTTCACTGCGCAAGCATTTCAAAAAGCACAAACTGAGGATCTTTCATTTGCAATTGACATGATTGAACGTTTACCAACGCCCTGGGGCTTAGTTAGAAGTGGTGTTGCACCAGATCATCCAAAGATAAAAACTGTTTCTAAGGTCTTTGAAAAGATTGCCAAGGAGCCAAACTTTAGATTATTTGCCAATGTTGAGTTGGGTAAAGATGTTTCACTAAAGGATTTAAGAGATCAATATGATGTGGTAGTTCTAGCAATGGGTGCGCCAAAGGGGAGAAAGCTTGGAATTCCAGGGGAAAAATTAAAGAATTCACTATCTGCTGCCGAGTTTGTTCCTTGGTATAACGCACACCCTGATTATGTTGATGTTGAGGTAGATCTATCTTCTGAAACAGCAGTAGTAATCGGTGCTGGAAATGTGGCCATGGATGTGGCAAGGATTCTGGCAATTGATCCAGCAGAGCTTGATCCAACAGATGTGGCAGAACATGCACTCGCCAAATTAAAGCAAAGCAATATTCGAACCGTAATTATCTGTGGCAGGCGAGGTCCAGAGCACGCAGCCTTTACCGCACCCGAACTTCGAGATTTGCCAAAACTTGAAAACACAGATGTCTTTATTGACCCAAAGCAAATTGAAGAGGCGATTAAGCATATTGAAGTGATGGATGAGGTTGAGAAAGATTTGAGGAACAATATTGAGGCGATGAAGGCTATTGCAGAGCATGAGAAAAAAGGAGTTGCAAGAAAACTAGAGATAAAGTTTTTATCTACTCCGATTGAAATTAAAGGTAATGGTAAAGTAGAAGAGGTTGTGTTTCAGAAGAATAAAGTTCAAAACGGCAAAGTGGTTTCTGCCAATGATATATTTTCAATTAAAACTGGATTAGTTGTTACAGCTATTGGTTATGACTCAGTTGAATATCCTGGCGTAACCATTGAGAGTGGCCGGGTAAGAAATATTGCAGGACATGTGGAGCACAATGTTTATGCAGTGGGTTGGGCAAAGCGCGGACCAACTGGTGTGATTGGCACAAATAAAAGTGATTCCAATGATGTAGTTGATCTGATTATTGAAAATTTGAAAGAACCAAAGACAAGCGAAGGTATCACCGCATTATTAAAATCAGGGCATGAGGTAATTGACCAAACAGCATGGGAAAAAATAAATGCCTCAGAGGTCATTTCTGGTGAAATTGTCGGAAAGCCACGCTTAAAAGTTGCAAGCAAAGCAGACTTGTTAAGGGTAAGTAGGAAACCGGCAATTTGAAGTTAGACGCATATTTGTAATTTGTTATCTAACTTGCTTGAAGTTATTACCTGCAGCACTTAATCAAATTTTGGCAGCACTTAATCAGATAACTCAATTAATTAAATAGGAATGGTATGCTTCAATTTGGTAAGACCCAAAATTTTCGGTAAGGAGACATTAGTTGAAGAGCCACAGTGACTCCTTAATTAACTATTATTCAAATCCAATTAAACTGGAAAGTGCGGTAGATCTAATTCTTGATACTGTTAAAAAAAATAAAAGTATTTGGTTAATAGGTAATGGCGGAAGCGCGTCAACAGCCGAGCATTTTGAAATAGATCTAATGTATATTAAGACTAAAATAGATTTAGGCTTGATTAGATCTACCGCATTAACTTCCAATTCTTCCGTCACTACTGCAATAGCGAATGACTTGGGATACAGATACATATTTAGTGCCCAACTAGAGCGCAAGGCTGCAGAAGGGGATCTGTGCATATTAATTTCAGCTTCAGGAAACTCCGAGAATTTAATTGAGGCGGTAAAGGTTTGTAGATTAAAAAAAGTTAAAACACTTGCATTATTAGGATTTAATGGCGGAGAGTTGCTAACTTTGGTGGATTTATCTTTGCATATAAAAACCGAAATCGGAACGTATGGGGTGGTTGAAGATATTCACTTATCAATATGCCACCAGATTAGCGGTTTATTACTTGAAAAGCTGAAATCCATCCCATGAAAACTTTAGTTACTGGAAACTTGGGGTACATTGGATCAGTACTATCTGAAACATTAATCAAGGCTGGGCATGAAGTTACCGGCTTGGATGCAGGATATTTTGCGCATTGTTTGTTGTCCCCGATTCAAAATCAAATTGAGACTAAATTGATTGATTTACGTAATGCACAAGGTGAAGATCTATCAAATTTAGATGCCGTGATTCATCTGGCTGGCTTATCTAATGACCCTGTTGGAGAGCTGAACAAAGTCTTAACTTTTGATATTAATTACAAGGCAACGATCAATCTTGCTGAACTTGCTAAGGCAGCTGGTGTAAAAATATTTGTGTTTTTTTCCACACAAAGCATCTATGGAATTTCCAATTCCGATGAAGAATTAGATGAGTATAATTCAAGTAAAAATCCTCAAACTGAGTATGCAAAAACTAAATGGTTGGCAGAACAAGAATTAAAAAAACTAGAAGATTCTGAGTTTTCTGTTGTTTATGTGCGTCCTTCTACAGTTTTTGGTTGGAGTCCAAGATTACGGACCGATATTGTTTTTAACAATTTATTGTTTAATGGGTTAAAAGATAATTCAATTCAAGTCCATTCAGACGGAACCCCTTGGCGACCTGCTATACATATTCAAGATCTAGCAAATTTTGTAATTAAAATTCTAAACTCACCAAAAAATGCAGTTGCAGGAAAAGTGTTTAATGTTGGCGCATATAACGGAAACTATACGATTAAACAGATAGCTGAAGCGGCTCAAAAATGCTTTCAAACATATGTGCCCATTGTGCTTAACACTGAGGAAATTCAAGATCCAAGAAGTTATAAGGTTTCATTCGAAAGAGCTAAGAATGAATTAGATTTCATAGCCAGAACTGAACTTACACAAGGTGGCGGCGAGGTCATCAAAAAAATTAAGGAATCTGGGATGGATTTAGATACTATTCATAATTACACAACACGGTTGAAACAATTAAATATCCTAATAGATTCTGGCAAACTAACAAAAGATTTATATTTTCAATAGAATTATTTTGTATTTAATTCTTTCGCATCAAGCCCGAAAAACTTTTTGCGTTAAATGCAGGGAAGTTTTGATCTCTAACCGAAATTTCTGATATTTTTAGAGGCCAAGATAAGTTAAAGTATGCATCATTGAAACGTATTCCACCTTCGTGTTCAGCGCAATATGGATTAGATACGTAATAGTGAAGTAAAGTATTGTTCTGAAGTGTTTGGAAGGCAGGAGCACATCCCCTGGGCACTTGCACGGACCAGTCAAATTCAATTAAATCGAAACTCTCGACCTGAGTATATGTTTTAGAATTTTTTCTTAAATCAATAACTTTGTAATGAACTGCCCCCGATAAGACGGTAACGGTTTTAGCTTCTTCATGACCGCAATCTTGAAAATGAAAACCGCGTAAAGTCCCCATCTGAGAATTGAAAGACAAATTCGCCTGAGATACTTCAGTGAAACCACCTGCTTGCTTTAATGAATCTGCACAGAAATTACGCGAGAAAAAGCCACGTTCATCAATAAATTTTGGAAAACGAAACAAAAATAGACCTTCAATTGAAGTTGCTTTTACTTCCATTATTACCCTTTCAACAATATGTATTAACAATAAGTGATAATATATCAGGAAATGAAAAAAATTTTAGTGCTTGGGGCCTCAGGATTTTTGGGACGTAATTTTATTGCAAATTATGTTAACGTCAACGATATTGAATTAACTTGCCTAACAAAACAAGGCTCAAATACTTTAATAAGAAATCAAAAAATTAACTGGTTGAAGGGAGATTTGAGCGATTGTTACTTTAGCGAAAGTTTATTCGATGATTCATGGGATCAAATAGTCAATTTTTATTGGGAAGGATTACCAATCCGAAATGATTCTTTGAATAGAATCAATCTTGAGAGAACAAAAAAGACTATTGACCTAATCGCAAAACATGGTTTTTTTCTAAACAACATAGGATCAGGCTTAGAGTTCAACCCATCTACAAACCAAATTGATGATAATTCACAGGATTTTGCTACTGATAATTTTGCCATCACCAAGCGAGAAATACACGCATACTTGCATGAAGCGAACATAGAATTTCGTTGGATAAGACCATTTTATCTTTATGGTCAGTGGCAAAACTCAGCCTCGTTACTAGCTTCTATAGTCATGGCGCATGTGAACAAAAACGAGGTTAAATTTAGAAATCCGAATCTTGTACATGATTTCATCTCAGTTTTAGATTTTTCTCAGGCCTTGATTGCGCTCATACAGTCTAATAATTCAACAGGTAATTTCAACATAGGTTCTGGTGTTTTAACATCAGTTCAAGCTTTTGCAGATGCAGCGCACTCTGCTTTGAAGGGCATTGAGCTCAAAGCAAAAGAGCAGGTCATTAATTATGGTATTTGCTCCAGTAATTTGAAAATGATCCAATTACATAATTGGATTCCAAAATTTATTGGCGTAGAAGGAGTTTATCAATATGTTCTCAAGTATAGACAGGAGTTGATTGATTGCTTCACCACCCCATAATTATTGCAGGAGGCATTGGAGAGCGGTGTCGACCAATTACAACCTTCAGGCCCAAGTGTCTAATCCCAATTAATGGTGTTCCAATTTTACAGTTACAACTGGAACAGCTGATTTCTATCGGATACAAGAAGGTCAGTATTTTACTTGGATATATGGCAGATGAAGTAAAGGAATTTTTGAATTATATAAATTTGGATATTGAAATTCAAGTGTTTGTTACGCCCATAAACTTTTCAAGTCTTGATCGCCTCGTAAACGCACTAACCAGCGTAAAACATGAAAGATTACTAGTATTGTATTGCGACAATCTTATCCCCAGCAATGTTGCACAGAAGTTATCCACTTTTTCAGGAAATACATTTGTAGTTCAGAAACGAACTGAAGGAAACATATCAATAAGTGAGATGGGTGCAACCTATATTTCACCTAACAGGAGTAGCAAGACTAAGTATGTTGAACTGGGGTACTTCCTTATTTCAAGATGTGAAGTGATGAACAATTATGAGATTAATTTATCCTTGGTTAGTTTATTAATACTAATTTCAAAGAGAACTCCTTTTTTATGGCTAGAGATTGAAGAGTATTATTCTTTATCCAACTTCGAGCAAGCTCTTTTATCAAATAAAAATTCAAAAATACTTTATTTAGATAGAGATGGAATAATTTGTTCTAAACCCCCTAGTCGCACTTATGTATTGGACAAGTTTAGTTATCAATTAGAAGAAAAGAACATAAATGGGTTGACTGAGCTGGCTAAAAATGGTTATTTGTTCGTGGTTTGCACAAACCAACCAGCAGTTGGTTTAGGCTTGATATCTACAGAACAACTTAAAGACATTCACAGGTCGATCTGCTTAGAGTTGATAAAGAAGAAGGTCCACATATTGAATTTTGCTACTTGTGAACATTCTTGGGTAGACGAATGCCAATGTAGAAAACCTAAACCTGGATTATTACTTGAGTCTAAACTTCAATTCAAAATGTTAAGTAAATCAAGTAAACCAATTTACATTGGAGATCAAATGAGTGACAGAGAAGCAGCTGAATCCGCTGGATTCCAACCAATTCTAGTCAACAATTCAACTTTAGAGGACGCGTTTGATAGCATACTAGATGCGGTAGATATAATTCAGGCAAACAATTATGTGGAGAAGTGATGAAAAACAGTGTTTTGGCTTTAGCTCCATTGCGGGTGAGTTTTGCCGGAGGTGGAACTGATTTACCAGAATATTACTTGAATCACAAGAGTGGAATTGTAGTTTCATCTGCTATCAATAAGTACGTTTATGTACATCTAAAACGACATGACCCTACGTTTTCTGAAAAATATCGAATTTCATATTCTGAAGTTGAGCACTGCAATGATTTGAGTGAAGTTAAAAACTCTATAGTTGCTGCTTGCCTTAAAATTACTGAGTTTCATGAACCGTTACAGATTTCTACGAGTGCCGATATTCCTGCTCATTCAGGATTAGGTTCATCTTCTGCTTTAACAGTTGCTCTGCTTTCCGCGATTCACGAAATGAGGGAAGAGGCTGTATCTAAATCTTTTTTGGCAGAGGAGGCATTTCTTGCCGAAAGAGAGGTGGCAAACGTGAAATGTGGAAAACAAGATCACTATGCTGCGGCCTTTGGCGGATTTAACGCATATCATTTTTTTGACAACGGAAGCGTCAATATCGAGCCTCTTACACAGAATGATTCCATTGAAGATTTGATAGCAAACTGTGTTCTCATTTGGACAGGTCAAAGCAGGTCAGCGTCATTAATTTTAGATGAACAAAGTTCTGATATATTAAAAAACTTTAGAAATTTAGATAAGATTAAGATCTACGCAAATGAGTTTAAAAATGAAATTAATAGATTAAATGGATCTAATCTCAAATTAATTGAATTAGTTAATGATTCATGGAAAGAAAAAATAAACTTATCTAAAAAAATAGTTACAAAAGAAATTGGTCAAATTATTGGCAAACTTGCTAATTTTGACATAGGTTTAAAAATTGCGGGAGCTGGCGGTGGCGGGTTTCTTCTATGCATAGCTAAAGACAAAAAAACGGTGGGAAAATTGCAAAATCTTGGTTACAAGTCTTTGACGTTCAAGTCCGATTTTTCTGGAAGTCGCTCTATTGCGCTCAATTGAAACTTTGGATAATTTGACTGTAATTATTCCAACATACAACAGAGTTGAGAATCTGAATCGGTTAGTGAATTTCTATCAAAATACAAATGTCAACTTAATGGTGCTAGATGGTAGCTCTAAACCTAACCTAAGGATGATTAATACCAAGGTTGAGTACATGCATCTTAGTGACAGCAATCTTCACGAAAGGCTACTTTATGCATCTAAATTAGTTGATACAAAATATGTTGCAATTTGCGCCGATGATGATTTTATATTTCCTCGCGGTTTAGAGAGATGCATCAGATTTCTCGATGCGCACCCCGATTATTCATCAGTTCAAGGCGCGTTCATTAGATTCAATTATGATCAATTCTTTAGTTGGAGACCTGATTATGTTCACTGGAACGCAATAAAAATTCTTGAGAATGACCCAATTGATAGAACTTTAAATTCCAGAAAATCTTGCCAGTTTTTATACTCAACAATGCGCGCGAGCACCTTCAAATCAGTAGTAAGTGTCTTCAGGGGAGTTGATTCTGGAAGTTTAACTATGAATGAGTTAGCGTTTAACTACATAGTGCCATTTTTGGGTAAATATAGAACTTTGCCAGTTGTTTATGGTGCTAGAATTGAACACCCCAAATCTCATGTAAATATTGCATTTCATAAATGGATTTCCAGCAAAGATAAATCATCTAGAAAATTTGTTTACAATATTCAAATGGTTTACTCAGAATCCATAAACCATAATGAATCTATTGCATTAGAGCAAGAAATGACGAGAACTTTTGTAAAAAACTCGGCAGTAAAAAACACAAATCAGCAAAACTCTCATCAAGTTATTAGAATTGTTCGTACACTAAAAGCCGTTAAGTATTTTAGCATGTTTAGACCAATTGGCAGTATCGACAGAATTAAGTGGTTTTTATTTTTAGGAATACTTTTTGCTAAAGACCTCACAGAGATACGCAATCTTAGAGAGTATCTCAAACATGATTAAGATTCTCATACACCAAATCTATGATTTTATAAATTTCTGAAATCTTTCTCTCCGACAAATCAAAACCATAAGGCAGGCATATACCAAATCTAGAGATATATTCATTATATGCATTTGTTTTGTGGTAATAACTCTCATACACAGGCATATCAGATAGCAAATAAAAAAATGGACGCAACTCCAAGCCATATTTTAGCGCTTCTTTAATGACAATTTCTTTCGGCACCGCAAATTTCTTTTTTGGAATTATTACGTAAATCCAGTAATTACTTTCGATAGATTTTTGGAATTTGTAGAACTCTAGGTATTTACTTGATTCAAAAAAGTGTGAGTAATAATCATAAAACTCTTTCTTTACTTCAATAATTTTATCTAAACGATTTAGTTGAGAGTTTATTAAGGCTGCTTGAAAATTCGTAATCTGGAAATTGTACCCAATTTCATCAGACCAATAGTACTTACCTGTTTTTGCTGTATTGATACCATGGTGAAAAAGGCTTTGAAACCGTTCATATAAATAATCATCGTTGGTGCAAATTGCACCCCCTTGCCCTCCAGTAACTAATTTTGTAGGGGAAAAACTTAGTATTGAAACGTCACCAAAGGAACCAGCAGGTTCATGGTTATAACTTCCACCTATTGATTCAGCAGCGTCCTCTATAATTGATATTGAGTTATTTTTCGCAATTGACAAAATGTCGGGCCAGTTAGGTAAAGATCCAGCCAAATCTACAGCAAGAATAGCTTTTGTTTTCTTGGTTAAAACCGCACCTAATTCTGACGGGTCCAAACATAAAGTATTATCAACGTTTACAAAAACAGGTTTTAACCCAAGTTGAACTATTGGTGCCGCACATGCAACCCATGTTAAATTAGGAACAATAACTTCATCACCAGAATCCAAATTTAATGCGGCAAGCGCTACCGTTATCGCTGCGGTACCATGAGAAACCGGTAAACAATATTTTTTTTGGACAACCATAGCAAGTTTTGTTTTCAATAAATTCAAAGACCGATTGCGATCATTACCCCATTCCACTTGAATCGCTCGGCTCGCAGCCTGCACATCTTGCGAAGTGATGGCTGGTACGAAAGATCTGTGGACTATATCATTCATCTATCATCTTTCAGCAACTCGACAAAAATTCCATTCTGAAAAATTCCATCCTTAATTTGAAAATGATTTCGCATTGTGCCAACTATATTGAAACCAACTTTTTCGAATAACCTGGCCGAACTAGAGTTATTCGAAAAATAGTTTGCGGTAATCTTCGACAATTTTAATTCATGAAATACATAATTAACACTTCTTCTCAGAGCCAATTCACCAATACCTTTATTCCAGAATTTCTTATCAAAAATTAAAATACCGATTTCACACCTACTGTTAATAACATCAATAGAATGAATTCTCACCGACCCTATGTGATTTAAGTTGACAAAAATTCCAAGAAGTTCGCTATTTTGATCTGAAGTTTCGATATAAGCTTTAACCTTTTTTAAGTCCCAATTTTGATTTCTAGACTCGGTGTATTGCATGATTTCGCCGCTATTGAGACCTTGAATGTACTTTTCTGTTATATCTAAAGCGGTCAACTTCCTTAGCAGGATTTGATCATCTAGTGACATTAAATTCTAAATTCTTGTTGATAACTTTTTGTTCAATTAAACTTTCAAGATATTGCAACCTATAGTATTTAGCTTCTTTCAAATCGCTCATTTCAAGATTAGTTTTACGTAAATTTTCAATTGTTTTGGTTATATTATTTGCCAAATTACTTTTAGTGGATTCTAGATTCAAACACGTTTCTAACTTTTTAAATGAAACCCTGTATGATCTTTTATCTACACCATTTATTATTTTATTATCTGTGAAAACATTCGGTATTGAACTAGAAATTGCGTTTTGCTCAAACAAACTCACTTTTGAAATTTCACATACAATATCTGCCACTTCTTTAATTGTGTAGTTATCATTTGACCTACCTACATTAACAACCACCTTGTTTTTTTCTAACAAATAATTAACATTAATTGTCATTTCAATAAAACTGTTAACAACACTGCACGCATCTTCGATATATAAAAAGGGTCTAATGGCTCGGCCATTAGAGTTTAAAGAGATTCTTTTGTCAGCAACTGCCATACCACAAAGCATATTGATCACAGTGTCAAATCTCATGCGAGAGGAAAAGCCAAAAATTGTTGCAAATCTAAGAATTATTGGTTGCCAGTATTCATCTGAAATCGAGTAGAGATCATTCTCAATCTCTACTTTAGCCTTACTATAGGGAGTTAGGGGTGAAGTAATAGATTTCTCATCAACCGTATCGGATGAAAACCCATAAACTGAGCAACTAGATGCAAAAATAAATTGTTTATTCAAACTTTTACATATTTTTGCAATCTTGTATGAATACTCTACCGATGGTTTATGTAACTCATCCTCACTGAGTTGTTTTAATGGGTCATTCGATATTCCAGCAAAGTGAATTACTGAGTCAAAACTGTCAAGCTTTTGCTCTGTTAGGTCGCGCGAATCCACCCATTCTTCATTCAACTTAAGTTGTTCACCTAACCAATTATCTTTGAAAAATCCTACATCATAAGACCATACCTGATGTCCTTTACTTGTTAAATACTTGTTTAATTCAGTACCAAAGTAACCAGAACCTCCTGTGATTAGAACTTTCATGATGTAATCTTACTATATTTTTTAAATCAAGTTTTGTCACCAATAAACTCAAAAATCTATAGTTAAAGTGAATGAAAATTTACAAGATGTCCTAGTTTATTTGGGGGAGTTTAGTGGGTATTTTCATTCAACGAGGATTCGGTTTAGCTAAGAGCACAGATGTATGATTGAAGTATCCACCTGTTAGTGTTCAAGGCTTAGTATCTGACTTCCGTTGAGTTTATTGAGATATTTTATTACAAAGACTGACGGTTACAAATTTACAAATGTGTTGAAATGTTCACTAAATCAAATTTTTAAGCCGGATAATATTGACTCAACGACATGAGTCGCGGATTCAAAAAAAGAAAATTATAACTGTAAGAATCATATTATGGCTTTAAGACTTGCCTTAGTTCACTTAGTTGCTAATATCATTGAAATAGGATTAAGAATTTACTTGGTAACTAGCAAATTGATTCATAAACCAAAGTACTCAGAATTCGGGCTTGTTACGAGTCATTATCTTTATACCGACTCAGGAATGATGTCAGCAATTAACGCTGCAAAGAATTCAACTGGCAATAATCATTACCCTCTATGGAAAGCCGTAATTTATTTGTATTTTATTCGGCATACCGAGAAAATTCCTGGTGATTATGTTGAACTAGGCGTTGGTAAAGGATTTAATACCTGCGCCACATTGCATTATCAGTCTGGTACTAACAATCGAAGATATTTGTTGTTTGATAAGTTTGATTCTAGTGCCGTCGACCAGGACACCGGTTTAATTCTTGAGGGTAAATTTAATTTAGGGTATAGCTTAAATTTAGAAGAAGTTGAAAATAACTTGGGCAAATATAGTGCGGATATTATTTTCTTCAAAGGGAAGCTTCCGCAAAGCATTGAC
>Ga0194133_10006627_pt1 | contig 14162 bp, 10 predicted proteins | sample TA2KigOf40mmetaG_FD_155448 | JGI IMG/M metagenome (GOLD analysis project Ga0194133, IMG submission 155448) | Freshwater microbial communities from Lake Tanganyika, Tanzania - TA2015055 Kigoma Offshore 40m | ecosystem: Environmental > Aquatic > Freshwater > Lake | place: Tanzania: Lake...
GGTAGGATTGAAGTGACAAGCTGAGGGGAGCTTCTGCAAGGTGTAAGCTTCCTATTTGGTAAGGTAACTTTAAGCCGCCCAGCAGACCCTAGAGAGCTTGAAAGATGGTTTGACCTATAGATGAGAAAAATCAAACTGTTTATAAATATCTTCAGCACAACAAATTCATCTTACCCTTGAAGAAAGGATGGGGACCCTGAAGGGGGAGATGATCCAAATGGTTTTTCTACTCCAGACTTTCGAAGAGAGCTTTGCCTACTCAGTCCACCTGAAAAATAATTCCAAAACACATGATTTATAAAATAACATCAGAGATCAGGCTAATAAAAGGTTTGTGAAGATCTTGCACAAGAACCCTCAGGAAATATTGTTTGCTAAAAAGTGTGGAAGTGAAAGATTATGTGTCAACCTTAATTTTCTTGAAATAATATTAACAGTATTAGGGATGTGATAGAATTAGAAAATTACTATCAAAATATTTTAAAAGGCAAAAATATAGAATTAAGTAGACAGTGTTTTTTTGTGCAGGGAAAAATACCTAAATTTCCCAAGCAACCTGCTTACTTAAAAAATTCATGGATACTTCAATTTTAAAGCTAAAGAAAAGTTTATAGAACAACATTTATAGTTAAGTATTTTTATAAACTTTTTTCTAACTCTAGCTTTAAAATTATGGAAGTTATTAAAACTTTGAACTTAAATATCTCGGATTCTAGGCAAAATATCAAAAATCTGGACAGTAACTTTTGAGCCATCCATGTAAGGATAATGCATGCCAATTTTCACGCCTCTACCTTCCCAGTGTGGGAGGAGTGCGAGGTGACATAAGCACATGAGACGTCACCCCGATTCCTTAACCAAAATTTCTAAACTCCTCCCTCGTTTTGCTCTGGAGGGATAACTGTAACTGAGCGCATTATACAATACAGTAAAGAAATGTAACTAATAAACCTGTTCCAATTTGAGATGTTAAAGGGAATGGTGCTGGGGTCTCCAATTTTACCCCAGATCCAGGTGGCAACACCTTGTCTAAACTTCTCTCCAGAGAAAGTTCAGTTTGGGATGAGTCTAAACAACTCCATTTTTTGTCTTCCTCTTCTTCACTTTCTTCTTCAACAATTGCACATTGAAGTCTTGCCCCACTTACTGAAGAAGAATATAGCCAGTGAAAAATAAAACTTAAGAAATATTTTACAACATAAAACATTTAAAAATATATTACATGCTTGAGTGCGAGGATTCAGTTTTGTGCTTCCTTTTGATGAATTAATTAGACATTTCATTTGGCTCCTAATGAATAAAAGTTTGAGGTTTGGAAACTTTGAACTTTTCTCAACTGTGTTTGCAGATTTTACTGAATATCAGATGGTGATTCCGGAATGTCTTTCACCAAAGCCTTCTGACAAGTTGTGAATTCTTTTGGGGTAAAACTTTGATTGGCACCAAATTTTAGACCTAAAAAGAGGTCAAAACACATTTGTTTAAAGATAATTAAGTGAGACATTAAACTTTTACCTGATGTTGATAATGGTGACAGGAAGGACTTCATCTTGTGGGAATTAAGTTTTCTTTCTGCCAAAAGAAAATATGTTGCTGTAATGTGGTTGTACTCATTCTGATCCAATGAACTAAAAATCACAAAGAATGTTACAAGCTTTTACAAAAATAATCTATGGTAATTTAATACTCAATAATTTCATCTTTATTGGCAATAGATCCAAGAACCATTTTTTGAAGTATATGAGAATGTTCTTCTTCAGTTAAGTGCTCCCTGGCTGTCAACGGGTAAAAAGCTTCCTCTGGTATCATATCTTCCAACCACGATGGAGATTTGACTGAGAAAAAAATATCGTAAAGAAGGTCACCAAAAATAAATATCATATGTGTTTGCAATGAATTCTATTTCTGTATTGAAGCTCAAATAAACATAACATTTTTGAGCCCACAGTCTCTCATATGTACAGAAATTATGAGGTTAGAAGAACTGCAGTGCAAGAGCACTCAAAAGAGGAAAAGAGAGCGTTTCGTGATTCAGTAGATAGTAGCCGACAGACCATGACAGAAAATGATAACTGTTCAAAACACCATGAATTGAACTCAAAGAAACTTTTCAGTGCTTACTTTTTTCAGCTGTTTGAAATGGGACATCATTGAGCCAAGGGTCTCTGATGATGTCGAAAAGGCTTGCACGAAGATCTGGTTGTCGTTGAAGCATCCGTGATATCAGGCTTAATAATTTTATATTGTGATTATTTGAATCAAAGGATTTTTGAAACTACACTTAATTTTTACTTTTTACAATCTTGAGAAATGTGAGTTGGGAATGTGTACTTGCAGTCCATAATCATTGTGAGTGTCTCACTATCATTAGCCTCTTGAAATGGAGCTGCTCCACATACAAGCATGTACAGGATGATCCCCAATGACCAAATATCTAAATAGAAAAAAAGTTTTATAATCTGCTTTAATGATATCACAAAAAAATTGTTGGAAACTTTTAGATAAAAAATGTGGCAAAACTGAAATGGAAGAAGCCATTCACAACATATTCACATTTAAAGCAATCATATTGCCTTAATGGTTGAATAATGAATCTTTGAATGACAACTCACCTACTGCAGGAGCATCATAGGCATCACCAAGTAATATTTCTGGTGCTGAGTATGCCAAACTTCCACAACTTGTTCTCAGTGTTTGTCCTGGACTAAACTTATTTGAAAAGCCAAAGTCTGTCAATTTCACAAGGCCTTGCTTTTCAAAAAATACAACATTCTCTGGTTTCAAATCTCGATGCACAACATGAAGTTTGTGACAATACTAGAAAAAAAAAGATTTTCATTTGCAATTTTAAAATTCAATTTATTTTCAAAAACCTGTATTGCTGTAACAATTTGTCTGAAATACTTTCGAGCTGTCTCTTCCTAAAAAAGATGAAAAGTAATTAAGTTAAAATTAACCATAAGTCTCCCTTGGGAGTTGATAGCTTTCTAAAGATTACAGAATAGCTAGGAGCTTTCTTATGATTTCAAATATACAAAAAGTTAGGCTTCAAACCTTAAGACCACCTTCATGTTTCATGATGTAGTCATACATATCTCCCCCATCTGCAAATTCCAACACAAGATACAATTTAGTTTGTGTGTCAATCACATCGTAGAGACGAACAACAAAGGGATGTTGAACCAATTTCATCAAACGAACCTCCTAAACAATGTAAGTGAAATTGTCACTCAACAAATGACTAATTTCGAATGGAAAAAGCCATGCCTGAAGCATTTGCATCCAAGTGGCAGAGTCCATTTTCATTTTGTCGATTACTTTGATGGCAACTGTTTCTCCAGTAAAGACATGCTTTGCTAGTTTGACCACAGCATAATGACCTTCACCAATTGTTTCACAAAGGTCATACACACCAGCAATCTAACAGAAAACCACTATAATTATATCTTGAATAAATAATCCAATCCATTGAGAATAAAGAATAAAATATTTTTGATTTGAAAAAAGATGAAATCTACGTAAGGTTTTTTAAGCCAAAGCAATAACCTGGTTCCTTGTTTTGCGTCTTTCCTTTCCATTATCCATGGTGATCATGATAAACTTTCAGTCAACTCAATCATGTAAGTGGATTTCTAAAACATGAGAGTTGTTAATCACTTAAGCTCAACAAGACCAAGTTAATTGTGGGCTTTGAATTCCCTTTTTTTAGAACACATATTTGGAATATCATATATATTTTCTTGTAGAGAAAATGAACACATACAAAAACTAAATGAATTTTAGTTGACTAATTATCAAAATCTCAATAAACATGAACCTTAAATTAATGGATGTATAATTATGATCTGCAACTTTTAACTATATAAATTCAACTATTTTATATCAACTACTAAATTCAAATAGCTGGAAAAGTTAGGTTTTTTCTGGTCACAAATATTGCTAGAATGGCCATAAATATAGTATTTCCAAAAATTGATTATTGACAGATTTTTCAGCAATCAATATTTTTGGCTAAAAATTCTCAAATCTTGATTTACATTAAAGATTTGACAATTTGGAGAGCTTTTTTACCTTCCTATAACCTTACTTTCTTCTATCAAAAAACTTTAAGAAGGCATTGACCTGTGCATTTTCAATTTTACTCTTTTCATATTTTTTAATCTACTTAGAACAGTTACAAATAATCAAAGGCATTGTGATTTACTTTATCAATCATTTTTCAACTATTTACACAAAATAATGATTTTTTTACACACAGCTATCCTTCAACATTCATAATTATGATTGAAAATTTTCAGAATTTTTTAAATTCAATTGTAATGTTCTGATGTGATTGCAAATGAACCTTTTAAACTCATAATTGGTACTTTTTTATGGTTTTACTATTAATATTTTCCCAGTTTTGGCACAAAAAAAATTAACAGCCTTGAATTTCAATTCACATTTTTTATTTAAAAAAAATTTAATCAAAAGGCTATTTTTATGAAACTAGATGCTTTGAGTTTAAAAAAAATAAACAAAACTAAGAATGTTAAGCTGTTGATCAGTCAAATACATAGTGTATCAAATTGAGTAAAAACATGTATTATCTTAATTAAAAGAAAATGTTGAAGGCTTACCCTCCTCTAGATGAATGTAAGAAACTTTTTGATTAAACTTTGATCACCATTAAACCGAAGACACTTCTTATTCAGAGTGTTTTCTCAACTCTAGCAGGAAAGTAAATAAACTGAGCCAACACTAAAAAAAACTCTCTCACAAATTTACCAGGAAGGCAAAACTGACAGATCAATTTGTAAAGTAAAATGTTAGTATTCTTCAGTATTTTCTGTCTTGCTTTTGAGCTCACCTCGTTGCATTTGAAATTAGGCTCTGATAAAGCTTCATGCACGCACAGGTAAAACAATAAAGCCAAAACATGGAGTTAAGAAGAATTACGAATCAATGATATCCATAAAAATAAAAAGTAAATGTTAGCTTGAAAGATTTTGATAAAAGTAAGAAATGTGCCTTTAAAAGGGAAAATTTATATCAAAATAAGGGAATGTCACCAAACTTTAAAGTTTTGTGGAGAAATTGATTCAAAACAATCAAGATTAAAATGCATGGTGGCTTTTTAAAAGAGTTCTCTAAATATTGTAATTTGTGGCAGTTTTTTTTAATCCTTTAATTGTTCGATACAAAATAACTCTATGTAAAGCAAAAGAACTTGATGCTCGTGTCTAAAGAAAGTTCTGATCATTACTTTCTCTCAACGCAGCTCTGGGTCCAAAGTGTCCAAGGAAAGCAATTAGTGCTTTTTTTCAAAATATCCAACATTCATTCATAAATCTTGCTCTTTACCTTAGTTTTTTCTCTCCATAATATTTTTGACAATTAACTTCAAGTCTAAAAATATTACCAGACAAATTAAAACACAATATTTGAAATGAAATATTTTGTAAAATTATTTTCTCTCATCTTAAACAATATTATTGTAATCAACACTTTAATTCTTCACTAAAGAAAAATCTGTAACATGTTTGTTCAGCTTCATCTTGTAGCAAATGTGATTTTTTTTCTTTCAGAAATTTTTTAGGCCTGAAACTTTTGTGCTGAGAAAGTTCACTCCAGGCAACTTTTCTTCTTCCACATGAAATTTTTTGAAAATTAAGTATTGAATAACAGGCACAAGATAAAAATCTCAAGTTCTAAAATACTCATGCAGCTTGTAAAGTGATCTCAGATAACGATTGATGGTTGAAATTAAAATTTCTGTTTAAAAAGAAATCATTCATCTTTTACAATTTTTTTCTTTCTATGAATAGAAATTCAAAGCTTTTTGTGCTTTCAATTTCAATGGCTTTGAAAGGATCTGAGAATTCAAAGATTCATTCATTTTTTTGGAGAAAACTTATATAAAAAGCAGAAAGTCAAATGCCTGGAAGAGAAAATCTCAAGTGAGTTCCAATCAAATGAAAGGCTGATTTGGTGTTTCAAAAGTTATCAAGGAAAAAATATCCATAGATTTGCCTTTCTAAAAGGTTAAATATCTTTCAGATTGAAGCAGTTTAGAGCACCACAAGTTTTTCAAGATGGAATATTTGCTAAAATTGGTAAAATAAGTTTTTTCCAAAAAAGATTAACTTTGGGAGTGAAAATACAGGACATTGACAGCCTAGCCTCTTTCTTTGAATGACACAATCTTGACTCTTCAGATTCAACAGAATGAAAAGTTGAATTATTAGATAAATTGACACAGTTTTCATGGAGGAACTAACACTACCTAAAGTTTTGAATTTGAAGCAATTATTTTCACTAAAAATTGTGTGTTACATAGTCAACTGATTTTACATGATAATAAATCACATCTAATTCTTTTTAAGTAAGATGCTCAAAAGTAATCTTTAGAAAGATTGCATATCACCTTAATAGATGATTAATTTAGATTTTGACACACAATTAATAGAAACCTAGTCTCTAGAGATGGGCCTGGACACGATCCGAGCTTACTTTTGAACCGCAGTAAAAAAGATGCTGACCAGCCTTTAATCCGGGTACTCTTTGACCCAATCCGAAGAGATTTTTTTTGACCCGAAGGGAAAAAAATTGAAAATTTTGACATTTTTAGGGGAAATTTTCCTAATTCAAACCCAAACCACAAATGGCTGACCCGACCCGACACGGATGAAAAAATTTTGACCTAGACCCATCACTACTAATCTCACATTTGTCAAACTGTTTTCAAACCGATTAGCCCACTTGATCTGTTATATTTCCTTACTTGCACAAGATTACTTTTAAGCTGCAAAGAAGTCATCAGAAGAATCAGTTGTCAATAAAAAAAGGCAAGAACTTGCTTATGCCTAACAATGATTTGTAACGTTGGTAGTCACAACGGTAAAGTGGTATTGGCGAGACCATCTGTCAAGCTCAAGCTCAAGGAGGCCCGGGTTCGACTCCCACCCGGGCCAAAACATCAACGAAAAAAAGATGACCACTAATTATTCATTCTGTCAACTGTCAACGTGGCATTCACTCAGCATTCTTAAAAAGCATTCAATCGTAAGAGCTTACATTTAGAATGCGCAAGAGTTAAGAAAGAGTTTTTAAAAAACTACTAACAGTTTTGCAATTGAATAAATCTGGCTGGTAGCCTTGAAGAAAGTGACAAAGAATAGTTTTCTTTGCATTAAACAAACACTACTTTATTCCTTTTGTAGATACATAAACATGTGTTTTTATACTTAAAAATGTGTTGTCAGAACTAATAAGATTCCCTTTATAGCTTGTTATGTACTTCCTTCAATATTCCAAAAAAATTAAAAAATCAAGTTTGTTTATTTAAATCAAAGTTTTAACCTTAACATTAAATTACTTATGAATTATCAGTTTGAGAGTCAATAAAAGTTAAAAATAATCTCTCTAAAGTAATTTTGAAGTGTACTCAATAATGGTAGCTTTCAAACACATAAAAGTTTATTGTAATTGAACATATATAAAAAACAAATGGAAAAATTCAATCCAAGAAAACTTTAGATGTCTATTTTAAGTATTAAAGAGCAAACTTTTCTTTTATAAATTCTAATTTTGTACCAAAAATAGATAAAATATGATATGTTTGGTCAAAGACTGGATTCAATTTGCATAAGAAACCCTTCCTTTGCTTTGAAAAGAAAGATTACATAACAGACCTTGGATAACTTTATTCATGATTAATTCAGTTTCAAAATTTGCTTTTAAAAATCAACTGTATTTAAGACTTTTGAGGTTGTCAAGATAGCAACTTTGGGTTTGAAAACTATTTTAAGGGAATTTAATTTTGACTGATCTGAATTTACCTTGAACATTTCAGACACAATAAGAGAGAGAAAAAAGTTTATTTTAAGTTTTTTTCTTGCATTTATCTTGTCTGGCCTTCCCCTTGAGTGTGACACAATACATTGACAGCAGCAGTTTTTTTCCTCCTCACATGGAAACATTCAAAACTTGAACTGAAGTGTGACCAGCAAATGTAATATATATATATTGAATAATGTTTCAAAAATTTTGAAAATCTATCAAAAAAAAGGATGCATTTAGCCAAAGATGAAGTGAAATATTTTCACAATATGACATTCTGCTTGAGACTGAAGGCAAGGAATTTTTCATTTCTCAACAATTTGAACATTTTTCTCCTGAGAGAGTGGAATATCCATTTGAAAAAAGTCTAACATGCATCAGAAGCTGCACTTAAGTGGAAAAATCAATATTTTAGTACATATTTACTCTTTTCTTCAAAGGACTAGCTTTATAGACTAAAATTAAACCCATTTTTCCAAATAATCCCAATTAAATTCTGGTTTAATTGTTAATAAAAGTTTTTGGACATTTATGGATGATATCAAAACCCTGTTACATTTACTCAGTATTTTGGTTTATCAAGGATACAAAAGAGTTACAACCACTTTAATGCTCAAAGGTAAAGAAAGAATTCCTCTGATTGCCAACCAAATCAGACAGAATTTTCCATGGGGACACCCTGACTTGTACTACCTTCTTAGAGTGTCGAAGGGAAAATACATTTTTAATCTTTGACTAATGTCAACTTTTTATTTTTGTCAAATAAATGTCTCTTCAACATATTAGTTAAAAAAAGTAAAGTGTACTGATAAAATGGGTTTACCACTCAAAGAAGTTTTCAGTCTGCACTTTCAAGCTTATTTTCTGATCTCAAAACAAAGCTATCTTCACAAATCACAAAAGAATTTTCTGAATCTGTAATATGAAGTAAGAGATTTTCTATTAAACTGACCGAGTTTGTGCATGATTTTGACAATTGACAATAAAGGCTCGGGCTGCTTCAGTTTTTGTTGATTTCACATTTCCTTCTGAAAAGTTGCCCATGTCCCGTGGGAAAAAATAAAGTGACTGCCTTTAAAACAGGCCAACTTTTTTACATGAAAAGTTTGTCAGTTTATATAATATCAAAACTTTGATTTCTCAAATGTTTTCTCTGTTTATGTGTCGCTGAAAGTTACAAATTTAAGTTTTTTTCTTCTAATATTATCAAATTTGAATTTCACAACAGATTGCATATATTAAACCCAAATTTAATTAAAAAAAATCCAATTATACTTAGATTAGATTATAAACATTTTTTCGTGTGAATACATTTTACATTGTATATTTGATATAAAAAAAATTGTTGCTCAGAAAAGGGTTTAGGCAATAAGCATGCAGGGACTTACCCTTCCTAGTTCAGGCTGGAAAACCTGGATTCCAACCAACAGACCTCCATAATCACAATCAAATAAAGCTGGCATTACTATGTGGAAAAATCCTAAAAATAAAAGTGGTAGTTTGATTAGTGACTGTCCTGTCCAGGACCATATACACCTGGTTTGATTGATTTAAAATTTATTGACTTTTGCACGTGCTTTACAAGACATAGTTTATGAGTCAAAGTTTTCCTAATAAGTTTAAATTTAAAGCCTTTAGAATAATTCCAATCTGCCTATGGTAGTGATGGTGGTTCTGTGGTCTGGAAAGAGTGTGAGGGAGTTGGATGAGAGCAGGGTGTATGAAAACCCAATGGTGACCTTTACAACCAAGAAATAATTCAATACTGAACTGTTGATCAATTGAACGGCAGCCCTTTATGTAAGAGAGACTCAGATCAACCCAATGGCGAGCAATCAGTGGCGCTAGCTGATTGGAGGATCGAGTATACCTCGGGCAGAAATGCTACCTTGATTTTAAGAGGTATGGGAATGAGAGACCAGGTGTGAACCTGTCTTGAAATGGGTTTAATGGAAAAGTGAAGAACTTGAACATTGTCATTAAAATATCATGAAAGTGAGAATAAGGATAGAACTTGAATTAATACCATTATACAGTAATCTTAAAGCAGCTCTCTGATGGTATATAATAGATGAGCCCAGATTAGATTCAGATTTACCCACAAAATGATCCATAAGTCCTGTACCACCTTCATCTCCTTAAGGCTATGAGATGTTTATAAGGAATCGTCAAACTTTCTAATTAGTGATGGGTCCGGGTCAAAAATTTTTGACCCGGGTCGGGTCAATTTTTTGTGGCTCGGGTTGGGTTGGGTCAGCCATTTATGGTTTGGGTTTGAATTTGGAAAATTTCCCCTAAAAATGTCAAATTTTACAATTTTTTTCTCTTCGGGTCAAAAAAAATATTGTCGGGTCGGAAAGTACCCAGGTCAAAGGTGGGTAGGCCTCTTATTTACTGCGGGTCAAAAGTAAGCTCGGGTCAGGTCGGGTTGGGTCAGGGCCCATCTCTATTTCTATTACTTTTCTCTGTGTGAGTTCTCATCTTAAATTACAATCTTATCCACATTGGCATTTGAGGTTTATCCAATCTTTAAATGAGTTTATTAATGAACACATATCAGTCTTGGATTTAGCATAACTGATTGTAACAATTCTAATGAGATATTCAACATGTTTCTTCAGTGCAATTTTAAAAGTACTTATTATTGTATCTTCATCTCCCCCTACCCACTAATTTTGATATAAGCCTGATTGGTGAGATAATTTTATTGAATTCACTCATATGGATTTCAAATAAAATGGGCCCAATAATGTTGCCTTGGATGCAGCCAGCAACAATTTGTCTCCCACATAATCTTTCTTTTGACAACTTTCACTCAAGTACTCAAAGATTAGCCTGACCAGACTCAATTCACCAGTACTGGTCCAAATATGGACCCTTGAAAGTAGTCTACATTGCTACTGATTTTGTCAGAGCTTCCTGTGAGTCATAAAATGTAAAATGGACTTTCTCTTTCAAAGCTCTGCAATCATATCAATTGTATAAGTGTCTCAAAGGTATAGGTATAGGTACTGTGCAGTTAGTTTGTTTAGATCAAAATAGTAAATTGCTGTTGCCTTAAAAGGGCTGGAATCACATCAATTTGTAAAGGTGCATCAAAGATTAGTTTGTTTAGATTAAAATGTTGAATTGAGATATTGTCAATTGCCAATTTCAAACTTTGATGGAATTGTCAAGTTATTATATTTATTATTTTGCCATCTGTTTTCACGTTATACATGCGAAGCCTCCCAGGAATCTTTGATGGTCCTCATCTCATCTCCTTTGCAGACGACAGTTATGTCTCTATTCCAGGCAAAGATCTAAATAACATCAAAACAAAACTAGAGGAGACAATGACCAAACATGATGAATTCTTAAATAAAATAGGAATGGTTACAAATGTTTCAAAAACTGAATTGATATTATTCTCAAGAAAACCTGTAACAGATCCATGGACATTGGTAGTAAATGGAATAGAGATCAAACCGAAGCAATCTATGAAAGTACTCGGATTGACCTTTGACTGGAATCTAAATTGGAACACGCACCTAGAAAAAACCAAACAGAAAGCAAGATACATCCTAATGAAAATGAAATTTTTAAGAAAATACCTGACGGAACCTGAAATGAAAAAAGTAATAACATCTCACTTCTTTGGGGCAATTTACTATGGTGCACCCATCTGGTTGACAGAGATCTCTCCATCAAAAACCTGGCGAACGCTAAATGTCCTCCACTACAAAGCTCTGAGGACTGTTTGTGCCGATTTTAGGAAGGAAAAAAGCAGAAGTGAGCTGGACTCCACCGTCAAGAGAGCAAGACCTCACGAGTGGATGAAGTTCATCAATCTAAAGACTGCCATCCAGCTTGTCCTGTTGAAAGAAAAGGGCCCTCCAATCACTGAGAAACTCACTTCTAGTATCTATCGAAATGATAGGTCAGGAATGATCACCTTTATGGATTCTTCAAGACTGAAAATTGGAAAAAACTCAATCCAAAACAGACTTAAAAGTGCTTGTGAATTCAGAGAGGATTGGTTGAAAGGCATCTCCAAAGACGCTCTACGAATTGCGCTGAAAAAACATTTTATCAAATCAAATTAATTTTATTGTGTCACTATAACCAAAATTTATTTATCAACGATTTTATCATTCATAAGACCCCCAACTATTTATTCTGTGTACTCGTTGTCATTTTTATCATTGGTATTTATTTTTCATTTAAAACCAACATTCACGATTTATCTCTGAATTGTTAGGGAGGCTCTTGTAAAGATTTATTTTATGGTCTATTTAAAGTGTAATTAATGGAGCCAATAAAGAAATACAATACAAATACAATACAATAAATAAGAAAATTCACAAAATGACTGGATTTGCTTTATCTGAATAAAAATTTGGAATTTACCTACCAAGCTAATTTGACTATTCACAATTTTGGCTACCCACCGTAGCGGAGTGGTCATGACATCAGGCCTGGAATATGAGGGTCTGGGGTTTGAACTTTGACAATCAGAGTAATTGTCTTACTTGTCGTCTAAGAACAAGATAATAAAAATTATTCATTCATAAGGATTAACATCTGTAAAAAGCACTAAAATCCAAAATTGAAAGTGACTGAATTGAACCTGTCTTACAACCGCCTTGGTCTTGGATGTTGTGAAAGTATTGCAGATATGCTAAAAGTTAATAAGACACTTTTGGTTCTGGATTTGTTATCTAACCAGCAAGAGGATTCCGGAGTTAAGATTTTTTATGCTGAAAAATTTATTAGTATGAATAAAACCCTAATTTCTGTCTCACAGGACAGGGGGTGTGCTGCTGGAACATGTAGAGAAAAAACAGTGGAAAAAGGCAAAATAATAAAAAATCTTTTCATTCATAGCTGATAAAAAAAGGAGGGGATGTGGCTAATAAGCTAGCTTAAACTGCTAGTTGAATAATAATCTGAGAATCAGGAGGGTAATTTATTCTATTGCATTTTTACAGGATTCATTAATTTCAAATGAAAAAAGGATGATATGTGACTGCCTGGTTGTGATAGAGATGCTGATATTGAGGTTTCAAGGAAAAATTGTATCCGCCCAATGATGATACTAGGGCAAGGAGCAGATTAAGGAGACTAGATTTTAGCCTTTTGAAGAGCTGCAGATTTATGTAGACATCACAAACAGTCACAGGACAAAAATACAGCTTGACAAATTTGCAGATCTTATTTTGACATACAACACTGCCTCCATAACATATGTTCTCCCTACCTCAAAAGTAAAAGCTTCATTTCTCATATATTATGAAAATTGTTTGTGAGCTAATTAGTCCACAGAAGACCAACACTTTATTATGCATAAGCCATCAAACCCAAGCCTAATTTAAAATGTTTGGTTGTCTGCCTTCCAACTGCTGTATTTCCTCATGTTGTTTTCTAAGGTAATAAACTATTACTCATTATGGCATTTACTTCTCATAGTTTGCCTTGTCAGATATTAAAAGTATTCCTAAATAACTGAATGGAAATTACTTTATGTTCTTTGAGGCAATCTTTGTCTGTCTATCCGAATAAACATGCAGAGGGCATCTGTTTATGCGGTTGTGTGTAAAAAGTGGGCTGTGAGCACAGTGTCAATCAAAGTAGGGGAAAAGAGGGTAGCAAATGCTCTTGAATCAAGATTTTTTTATTCTTCACCTGTCTAAAATGTCATCAAAACTAAAAAAGTAAGATTTTGATAATTCCATGGTGCTGGCATTTTTTTGCTTTGTTGCTTGAATGAAATGTTGTCCATTTTAATACAAAGCTCTTTCAGAATTTCTTGTGTTTTTTGGACCTGTAATTACTTCAGTATTACACAATTCCTTTACATTCTAGATCAAAGAGAGAAAAAGGAAATCTTACTTAAAGGAATGTAGAAAAAATCTCATTAGTTACAAAAGAAGCTCAAAATTTGTTTGACAAAATAGAATATCAAAGTCTCTTCGCCAATAGAAATTCTGAATGCCTATAACAAAAGACTATTCCAAAGAATTAAATGAGAAACAATGGAAGCATTCGACTGAAAAATTAGGCAATGACAATGTAAAGAGAGATAGAGTAAGAAAATAAATTAAGTAAGGCAGAACATATCCCAAAAAATAGGCTAACTTTTAAGCTTCAAAGGTTATTAAAGAGATAAAAATTTACTTTGTCAAATCATGAAAAAAAGTTCAGAACCACCTTTCTGTCTGAACTCCATCTAGTGGTTCTTTTGTAAATATAACTTCAATGATTTATTTTTTATAAAATTTGAAATCCATACCCATTCTTATTCTTTTATTAAGCTCAGACAACTAATAACAATGCTGTCAATGTAGACATTACTATTCCGA
>Ga0194133_10006629_pt1 | contig 14161 bp, 14 predicted proteins | sample TA2KigOf40mmetaG_FD_155448 | JGI IMG/M metagenome (GOLD analysis project Ga0194133, IMG submission 155448) | Freshwater microbial communities from Lake Tanganyika, Tanzania - TA2015055 Kigoma Offshore 40m | ecosystem: Environmental > Aquatic > Freshwater > Lake | place: Tanzania: Lake...
AGCTCCCAAAGATTCAACGTAGCTCTTCTTAGATCCCCGACATACACCGCTCACTTCTGCTCCAAGTCCTTTGGCTATCTGCACTGCAAATGAGCCAACGCAGCCAGAAGCACCGATGATTAAAACTCTTTGTCCAGCGCTAACTTGGCCGTGTTTTCGAACCGCTTGAAGCGCTGTGCTAGCGGACACTGGAATTGTTGATGCTTCATCAAAACCCACACCGTTAGGAAGCACGGCTACACGCTTTGCACGGGCAACCACTAGATCTGCAAATGCACCCGATGCAGTTCCACAGACTCGATCTCCGACTTTTAAATCCTTTACCTCACTGCCAATCTCAATCACTGTTCCAGCAAATGATTGCCCTGGACGCCTCCGTGGTTTACGAAGCCCTTCGAATAATCTAACAAGGGAGATATCTGCTGTTGTTAGATGTAGGACGGCGGCGTAGACGCTGGCTGCCTCCACCTTTACTAAAATTTGCTCTGTATCAATCTTGGGCGTTGGTATTTCTGATAAAGCGAAGGAGTCCAATCCGTACTCTCTTTGAGTTATTGCTCGCATTCATATCGCCTTTCACTGTTTTGGGGAATTCCCTATGTTCTGGCGGAGGATGAGGGATTTGAACCCTCGGTAGGTTTCCCTACACACGCTTTCCAAGCGTGCGCACTCGGCCGCTATGCGAATCCTCCAAGATTACATAGTATCTCAAGGGCTAGAGTCTTCAAATTCCTTCTTGTATTTCTCGGGATAGTCGGTGCAAATCGCGAAACACCTTGAAATTTCAGAGCTTCTATCTTCGTTCAACCATAATTCAGGTAGAACAGCAACACTTCCAGGGAATAATTGACGACCCGGATAAACCCAAACGTTGTTACTCGAAGTCAATGTGTATCTATCACCCTCATGCCAGAAGAAATTTATTTTATGGTTATTGGACTCGTTCAAATAATTTAAGGCATCACCATTCTTACAATGAACCCATAGCGAGTTTTCCCGGTCCCTTAACCACTTCAGGCTTATTAGATATTCGCCAAAGTTATGGCCAAGCAACAAAGTATCATCTTTAAGCCAGAGGTCGACCTCGCATTCATATCCAGATTCAATGCACAAATCAATTTGTTCGGGGTGATTCTCTCTCTGTCCTGGCCCACTTATATTTCCTCGGTGTGAAATTATTCGCAAAAGAATTACTCCGAATTGTGATTCTCTATAAAGTAATTCAAGTCCTCTGGAGTACCTAATCCCCACATTTTTTCGATATTTCTGACTCTAAACTTCTTTCCATCCTCTATCGCTTGGTTAAATACAGGACAGACGTAAAACTCACCGTTAGATCGAATATCTTGTTCGATCATTTGTTCAGCATATTTAACGTAGTCAGCGCCTTTTTTCCAAAAGTATATTCCAACAGTAGCGAAATTGCTGATCGGTTTCTTTTCTGCAACCTCAAGGACCATGCCATCTTCGTCAATTTTGGCAAAAGACCACTTTGGATGTGTGGCATTAAAAGTAACAATCCCGCCATCTATTCCATCAGCCATAAAAGAATAAAGGGTCTCGCCACTATTCCACTCAACAAATTGATCTGAGTTAGCAATTACAAGAGAATCTCCGTTGTCGATAAACTCTTTAGCAAGCAAAGTGGTGCATGCAGCACCTTGAGTTACTCCTTCAATTTGAACAATTTCGCAACGAGGTGTTATTAGGCGCAACAGGTAATCAAGATTGTACTTTTCATAATGACGTTTCTGAACAACGTAAATGTATCTAGCATCAATATTGAGATTCTCTACCACAAGTTGAATCATGGGCTTTCCCCGTACTTCAATCAATGGTTTTGGGAAGGTATATCCAGCTGCTTCAAAACGACTTCCGGCACCAGCCATGGGGATTAATACATTTAGGGTTTCTGATTTCCAAGGCGATTCCATGTCTCCAAGTGTAGGGCCTGAATAGTCAATGAGTTGAATTCTTCCCCAATTCAAATCACCTCTGTTGTCTACAGGAATTAAACGCGCCCCACTTCTTTGGGCGGCCAACCTTCCAACGTAACTATCTTCAAAAATAACAGTGTTCTCAGGTAAAACACCAAAATGTGTCATAGCCTTCCAATATATTTCAGGATGAGGTTTGGGGGAGGTCACATCTTCATTACTCAAGATTAATGTGAAGAATTCAGAAATGCTTAAATTACGAAGGACTATGTCGATTGTATTTCGAACCGAATTACTTGCAACTGCCAATTTCAAGTTTTTTGACTTTAAATATTGCATAAACTCAACCAGAGACTCATCTCTTTTTATTTCACCAAGCATCCTTACTGTTATGTCTTGCTTGAGTTTCCAAACCTGCTCAAAACTCTCTGGTTTCAGGCCTTTTTCTTGACGCAAGATCTCTAATTTCTTCTTTGTGGATAAACCATCATATTTAGTTGCGTGTTCTCGTTGCGTTATTTCAAACTCGGCACTAATGCTCCGCAGTGCTTCATTAAGGGCTTCATAGTGAAGTTCTTTGCTATCTATGAGTACGCCATCCAGGTCAAAAATGACTAACTTTGCCTTGTATAACATGAAGGAAAGCCTATTCTGTGAAGTTCTTCTTTCCTAAGAAGGTTGTAGTATTTAGGTCGATCCTCCGTGTGGCGCTATCGTTTCCGAACTCCCCCAGGGCTGGAAGGCAGCAAGGGTAGGTGAGCTCTAGCGGGTGCGCGGGGGATCCTTTTCTAGACTGCCAAAGCGTTAAACTCGTGAAAAAGAGGAGAACATGATTTTTTTTCAAAATGTCAGGTTCAGTTTGGTAGTTGCGAAGAGAAGAGTTACTCACGGATGGCTCTCAACGCTATTTTGGCTCTTACGAGGCGGAAAAATGCCTGCCCCTAACTTTGTCAAACAGAAATTTCTACAAGATCTATTCTTAAAAGGTGCAGTTTCTATTGAAACAGGAACATTCCTGGGGGAAACCACTATTCTGCTTTCAAAGTTTTCAAAAAAAGTTATAAGTTTTGAGCCCAGTAAAGCACTTTTTACTTTTGCTACCAAGAGATGTGAACGTTTCAAAAATATTCAGATATTAAATGCAGAATCCAACACAAAGCTTGGTGAAATTTTACAAGAGCTGCCAACGAAATCCGATGTAAATTTCTGGCTTGATGGACACTTCTCAGGGGGACCCACCTATCAAGGGACACTAGACACACCAATCAAACTGGAATTACAGGCTATTACAATGAATTTACCAAAATTAAATGAAGTGAGAATCGCTATTGATGACTTTAGAGAATTTCTTGATGGGATAAGTAATATCTATCCATCAAGGTCAGAATTAATTAATTGGGCTGAAATAAATGGATTCACCTGGGATGTTCAGTTTGATATGTTTATTATGAAGCGAAAAAGAGTATCTGACTCAGGACCAAAGGAGGAAAAATGACTCTTGCATTGTACCGCAAGTATCGCCCCTCTGTTTTTGCTGATGTTATTGGCCAAGAACATGTAACAACACCGCTATCAAATGCACTTGAATCAGGTCGGATTCATCATGCTTACTTATTCTCTGGTCCTCGCGGCTGCGGCAAGACATCTAGTGCCAGAATCATGGCTCGCTCACTTAACTGCGAAAAGGGACCAACGCCAAACCCTTGTGGCAAATGCCAATCATGCACTGATCTTGTAGCAAATGGCCCAGGATCTATTGATGTTATTGAGCTAGATGCAGCAACTCATGGCCTTGTAGATGATGCAAGAGATCTAAGAGATAAAGCTTTCTTTGCACCTGTTAGTTCTAGATACAAGATCTATATCATCGATGAGGCCCATCAATTAGGGCCAGGGGCAGCGAACGCCCTACTTAAAGTGGTTGAAGAACCACCGCTACATGTTTTATTTATCTTTGCAACTACAGAGCCAGAAAAACTAATTGCAACTATTCGCTCAAGAACCCATCACTACCCATTTAGATTGGTGCCACCTGGAATTTTGGGAGAGCATCTTGAGAAGCTCTGCCAAGCAGAGGGAGTAAAGGTTGAAAAGGGCGTTATCCCGCTAGTAGTTAGAGCATCAGGTGGATCTGTTAGAGATGCGCTCTCTGTTCTTGGGCAACTGTTAGCAGGTGCTGGAAAAGATGGGGTCACCTATGAAATAGCAGTTCAACTACTTGGCTATACCGATGGCGCACTTTTAGATGATGCTATTGATGCAATAGGCGCTAGAGACACTGCAACGCTATTTAAAACAATCGATCTACTCGTTGAATCAGGCCATGACCCAAGGCGCTTTGCCTTTGATTTACTTGAGCGCTTAAGAGATCTAGTAATTGTGGATGCCCTCACTGATCAAGCAGCCACAGTTCTTCGCGGCTATCCTCAAGATCAGCTAACAAGAATGGCATCACAGGCATCAAGAATTGGCAGCGCATCACTAAATCGGGCAGCAGCTCTGCTTGCTGAAGGCTTAACAGCGATGCGAGGAGCAACGCCAGCAAGGCTAATTCTGGAGTTAGTTGCAGGGAAGATAACAATTGCTCAAGGTGATTCAAGTGATACTGGACTTATCTCAAGGCTTGAGCGACTTGAGCGCCAATCAGGATTTGATGTTGCAAGCGCCCCTATCACCCCTACTCAAAAGGCTAATAAAACAGAGGCAAAGGCTGAGCCAAAAGCAATTAAAGAAGAGCCTAAGCAAGCAAAAAGTGAACCGGTAAAGAGCGAAAAGAGCCCGAGTAGCGCTGATATTGCAGCTCTAAGGCGGATGTGGCCAGATGTTATTGAGAGCGTTAAGAGAAGAAGGAGACTTACCTGGTCGCTTATTTCAGCAAGTGCTCAAATATTAAGTGTTGATGAGAAGCAAATTACAATTGGAATTGTCAATGCAGGAGCCAGGGATTCATTTATTAGATCTGAGAGCGAGCAGATTCTAATTGATGCCTTTGATGAAGTAACAGGTATTAGACGAAAGATTGAAGTAGTGGTAGATCCATCAACTTCTGCTAATTCAAATGAGGCAAAGAGTGCAAGAGTTGATGAAGATCCAGATGATGAAGTTCGCCTCTCTGGAACAGAGCTATTGATGAAAGAACTAGGCGCGCGCGTTATTGGCGAGAGTGATAAGTGATGTACGAAGGAATTATTCAAGAGCTTATTGATGAACTAGGTCGCCTGCCAGGAATTGGCCCAAAGAGCGCCCAGAGAATTGCTTTTCACCTTATTCAATCAGAGAGCGTTGATGTCAATCGTTTAGTTGAGGTACTTCGCCTAGTCAAAGAGCGAGTTAAGTTCTGTAGCCAATGTTTTAATATCGCAGAAGAAGAGCTCTGCAAGATCTGCCGCGATGTAAGGCGAGATGATTCTCTGATCTGTGTTGTTGAAGAGAGTAAAGATGTTGTCGCTATTGAGAGAACTAGAGAATTTCGCGGTAAGTATCATGTTCTAGGAGGGGCTATTAGTCCGATAGATGGCATTGGTCCTGAGCAGCTAAAAATCAGAGAGCTTCTCACTCGCGTTGCAGATGATCGGATTAAAGAGATCATCATCGCTACCGATCCAAACCTAGAAGGTGAGGCAACAGCCACCTATCTAGCTAGAACAATGAAGCCACTTGGGATAAAGATCTCTCGCCTTGCATCAGGCCTTCCTGTTGGCGGGGATCTGGAATACGCAGACGAAGTTACACTAGGACGCGCATTCGAAGGAAGACGACAATTTGATAATTAGGGAGTAAGGTTAAGTAATAACATGAAATATCAGAAAATTCCTTGGCTAGAAGGATCTCAGAGTCAAATTGGTCAAGAAAGTTGGGTCGCTTTTGCTTTAAATTACAAAAAACATGGTTTCTATTTGGAAATAGGTGCATTCAATGCTCGCGTTCTATCAAATACCTTAGTATTAGAGACTAGTCTTGAGTGGACTGGTACAGGAGTGGAAATTAGTCAACAGTTAGCTGAAACCTACAACTCTGAAAGACGAAATAAAATAATCTGTGCGGATGCGACCGTATTGGATTATGAGAAGGAGCTTGATGCTCTTAACTTCCCAAACACGATAGATTATTTACAGGTAGATATCGATCCACCATCCAATAGCTACAAAGCTCTTGTGGCTGTCTTGCGAGGCTCTAGGCGTTTTAGTTTGATAACTTTCGAACATGATTTATGCAGGAGATTATTTAAGTTTTTACCAGTGAATTACTATTGGAAATGGAAAGCACTTCTGCTACTAAGATTTAAAGGATACGTTTGTGTGGCTTCAAATGTTGCTAATGGCAGAGCTAGGCAAGAGGATTGGTACGCAAGTAATTCAATGAACCTTGAAAGAATTAGATTGCCTAAGTCTGTTGACTTCAGGGCAGTTTTCCAAAATTATCCCAAATAATAAGACGGTAAATGTCTCGTATATTGAGATTATTCTCTAAAGATTGTAGTTCTATGACAAAATTACATCATGGGTCTAATCGTCCAGAAGTTCGGGGGCTCCTCCGTTGCCGATGCTGAGAGCATCAAACGGGTTGCTGCCCGCATCGCTGCCTCCAAGAGATCTGGCCAGCAGGTAGTTGTAGTCGTCTCTGCCATGGGCGATACCACAGATGAGTTAATTGATTTAGCTAATCAAGTCTCTCCAATGCCAAATGGGCGCGAGCTAGACATGCTTCTAACTGCAGGCGAGCGAATCTCTATGGCCCTTCTTGCCATGGCTATTTCAAATCTTGGACTTGAGGCTCGCTCCTTTACTGGAAGCCAAGCTGGAATTATTACAACTTCAACTCATGGAAGAGCGCGAGTAATTGATGTGACCCCCGGGCGAATTCAAGAGGCTCTAGCAGAGGGAGCAATTGCAATCGTTGCAGGTTTTCAAGGAGTTGCCCAAGATACAAAAGATATTACAACACTTGGTCGTGGCGGCTCTGATACAACAGCTGTTGCACTTGCTGCAGCCCTCGATGCTGATGTCTGTGAGATCTATACAGATGTTGATGGAGTCTTTAGCGCAGATCCAAGAATTGTTCCAACTGCAAGAAAGCTAAAGAGCGTCACCTATGAAGAGATGTTAGAACTTGCAGCATCAGGGGCAAAAGTATTGCATCTACGCTGCGTTGAATATGCTAGACGATTTAATCTACCGATACATGTCCGTTCATCATTTTCCAATTTAGAAGGAACCTGGGTCGTTAAAGACCAACCTGAAGGAGGAAGCATGGAGCAAGCAATCATCTCTGGAATCGCTCATGATAAGAGTGAAGCCAAGATCACCATAGTTGGGGTGCCAGATAGAGCGGGAGTAGCAGCTCGAATCTTTCAGGCAATCGCAGATGCTGATATCAATATTGACATGATTGTTCAAAATGTCTCTGCAGCAGCCACAGGGCTTACCGATATTTCATTTACCCTGCCAAGAACTGAAGGTTCAAGAGGAACATCAATTGTTCAAAAACTACAGGGAGAGATTGGTTTTCAATCAATTCAATATGATGATCAGATCGGCAAATTATCGTTAATTGGCGCTGGAATGCGCTCACATCCTGGAGTAACAGCTAACTTCTTTGCTGCTATGGCCTCTGCTGGAGTAAATATTGAAATGATTTCAACCTCTGAAATTCGCATCTCTATCGTCTGTCGCCAAGCTGATGTTGAGCGAGCAGTTCAAGCGGCTCACACCGCATTTGATCTAGATGCTGACCAAATCGAAGCTGTTGTCTATGGTGGAAGCGGCATATGAGCAGAAAGCCATCACTTGCAGTAGTTGGAGCGACAGGGGCAGTTGGAACTGTGATGCTCGATATTCTCACCAAACGAGAGAATGTCTGGGGCGAGATTCGACTTATTGCATCTGAGCGAAGCGCTGGAAAGAAATTACTCTGCCGCGGAGAAGAGCTAACTGTTGTTGCGCTCTCTCTTGAGGCATTTGATGGAATTGATGTTGCTATGTTTGATGTTCCAGATGAAATCTCTGCCATATGGGCTCCGATTGCAGCATCAAGGGGAGCAGTATGCGTTGATAATTCAGGTGCGTTTCGAATGGACCCTGAAGTTCCGCTTGTTGTCCCGGAGGTAAATCCGCAAGAAATAAAAAATCGCCCTAAGGGAATCATCTCCAATCCCAATTGCACAACTCTTTCCATGATTGTTGCAATGGGAGCTCTACATAAGAAATATGTCTTGAAAGAATTAGTAGTTGCCTCCTATCAAGCAGCCTCTGGTGCAGGACAATCTGGCCTTGATGCTCTCCGCTCTCAAATAAGCGCCGTTGCTGGAAGCTCTGTTGGGGATATCGCTGGTGATATTCGAACTCTAATTAAAGATAACGGTCCATTTCCTGCTCCTCTTGCCCTAAATGTTGTCCCATGGGCAGGATCTTTAAAAGAAGATGGATATTCCTCAGAAGAGCTAAAGGTAAGAAATGAATCTAGAAAAATTCTTGGAATCTCTAATCTAAAAGTCTCAGCCACCTGCGTAAGAGTTCCTGTGCTAACTACCCATTCTCTTGCGGTTCACGCTGTCTTTGAGAGAGAAGTTTCCAGAAAAGATGCTCAGGATGTGCTGGCAGGCGCCGCGGGCGTGAAGCTAGTAGATGATCCAGAGAGCTATCAATTCCCAACTCCAGCAGATGTTGTTGGCACTGATCCAACCTGGGTTGGAAGAGTGAGAAAGTCTCTTGATAATCCAAATGCGCTAGATCTCTTTATCTGTGGTGATAACTTAAGAAAAGGTGCGGCTCTAAATACTACACAAATTGCGGAGTTGATTGGTTGGGAGTTTAGTAAAAAATGAATTCTGAGCTTTTTTCTTCTCATGAGCGGGTTTTCTTTGAAGGTGGCTTGGGTTCACAACTATTGGCTTTAATTGAATATCAAGCAAAGAATAAAATCTTTGGCAGATCGGTATTTGCTGACACCTCGTATTTCCACACGAGCCAGCAGAAAAAGGGTAGTTTAAATCTAAAACGTCCTTGGCGCATAACTGCCTACGGCTACCCTATAGATTATTTTCTTAGAGAAAACGCCCAGGTCAGTACATTTGCGAGCACTAAATCATCGCGTGTCACAGTGAAGGAGCATGCACAGTTTCTATTGGAAAATCATGTATTCAGCACCTTTAACCCTAACGAAATTACTTTTCCCTATAATTATCTTGGAAATAGTGTTAAGACTTTGATTTCGCAACAAGAACAATTTGGAGCTATCCACCTTAGGCGAGGCGATTTTAGACAGGTTGCTTCGCACTTAGTGTCCCTGACAGAGGTAATAGACAAGTTAAGAGAATTAAAAGACATTTTGCCTCCATTAAGCTTTTTATTCACTGATTCTAAGTTCAATCTAGTGAATCGAGCCAGGATTAAGGCACTTTTTAAAGGATTGAGAAAGGAATTACAAATTGTCGACGATCATAGATTCAACGACATCGAAGTTCACTCCATAATGCGCAAATCTTGCTTTTTAATAGCTGGAAACAGCACATTTTCTTTTTCAGCTGCCTTGCTCAACGGACGACCAAATGCAAAAATATATGTGCCAAAAGTCTTTAACTCAGATGAAGCATCTGCCATGAATACAGTCTATGCATCAGTCACTAAATTTTCAGTTTATTGATCTCTAAAAAGTCATTGAAACATCCTTGTCTGTCTTAGCGTAATCACAAAAGCTCGCACAAATTTCAATAGTTTTCACAGCATGCCAACATCAGGTATTAGCCTATGAACAGCTTCTTAAATAGTTGCTGCTTTTAGTTTTCACTTTCTTCGAGTGCTATAATGAAATAGTGACAACATTAGTAGCTGGTCATACTGGCCTTGTTGGTTCGGCTATCTTTGAAGCTCTTCAAGCTCGAGGCGAAGATGTAATTGGCATCAACTCAAAGGTCGTAAATCTCTTAAATAGAGAGGCTACCTTCGAATTTATCAAAGATAAGAAGCCTGATTTGATAATTGATTCAGCCGCAATTGTTGGCGGAATTGGCGCAAATAATGAGTTTAGGGTTGCGTTTCTCTCCAAGAATCTACAAATCCAGAACAATCTCATGGATGCAGCTCATGAAGCAGATGTAGAGCGATTTGTTTTCTTAGGTTCAAGTTGTATCTATCCGCGTGAGTGCCCTCAGCCGATCAAAGAAGAATATCTAATGACTGGACCTCTTGAGTCGACTAATTCGGCATATGCTGTTGCAAAGATAGCTGGGATTGAATTAATCAAGTCTTATAGAAAACAGTATTCAAGACGTTGGATATCGCTGATGCCAACAAACATGTATGGACCTAGAGATAACTTTGATTTAAAGACCAGCCATGTTTTTCCAGCGTTAATAAACCGATATGTCACAGCTAAGAGGAGTGGATCGCCGGAAGTAACTCTCTGGGGAACAGGGAAGCCAAACAGAGAGTTTCTCCACTCATCAGATCTTGCAACTGCGGTGCTTTTGGCAAGCGAGAAATATGACTCTGACCTTCACTTAAATATCGGCACCGGTGAGGATTTATCCATTACGGAGCTAGCCTCAAAAATATCGAATTTCTCTGGCTTTACTGGTCAGACTAAGTGGGATATTTCAAAGCCTGATGGAACGCCAAGAAAGGTCCTTGATGTCTCGCGCCTTAAGGCTTTGGGATGGCAGCCTAAAGTTTCATTAGATGATGGAATCAAGGAAACAATTCAATACTTTGAGGCAAACTACAACTAGAGTGAGGCTATGAGCAGAAAAGTCGCCTTTATAACCGGAATTACCGGTCAGGATGGCTCTTATCTTGCCGAGTTTCTATTGGCAAAAGGCTATGAAGTGCATGGCTTAATAAGGAGAGCAAGCACGTTTAATACCTCAAGAATTGATCACATCTATCAAGATCCTCATGATCCAAATCCAAAGCTCACCCTTCATTATGGTGATGTAACAGATGGAGTTGGTCTAACAAATCTAATCAGAGAGATTCAACCGACTGAGATTTATAACCTAGCTGCGCAATCACACGTCATGGTTTCATTCACAATGCCGCAATACACAGCCCAAGTAGATGCAGTTGGAACTGTTGCTATTTTGGAGGCAATTAGAGCTACAAAGAAAGATATCCGCTTCTATCAAGCCAGCACTTCAGAGCTATATGGCTCAACTCCTCCGCCGCAAAATGAGGAGAGTAAATTCAGACCAAGATCTCCCTATGCTTCAGCAAAGCTAATGGCCTACTGGTCAACAGTTAATTATCGTGAAGCATTTGGAATTCATGCCACAAATGGAATCCTCTTTAATCATGAATCCCCTCGCCGCGGCGAGACGTTCGTGACTAGAAAAATTACTAGAGCGGTTGCTGCCATAAAAGCTGGAAAGCAAGAAAAACTCTATTTAGGCAATTTAGACGCTATCCGCGACTGGGGATATGCCAAAGAGTATGTTGAATCGATGTGGCTGATGCTTCAGCAGTCTGAATCAAGTGACTACGTGGTTGCAACGGGTGTTGGGGTTACAGTAAAAGATTTTGCTACAACAGCCTTTGCTCATGCTGGACTTGAGTGGGAAAAGTATGTTGAAATAGATGAGAAGTATGAGCGTCCAACAGAGGTCGATGCTCTAATTGGTGATCCATCAAAGGCAAATAATGTTCTTGGTTGGAGCGCTAAGACTCATTGGCAAGAGTTAGCAAAATTGATGGTTGATGCAGATATTAAAAATCTCTAGCTTGCAGTTAAGTTAATTAGCGATACTTCACTCGGACAGAAAATTCTAAAAGGAGCAAAAGGGCTATAGCCCATCCCGGCAGAGACATTTAAATATGGTTCGTTATCAATCTTTGTTAAACCCCGTGATCTCCAATTAGGCAAGTCGCAATTGGTAGTCAGCGATCTACTGCCGCCAAACCAGGGCATGCGCACTTGTCCGCCATGGGTATGGCCAGCAAAAATTAAATCAATCTCATCTTGAGCCATGGCATCTAAAACTCTCGCATATGGGGCGTGTGTTACTCCAATTGAGAGCTCTTCATCTTTCTTTCCAGCAACTCTTTCATACTCATCTAATTCAAGGTGAGCATCATCAGTTCCACGAACATCAATTGTTACTCCATTTATACTTATCGAGCTTCTCTTATTATTTAGATTTATCCAGCCTCGGTTTTGCAACTCTCTATCAAATTCCTCTATCCCAAACTTCTCGCCTAAATTTCGCTCACCAGAATCCTTTTTTAAGTATGAGAGGGGATTTTTGAATTTAGGTGCGTAGTAATCATTAGAGCCATAGACATAGAGGCCTGGGATATCTAGAAGTTCATCAAGGGCGCTGAGAGCAACACCAACTGCCTCTCTATGGGCTAAAAAATCACCGGTGCTTATTACTAAATCAGGCTTTAGCTTGGCCCAGCCCTTGATAACTGCAATCTCGCCTTTTCTTGCAGGAGTTAGGTGAAGATCAGAGAAATGCAGAATTCGAATATCGCTTGCCCCAGATGGAAGAAGAGGCAGGCTCACCTGACGTAGTTGATAGGCCATAGGCGTGAGAAGATACCGCTATGGCGCTAAAAGAAAAACTACAGAGCGATTTAACTCAATCTATGCGAGATCGAAATGAGCTTCGCTCAGGAACTATCCGTATGGTCTTAACTGCGATTAAAAACGAAGAGGTCTCAGGCAAAGAAGCTAGAGAGCTAAGTGATGCTGAAGTTATCACGGTTCTCTCAAGAGAGGCTAAAAAGAGACGAGAAGCTGCTGAAGCTTATGAACAAGCTGGCGCTAAAGAGAGAGCTGCTACTGAAAAGGCAGAGGGCGAAATTATCGCCACATATCTTCCAGCTCAACTAAGTGAATCTGAGATTAAAGATTTAATCAACTCTGCAATAGCTGAAAATGGAGCAAGCGGGCCGCAACAGATGGGTCTTGTTATGAAATCCATTCAACCAAAAATTGCTGGGCGCGCAGATGGCGGCCTGGTCTCATCACTTGTAAAAGCTGCGCTATCGGGAGGAAATTAAATGAAATATGAATATGCCACAGTTCCACTTTTAACTCATGCCACAAAGCAGATTCTCGATACTTGGGGATCTGATGGCTGGGAGTTAATTCAAGTAATTCCAGCACCTGGCGGCGGAGATCAATTAGTTGCTTATATGAAAAGAGCGATTGCGTGATTGATGTTCGAGCTAAATTAGCTGAGAAGGGTTTAACGCTTCCTGTAGCTAGTAAGCCACTTGCCGCCTATGTTCCAGCGGTTCGCACCGGAAATCTAGTCTTTACTGCAGGCCAGCTTCCAATGGTTGATGGCGCTATTTCAAAGACAGGAAAATTAGGCGCTGAAATCAGTATTGAGCAGGGATATGAACTTGCAAAGATATGCGCAATTAATGCCCTGGCTGCTGTTGAGTTAGTAGCTCCAGTTGATTCAATTGATAAAGTAGTAAGAATTGTCTGTTATGTAAATGGTGCGCCAGGCTTTACCAGCCATCCAGCGGTAGCAAATGGCGCATCAGAGCTATTTGCTCATATCTGGGGCGATGCTGGGGTTGCTGCAAGAAGTGCTATTGGAGTAGCAGAACTTCCACTTAATTCACCAGTTGAGGTTGAGCTAACAGTTGAAGTAAAGGGTTAACGACCGCGCTTAAGCAGGCGTTCGTAATCCAAAATCAATACTGATCTTCCATCAAGGCGGAGCCAGCCGCGCTGAGCAAAATCAGCAAGGGCTTTATTAACAGTCTCTCTCGAAGCGCCGACTAATTGAGCAAGCTCTTCTTGGGTGAGATCATGGTTTACATAGAGGCCTTCTTCTCGCTTCTCACCAAACTTCACACCTAAATCAATTAAAGCTTTAGCAACTCTTCCTGGAACATCAGAGAAAACCAGATCTCCCACAACTTCATTTGTTCTTCTAAGCCTGGTTGCAAGTCGAGCAAGGAGTTGAAGGCTAACTTCAGGATGCTCTCTCACCCAGGGAATCACTTTCTCCTGTCCTAGAGCTAATACTTTGGAATCAGTCACAGCAATGGCGCTTGCTGTTCTTGGCCCTGAGTCAAAGAGTGATAGCTCACCAAACATATCTCCAGGGCCTAGAATCATTAGAAGATTTTCTCGTCCATCACTTGCTTTGGTTCCAAGTTTTACTTTTCCGCTAGAGACGATATAGAGATGATCGCCATCATCACCCTCTCTAAAGAGAACCTGACCTTTGCGCAGTTTTAATAGGTTCATTGAGGCTCGAAGTGTTG
>Ga0194133_10006633_pt1 | contig 14158 bp, 14 predicted proteins | sample TA2KigOf40mmetaG_FD_155448 | JGI IMG/M metagenome (GOLD analysis project Ga0194133, IMG submission 155448) | Freshwater microbial communities from Lake Tanganyika, Tanzania - TA2015055 Kigoma Offshore 40m | ecosystem: Environmental > Aquatic > Freshwater > Lake | place: Tanzania: Lake...
GGAAACAGTACAATTGATGTAAAAATTGTTTCTAGAGTATCTTTAGCAACAACTCAATTTAATACAACTCTTGAGACAACCGCATCTGCAACAGCGGGTGTTGGTACAAATATTGTTCTTGTCAGTAGCACTGCTGGTCTTAATACATTAGATACTTTAACAGCACCTGGTTTAAATAATTTAACAATTTCATCAGTTGGATCAACTTCAGTATCACTTGCAAGTACAATATCATCAGCAATTGCTAGTGGAATAGCTGTTACCTTTAGTAGATTGGTAACAATTGGTGGCACAGAAACTCCAATGACCTATTCAGAGGGGTCAAACTATGCTGCATTTGCATCATCAAATTCTATTAAAATTGTCAATAATTCTGGAACAGTTCAATCTACTTTAAACGTTGCTTCTGCAGAAGACTGGTACAACTCACAGACTTTAGGTTTAACCAACGGAACAATTTATTGGAAAACTATTGCACCAAAACCTACAACAAACCAATATGTATCTGATAGATCTGGAAGAGGAGACTCACTGCATATTGTTGTTGTTGATGATAGTGGTGCAATTACAGGCATAAGAGGTAATATCTTAGAGAGACATGTAAGTCTTTCTAAGGCAAAGGATGCAGTTTCTTCTGTAAATGCACCTCAAATAATTTATTATAAAGATTATCTCGCAACTCAATCTGCATACATTTATGCTGGATATAGTCCTTCAAATGAAACTGATAGTTATCATTCAACTCGACCAGTTGCAATTGGATTTGAAGTTGCTAATACCTTCGAAGCATATGAACTAGAGGATGGTATTTGGGGACAAAATGCTCAAGGTATTTCTTTCAGTGTAATTGGAAATAAAACTTATACATTAGCAGGTGGAAAAGACTATACATCAGCAGCTGGAGCAGCTGGAGATGGTCAACAAGCACAACTTGCAGACTTAATCACATCATACGATTTGTTTAAAAATAAAGAAAATATTGATGTTGACATTTTAATTAACGGTCCTGGATTATCTTCAAAAGAAGCTTCCCAAGCTAAAGCAAACTACTTAATTGATATTGCTGAAGAGAGAAAAGATTGTCTTGCAGTTATTTCTCCACATAGATCAGCAGTAATTGGTGCTGCTTTAAATAACACTTCTGCAGCAACCCAAACAACAAATATTATTCAGTTCTTTAATGATATCCAATCATCTTCATATGCAGTATTCGATTCTGGATACAAATATATGTACGATAGATTTAATAATGCGTTTAGATATATTCCTTGTAATGCTGATGTTGCAGGACTTATGGCTCGCACTGATTTAAATCAGTATCCTTGGTTCTCACCAGCAGGTGTTCAGAGGGGTATATTTAATAATGCAATTAAACTTGCTTACAATCCGAATAAAGCTCAAAGAGACGCTCTTTATGTTGCAAGAGTTAATCCAGTAGTTCTGCAACCAGGTGTTGGAGTTCTTCTCTTTGGTGACAAGACTTCTTTGAGTTATGCATCTGCATTTGATAGAATCAACGTTAGAAGATTATTCTTAACAATTGAAAAGTCACTTGAAAATGCTGCTAAAGCACAACTCTTTGAATTCAACGATGAAGTTACGAGAGCAAACTTTGTAAATATCGTTGAACCATTCCTTCGTGATGTTCAAGCAAAGAGAGGTCTTTATGATTTCCTCGTTGTTTGCGACACAACAAATAACACTCCAGATGTTATTGATAATAATGAATTTAGAGCTGATATCTACATCAAACCCGCAAAGTCTATCAACTTTATAAGCCTGACCTTCGTTGCTACCCGCACGGGTGTGAGCTTTAGTGAAGTAGCTGGTAGAATTTAATTCATTAAATAATTCATAACGGAGGTCAAAAACGATGGCAATTCCTATCAGAAAAATTACAGATTTTAGAGGTCAACTTACTGGTGGTGGTTCAAGACCCAATTTATTTGAAGTTGAAATGGCTTTTCCAGCAGACATTGCAGTTGACAATGCAACATTGACAAAGAGCAGATTTCTATGTAAATCAGCAAATCTTCCTGCTTCAAATGTAGCAGCAATCGATGTTCCTTTTAGAGGTCGTATTTTAAAAGTTGCTGGTGATAGAACCTTTGATCCATGGACTATTACGATTATCAATGATTCTGATTTTACAATCAGACATGCCTATGAAAGTTGGATGAATACTTTAAGTAAGTTAGACAACCAAACAGGTTATACCGATCCTGCTACATATCAAGCTGATATGAAAGTTTATCAACTTGGAAGAGATGTAGATGGGACCGGAAAAAGTGGTCCGTCTGGAAATGTTACAACACTAAGAAGTGTTACACTTTTTGGAACTTTCCCAACTAATGTGAGTGCTCTTGATCTTTCTTATGAATCCACTGACACAATTTCAGAATTCACTGTTGAACTTCAAGTTCAATATATGGAAATTAATGATGGTCCAGGCTCCATTCAGTAATTAGATAAATACTGGAAACAGGATTAAAACTACAACATGGCCAATCTTTTTGGATTTTCTATTGAGGACGAAGTTAAATTACCAAAATCAGCAGTATCACCCGTCGTTCCTAATGATGAAGACGGGTCTGATTTTACTGTAAGTAGTGGTTTTTACGGACAGTATGTTGATATTGAAGGAATCTATAGAACTGAGTATGATTTAATTACAAAGTATCGTCAAATGGCACTTCATCCTGAAGTTGATAGTGCCATTGAGGATATTGTTAATGAAGCAATTGTATCAGACACAAATGATACTCCAGTAGAAATTGAGTTATCAAACTTAAATGCAAGTGATGGTATAAAAAATAAGATTCGTCAAGAGTTTAAACATATTTTAAATTTATTGGACTTTGATAAAAAGGCACACGAAATATACAGAAACTGGTATGTTGATGGTAGGCTTTATTATCATAAGGTTATTGACTTAAAGAATCCTGAATTGGGCATTCAGGACTTAAGATATATCGACGCTATGAAAATGCGTTATGTGCGTCAATTAAAAAAAGAAGATCGTACAAGAAATCCAAATCCACAATTTTCCGAAAACGCTGATCCAATGGATTATAAGTTTCCGGAACTTCAAGAATATTTTATTTACAACCCCAAAAGTTCTTTTCCAACTGGAACAATCAATACTTCAGCAACCACTCAAGGTGTAAAGTTTACAAAAGATTCCATTACATATTGCACCTCTGGTCTTGTAGATAGGAATAAAGGATCAACTCTTTCGTATCTTCACAAAGCAATTAAATCTCTTAATCAATTAAGAATGATTGAGGATTCTCTTGTTATCTACAGATTATCTCGTGCTCCAGAACGTCGTATTTTTTATATTGATGTTGGCAACTTACCTAAGATTAAGGCAGAACAATATCTTCGTGATGTGATGCAAAGATATCGCAATAAACTTGTTTATGATGCTAATACAGGAGAAATTCGTGATGATAAAAAATATATGTCTCTCCTTGAAGACTTTTGGCTTCCTCGTCGTGAAGGTGGTAGAGGAACTGAGATCACTACACTCCCAGGTGGGCAAAATCTTGGAGAACTTACTGATATTGAATACTTCAAGAAAAAACTCTATCGTTCTCTAAATGTTCCCCCATCAAGAATGGATGGGGAAGGTGGATTTAATTTAGGTCGTTCTTCTGAGATTTTAAGAGACGAATTAAAGTTTACCAAGTTTGTTGGACGTTTGAGAAAAAGATTTTCAAATATGTTCAATGATATACTCAGAACTCAATTAATTTTAAAAAATATTGTAACACCAGAAGATTGGGAAATTATGAGTGAGCATATTCAATATGACTTCCTCTATGATAATCACTTCTCAGAACTCAAAGATTCAGAGTTGCTAAATGAAAGATTAACGATGGTTGCTTCTGCAGAGCCATATGTCGGAAGATATTTTTCTCAGGATTATGTAAGAAGAAAAATTCTCAGGCAGACTGATATGGAAATCCTTGAACAAAATGCATTAATAGAAAAAGAAATTAAAGATGGTATTATTCCTGATCCAAATGCTCCTGTAGATCCAGCAACAAATATGCCATTAGAAGCAGGTGTATCGTCTATGGATTTAGGCAAACCAGTTATAGAACCTGATTTGGAATCTCAGGGTTCTGCAACAGAAGTATCAGGAAAACAAGCAGAGTTGCCCAAGAGTGGGACAATATAAATAAGTTGAAACTAGATTAATTAAAAATATGGACGATCTTTTAGATATGATTATTACTGATGAATCTCCATCACAAATCAGTGATAAAATTAAAGAACTTCTATTTGCAAAATCAGCAGAAAAAATTGATACTTTCAGACCTAATATAGCAGCAGATATGTTTGATGCTGAAGATGAAGAAGTACAAGAGGAAGATGATCAGTGATACTTATACTCTTGTTTTTGCAAGTTCTGGTATGAATAAGAAAGCACTTGCAATTCTGAACTGGATTAAACAGAGATAATTGTATTAATAAATAACTAAAAGTGTATTATTAAAAATAATGGCTCATAGACCTGTTGGGGCAGGATCCTCAATCGCAATTAACACAACTTCATCACAATCTTCTGCTTTTTCAGTGCAATCAGATGTTCTAAGAGTTGTTACTGTTGGAAATGGTGCTCACGTTGCGATTGGAACAGATCCAACAGCAACCATCACTGATTATTATATTCCAAGTGGACAAACAGCAACACTTGCTTTAACAAAAGCATCTAATAAAGTTGTAGGAATTACTACTGGCACAACAACAATTATTACTTTTGCTGAAGGAACTCAATGTCCTTTTGGTGTTGGTGATCATGTAACTTTATCTGGAGCACAGGATTATTATAATTCTTCAATCACACACCAACTTGTTGTTTCAGTTGATACTTCTTCTGGTGTGAATGGTTATCATCAAAGCAGATGCACTCTTGGAACAAACACAAGTGGAATTATAACTGCTTTCTCTGGATCAAATGCAAGTTTAAGAAACTCACTTAAAGTTGCAGCAAGAACGGACACCGGAAATGCAGTTTTATATTTACAACAAGTACAAATTTCAGGGCAAGCCTAATGAAACTCATTACCGAAGAAATTGAATCAGTAGAAGTTATTACCGAAAATGTAAACGGTAAAAAAACTTTGTATATTCAAGGACCTTTCTTACAAACTGAGGTCATAAACCGAAATGGTAGAATGTATCGTTTACCTGTTATGGAAAGAGAGGTAAAAAGATACACAGAGCAGTATGTCAACAAGGGTCGTGCTCTTGGAGAACTTGGACATCCAGATGGTCCAACTGTAAACCTTGATAGAGTTTCGCATAAAATTGTTTCTCTTCAAAAAGAGGGAAACAATTTTATAGGTAAAGCACAAATTCTTTCAACTCCGATGGGTAAAATTGCAGAGTCACTCCTGAAAGAAGGAGTAACTCTTGGTGTTTCTTCTCGTGGTATTGGTTCAGTTTGTCAAACCAAAGAAGGATACACTGAAGTTGGTGAAGATTTTATGTTAGCCACTGCTGCTGATATTGTTGCTGATCCATCTGCACCTGATGCTTTTGTAGAAGGAATTATGGAAGGTAAAGAGTGGATTTGGGATGGTGGAATTTTAAGAGAAAAAGTATCACAACAAACTTACAAGAGAATTAATACTCTTGTAGATGAAAAACTTCTTGAAGAGTATAAACTTAGTCTTTTCAACGAGTTTCTTACAAATTTATAAATTATAAATAAATATAGATTAAATTTACTAAAGGTTAATCGGAGAGTTCAAATGTCTCGTGGAGATTTACAAGAAATGGAAGTAGGCACAAAGCAATCCAAAACCGCTGTTAATGCACAGGCCAAAGCAGCGGATGCAATGCCAAAACTGTCTGGGAACATTCCCCCAGGGCAAACTGCAGGATGGGAAGATCTTGGTGGACCTGATCCCTCAAACTATAGACCAGATGACGATTCAGCTAAGTTGAAAACTCCTGGTACTACTTTAAAGCAGGTAAAAGATGCCGTAACTCAGCACGCAAAACCAGCTGAAGCACCAAAAGCAATGAAAGAGGAAGAAGAACTTGAAGATGAAGATCTCATCGATGAAGATGAAGAACTCGAAGAAACTGAAGAAGAAGAAGTAGAAGAAGTTGCTGCTGAAGAAGAGGTAGAAGAAGAAGAGGAAGAAGAGGAAGAAGTTGTTGAAGAGCAGTTTGACATTGAAGAAGATGTTAATGCTCTTCTTGCAGGTGAAGAATCTGAAGAGTTCCAAGAAAAAGCAAAGACCATTTTTGAAGCTGCTCTTCGTTCAAAAGTTTCTGATATCAAAGAAGCTCTTGAAGAGCAGTATGTAGAGAGACTTGCTGAAGAAGTTTCAGAAATCAAGTCTGAACTCTGCGAAAGAGTTGATGCATATCTTGAGTATGTTGCTGAAGAATGGTTCACTGAAAATCAACTCTCCATTCAGAAAGGTCTTAAGGAGGAGTTAACCGAATCCTTTATGACCGGTCTGAAAGGACTTTTTGAAGAACATTATGTAACAATCCCTGAAGATAAATATGATGTACTTGAGAACATGGTAGAAAAACTTGATGACATGGAGACAAAACTCAACGAGCAAATTGAGAAGAATGTTTCCTTAAACAAGCGTCTCGCAGAGGCGGTTGCAGACGGAATCTTTGAACAAGTTTCTGAGGGCCTTGCTGCTACTCAGAAAGAGAAGCTCGCTTCACTTGCCGAAAGTGTTGAGTTTGAAAGTGACGAAGAATATCGTGAAAAACTGGAGACTTTGAAGGAAGCTTATTTTCCTTCAAGAGCTGTTGCTCCAAAAGCTAAACCAGAATCATTATCAGAGCAAGTTGATAGCTCACCAGAGCAAATCTCTGGAACTATGAGTTCATATCTGAAAATGATGTCTGCTATTAGCAAGCACTGAATTTAATATTAAAATCAAACAAAAAACGCACTTTAGTAAAAGGTAAACGCAAATGTTCCATTCCGAGCATCTGCAGGAAAAGTGGGCACCTCTCCTTAACTATGAGGGTCTTGATCCAATCAAAGATTCGCACAGAAAAGCAGTAACCGCAGTCCTGTTAGAGAACCAAGAAAAATTCCTCCGTGAACAGTCTGCATTTGAGCAGTCTGGTTCATTCCTGACCGAGGCTCCAACCAACTCAGTTGGTAACGGTGGTTACACCTCTTCAGGTGGCACCAACACCGCAGGTTTCGATCCAGTTCTGATTTCACTCATTCGTCGTTCTATGCCTAACCTGGTCGCATATGACCTGGCTGGTGTTCAACCAATGAGTGGTCCTACTGGACTTATCTTCGCAATGCGTTCACGCTACACCAGTCAAAGCGGAACCGAGGCATTCTACAACGAAGTTGATACTGCATTCTCGGGTCAAGATGCTGGATTTGATGAGACCGCTGGTTTCACCAGTGTTGCCGTTGGTATGGGTACTACTGCCCAAAGTGGCACAAACCCAGGTGCTCTAAACCCATCAACGACAGCAACTCAAGCTGCATATAATACAGGTCAAGGTCTACGCACAGATGCTGCTGAAGATCTGGATGGCACTGGTAGTGATGCCTTCAACCAGATGGCATTCTCAATCGAGAAAGTCACCGTTACTGCAAAGTCACGTGCACTGAAGGCTGAGTACTCATTAGAACTCGCTCAAGACCTCAAGGCAATCCATGGTCTGAATGCTGAAGCGGAATTAGCAAATATTCTCTCAACTGAGATTCTTGCTGAGATCAACCGTGAAATCATCCGTACCATCTACAAGACTGCTGAATCTGGTGCTGCTCAGAACACTGCAACTGCAGGTATCTTCGACCTTGACGTTGACTCCAACGGTCGTTGGTCAGTTGAGAAGTTCAAGGGTCTGCTGTTCCAAATCGAAAGAGATGCGAACGCAATTGCTCAGAGAACTCGTAGAGGGAAGGGCAACATCATCCTGTGCTCTGCTGACGTTGCTTCAGCACTGACCATGGCTGGTGTTCTCGATTACACCCCTGCATTGAACGCAAACCTGAGTGTTGATGACACCGGCAACACCTTTGCTGGTACTCTGCTCGGTAAGTTCCGTGTATATATCGACCCATATGCTGCTAACCTGACCTCAGGTAACGCAACTCCAGGTAACCAGTACTATGTTGTTGGTTATAAGGGAGCTTCCCCATATGATGCTGGTCTCTTCTATTGCCCATATGTACCTCTCCAAATGGTTCGTGCCGTTGGTGAGAACAGCTTCCAGCCCAAGATTGGCTTTAAAACCCGTTATGGTATTGTTGCTAACCCCTTCTCACAAGGTACTACACAACTTACCTCACCTGGTCTTGATGTCAACAGCAACCGTTACTACAGAAGAGTTTCTGTTGCTAATCTCATGTGATCTAATCTCACAGAGTTATTCGGAGGGTCCTTCGGGACCCTCTTTTTTTTATCTAAATATTTAAAAAAATGGCAACAACAAATAGACCTCTTGATAGGCAAATTGAAAATAGAAATTTTCTTGCCCCAGTAGGATTTAAATTTATTCTTTCAAATTATCCTAAAGTTGACTTCATGTGCAATGAAGCCAACTTACCCTCAATTACTTTAGGTGCTGCTGTTCAACCATCATACTTGAAGGATATTGATATACCTGGAGATAAGTTGCAATATGAGGATTTTACTTTAAGATTTCTTGTTGATGAAGATATGAAAAATTATCTTGAAATTCATAATTGGATGAGAGGTTTAGGTTATCCAGAAAGTCTTCAAGAAATATACAATTTAAAAATAGAAAATCAATTTGTGGAAAATAAGGTTCAACATACTGACACCCATTATTATTCAGACGGAACCCTGCAAATATTAAACAGCAGTCAATTGCCAAGGTTTAACATTAAATTTTATGATTTATTTCCAACTAATTTGACAACCTTGACGTTTGATGCTACACAAACAGACATTAATTACTTTACAGCAGAGGTTACTTTCAAGTATACTATATTTGATATAGAGGATATGTTTGGCAATCGTTTATGAATTTAGAATTGATTCAGGAAATGTGGCAAAAAGATTCTGTTATGGACCCTGATCGTTTAGATGATGAATCTTTAAGAATTCCACAACTTCACGCAAAATATTTTGAGTTGTATAATACAAATTCTTTACTCAAAAAGAATGCAGAACAAAAGTGGAAAAATTTGCTTCACGAAAGATATGAATATTACACAGGAAAAGCAGACCCAGAAGTTTACGTAGAAAATCCATTTCCTAAAAAAATTAGAGACAAAGAGACATTGCAAAAATATCTTGACTCTGATGAAGAATTATCAAAAGCATCTATGAAAATTGAATATTATGAAACTCTTATAAATTACTTAGAGAGTATTTTAAAAGTAGTTCAAAACCGAACTTTTCAAATTAAAAATGCTATTGAGTTTAGAAAATTTGTAAGTGGATATGGCTGATATTAAAATTATCAAGAAGAATGAAATTTATGTAAAACTTGTTTGCGAACCTCATATCTTATATGAATTTGCTCCACACTTTACTTTTGAAGTACCTGGAGCAAAGTTTATGCCACAGTACAGAAATAAATATTGGAACGGAGAGATAAGACTTTTATCTACACATACGGGGGAGATTTATGTAGGTCTTCTTGACAAAATTATATCTCTTGCTAAACAATATAATTATACTTATGAATTTGAAGAAAATAAATTTTACGGATTACCTTTTGAAATAAATGATTTTATATCATTAGAGGGTACAAAAGATTATATTAATTCAATTTGCAATTTAGCACCAAGAGACTATCAAATTGATGGTGTCTATGATGCATTAAAGTATAACAGAAAACTTTTAATTAGTCCAACCGGATCTGGTAAAAGTTTAATGATTTATTCACTTGTTCGTTATTATACAGATAAGAATAAAAAAATTCTTTTAGTTGTCCCGACTACTTCACTTGTGGAGCAGATGTATAAGGACTTTGAAGACTATGGTTGGGATGCTGAAAACTATTGTCATAAAATTTATTCGGGAAGAGAAAAATCAAATCAACATCCAGTTACTATTACAACTTGGCAATCTATTTACAAACTAGAAAAATCTTTTTTTGAAAACTACGAAGTTGTAATTGGAGACGAAGCTCATTTATTCAAATCTAAGTCTTTGATTTCAATTATGACTAAACTTCATAATGCAAAGTATAGATTTGGTTTTACTGGAACCTTAGACGGAACTCAAACACACAAATGGGTATTGGAAGGATTATTTGGTCCTTCCTATAAAATCACAAGAACATCTGAGTTAATGGAAAAAGGACATCTTTCCAAACTCAATATTAAAGTTCTTTTATTGAAACACAAAGATAAAAAGTTTGAAACCTATGAAGATGAAATTCAATATCTAATTAGTCATGAAAAAAGGAATAAATTCATTCGTAATCTTGCTCTAGATTTAAAGGGAAATACACTTATACTTTATAGTAGAGTTGATACCCATGGATCTCATCTCTATGAAATGATAAATAAACAGGTAAGTGACAATAGAAAAATATTTTTTGTTCATGGTGGAGTGGATGTTGAAGAAAGAGAATTAGTTCGATCTATCACTGAAAAAGAAAATAATGCAATCATAGTTGCATCATACGGAACATTCTCAACTGGTATTAACATTAAAAATTTACATAATGTTGTTTTTGCATCACCAAGTAAATCAAGAATTAGAAATCTGCAGTCAATAGGAAGAGTTCTTCGTAAAGGTAAAAATAAAACTGGGGCTATCCTTTATGATATTGCAGATGAAATTGTAAACAAAACTAAAAAAAATTATACGTTAAATCACCTCATAGAAAGAATTAAAATATACAACGAAGAAAATTTTAATTACGAGTTTATAAATGTAAAATTAGAAAAATGATAGAAGAAGAATTTTATTCTACGATAAAACTTAAAACAGGAGAAGAAATATTTTCTTTAGTTTCTGTTTCAGAAGAAAGAGATAAAACTATCTTAATACTTTCCAATCCAGTTATGATATCTGAAATCGCTAGTAAATATGGAGTTACTGGATACAAAGTTGAGCCTTGGTTAAAAACAACAAAGGAAGATATATTCATTATTGACTTTGAAAATGTCTTAACGATGTCAGAATCGGATGATGATGAAATGATAGAAATCTATAATAAATTTTTAAAAAATGTTGAGAAGTCAAGGTCAAATCGAACTAAGTTAAATCGCAAAATGGGTTATCTTGCAAATGTAGAAGAAGCAAAGAAGTCTTTAGAGAAGATATTTAAAATAAGCTAATACCTTATCTTCAAACCCAACAAAGGTATTCTAAACAATTATTTGAAGCTTGTCAACTATTTGTTTAATTGTTATAATACCTACATATTAGATTAGGTATATTAATGATTACTACGACAGTTATGACCAAAAGAAAGAGGTCTGAGCATTACGTCAATAACAAAGAATTTTTAACTGCTCTAATCCATTATAAAGAGTTAGTTGAAATTGCTCAAATTAGAGGAGAACCAAAACCAAGAATTACAAATTATCTTGGAGAGTGTTTCCTGAAGATTGCAACACACTTATCTTTTAAACCTAATTTTGTCAATTATATGTTTAAGGATGATATGATTTGTGATGGCATTGAAAATTGTGTTCAATATATCGGAAACTTTGATCCCAACAAATCATCTAACCCATTTGCATATTTCACTCAAATTATTCATTATGCGTTTCTTCGTCGCATTCAAAGAGAAAAACGTCAATTAGAAATCAAAAATAAAATTTTAGAGAAGACTGGATTTGACGAAGTTTTCTTCGATGACGGACTTGACGGATCTAATTCTTCAGACTATAATTCAATTAAGGATGCAGTTTATTCCAAACTCCGTTATTGAATGAAGGTTGCTATTATCACCGATCAGCACTTTGGAGCAAGAAAGAACTCTAAACTCTTTCACGATTATTTTCTGAAGTTTTATAATGATGTATTTTTTCCTACTTTAGAAAAGGAAGGAATTACTACGATTATTGATATGGGTGATACTTTTGATAGTCGTAAAGGTATTGATTTCTCTGCTTTATCGTGGGCAAAGAATAACTACTATGACAGACTTAAAAAATTAGGTATAAAGGTTCATACAATCGTAGGCAATCACACCGCATATTACAAAAACACTAACGAAGTTAATGCTGTTGACCTGTTGCTTCGTGAGTATGACAACGTTGTTGTTTACTCTGAACCAACCGAAGTTAAACTGAATAATTTAAAAGTTCTTTTTATTCCTTGGATTAATCAAGAAAATCAAGAAGAAACTTTAAAGCTTATCAGCAAAACAAACACTAAAGTGGCTATGGGACATCTAGAACTTCATGGTTTTAGAGTTAATCGTCAAGTTGTTATGGACCACGGATTAGACAGTAAAATCTTTGATAAGTTTCAAATTGTTTATTCTGGACATTATCATACTAGGTCAGATAACGGAACTGTTTTTTACCTAGGAAATCCTTATGAGATGTTTTGGAATGATGTAAATGATAACCGTGGATTTCATATTTTTGATACGGAAACTTTAGAAAAAGTTTCAATCAATAATCCATATAAGTTATTTTATAATATCTATTACGAAGATACAAATTATCAAACTCTTGATACAAGAGAATATGAAAATAAAATTGTAAAAGTAATCGTTCGTAAAAAATCTGATATCAAAAAATTTGAAAAGTTTATCGATAAATTATATTCTTCAAACGTAGCAGAACTCAAAATTGTAGAAAACTTTGCGATTGAAGAACCTGAAAATTTTGAAGCTTTTGAGTCAGAAGATACTTTATCTATCTTGAATAGATATATTGAGGAGGCAGAAATCAGTCTTGATAAATCAATCATTCAAAAAATGGTTCAAGAAATATATCAAGAGGCTTGTGAACTAGTCTAAGATGTACATATTAACTATAGAGGGTAAAGAAGATGAGGGTGCCTATTCCGTAGTTGATGAAGATGGAGAAAAAGTTTTATACATCTTTGAAAGGAGTGACGATGCTGAAAGATATGCTATGATGTTAGAGGATAATGATTATCCAGAAATTAGTGTTGTAGAAGTTGATGATAAATTAATTGTTAAAACCTGTGAATTACATGACTATCAGTATACTGTAATTACTCCAAATGATATTGTAATACCACCTTCTACTCATGATTATTTTTCGTAAAATTAAATGGAAAAACTTTCTCTCAACAGGTAATACTTGGACGGAGTTAGACTTTACAAAAAATAAAACCAATTTAATTATTGGTACTAATGGTGCTGGAAAATCAACAATTTTAGATGCTTTAACATTTTCTTTGTTTGGTAAACCATTTCGTAAAATTAATAAACCCCAATTAATTAACTCTGTAAATGAAAAAGACTGTAGAGTTGAAGTTGATTTTTCTATTGGACAAACAGATTGGAAGGTTATAAGAGGAATTAAACCTGCTGTATTTGAAATTTGGAGAAATGATTCTCTATTAGATCAATCTTCTGCTTCTTTAGACCAACAGAAATGGTTAGAACAGAATGTATTAAAAATGAACTATAAGTCTTTTACTCAAATTGTAATTTTGGGTAGCAGTACTTTTGTTCCTTTTATGCAACTTCCCGCAGCTCATCGTAGAGAAGTGATTGAAGATTTATTAGATATTAAGATTTTTTCTTCTATGAATTCTTTGATTAAAGAAAAAATTAGACTTGCAAGGGAAGATATTAAAATTTTAGACCTTAAAAAAGAATCTCTTAATGATAAGGTTAAAATGCAAAAAGATTTTATTGAAGAGTTGGAAAATCGTGGTAATGCTAATATTAATGCCAATAAAGATAAGATTATCAAATTAGATACTGAAGTTGGCATTTATATGAATGAAAATGCCATGACTGAAGAACAAATATTCTCATATATAAAAGAACAAGAGTATGTTACTGGTGCTTCGGAAAAACTTCGTAAGTTGGGAAATCTAAAGGGTAAAATATCTCAGAGAGTATCTACGATTACCTCAGAGCACAAGTTCTTTACAGAGAATACGGTATGCCCCACTTGTACGCAACCGATTGAAGAGGAGTTTAGAATAAATAAAATTACAGACGCTCAAAATAAAGCAAAGGAGTTGCAATCTGGTTATCAAGAACTAGA
>Ga0194133_10006635_pt1 | contig 14154 bp, 11 predicted proteins | sample TA2KigOf40mmetaG_FD_155448 | JGI IMG/M metagenome (GOLD analysis project Ga0194133, IMG submission 155448) | Freshwater microbial communities from Lake Tanganyika, Tanzania - TA2015055 Kigoma Offshore 40m | ecosystem: Environmental > Aquatic > Freshwater > Lake | place: Tanzania: Lake...
TCGGTAGCGAATCGAGCGCAGCGACCACGCTGACCGGCATCGCAACTTTGCCGGCGCAGACCCTTGCGCCGGAAACACCCTCTTCGGGGAGCTACGCCGATGACGGCCGCAAGCTCGCCACACCGCGATTCGAAGCGCAGCCCATTCAGGGAATAAGCGCGATCGCCCCGGTCGCGAGCAAGGCAGCAAAAGGCGCCTCTACAAAGAAATCGACGCCCAACAAGCCGCCGAAGATCAGTACGCCCACCGAGTGGTGGGCGCTGTCGGATAACGGCTTCGGCACCCGTGCCAATAGCGGCGACTACCGGCTTGCAATCTATCGCCTGAAAATCGAGCCCGTGCGCGCACCGGCGAAACCCGAGCGCCGCGCGCGTCCGAAACCCCGCCAGATCGCGCCGACCGTCACCGTCTTGCAGCGTATTGCGCTGCGCGATCCGGACCGGCTCTTTCCGTGGCCGCTCACGCTGAGCACTGACCCTGATCGACCGCTCACGGGCGCCGATGCCGACCCGGAATCTTTGGTCGTGATGGAAGATGGCAGTTTCTGGATTGGTGACGAACACGGGCCTTGGCTGCTGCACTTCAGCGCGGACGGGCGGCTGCTCAAAGCACCGGTGGAACTCGTGCCCGGCGGCAGTGTGCTGCGCTCAGCCGCGCACCCCGAGGTGGTCAATGCCGGCAAGGTCGCGCGTCTCGGGGCTTCGAAGGGTTTCGAGGGGCTCGCTCGCGGGCTACGTCCGAGTACGCTCATCGCGATGCTCGAGGCGCCTATCGTCGGCGATCTCAGCACCAGCGTTCGCCTGCTCGAGTTTGACCTGGAACTTCGCGCCTGGACCGGGCGCGAGTGGCTCTATCCGCTGGACAGCCCCGATCACGCCGTCTCCGAGATCGTCCGTGATCCGTTCAGTGGCCCTGATGGCTATCTCGTCATCGAGCGCGACGCCCTGCAAGGACCGGCGGCGGCATACAAAAAAATCTTCCGGATTCGACTCTCGCGTCTGCCGGAAAAAACCCTTGCCGTCGATCTGCTGAACATCGCCGATCCGCAAAAAATTGCCGGTGGTACGGACAAGTTTCGTTTTCCGTTCTTGACCACCGAGGCGCTGTGGCCGACGGCCGCAGGCGAACTCGTCGTGGTCAACGACAACAACTTTCCCGCCGCGGGCGGGCGCAGCTCGGTAGCGCCCGATCCCACGGAGTGGATTTTTCTCAGGGAGTGAGCCCCTTCAGGGAATGAGCCCTTTCAGGGAATCAGCACAGTCGAACCCGTGGTTTTACGGGTTTCGAGGTCGCGATGTGCCTGCGCGGCATCGGCGAGCGCATAACGCTGACCGATATGCAGCTTGAATTTCTTTGACGATAGCACGGCAAACAAGGCCTTGGCCGCGGCATCGAGATCTGCTCGCTGTGCGATATAGGCAAACAGCGATGGCCGCGTCAGAAACAGCGAGCCTCGCTTCGAAAGCTCGAGCGGCGAGATCGCCGGCGGCGGTCCTGAGGCATTGCCGTAGGTCACCATCATGCCGAGCGGCGCGAGGCAGTCGAGCGAATCCATGAACGTGTCTTTGCCGACCGAGTCGTAGACCACCTTGACCCCCGCGCCCTTGGTGAGGGTACGGACCGACTCGACGATCTGGTCGCGGCCCATGACGAGTACGTGCTTGCAGCCGCTTTTCTTTGCGAGTGCAGCCTTGGCCTCGCTGCCGACCACGCCGATCACCTTGGCGCCCAAGGCTTTGGCCCATTGGCACAGAATGAGACCGACGCCACCGACGGCGGCATGTACCAAAATCCAGTCACCGCTTTGCACGCGGTAGGTACGCCGCAGCAGATATTCGGCGGTGAGGCCTTTGAGCATGAGCGCTGCCGCCTGCTCATCGCTAACACCGCGCGGCAACTTGACGAGCCGCGACGCCGGGAGATTGCGCAGCTCGCAGTAGCTGCCGGGCACGGTGTGCACGTAAGCCACGCGATCACCCGCCCGGAAATCTTTGACCTTGCGACCGACGGCGGTCACGACCCCGGCTGCCTCGCGACCGAGACTGCCCGGCAGTGACATCGGGTAGAGTCCGGTGCGATCGTAGACGTCGATGTAGTTCAGGCCGATGGCGGTATGACGCAACTGCACTTCGCCCTCGGCAGGCGCAGCCGTTTCGATGTCTTCGTAGCGCATTTCTTCGGGCCCACCGGCCCGATGAATGCGAATGGCCTTCGCCATGGCTCGAAAAACCCGAGTCAGCTCAGAGCGCCGACTCGTCGGTTTCGCCGGTGCGGATACGAATGACGCGGTCGATCTCGGTGATGAAAATCTTGCCGTCACCCACCTTGCCGGTCTTGGCGGCTTTGACGATGGCGTCGGTGACCTGATCAACGAGATCGCTGCGGACGGCGACTTCGATACGGGTCTTGGGGACAAAGTCCACCACATATTCAGCGCCCCGATAAAGTTCCGTATGACCGCGCTGGCGACCGAAGCCTTTGACCTCGGTGACGGTCATGCCCGAGACACCGATCTCGGACAACGCGGCGCGCACGTCGTCGAGCTTGAAGGGCTTGATGATGGCAGTGACGAGTTTCATGTTGTGTGCTCCCGATGCAAGGCGCTGACGCAGCGCGTGAAGTATTGCACCTTCCATGCCACGCCCGCGAGGCCCAACTGAAGCCGGTTTTTCGCCCCTGTAGCGGGCCAACGCAGGCGATTGCGCACCATTATGGCGCAGTGCGGTCGCGGCGACGCCCGTGAGTGGTGCGCCTCGGCTTTCGGCCCTATCCTCCCGCCATGACTGATCGAGTGGTTCTGGTGGGTGCGGGGCAAGCCGCGGCGCAGTGCATCGAAACCCTGCGCAAAAAGGGTTTCCAGGGACAGATCGACCTCGTGGGCGACGAGCCGCACCTGCCGTACCAGCGGCCACCCCTATCCAAAAAGTATCTTGCGGGCGAACTGGGTCTCGATCGCCTGACCATCCGCCATCAAACCTTTTTCGATGAACACCGCGTCAGGCTGCACCTCGGCCGCAAAGTATCGGCTATCGATCGCGCCGACCGGACAGTGACGCTGGCGGATGGTCATCGTCTGCCTTACGACGCTTTGGTGCTCGCCACCGGCAGCGTCGCTCGTCAATTGCCGCTGCCGGGCGCCAATCTTGCCGGTGTGCACTACCTCAAAGACATTGCCGATGCCGACCGGCTGCGCAGCGAAATCGCCCCGGGGCGACGAGCGGTAATCATTGGTGGGGGCTATATCGGCCTCGAGGCCGCGGCGACCCTGCGGCATCTCGGCATGGAGGTCACGGTACTCGAGATGGCCGATCGCGTGATGGCGCGAGTGGTGGCTGAGCCGATCTCGCGCTATTACGAAGCCGAACACGCGGGGCACGGCGTGCAGCTCTTGTTGCGCGCGGCAGTCAATGATTTGGCAGGCGATGCGCACGGTCGGGTCTGTGCCGTGAACACGGCAGCGGGACAAATCGAGGCCAGTATCGTGATCATTGGTATCGGCGTGCTGGCCAATGATGCGCTCGCGCGCAGCGCCGGGCTAGCCTGTGACAACGGCATCCTCGTCGATACGCGCTGCCGCACCGACGATCCGCTCATTTATGCGATCGGCGACTGCAGCAATCACCCCTCGCTGCGTTACGGCAGACGAGTACGTCTCGAGTCGGTGGACAACGCCTTCGAGCAGGGCACCACCGCAGCACTCAATATTCTGGGCGGCGATCACCAACATGATCGCGTACCGTGGTTCTGGTCGGACCAGTACCACCACAAGCTGCTGATCGTCGGTCTCTCGCAAGGCCATGATCGGGTCGTGCTGCGCGGTGACTCTGCAAAGAATTCGTTTTCCTGCTGCTATCTCAAGGCAGATGGCGAGCTACTGGCCATCGACACGGTCAATCAGGCCAAAGATCAGATGGCCGTCCGCAAGCTGATTGCTGCACGCGTCAAGCTCGACGCCGCCAAAGCCGCCGACACCTCGATCGCCCTCAAAGATTGCGTGTTGCCGGCTTAGTCAGATCGGGATAAGCGCCAAGCCGAAGAATGAGCAGCGCCGAGATCGCAAACATCGCGACATAAACCCAGAGCACCGGCGTATGCGTACCAAGTACGTCAAAGACGCGATTGGTGACGATGACCGCGGTGCCCGAACCCAGCGTCCATGAGGCGTACTGCCAACCGTAGTTCTCGCCATAGGCGCGATTGCCAAAGTAACGCGTAACCAGCACGGCGATGACATCGAGTTCGGCACCAGCGGCGAGCCCTATGCACACTGCAGCGACGAGCGCCGTCGTCCCGCTCGCATCGAGCGCAAGCATCGACACGCCAATGAGCGGGAAAGCCAAAATTGCCGCAGCGACTCGCGGCGCAAAAAATCGATCCATCAAGAAACCGGCAAATGCTCGGCCCACGATCAGCGCCAGCCCGAGCGCCGCCTGTACCGCAGCGGCCTGTTCGGGTTCGATGCCGCGGGCTCGCAGGATGGGTACGAGCGGAATCAGCACGCCGCCGATGCCGAAGGCCAGCAGCAGAAAAGACCCGAACATCAACCAGAAATTTTTGCTGCGGCGTGATTCTGCTGCGCTGTAGCCCACGAGCGGCGGCGCGGTGACCACGGTCGATGCAGCACGATCAGACGCGACCAGATCCGGTGCAACGCCATCGAGGCCGAGGCCGACATCCGCGGGCGAGTCGCGCAGTTTCATGAAGATGATCGGCAGCGTGACCACCAGCATCAGTACGCCGAGTCCGACATAAGCGCCGCGCCAGCCGACCGTACCGATCAAATATTGCGAATAGGCCGACAACACCGCACCTCCAATGCCAATGCCTGCCAATGCCGCGCCAAAGGCCTGGCCGCGCCGACGATCGAACCACGCGGCAATCACCCGCGAATAAGCGATCGATGAAGTGCCTGCACCGATCAGCGGCATCAGCGCGAATACGGCGTAGAAGTGCAACAGGCTGTCGCTCAACCAATAAAGCGAAAACATCGACGCAGCGACCAACACGACACCGACGAGCGCCCAGCGTCGCACGCCCTGCCGATCAAACCATTTGCCAATGTAGAGCGACGACACCACGGTCACCACAGTGCCGACCAAAGTGACGATCGCGTATTCGGTCTGGCTCCAGCCGAATTCCTGCGTGATCGGTCCCTGAAATATGCCGATGGCAAACAGATTGACGGACGCGATGCCCGTAGCGAGACCGATCATGGTCGAGAACACAAGACCGCGGGTGCCCTGCGGCAGGGCTGCGAGCACTGCGGCCACGATCGCCAGCGCAATCACTGCGCCGCGGAAAAGGGGTGGCACGAAAAACGCACCTGCCAAACACACCGCCGCCAGCGCAACGAAACGTCGATCGAAGTTCAGCGCTGCGTGCTCATCGGACGTGTTCGCCTGCTGCATGCTCCCCCCAGCTGACCGCTGCGGCTCGGTACAATGCCGAAGCCCAAGCGATCATACCGGAGCCGAGATGCGTATCACCTCAATCACGATGCTGCTCGTTGCGTTCTCTTCCATCACGGTCGCGACCACGGCGTCGGCAGAGGAGCGAAAGAACATGGTTGCCATTGCCATTCACGGTGGTGCGGGCGTCATCCCGCGCGATCAGCTCGGACCCGACGATGGCGCGAGCTACCGCGCCGGCCTCGCCGAGGCGCTCGATGCAGGCTATGCCGTGCTCGCAGCCGGCGGCAACAGTCTCGATGCGGTCACCACAGCCGTCCGTTTGCTCGAGGACAATCCGCTCTTCAATGCGGGCAAGGGCGCTGTGCTTGCTCATGACGGTTATGCCGAACTCGATGCCTCGATCATGGAGGGACGCACCCTCGCCGCCGGTGCCGTGACCGGCCTGCGCCACGTCAAAAATCCGATCGATCTCGCGCGTCGCGTCATGGAAAACTCGCCGCATGTCTTCTTGTCCGGCACCGGCGCCGAAGAATTCGCGCTCACACAAGACCTGACGCTGGTACCCAACGAATACTTTGTAACCCCGACTCGCAAGCGCCAACTCGAGCGCGTGTTGCAAGGACGCGTCCAGGCGCGCAATGAGCTGCAGGGCCTCGGCACGGTCGGCGCGGTCGCGGTCGATGCGCAGGGCAATATTGCCGCAGCGACCTCGACGGGTGGCATGACCAACAAGCGCTGGGGTCGGATCGGTGACGCACCTGTCATCGGCGCAGGCACCTATGCCAATAACGCGAGCTGCGCAGTGTCGGCGACGGGCCACGGTGAGTATTTCATTCGCTCAGTCGTCGCCTACGACATTTGCGCGCTGGTCGAATACCGCGGCTGGACGCTCGAAAAAGCAGCCAAGGAAGTCGTCCACGGCAAGCTCATTCAGCGCGGTGGCGAGGGTGGCATCATCGCGGTCGACCCGCAAGGCAACGTGGTGATGCAGTTCAACAGCCCGGGGATGTTTCGCGGCATGCGCGACTCCGCAGGTCGCCGCGAAATCGCAATCTACGAAAAATAGCCGGCGAGAAACTCGGCAAAATCTTGCTGCGGCGCGCGCGCCATCGCCTCGGCGACAGTCAACGACTCGGCCGCTTCATCGGCGAACTCGCGTAGTCGCTGCTCGTTGGGCTGGTACAGATCCAGGAAATACGCCTTGTGCGCCGCCGACGTGCGCAGCGCCAGATCAAAGAATGACTCGCCAGTCTCGCGCAACTCGACGATCAGCCGCGCCGAGGGCGTGCGCGCAACGTCATCAAGCTTGGCCGCCTGCACGGCGAGCGCTGCAACATAGGGGCGCTGCGGGTCACCCTCATCGAGCATCTCGCAAGCACCCTGCATCTGATCAAGGATTTCGCGAGCCCATTCGAGCATGGGAACATTGCGCCCGTCGCGAACGAGCATGAGCCCGGGCTCGCGTCCACGGCGCGCCACCGTCACGTGATTTCGGTCGAGCGCCGCCTGCTCGGAAGTATCGATCAGCGGGCTGTCACGCATCAAACAAACCGCCAGAAAAGCCTCGATGAAACGCATCTTGTTCTGGTTGACGCCCACCGGGTCGAAGGCACTGACATCGAGCGCACGCACTTCGACATATTCGACACCGCCGCGGCGCAGCGCCTTGGTCGGTCGCTCGCCCGATCGCGCGACTCTCTTTGGTCGAATGAACGCGTAGTACTCGTTCTCGATCTGCAGCAAATTGGCATTGAGCTGCCGCCACTGCCCAGCCACCTGCACACCGAGCCGTTCGTACTCGGGGTGCGGCTGACTGATCGCACGACTGAGATCGCCGACGTACTCTTCAAGACTGTTGACCGAGACCTCGAGTCCCGCTTGATTGCGATTGCGATAGCCGAGATCACTCATGCGCAACGAGGTCGCGTAGGGTTCCCAGGCCGTGCCGCGACCGAACTCGGGCAATTGTTCACCACGTGCGCGCAAAAATGATTTGCACACCGTCGGCGACACGCCAAATAAATAGAGGATGACCCAACCGTAACGACGGTAATTACGCAGCAGATTGAAATAGCTGTCGGAGACGAAATCCTGCCCTTCGTCACGTGACTCGCGCGCAGCGGCCCAGATCGGCCACAAGCGCTCGGGGAACGAATAGTTGAAATGCACGCCCGAGATCGCCTGCATCACGCGGCCGTAGCGGATGCCGAGACCCTCGCGATAAATCGTCTTCATGCGCCCGACATTGGAAGGCCCGTATTGCGCGATCGGGATACTCGCATCGCCATCCACCACGCAGGGCATGCTGGTCGCCCACAACAATTCGTCGCCAAGATGGCGATAGACGAACTGGTGCAGATCGCAAAGGTATTGCAAGAGCTCCCAGTTGGTGGTGAAGGTGGGCGTGACGAGCTCGATCAGGGCTTCCGAGTAATCGGTGGTGATGTGGTCGTTGGTCAGCGCCGAACCCAGTGCTTGCGGATGCAGTGTGGTCGCGATGCGACCTTCAGGACTCACCCGCAGCGACTCTTTCTCGACCCCACGCCGCCCGTCTTGCAGCACGCGCCGCTCACCACTATTGATGACGGCGGCCAGGCGTTTCTCGAAGACGCGGTCGATGCGACTCACGGCTTACCAGGGAATACGGCCCGTGAAAACATCACGGGCCATGGCGAAATCGCCGCGCAGACTGAGGAGTGGATATTTGAAGGTGGCCGGGGTGTTCCGTTCGAAAAAATAATGCCCGACCCAGGCCAGTGCATAACCGGTGACCAGACCGCTGAGCAGCAACCACGGGTTGCCCGTCAAAAAAACCAGCAGTAACTGCGCAACGGCAAGAGTTGTGCCGACCACGTGCAGGCGACGCGAGGTCCGATTCGCGTGCTCGCCGAGATAAAACGGGTAAAACTCTTCGAAGGTCCTGAAGGACATCGCGCCTCTCGCTGGCCTGCCCGCGGGCCGCGCTGCCGCGACCCCGTTGTTCCGGACGGCCTAACAGGGCATCTTGCCGTGCCAGCCAAAGGGATTTCAAGGCTAAACGTGTTACGAAACCAGAAACGGAGATTGTGCTTCATGATCAATCTGTCTTCGACCCACTGGCCTCGTGCGCTGCTCGCGGGAGTCATGGTCACGCTGACCGCGTGTTCGACCACCGCCACGGTAGCGCCGCCCGCCGCTCGCGAACGCTCCGTGATTGCGCCGGCAACACCCACACCTTATCCGTCGACCTACCAGCCGGCAGCTTCGGTGCCGACGCTGATTCGCGGCGCGACCGTGTTGATCGGTAACGGCGAGCGACTCGATGACGCCGATGTCTTGATGAGCGATGGCAAGATCACTGCGGTCGGGCGCACGCTCGAAGTACCGATAGGCGCAGTCGTGATCGACGGTCGCGGCAAATGGGTCACGCCAGGGCTCATCGATGTGCACTCGCATCTCGGTGTCTATCCTTCGCCCGGCGTCGAAGCACACTCCGACGGTAACGAGGCCACGTCCCCCTCCACGCCCAATGTGTGGGCTGAACATTCGATTTGGCCACAGGATCCGGGCTTCGAGGCCGCGCTCGAAGGCGGTATTACCACGCTGCATGTGCTGCCAGGCTCCGCCAACCTCTTTGGCGGTCGCTCGGTCAGCGTCAAAAATATTCATGCGGTCAGCTATCAGTCAATGAAATTCCCGGATGCACCGCACGGTCTCAAGATGGCCTGCGGCGAGAATCCCAAGCGTGTTTACGGTAATCGTCGTCAGCTGCCCTCCACTCGCATGGGTAACGTCGCCGGCTGGCGTGCGCAATGGATCGAAGCGCAGGAATACATGCGCGATTGGCGGCAGTACGAGGCGCGTAGCGCAGCTGGTGCCAAAGATTTGCGGCCACCGAAGCGCGATCTACGCCTCGAGACGCTCGCCGGCGTGTTGCGCGGCGAGATCCTCATCCAGCACCACTGCTATCGTGCTGACGAAATGGCGATCGTGATCGATATGGCACGCGAGTTCGGCTATCGCGTGAGCGCCTTTCACCACGCCACCGAGGCCTACAAAATTTCCAACCTGCTCGCCGAAAACAATGTTTGTGCTGCCGTGTGGGCTGACTGGTGGGGCTTCAAAATGGAGTCCTATGACGCGATCCCCGAGAACATGATTCTGGTCGATGCTGCGCCTGGTGGCTGCACGGTGGTGCATTCCGACTCGGCCGAGGGCATACAGCGGCTTAACCAAGAGGCGGCGAAAGGCATGGCCTTTGGCAAGCGCATGAGCATCGATATCAAACCTGAGCATGCCATTCGCTGGCTCACGGCCAATGCCGCCAAGGCGATCGGCCTCGAAAAGCGCATCGGCACGCTCGAGAACGGCAAGATGGCTGATGTCGTTGTCTGGAATGGCAATCCTTTCAGCGTCTATGCACTCACCGAACGAATCTATATCGATGGCGCACTGCGCTTTGATCGCAGCGCGCCACGTAATTTGCCGGAATCCGATTTCCTGCTTGGCCAGCCTGCTGCGGCGGGGGTGATCCGATGAAACTTCTTGCAACCCTATCTTTGCTCGGTGCCGCATTTGCGACCACGCTCGCAGCGCCGGTCGCGCTCGCCGATACTGGCGGCAGCTCACTGCTGGTGCGTAATGCCACGGTGTACACCATGACGCGTGATGCTGCAGCGGCGCTGAATGGCACCGACGTCCTCGTTCAGGATGGACGAGTCACGGCGATTGGCACGGCACTCGCAGCCCCGGCTGGTACTCGCGTCATCGAAGCCAACGGTCGAGCCCTGACCCCGGGAATCTTTGGCGGTCTCGGCCATATCGGCCTCGAAGAAATCGGCCTCGAGCAATCGACCGGCGACTACGCACAGCGACTCGGGCAGATGCGGCCCGAGTTCGACGTGACGCTCGCTTTCAATCCTGAGTCGATGTCGCTCGTAGTGCATCGCAGCAACGGCATCACTTTCAGCGTGCTCGCCCCTGCGGCGGCGCGCGGTGGCAGTCTGGTGGCGGGTCTTGGTGCACCCACAGGACTCGATGGTTCGGCACCTGCACCCGCACGCGCGATGTTCGTGGACTTGGGTGGTGACGCCAACGATTTATCGGGCGGTTCACGTGCGGCGCAGTTCATGCTGCTGCGTCAGGCCCTCGTCGAGGCGCGGGCACCTAACCTCGTGATGGTCCATGACGAGCGACTGCTTTCACCCTCGGGTCGACAGGTGCTGCTCGAGTTTCTCAAAGGCAACGGTTTGTTCGTGCTGCAAGTCGATCGCGCCATCGATATCCGTAATGCTCTGGCTTTCGCTCGTGAAGAGAAACTCAATGTCGCCATCCGCGGCGGTGCTGAAGCCTGGCGAGTTGCAACGGAGCTCGCCGCTGCACGGGTACCGGTGATTCTCGATCCGCTCGACAATCTGCCCGACAGTTTCGACAAGGTCGGGGCCACGCTCACCAATGCGGCGAGGTTGCGCGCTGCGGGCGTGACGGTTGCGGTCTCCATCAACGACACCGACGTCGATGATGCCGGCAAGACCCGTCAGGCCGCCGGCAATGCGGTCGCACACGGCATGCCGAAGTGGGATGCGCTCGCCGCAGTCACTCGCGTGCCCGCGGAAATCTTTGGCATAGCCGACCGCTTCGGCAGCATCGAACGTGGTCGTACCGCCGATCTCGTGCTCTGGTCAGGCGACCCGCTCGAGGTGTCGAGTCTGCCGGATCTCGTGGTGACAGGCGGTCGCGTACAGACGCTCGAGTCGCGGCATACGGCCCTGCGCGATCGTCACTACGAGCGCGTCAAGGCTGGAATGGCCCGCTGAGTAACTGACATGCCGAGCCTGAAAGCATGTTGGTAGGAGCGGCAGCTCGTCGCGTTGCCGTGATCGGCGGCGCGCGTATTCCGTTCGCGCGGTCGCACGGCGCCTACGCGCAGATCGGCAATCTGCAGATGCTCACCGCGGCGCTACAAGCCGTCGTCGCCAAATATGGCCTCAATGGCTTGCGCCTCGGCGAGGTGGCGGCAGGCGCAGTGATCAAGCACTCGCGCGATTTCAACCTCGCACGCGAGAGCGTACTCGGCACCACACTGGATCCCCACACCCCCGCCTTCGACGTGCAGCGGGCTTGCGGCACGAGTCTCGAAGCAGCCATCGGCATTGCCAACAAAATCGCGCTTAGGCAGATCGACTGTGGCCTTGCCGGAGGAGTCGATACCGTCAGCGATCCGCCAATCGTCTATCCGCGTGCTTATCAGCAAATTTTGATGCGAGCCTTCCGTGCCAAAACCCTGGGTGGTCGGCTTGTGCCGTTTTTCTCGCTGCGCCCTGGGCACCTCAAGCCGCTGATTCCCGACGCCAGCGAACCGCGCACGGGGCTCTCGATGGGCGAGAGCTGCGAGCAGATGGCCAAGCGCTGGGGCATCAGTCGCGAGGCGCAGGATGCGCTCGCCTGCAACAGTCATCGTCATGCAGCGGCGGCCTGGCAGAGTGGATTCTTTGATGATCTGGTCGTGCCGTTCGAAGGTCTGCAACGCGACGACAATGTCCGCGCCGACAGTACCCACGAAAAACTCGCGAAACTGCGGCCGAGCTTTGCTCGCTCGGGTTCGGGTACGCTGACCGCAGGTAATAGCACCCCGCTCACCGATGGCGCCTCGGCAGTGCTGCTCGCCAGCGAGCCTTGGGCGCGCGCCCACAATTTGCCGGTGCAGGCCTGGCTCACGTTCGGCAAGGCTTGGGCTGTCGATTTTGTCAGTGGCGCAGAGGGCTTGCTCATGGCGCCTGCATATTCCGTCCCCGCCATGCTCGAAGATGCGGGTCTCGGCCTGCAGGACTTCGATTTCTTTGAAATTCACGAAGCCTTTGCAGCGCAGGTGCTGTGCACGCTGGCCGCTTGGGAATCTGCCGAATGGTGTCGTGACAAGCTCGGTCGCGGCACCGCGCTCGGCAGCATTGATCGCAGCAAACTCAACGTGAAGGGCAGCAGCGTGGCGATCGGTCATCCGTTTGCCGCGACCGGCGCACGGATCGTGGCCACGCTGGCGAAGTTGCTGGCCACGAATCCGCAAAGTCGTCGCGGCCTGATTTCGGTGTGCACCGCGGGCGGCATGGGCGTTACCGCAATCCTCGAGCGCGCCTGAAGCTCAGCGCGTACCTGAACTCCCAAAGCCGCCAGCGCCGCGCACCGTCGCGGTGAAATCTTCGACGACCTCGAGTTCGACCTGCACCACAGGCACCAGCACCAACTGCGCGATGCGCTCACCGGGCTGCACGGTGTAGCTCGCAGAGCCGCGATTCCAGCACGACACCATCAGCTGACCCTGGTAGTCGGAGTCGATGAGACCGACCAGATTGCCGAGCACGATGCCGTGTTTGTGACCGAGCCCCGAGCGCGGCAGAATCACCGCCGCCAGCGCCGGATCAGCCACCCAGATCGCGAGCCCGGTCGGCAAAAGTTCTGCCTTGCCTGGCGCGAGCTCCAGCGGTGCATCAAGACAGGCGCGCAGATCGAGGCCCGCAGAACCCTCGGTCGCATAGGCCGGCAACGGAAAATCTTTGCCGATACGCGGATCGAGAACTCGTACCTTCAGTGCGCGACGACTCATGCCTCTGCTCCTACCGATCCAAGATTATGTGCTCCGCGAGCTCGCGACTCGGCAAGACGCCAGCCGATGATCTCGAGCAGACGACGTGCCACCTCGTCCTTGCTCGCCGCTCCGAGCTCTAGCCGTCCATCGGCCCAAAGCAAAACGAGTGCATTGTCGTCGCGATCGAAAACCTTGCCCTCGCCCACTTCGTTGGCAGCAATCAAATCGAGTTTCTTTGCAAGCAGTTTGCCGCGGGCGTATTGCTCGACGTCATGAGTCTCGGCGGCGAAACCCACCACGAAAGGACGATCGGCGCGTGCTGCGACCGTGGCCAAAATATCTGCCGTACGCTCGAGTGGCAGATCGATACGCTCGCTGGTTTTTTTGAGCTTGCGTGATGAGCGGGTCGCGGGTCGATAGTCGGCAACGGCCGCAGTACCAACGAATACATCGAGTCCCATCGCCTCGCGCTCCACGGCGCTCGCCATCTCTGCGGCGGTCTCGACATCAATGCGTCGCACGCCTTCGGGCGTCGGCAAGCTCACGGGCCCAGCGACCAGCACCACCTCGGCGCCGGCCGCATGCGCCGCGGCGGCCACGGCAAAGCCCATTTTGCCGCTGCTGCGATTGGTGATGTACCGCACGGGGTCGATCGGCTCGCGCGTCGGCCCCGCGGTGATCAGCACGCGCAAGCCCGCGAGCGGTCGCGGCTCGTCGTTGGTCGCCGCCACCACCCGAAGCGCCACCGCACGCGGTGGGCGATCGGCAAGCAGCGTCGAGGCCGCTTCCGCAATCTCGGCAGGCTCGAGCATTCGACCCGAGCCGATTTCACCGCAGGCTTGGCTGCCGACATCCGGACCCAATAAATGCACACCATGACGACGCAAGGTGGCGACGTTGTGCTGCGTGACGGGTTTGTCCCACATGACGCGGTTCATCGCCGGCGCGAGCGCCACCGGCGATTCGGTGGCGAGAATGAGCGTGGTGAGCAGATCGTCGGCGCGACCCGCAGCCACGCGGGCCAAAAAATCCGCCGTCGCCGGCGCCACGAGCACGAGGTCGGCCCAGCGGGCGAGCTCGATATGCCCCATCGAAGCCTCGGCAGCCGCGTCCCACAGTTCGGCCCGTACCTCACGCCCCGAGACCGCCTGAAAAGTCGTCGGGGTCACGAACCGCTGTGCG